>Ga0101944_10006465_pt1 | contig 12448 bp, 10 predicted proteins | sample DewCreD2012metaG_FD_75245 | JGI IMG/M metagenome (GOLD analysis project Ga0101944, IMG submission 75245) | Hot spring sediment bacterial and archeal communities from British Columbia, Canada, to study Microbial Dark Matter (Phase II) - Dewar... ... | reverse complement strand
CTGGTTCCTCATCACCTGCCGGCCAGACCTTATTCCCATCGATCTGAAACGACAGGGCAGGGCAGAGGAGCACCTAGCACTCTTTTACCCCGAAACTGAGGCAGAAAAAATCGCCCTCTTTGACACGCTGGTGCGAAAATTGGACCTTTCGATCCGGAAATTCCCCATCACCGATGTACTGCGGCGTTTTAAGTACGAGTTTTCCGGGGCAGACCTGGAAGCCGTGCTGATCCGGGCAAAGTTTCGGGCCGCCATGGATGAACGGACCTTTGTGACCCGGGAAGATGTGGAAGAGGCCATGGCAGACTTTGTGCCCCCCGCATACCCCTACGAAATTGAACTGCAGAATCTGGTAGCTGTTTTGGAATGTACCTCTAAGGAAATGGTGCCTAAACGGTTCCAGAACCTGGACCGGACCAAGCTGGTCCGGGATATCCGGGAGCTAAAATCCCTTATCGGTGAGCGGGACTGAACCTGAGTTGCCAAAACCGGTTGGAACTTATATGATAATGTCCCCTGAATGAGGAAGGAGTAATTATGTCTAAAGAATGGACCAAAGCCACAATAGCAAAGACTATTGACCATACCATTTTAAAGCCCACTGCAACTGCTGAACAGATCCGAGAGCTCTGTGCAGAAGCCCGGGCGAATCATTTTGCCTCAGTTTGCGTGAACCCCTGCTGGGTGCCCTTGGTTGCGAAGGAATTGAATAACAGCGACGTTCTGGTATGCACCGTGATCGGCTTCCCCCTGGGAGCTAATCCTACAGACATTAAGGTGGAAGAAACCAAATGGGCCGTTAAAAATGGTGCCCAGGAGGTGGATATGGTAATCAATATTGGTGCCCTTAAAGGGGGTGACTATAAAACGGTAGAAGAAGATATCCGTGCGGTGGTAAAGGCCGCCGGCAAAGCGACCGTTAAAGTCATTATCGAGACCTGCTTCCTTTCAAACGATGAAAAACGGATTGCCTGCGAAGCCGCGATGAAGGCCGGTGCCCACTTTGTTAAAACTTCCACCGGGTTTGGTACCGGCGGTGCTACCGTAGAAGATGTCAAATTGATGAGAAAAACCGTGGGCGATGCCATGAAGGTGAAGGCTTCCGGCGGCATACGGTCCTATCACGATGCAATTGCCATGCTCGACTCTGGGGCTGACCGGATCGGTACCTCCTCCGGCGTGGCTATAGTAGCTGAACTTCCGGAATAATTGGTTTTAATTGGTATAGGCCATTAAGGGGATCGTTATACTTTATTGTATACAATTTTCTTGACGGTCCATCATAATGTGCGTATAATAATAGTCCGGCTAAAAAAGGCCGTACAAGTTTTATTAGGAGGAACTATGAAACGTGTAATTGTTGCTACTATTGCAACCCTCGCTGTGTTTTCCATGGCTTTTGTGTCCTGTACACAGAAGAAACCCGCAGCCGCTCCTGCTCCTACCTTCCGGGTTGGCCTTGTAACCGATATCGGTGGTATCGATGACAAGTCCTTTAACCAGGGCACCTGGGAAGGGATTGTCCGCTTTGCTAAGGAAGTTGGTCTAAAAGAAGGTGATTATAAGTATCTCCAGTCCGCCGCTGAAGCTGACTATATTCCTAACCTGTCCACCTTCTCCGATGAAAAGTTGGACCTGATTGCTGCACCGGGCTTCCTCTTTGAAAAATCCATGGCCGAAGTAGCAGACAAGTATCCCAATAACAAATACCTCATCATCGACTCCGTAGTTGCAAAACCCAATGTAGCTTCCGCAGTATTTGCAGAACATGAGGGCTCCTTCCTCGTTGGTGTAGCCGCCGGTCTTAAAGCAAAGGCTGATGGCAAGAATATCGTCGGCTTCCTCGGCGGTATGCAGTTCCCCCTCATCGAAAAATTCCAGGCTGGTTTCGAGCAGGGTGTTAAGGCCGTATATCCTGAATGCAAGATCCTTGTTGACTATGCCGGTGACTTTGGTGCACCCGATAAGGGACAGGCCATTGCTCAGAAGCAGTTCAATGCTGGCGCCTATATCATTTTCCATGCCGCTGGCGGCACCGGAAATGGAATGATCAAGGAAGCTAAAGAGCGGACCGCCAAGGGCGATATTCGCTGGGCTATTGGTGTAGATAAGGATCAGTACAATGATGGTATCTACGACGAAGCCAACAAGAAATCCGCTGTCCTGACCTCCATGATGAAGCGGGTTGACGTAGCCGCCCACGATGTAGCCAAGATGACTCTGGAAGGAAAATTCCCCGGTGGTCAGACCCTGGTATTCTCCGTGGCTAACAAGGGTGTCGGTATTCCTGAAACCAACCCCAACCTCTCCGATGACATCGTCGCAAAAGTAAAAGAATATGAAGCCAAGATCGCTTCCGGCGAGCTTAAGGTTTCTGAAACTCCTGCGAAGTAATGAATCGTTAGCATGATTTGAACGGGGTGTTCTGGATGTAATGTTTTTCCGGGACACCCCGTTTTATTCTTATGGCCCCCGGTGTGGTGCATGAGTGGTGGGCTGTATTCCTATTAACCTGTTAGTATAAGGGGAAGTCGATGGCATATATCATCGAGATGCTTCATATTGTAAAAACCTTCCCGGGTATTCGCGCAAATGATGATGTTACCCTTCAAGTAGAAGAGGGCTCCATTCATGCTCTGTTAGGTGAAAATGGGGCAGGTAAGTCCACCTTGATGAGTATTCTGTTTGGTTTGTATCAACCCGATTCTGGGGTTATAAAGGTGCGGGGAAAAGAGGTGAAGATAACCGATCCCAATGCTGCCAATGAGCTGGGTATCGGTATGGTGCATCAACATTTTAAGCTGGTGCATAATTTTACGGTGGCGGAAAATATAGTACTGGGCCTGGAACCAAAAAAGGGTCCGCTTATTGATATTGCTAGTGCTGAAAAACGGGTTGCGGAAATTTCGAAACGCTACGGCCTCGAAGTAGATCCAAAAGCGAAAATAGAAGATATCACCGTTGGTATGCAGCAGCGGGTAGAAATCCTAAAAATGCTGTACCGAAATGCGGATATTCTTATTTTTGATGAACCTACCGCAGTTCTTACACCGCAGGAAATTAATGAACTTATGGAAATAATGCGTCGTCTTACCGCGGAAGGTAAAACGGTTCTATTAATAACCCATAAGCTCAAAGAAATAAAGGCTGTGGCGGATGTTTGTACCGTACTTCGGCGGGGACGTCTTGTGGGTACGGTCCCTGTTAAAGATGCCACAGAGGCCCAACTGGCAGAAATGATGGTCGGAAGGGCGGTCAGTTTCTCGGTAAATAAAAAGCCCGCGATCCCCGGCGAGGTTTTGCTTGAGGTTCAAGACCTAAAGGTAAAGAATTCCAAGGGGCTTCTTGGCGTAAAAGGTGTTTCTCTTAAGGTTCGCCGGGGTGAAATTCTCGGTCTTTGTGGTATAGATGGCAACGGACAAACCGAACTGGTCTATGCGCTCACCGGCCTCGCCCCTGTCGAAGGGGGAAAGATCCTTTTAAACGGCAAAGATATAACCCACCTGCCGGTAAAGGAACGGCTCGAAGCCGGCCTTGGCCATATACCGGAGGACCGGCACCGGCACGGGCTCGTGCTCGATTTCCGCTTGGACGAAAACCTGGTGGTTCACAACTTCCAGAAGCGCCCCTTCTCCAAGCTCGGAGTCCTCGATTATAACTCGATCCGTGCCAATGCAGAACGGCTTATCAAAGAATTCGATGTCCGTTCCGGGGAAGGACCTGCTACGCCTTCTCGCAGTCTTTCCGGCGGGAACCAGCAGAAAGCTATTGTTGCCCGTGAAATAGACCGGTCTCCGGAGGTGCTCATTGTAGCCCAACCAACCCGGGGGCTGGATGTGGGAGCTATCGAGTATATTCATCAACGTATTGTAGAAGAACGGGACAAGGGAAAGGCAATTCTGCTCGTTTCTCTGGAATTGGATGAAATATTGGACCTTTCAGATCGTATTGCCGTAATATTTAATGGCGAAATTGTTGCTGAGGTGGATGCAGCCAAAACAAATGAAAATGAACTCGGGCTCTATATGGCTGGCTCGATGAGAAAGGCGGTGTAACCGTGAAAAGCAGTAAACGGCTTCAACTTATTGTACCGATCATTGCGGTTTTGCTGGGCTTTGTGCTTGGTGCTATTGTTATAACAATTACCGGTAAATCCCCTGGGGGTATGTTTCTTGCCATGGGGCGTACTCTTACCGGTATTGATTTTACCGGTCGAACTGGTATCAATTTACGGTATGTGGGTGAGTTTATTTTGCAAGCCCTCCCCATCACCCTTACAGGTCTTGCAGTAGCCTTTGCCTTCAGGACGGGGCTCTTTAACATCGGTGCCGAAGGCCAATTAATGGTGGGTTCTTTAGCCGCAGTTGCAGTAGCCTTAATGGTAAAAGCTCCGCCGGTTATCCATCCTATCATCGGTATTCTTGCTGCCATGGCTGCAGGAGCCCTCTGGGCATCAATCCCAGGACTTCTGAAGGCTCGCTTTAATGTCCACGAAGTCGTTGTGTCCATTATGATGAACTATACGGCCCTGCATTTTGTTAACTGGAGCCTACTTCAGTTTGGTTCTGTCGACCGGGTTAAAACCCCCGAATTTCCCCCTTCAGCTACACTCAAAAGCGAGTTCCTTGCCAATTTAACCAATGGTTCTCGGCTTAATTGGGGTATAATCCCTGTAATTCTGGCGGTAATTATTTTCTGGTTTGTGGTAGAAAAGACTACCTTTGGTTATCGGCTCCGGGCGGTGGGTTTTAACAAGGATGCGGCTCGCTATGCCGGTATGAAGGTAGAGCAGAATATTGTCCTTTCCATGATGATATCCGGGGCTTTTGCGGGACTGGCTGGGGCAGTCATTACCCTGGGGACCTTTAATTTCGGGCGGGTTCTTCCATCCTTTGAAGGCTATGGTATGGACGGAATCGCTGTTGCCCTGGTTGGCGGTAATCATGCGCTCGGTGTATTCCTTTCGGGACTCCTCTTTGGTATGCTTAAGGCTGCTCAGCCCCTCATGCAATCCCAGGGTATTCCCCGGGAAATTGCTTCCATTATTCAGGCATCTATCGTTCTCTTTGTAGCTATGAAACTAGGAATTGAGGCCGCTTTGGAATTCTTTACCCGAAAAAATGGAAACTCTCGTATCGTATCTCGAAAAATGGGAGGCAAGAAATGAATCTCCTCATTAATATGTTCCCTATTGCATTGATGTTTGCTGCCCCCATTGTTATTGCAGCCCTGGGTGGGCTTTTTAGCGAACGTTCCGGTATTGTCAACGTAGCTCTGGAAGGCATTATGATGGTAGGCGGTTTTGCAGCTGCCACGGTGACGGTTATGCTGGAACCGGTACTGCCCGGTTGGGCTCCCTGGATCGGAATGCTGGTGGGACTTTTGTCGGGTATGATCTTTTCCTTATTGCACGCCCTTGCATCAGTTAACTTTAAAGCCGATCAGGTCGTTTCCGGTACAGCCCTCAATATTCTGGCGGGGGGCCTTACGGTATATCTGGCCCAAATTATTTTCCGTCAACAACGTACCAAGGCTTTTACCACAGGCCTTGCTAAAATCACCATTCCTGGGCTCAAGGATATTCCTATATTGGGGCCGACCCTCTTTGATCATGTATATCCCACCTTTTATGTTGCCCTGTTATTGGTGGTGCTTACCTGGTTTATCGTGTATAAAACCCCCTTTGGTCTGCGCCTTCGAGCCTGCGGTGAACATCCCCAGGCAGCAGCTTCTATGGGTATTAACGTCTATAGGATGCGATATCTCGGTGTTATGGCGTCGGGCCTTCTTGCGGGTCTGGCAGGGGGTGTTATGGTACTAACCCAGGATATTCAGTATACCCTGACATCCATCCATGGTACGGGCTTTATCGCTCTAGGATCTTTAATATTTGGAAAGTGGAGCCCCTGGGGTGTCCTCGGCGCAGGCCTCTTCTTCGGTTTCTCCCAGGCCCTGTCCTATTATGCCAAGGATATTCCCTTTATGGCCACCCTTCCCCAGGAATTCTTTTACCTCTTCCCCTATGTGCTCACCATCATCGCTCTGATTCTCTTCTCAGGCAAAGCCGTCGGCCCCAAAGCGGCCGGCGAAATCTACGACCCGGGAAAACGGTAGAAGGCAAATAACGGCGCTTTCAAAATATTTTGAAAGCGCCGAGTTTCACCTAAATTGTTTGTTTGCCCAAATCATAAATTCTGCAAAATTGAAAACGGTTATCGTTTTTTTGTTATTTGATGCATCACAATATTTTTTTTCATTACAAACTTTTTTCAACCAATTAACAGCCCCTTCTCGGGCACCGTCTCCATCTACAATTATAATTATCTGATCTTCTTCCATTGCTTCTATACAATTTAGATAGAGGTAAGGAAATTTTTCATCTACGCTTCCTGATGACTGTTGCCATTTACATTCTATTCGAATCGTTAAATTGTAATGTTCAGATTTTAATAAAAATTCTGATTTTCCTTTGTGTTCATAAATATTTATAAAAGGAACATTGGTGAGTAGTAATTCTTTCCCATAAGCATCAGGTTTATTCTTCCATTCGGTAAATGAAACAATCTTAAATCCCTTTTGTTGTAAAATGCTTTTAACCTGATTTTCTAGAATTCTACCTTGATTGCTTGCATATTTACCTTTTTCCCGATTAATAGGCATATTGATACATCAACTCCTTCTTTTCCTTTTCATAATTTTGGAATCTTAATTTACTTATTTCGCAATATTCAGGTGAAATCTCAATCCCTATGAAATAACGGTCTCCCGTCAATTGGCATGCAACACCAGTAGTTCCGCTTCCGTTAAAGGGATCAAGTATGATATCACCTGGTTTAGTAGATGCTTGTACAATTCTGTTTAGTAGTGCAAGCGGTTTTTGGGTTGGGTGCTTGCCAAAGGCTTTTTCTGATTTTTGAGGGGTTGGAATTGACCAAACAGAACGCATCTGTGTTTTCTCTTTTTTTATTGAATCCTCAGGGAATGTACCGTTTTTCATCAACTCATAGTTAAAAGTATGCTTTGCCTTTTTATCTTTTCTAGCCCAAATGATTGTTTCGTGAGAGGCTGTAAAAAATCGACAGCTTAGATTCGGAGCTGCATTCGGTTTAAACCAAGCAATATCATTTAGAATATGAAATTCATTTAATTGTAAAAGATATCCACATTGGTAGATACTATGATACGTTCCACTAATCCAAATAGTTCCTTCCGGTTTTAAAACTCTTCTACATGCTTTAATCCATGTATCATGAAAGGCCATATCTTCTAATAAGCCCTTACTTTTATCCCATTTTCCCTTATTCACACTCACCATACGGCCGTTTTGACAGGTAAAGCCATTATTAGAAAGCATATACGGAGGATCTGCAAAAATCATATCAATAGAGTTCTCAGGAATCCGTGAAAGTACTTCAAGAGAATCATAATTATAAAGAACTAACTTATCCGATACATAGTAAGGATTTATAGTTTGTGTGTTCTGTTTTATGGAAGTTATTAATTCAAAAAATCCTTTTTGCGGATGCTTAATTTTATCGACCAATTGTAAATGTTCTACTGCGTTCATAGATCCCCCCTCAGTAACTATACATGCTTACCCAGGATTTGTTAAGTCTTTTAAGGAACGCTTTACTACTTGCAAAACCTCAATTATTGCATTGATGTAAACCCCTTCCAGGTGTCTTGACGAGCCTCGAACTGTCCCCTACTATGGTTCACCATGGATGCTAATGAACTGAGATCGAAATATATCGAATTTTTTAAATCTAAGGGTCATGCCCAGATTCAGGGTAAGTCTCTGCTTCCTGACAACGACCCTACAGTGCTGTTTACCACTGCGGGAATGCACCCTTTGGTGCCCTATTTATTAGGAGAACCCCATCCCGCAGGAACCAGGCTGACGGACTATCAAAAGTGTATACGCACTGGCGATATTGATGCGGTAGGCGACCCCAGTCACCTTACCTGTTTTGAAATGTTGGGCAACTGGTCCCTGGGTGATTACTTTAAGGAAGGGGCCATCACCATGAGTTTCGAGTTTCTGACGGACCCGAAATGGCTTGGTATTCCCATAGAAAAAATCGGAGTCACCGTGTTTGCCGGAGAAGAGGGTATTCCCCGGGATGATGAATCGGCGGCTATCTGGAAGCGCCTTGGCATCCCTGAAGAGCGGATCCGTTTCCTTCCCCGGGAAGATAACTGGTGGGGTCCAGCGGGTACCACCGGCCCCTGCGGACCGGATACGGAAATGTTTATTGATACGGGACGTCCATCCTGTGGACCTGACTGCGGTCCTGGCTGTAAATGCGGCAAGTGGCTCGAAATATGGAACGATGTGTTCATGCAGTACAATAAAACCGCAGAGGGCACCTATGAGCCCCTGGCCCGGAAGTGTGTTGACACTGGTATGGGTATTGAACGCACCGTAACCATTCTGAACGGTAAAAAATCTGTATATGATACGGAGATCTTTGCCCCCCTTATTGCGGCGGTGGAAAGAATTTCCGGGTATATCTATGGCAGCGATGCAGAAAAGGACAAGTCTGTCCGCATTATCTGCGATCATGGCAGGGCGGCGACCTTTATTCTTGGTGATCCCAAGGCTGTAAGCCCCTCCAATGTGGGAGCGGGCTATGTATTACGCAGACTGATCCGCCGCGCGGTTCGCCATGGACGTAAACTGGGCATCGACAGGCTGTTCCTAACTGAAATTGCGGAAGCGGTGGTAGAAAAATTCGCCGCCCCCTATCCTGAATTGGCGGAAAATCGCAATCGCATTATGGAAGAACTCCAGCAAGAAGAGCAGAAGTTCCTGGAGACTCTGCAGAAGGGTGAACATGAGTTCGAAAAATTGCTTCCCAATCTGCTCAAGGATCCCCGGAAAATCATCTCCGGCCGTCTTGCTTTTAAGCTCTATGATACCTATGGGTTCCCCATAGAGCTCACTGAGGAACTGGCCGCCGAACATGGTATGACCATTAACCGGGAAGAGTTTGACGAAGCCTTTAAAAAACATCAGGAGCTATCCCGGGCTGGAAGCGAACAGGTCTTTAAGGGCGGCCTTGCAGACCATGGCGAGCAGGCTATTAAGTACCACACCGCAACCCATTTGCTCCACAAGGCCCTCAGAATGGTGTTGGGGGAACATGTGGCCCAGAAGGGTTCTAATATTACCGCAGAACGGATGCGGTTTGACTTTTCCCACCCTGCGCCAATGACTCCGGAAGAAATTGCCAGGGTAGAGGCCATCGTTAATGAACAGATACGACGGGATCTGCCGGTAACCATGGAAATTATGTCTCTGGAAGAAGCGAAAGCCTCAGGAGCAATCGCCCTCTTTGGCGAGAAATATGAATCCCAGGTTAAGGTTTATACAATCGGTGATTTCTCTAAGGAAGTTTGCGGCGGACCCCACGTGGACAGAACCGGCAAATTGGGGAAATTTACGATCCAGAAGGAACAATCCTCTTCGGCCGGAGTGCGGCGTATCCGGGCTGTACTGGAGTAAGGGAACCGTAACCATATAGAGTTTTATTTATTTTTATATACAAGAAGGATTTTATGAAACGCAATGTACTACTGATGCTTTTTACCCTTGTTGCAGCTGCCCTGGTAAGTGCCCAGACCGATTTGCAGCCCGTAGCCCTGGTAAAATTAACCAAGACTGAACCGATTACGGTAAAACAGCTTAAAGCCGAAGTCCAGAAAATCGAGGCTCAGACAGGCAAGAAACTGACTAACGATGAACGGAAACAGGTCTTGGATGTTATGATTAATGAACGGCTTGCCCTGCAGGCCGCTGAACGGGATAAAGTTACCGTCAGCGACGCTGAAATTAACCAGCAGTTACAGCAAGCCCGGTCTGCAATGGCCCAGAGTATCGGCCGCCAGCCCACCGATGCAGAATTTGAAAGTGCTATTAAGCAGCAAACCGGGATGGATCTCGCCTCCTATAAGGATCAGCTAAAACGGCTCAGCACCGTGCAAAAATATCTGATGACTAAAAAGCAGGATATTCTGCAGTCCATTAAAAAGCCCTCAGAAGCGGAGATTAAAAACTTCTATGACCTTAATAAGGCAAAGCTCGTGCGGCCCGATACGGTTCGGTTCTCGATGATTTTTATTCCCTATGGGAACGATGCCGCCGCTAAAGCTAAAGCTAAGGAATTGGCAGATAAATTAGTAAAGGACATCGGCACAAGTCCTTCTAAATTTGATGAAGCTGCCCTTCGAGGTCAGTCTGCTACCGCTGGGTATCAGGCCGGTGACGGCGGTTATTTACCGAAAACCGCAGAAGCGCAAAGCATTGTAGGCCCCGAATTCATGACTGTCGCCTTTTCCCTGAAACAGGGAGAAGTTTCCAGGCTTATTGAAAACTCAAAGGGCTATCAGATCATTAAAATAACCGAAACCTACGGACAAAAGACCCTCGATCTGGATGATATTTACCAGCTCGGAAGCAAGGTTACCGTTCACGACTATATTGAGAACCTGCTGTATCAGCAGAACCAACAGGCAGCCTTTGATCGGGCCAGCAAAGAATTGGTGGATGAACTGCGAGCTGGCGGCAAGTCTTTCCAGATATTCGAAGACCGAATAGCTTATTAACTATGGCATCGAGACGAAAAGCACGTATTTTGGCTTTCCAGGCCCTGTTTTCCTGGGAAGCCTCCAGGGCAAGCCTTCAGGACTTGGTCGGTTTTTCCTGGCTGGACAATGACAAGCGGGACGCCATTGATGAGGGCACTGCAACCTTTGCACGGCTTTTAATTGCCGGGACTATCGAGAATATAGAAACCATCGATGCACTCATCAAGTCCCATCTTAAAAACTGGAACTTTGACCGGCTAAACCGCGTCGATTTAGCAATACTGCGGATGAGTGTTTATTCTCTTAAGTACCAGCAGGATATTCCCCCGTCCATAGTGATTGATGAAGCCATTGATATTGCAAAGGAATACGGCACCGATGATTCCTACCGATTCATCAATGGTGTACTGGACGCTATTAAAAAAGAGATTCAGGGCGGCTCAGGGCAATGAACTGGAAGAACCGTGCTTCTGTTCGGTTCATCCTCCTTGTGGGCAGTCTGCTGGTAATGGCTGCCCTGCTTACCCTCATTATAAAATATCTGACTGCTTCAGGTAGGCCAAAGAATTTACCAAGTGTAGACATGGCTATCCAGGCTTGGGACGGTTATGATGAACCAAAAGCCATACTGCAGGACCTATCTGACTTCAGCAATGATGCGAGCAATTCCGGTGCGGCCCTTTCTCTGCTGAAACGCTATCGGTTCCTGGCGGTAAGAGCGCGAACAAAAACCATCCAGTGGGAACTTGTTGACCAGTATGCTCATCGGGCCGTACAATTTTATGAGAAGTTCCCAGAGCGGGCAGAAATATTATTATTGTTTTTAGACAGTTTGAATCTTGTATCACGGCCTCTGTCCGAGTCTGAAAAGAACCTGTTAAAGAAAATCAGCCTTCGTTCCATTTCAGCGCAAAATGCGGGACTCCTCATGCTTGTGTTACAAAAGGCCCGCATGAATACCCCTGCCTATTTTAAGGTACTACCCTATGGTACGGCACTGCTCCAAGAGCTCATCCATATTGATGAACATAAAATGGATCTATTTGCTGTTAACCAGGTACTTACCCTGGCCTTAGCCGGTAATTTTCAGGCCGCTCTGGGGGCAGGGAAGGGGCTTTCTGCAACAAACAGGGCAGCTAAGAACATGGTTGCTTATCTTTTCTACGATTTTGGGGCCCCGGAAGAAGCAGCTCGCCTGTTCCAAACAGTATATGAAGATAATGGAAACCCTGAATATTTACTGCACGAGGCCGATGCCTACGTAAAAGCAGGTCAATTTACGGTAGCAAAGCGACTGTGGCAGGATATGCTCGGTAATCTTTCGGGCAGTAATTTGATTTTAGCACTCTATAACCTGGGTTCTCTTTCAGATACGGTCTCAGAGCGGAAGGACTATTTTAGCCGGCTTTTACAACTGCAAAAGCTCCATGAGTACGCTTTGGTGCAATACAGCAGGCTGTTACCCGGAGAAGAAGCTAAAGCCCTTTTAATCAAATCCCCCATATATACGAAAAGTCCTCTTTTACAGCTTGAAACGATAAGGAATGACATCCTAAGGGTATCCTCGACATTTACCACAGGGTCTCTATGGCTCTTGCTCAATCGTTTCCCTCAGGATGAACGGCTCTATCATTGGGGGGCCTGGTATTTGTACCAAATCGGGAATACCCAGGAACTGGAAAAGCTTTTTTCTATGGCTGCAGAACACCATATTGAACATCCGGTGCTCCTTTTTTATAAAGCCTTATTAGCTATAGAAAGGGGTAACCTCACCGAGGCAGAAAAACTGCTTGCTTCATATACAGGGGAAGCCTGGTATATTCCGGCTAACCTGGCAAAGGTCTACGAAGTAACCTAT
>Ga0101944_10006463_pt1 | contig 12456 bp, 9 predicted proteins | sample DewCreD2012metaG_FD_75245 | JGI IMG/M metagenome (GOLD analysis project Ga0101944, IMG submission 75245) | Hot spring sediment bacterial and archeal communities from British Columbia, Canada, to study Microbial Dark Matter (Phase II) - Dewar... ... | reverse complement strand
GCCAGGTTCGGGAATATCGTGGAAACAGACGACACGGACTACCCGTACCGCATTATCGCGGAGCGGGACGCGGTTGTGCCGCTCGCCGCCCGGCTCATGGATGAAGTGGATTATTCGAATTTCAAAAAGGCCGCGGCCGCGCCAACGGGCGCACCCGGCGATGCGGCATACCACGCATTCCTTCATTCCGTGTGGGCGGCGGGCCTGCACATGGAGCCTAAGGCAAGAAGGTGAATGCGCAGGAGCAAACCAGGGAACTATGGGCCGGGGCGCTGTTGAAAAAGTCCGGCGGCCGCAAAAGCAGGGGACAGGCACGCGGAAAAGCGCCGCGTTCCCAGTCCCCGTTTTTGCTGCTTCTGCACTTTTTGCGCGGCGGTTTTGTGGCGATAGATTGCTGGCCGCGAATCCGTTATGTGGTTTTCTTTTGCTAAGGGAAAATGCTTTGAAGACTTTCGCCAGTCAAGAAGCTGGCTCGTGTTGACGCAAGGCTGCGAAAAAACCGGGGACCGGGCCGCTTTCCGCAAGGAAAACGAAGCCTGTACCCAGCGTTTTTTCGCCCCCCGCACTTTTCCAACAGTCCCGCCGGCCCCGGTTATTTGACAACATGGGCGATGAGTCTGGCGGTCGCAAAAAGCGGGTGCCAGTGGGGCTGTTGAAAGAGCCTTGCGTCGGAAAAAACGCGGGACAGGCAAGGTTTTGCTGTCGCAAAACGCACCCGGTCCCGGTATTTTTCCTCACTTTTGCTCATTTGCGGTCCTTGGAAACATAGCGAAGAAAACAAATATCGAGTTGTTCAACGGCCTCACACCAGTCCCCGTTTTTTGCTGCTCTTGTTTTCGTGCGCGGGGGTTTCGGGAATTGCAGGGACGCCAAACCAAACTCATGGATATTTGCAAATGCTGACAGCAGAACGCGGCGCGGGTTACGCGAGCAGTTTTTTGAGCGTGTTGGCCAGGGCCGCGCCCACGGCTTTTGCGCTTGCGGCGTGGGGTTCCTTGAGCGCGCCGTGGTCGTCCACGGCGTCGCCGGCCGAGGCCACGCTGTAGGTGTCGGGCAGCACGGTGACGCCGATGTTGCCGAACATCATGCGCAGGGGCACCAGGCCGCGCATGCCGCCGGTCACGCTCGGGGACGCGCTCAACAGGGCCGCGGTCTTGCCCCAGATGGATTTGAGCATGGGGACATCGGGCGGCTCGGGGCGGCTCACCCAGTCTATGGTGTTTTTCAGCAGCGGGGTGATGGAGCTGTTGTACTCGGGCGTGGCGATGAGCAGGCCGTGGTGCGCGCCGAACAGGTCCTTGAGCTTGCGCGCGTTCTCGGGCACGCCCACCTCGGCTTCGAGGTCTTCGTCCATGATGGGCAGGGGGTAGTCCCGGAGATCTATGAGCGTGACTTCTGCGCCGGCCTCGCGCGCGCCGTCCACGGCCGCGGCCAGCAGGATTTTATTAAAGGATTTCTTGCGGGCGCTGCCCGCGAAGGCCAGTATTTTCGGTGTGGTTGCCATTTCGTTTCCCTCCCGGTTGATGGGGCCGGCGCGGGGCCGTCCGCCTGTTTTGAACTGTAACCGCGTTTGCGGGCTGCGTTGTTCCCGGTCCCGGCGCGGCGGGCGGCGGGGAATGCGGGGAAAAGCAAAAAGCAATGATTACCACAGAGGCCACGGAGCACACAGAGGGCGCGGAGGCGGGCGGTCGCAAAAAGCGGGTACAGGCACGCGGAAAACCGCCGCGTTCCCAGTCCCCGTTTTTTGCTGCGTTCGCGCCTCTCGCGCAGGTTTTGGATTTTTACAGTTCACGAGCACCGTTCCATAATTTCGTCATTCCGGCCGGAGAGCCGGAATCCAGGGGACAGAATGTCGAGGGCGGGAATTGGGTCCGGGCCGGGTTTTCCTTTTGAACGGCATTGTGATTAGGATATACTATTCGCGGACTCGGCGCAACGCGCCCGAATCCATTGGCGGCATCAACACGATCCGGGAGGAACGGCGTAATGAGAAAGTGGATGGCGGTATTACTGGTGTGCGGATTCGCGCTGCTGGCGGGCGCATGTTCGCAGAAAATGCCCGGCACTTACAAAGCCAAACCCGCGGCGGCGCACGGTGTGGAAACCCCGGCCCCGCAGACGCACGGCGAAGAGGCAGCGCCGGTCGAGCCGGGCAGCATGCCCGAGCCGCCCATGACGCCCCCGGACGCGGGCGTGCTGCGCCAGGCAGGCGCCGAGATGGACGCGCTCGCGGGCATTTTCTGCGACGCCGCGCTCAACTCCAACCCCGATGTGTTTTTCAAAATGCTCCACCCCACGGTTCTGGCGTTTCTGAAAAAGGGTTACGAGTCCGGCGAGGACAAAATCTCCTTTGACATGATTAAGGCCGAGATGAAGCAGCAGATGCTCATGGACCCGGCCCTGGAATGCCGCGCCGCGGGCGCAGTGGTCACCAGGTGCGAGGAGCACATCGTGGAGAAGTACGATCAGCTCGAACTGCCCCTCGAGGAATGCGGGCGCATGAGCATCGCCGTGACCCTCAAGCAGAACGGCCGTCAGCAGGCCGAACTCGGCACCGCAAAAGTCAACGGCAAGTGGTATCTGAACGACATGTAACCCGGCCTCGGCTGGCGTTCGTGCGCAAGAGCAGCAAAACACGGGGACTGGGGGGCTGTTGAAAAACTCGTTATTTGCTTTCTTGGCATTGTTTCCAAGTACGGCAAATGAGCAAAAGTGAGGAAAAACACCGGGACTGGGTGCGTTTTGCGACAGCAAAACCTTGCCTGTCCCGCGTTTTTTCCGGCGCCTGGACTTTTTCAACGGCACCAGCATCCAGCATTATAATGTAGCAAACACATTCCGGCGGCTCCTTTCATGGGCGAAATCAAGAAAATCGAACTGGTCTTGTGGCATAAGTGTAACTGCCGCTGCGCATTCTGTTGCGCCGGAAGCTCGACCGGGGACCAGTTTGAGCCGCGGCGGGCCGTTGACACGCTCATCCGCTACCGCAAGCAAGGCGTGGAATCCGTGGCCTTCGGCGGCGGGGAACCCACGATTTATCCCGGCTTGCCAGCTTTGATTTCCGCGGCGAGAGACCTTGGCTACTCCCCCATCGAGATCAAATCCAACGGTATGCGATTTTGCTATCCGGAATATGTGCAGGACTGCATTAAATCGGGCGCGGACCTGTTCACGATTTCCCTGTGGGGACACAATGCCGAAACGCATGACCGGCTGGCTGGCCGTGCCGGCGCATTCGAGATGACCGAAATGGGCATCAAGCATCTTGCGCATTATGGCGCGCAGACGCATGTGGATTTTCTTGTCAGCTCTTTGACCGTAGAGCATTCTGCGGACATTGCGGAAAAGCTCGCGCGCCTTGGCGTACGCCGCATCAACCTGTGGGTGTTCAGTGTGTTCGGCGCCGGAGGCGGGATGAAGGACTTGACGCCCAAACTGGAGCGCGCGGGCCGCGCCGCCCTGGAGGCAGCCAAAGCCGCGGCCCGGCACGGGGCCGGCGCCGTCACCTCGCACATTCCTCCATGCCTGATGCAAGGGCGCACGGATCTGTACTTCAGCATCACAGAACTAAAATTGCTTATCGTCACCCCTGGGGGACACAGCTTCATGGCCGAGGAATCGCCGTTTGAAGCCGGAGAACATGTTACCGCTTGCGGCAAATGCGCTTTCCGGGAAATCTGCGCAGGCCCGCGCCGTGAATATCTGGAGATGTTCGGGCACGATGAAATCCGGGCCTGGCCGCGCTCCTGACGCGTGTGTTCGCGGGATGTTGTGAATCTCCGGTCAACAATGCTATTGTATCATGTAGAAACATACGGAAAGAAATGTGGTCCCGCATTCCGAGAAACACCGCGTCCGGACATCATGCCCGCCTCTGAAAAACCGCTTCTTCTTCTGATTCACCCCTACACCGGATTCTGGGACAGTTACCGGTCCGCGCCGAGCTTGCCGCTGAATCTCTTGCATGCGGCTTCGCTGCTTACCGGCGCTTTTGATGTGAGTATCGTGGACCTGCGGGTCACTCGCGACTGGCGCGCGGCCCTGCGCGACGCCCTCGCGCGCAATCCATGTCTGGCCGGTCTCACCATGATGACAGGGCCAAGCGTGGAGTCTTCCATCGAGATAATGAAATACATCAAAGGCCGCAGCAGCGTGCCCGTGGTGTGCGGAGGCCCGCACGCCACCATGGTTCCAGACACGACTTTGGACCATCCGCTTGTGGATTATGTCGTCACCGGCGCCGGGGAAACGGCGATAGCCGACCTGGCAGCGGCGCTGGCCTGGGGACAGCCGCTCGAAAACCCGCAAATCCTTCACGAAAACAAGAGCGCCCCCCCGGCGCGCGCGCCGCTGTTCGACATCGAGAGCGCGCCCGATTTGCCCTATCATCTCATCAATCCACGCGATTACCATCAGACCTTCGACGGCGTCAAACGGTTCCTTTCCATGGAAACCTCGCGCGGATGCAACCGCGGATGCGCGCACTGCTACAACAGCGCGGACAGGACGGGACCGTGGCGCGCGCAAAGTCCGGCCCGCGTTTTCGAGCGCCTCAAACGGCTCAAAAATGAACTGGGCGCGAACGCCGTATATTTCGTGGACGACAACTTCTTCATGAATGTGCCCCGCGCCCTCGAAATCGCTGATGCGGTCATGCGCCTCGGAATGAAATGGCAAGTTCAGGGCATAGATTTGCAAACCTTGGGCGCCATGGACGACGCCACCCTGCGCCATCTCGCGGACACAGGCCTGCTGCGCGTGAACATCGGCATCGAATCAGGTTCAGACCGCGTTCGCGCCATGATCCGGAAAAAACCTTCCGCGAACGAAGTCCTCGACATCGTCCGCCGCATGCGCAAATTCCCTTTCATCGTGTATTGCAGCTTCATCGTGAATTTTCCCGGCGAAACTGCGGACGATGTGAAAAAGACAGTCCGCCTGATCCGCGCTCTGTGCGACGCCAACCCGAGATTCCGCAATTCGCCCGTGTACCAGTATGTCCCCTTCCCGGGAACCCTCATCGCCGAGTCCGCGCAGAGAAACGGATTTCCCAAGCCCCAACGCCTCGAAGACTGGGGACGCATTTCCTATGAGCGCGGCTGCGGCGTGGACCATCCCGGACTCGGAGCCGGATTTTACCGCGCCCTATATTTCCTGACTCTGTTCAATGACCGCAAATCCAACGAGTATTTGAGCGATCCGGCGCTCCGCGCCCTTTCGCGCGCCTATCAACCCATTGCGCGGTTCCGTCTCAAACACGAGCTTTTTCAGCTCACCCCCGAAATACTTGCTTACGAAATGATCAACGCCCGCCGCGGCAACAAAGCGCGGAGTTCCCGATGAGAAAAATGGCTAACGCCATAGCGCGCGCCATGCCGCCCTCCCTGTACATCCTGTGCCGCAACTTGCTCGAGGGCGGGTACCGTGAAGAAATTGCCATGCTGTCCCGCGCACTGGCCGAAGCGTCCGGTCCGGCGCTCGACATAGGCTGCGGCAGCGGGGAAATCGAACCGCGCAAACTCGGCGGCGCTGTTGTGGGTCTGGACACGGACACGCGCATGCTGCGCCATGCGGCGCGCAAAGGTTATCGCGACCTTGTGTGCGGGCATTCCGGTTCTTTGCCGTTCGGCGACGATTCGTTCGGCGCCGCGATTATGTGCAAACTTGTCCACCATCTGAATGACGCCGAACTCCAAAGCGCGGTGAACGAAGCCCTCCGCGCGCTTCGGCCCGGGGGCATATTGGTTATTCTGGATCCATTTCCCGGCTCGGCGGAAACCACTGCGCTACACCGGCTCATCACGAGCCTGGAAATCGGCGCGCATCACCGTGTCCTCTCGCAAACACGGGAGTTCACGGGCGCATTCGAGCATATCTCCACGGAACTCTTCAGAAAACGGGCTTTCGATTTCTACATGCTTGTGTTGAGAAAACCCAACCCCGGCGTTTCGTGATCGCATCATCGAAAACCGCATGCCTGCCGCGCGCCGCGTTTCATCAAAATGCGCGGCGACCTCGCGCTTGCGCAACAACCCATGCGACACGAGTCTCATCCCGATCAATCAAGATGTCAATCATCCGGATTGTCGAACACATATTCGCCTTCGCACACGATGCGGTATGGACATGAAGCGCACTTCTCGGAATGAGAGCGTTTGCGGGCCAGGTACACTCCAAGATTCTCCGGGGGTTCGTTCACAAACGCCATGACACGGGAATATTTGCCCGCATCCGCCAGCGCCAAATCCTCTGCGCCGGGCATGCGGCACGGGGGCAGATTGATCACGGACACGCGCACACGGCCTGCGAGCTTTCGCATGGCCCTGTTCACCAGTTCCGCGGTTTCCTCGTATGGCGGAACATGCTTCCTCGATCCGCGGCCAAAGGGCGTTGGATACTGCACAGCCGCATTCTGGACGCCGAGTTCCGCAACAAAATCCAACAGTTCTTCAATCAGGTTATAATTATCGGCCGTAACCACGGTGTTCACGCCGAACTCAATGCGCTCGGGCTTGAGTTCCACGGCGTGTCGAATGCCCTGCACGGTCTGCTCGAAGCTCCCCTGCGCGCGTGTGACATTTTCGTGCGTGCGCTCATCCGCTCCATACAGACTGATCAGCAAATCCGTGATTCCGGAAAGGAGCAGGCGTGACGCATACCCCCGGTCCGCCATCTTCCTGCCGTTGGTGGTTATGTTCACGCGCTCGTATCCCATGCGGCGCGCCGCGGAAATGAGGGCAAACAAATCGGGATGCAGGGTGGGTTCGCCGCCGTCAAAATCCGCGAGCCGCACGCCCCTCATGCGAAAATCGCGCAGAAGTTCGAGCGCCCGTTTTTTCGGCATATCCATGGCCGGACGGCCGCCCACCGCGCACATAGCGCACTTGTTGCCGCACCGGTAAGTGAGATTGACGATAACTTTCTCGGGCTCATTCTCTCGAAGACGCATTTTGAATCGCGCAAACATTGATCGCAATTCAGATTCGGGCAGTGGCGGCGCATCAATGGCCGGGGTTTCATGGAACAATGAGAAATAATCTTCGTTGAATTCCCGGAGCGCGAGGCCCTGGTCCAGACACTGCTCACGCAGAGGCGTTCCGGGCACCGGCGCGCAAAACTGCAGCAGCGGCGCGGCGCCTTGTTCGCGCGCCATGCGCGCAGCGTGCTCCAGTGTCATATTGACCTCCTCCACGGTTTCGCCGGGCGCGCCAATCATGTAATGGATCTGCAGAGGCAGCCCTGCCCCGGCGCACCAGGAAGCCACGCGCTCCACGGCTGACAGGTCCAGGTTCTTCCCCAGCAACTCGTTGCGAACCCGTTCGCTCGCGCTCTCCGCGCTCACGGCCACGCTCGAACACAGCGCCGCGAGCTTTTCGACGGTCTCCTTTTGAAGCAAATCCGCGCGCAATCCGTTTGGAAACGCCGCTTCAAGCCCGAGCTTCGCGAGATCATCGAGCAGCGCCGCAAACCGCGCCGTGTGCGCATTGGCGATTCCATCAAGAAACGCCACGCCGCGAATTCCGTACGCTGTTTTGAGCGCTCGGAGATATTTCGACAGATATTCCACGCTGTGGCTGCGATATGGGGAAATGCCGCGGGAGACCGGCGGAGCGCAAAATGCGCACCGGAACGGACAACCGCGCGATGCGGCTACAGGCAGACATGGGCCGTTATTCGTGCGGCTTTCGCTTCGCCCTGCCGCGGCGTAAAACCGTTCGAGAAATTTGAAATAGTGATTTGCATCAATCAAATCCCAGGCGGGATGCAGCAATTCGTCGAGTATGACATGCTCTCCGCGCCCATCCACGGCAACCGGAACGCCGCGTTCGGCAGTTCGCAGCAATTTCGGAAGCTCCGCTTCGCACTCATATCTCACCAGCGCGTCGCATTGCGGATAGTTTCCAAAAAAAGTTTCGGAAGCGTAATCCACGAAATGCATGCCGCCGAAGCACGCGTCTGCGGCCACGATGAGAGCATCCGGAAACGCTTCACGCGCAAGGCGGATAAAGTCCGCCGTGAATTCATGCCGCAGAAACGGCCTGTGAAAAACGCTCAAACAAAGAACCACAGCGTCGAAATCACCCGGCGCATGAGAGCCGAGAAGCGCGCGCGAATCGCATCCGAGATGAATATGGCCGCCTGGCAACCAACGCGCTCCGCTGTCCGGCAATGCGAACGCATCTGCGGCCTTTACATCGAATCCTTGCGCGCGCAATGCCGCAGCAGCGCAAACGGCTCCCAGATTCACATATTCCGGATAATCTATAAACGCGCCCGGGATTTCGAGCGGCGGATTCACGACAAGAACCTTTTCCCGGTCCTGACTGCGCTTCACACTTTTCTCCGTGCCGGCCTTGTAATCATGCGCGAGGAACGCGGCTGGTATCATTATAACTGCGGCCAGCCTGTATTGCGCCTCCCGCATCCGCAACGCCACCGCAGACCCGCAGAGCGGAACGAGCCGCCCCCGTGCACATTTGAGAGCGATGCCAATTCAGGCGGTCACCGCAGGTCGCCGCCATTATGGAAAATTTCGCAATTGTGATAAAATGATAAGTAATCTTTTAATAATGTATGGGATTGAACACTGTGTTCAGGAAATTCCGGAGGATCGCGAAATGAGTTTTTTCAAAAGAACAGCGGCATTCACGGCGTTTGCGTGTGTCATGGCCGCCGCCCCTCTTTTCAGCGCCGAAATCACAGGAAAAGTTCTTGCCCTTCCGCCAGATAACGCCTCGGCGGCAAAAGGGATAAAGTCGCTGGGCCCGGCCCCTGACGCCGCAGTGGCCGCAATTTCAGCGGCAGGGGAAACTGTGGCGCAGGGCAAGACGAATGCTTCCGGCGCCTACACGCTGACCGTGCCGGATGCAAGAAAATCTGATGTGGTCATGGTTCGCGCCGATACCGTTGCCGGATCGTTACGCGCCCTGCTCTTGGAAAATGCCGCTGACATAAATCCCGTGTCCGACGCCATGGCGTGGAAATTGCTCGAATCCGGCATTCCCCTTTCGAATTTCACGGCCGCTGAACTTATGCTGATTCGTGACGATCTTGACGCCCTTTCGTCCGCCGTTGACCTCTCCGGAGCGAAAGATGCCGCGGGCCTTGTGAATCTGCTTTTGGACAACCCGGAATTCAACCTCGCTCTGGGATCGTTCGTATCCACATATGGAATGCAGGGCGACAACCGTTCGCAGGTGGACGCCATGAACACGGCAGTCACGGGCTTCCTGCGCGGGTTCACGGCGAACGACCCGAGCGCCATCAAGGAATTCCTGGCGCCGAAAATCAGCATTGTTATCGGCGAAGAAACTCTAACAGACAAAGACAAACTCTTGCAGGTTGTTTCATCTATCCATTCGAGCTTCAAGCCGATCACCATCGAGACCCGGCTGCTCGGCGCATCCATTCAGCAAGGCAAAGCGGAAATCGTCACCTCCGAGCATCTGCGCATGACCGCTCAAGGCGGTCAGACATCCAGTGTGGACGAAGCCTGGATTGCGCTCAATAAACTGGAGCTTGTGAACGGAAAGTGGCTAATAACCGAGCGCTCCATGCCCAAGTGCAAAGTCATAAAGGCGGCGATGACCCCCGATGGCCATCTGGAAGACTGGATCGGCATCAAACCCTGTTATTACCGCAAGTCCGAAGCAGGGAACAAAGACGCGTTCACGGCCCTTTATTTCGCGCGAGACGACGCGTTTCTCTACTGGCGCTTGGATTTGGACATGAAAATCAATCTTCCCGGCGCCGCGGCTCCGGTCCAGGGCGTGCCCAGAGGGACTTACGGCCTTTACCTTTTCGACAGAGCCGCGGAAAGAGATTGCGACACATTCGTCAACTTCATCACCAATCAGGTCACGGGCGCGGCCTCGGGAGGCAGAGCGTGCGTCAAAGACTCCGCCGGCAAACATAATGAAACTTATTTCACTTACGACAGGTTCTCCATCGCCCCGCAATCCATCGAAGGCAGAATTCCGCTCGATGATTTCAGTTTTATAAAGACAGAAATTTCCGCGCTGGCCAGCGCGAACAGGAAAGCGCTGCCCGGCGCTCCGGAAAACGCGGATATCTTCTCGGGCGTGGTGGACCTTGATTTCAAGTAAGCGCTACACGCGCGCGCGCCGTTCAATCAGAGGGCGCGTTTCCTCGTCATCAACCGCCGCGCTCCCCCATGCCGCATGGGCATTTTGCCATGCTTAATTCCCGGAACCAGAGATTGCGCGTTCTGCTGCTGAACCCTCCGTTCAAGCACAGAGTTTTGAGAGATTTCTACTGCTGCACTTACTCGAAAACCGGGTATCTTTGGCATCCGATTGATTTGCTCGCGCAGAGCGGCATCCTGGGAGCGCGCCATGAGGTTTCCGTGTGCGACGCCGTGGCCCTGGGCATGACGCGCAAATCGGCGCTTGACGCCGCGGCTAACTTCAACCCCGACGCCGTATATTCCCTCATCGGCTCTCTGACCCTGGAATCCGACCTCGCCTTTATCGAGGAGCTTTACCGCCGCGCCGGCGCGAAAATCATTGTGTCCGGCGACGCCGTTCTGAACAAACCGGAGTTTTTGCTTGAGACACACCCCTCGATTCACGCCGCGCTGTTCAATTTCACCAACCAGGATCTTCTGAATATTCTCGAAGCAAACACGGACAGCGTGCGCGATGCGGCGTTCAAAACGCAGCGCGGCATCGAAGTCCGTCGCATGGGAGGGGCAAGCGAATTCCAATATCCGGTCCCGAATCACGCGGCGTTCAATCACAATGCATACAACATGCCGTTGGCTCCACAGGAATTCGTCACCATACTGACGGCGTTCGGATGCCCTCATTCCTGCGCCTTCTGCAACAGCGGCGTGCGCTCCCTGGGTTTCTCGTTAAGGCGCATTGAAAATGTGGAGCAGGAAATCGCGCATGTGCATTCGCAAGGAATACGGCACATTTTCTTCAAGGACATGACTTTCGGGATCGGCAAAGAGAGAACCGGGCGGCTGTGCGAATATCTTGTAAGAAATGCTCCGGGCACGACCTGGCACGCCTATACGCGGCTGGACCTTCTTGACGAACACACGATCACCATGTTCGCGCGCTCCGGATGCCGGCTGCTCCAGCTCGGGATTGAAACTGCGGATCCGCGCGTGGGATCAGCAAGCCGGAAGCCTCTGGACCTGTCGCGCGCGGCAAACACATTCAAAATCATGCGTCGGGAGGGGATCACTCCGGGAGCGCATTTCATCATGGGGCTGCCCCGGGCCACGCTCATGAGCGACATCCGCACCATGCGCCGTGCCGCTGCTCTGAATCCCGGGTACGCGTCGTTCAACGCTTTCATGCCCCGGCCGGGTTCCGAATGGTTTGAAAAAGGGCAGAACCGGGCGCGAAGCGGATTCGCGCTCAAAATGCTTGTGCGTGCGGCGTACCTCTATTTCTACTGCCGTCCGCGCTCGCTTGTTGCGTTCTTTTCGCGCACGGCATCCATGCGCCGCGGGCAATCCCTGTCCGCGATGCTCCGGTACCTGATCTTTGTCCCGGACCTCAAGCGGCGCGGCGCCGGTTCCGGCAAATGAGCCAAATGACAACATGCCGCATTGTGCGCTTTCCCGGTTTTGTTTATAATAGGTTCAACCGGATTGCCCATTTGATGCATGAGCGCTTTTTATCTTGTTTGTCCGTCTTGCGCCATAGCGCCATGCGCCTTACAGCAAACATCGAGAAACACGCGCTTGCCGGAGACAACCGTGATCATCCAGTGTCCTCTGAACAGGAGAACCATCGAGCGGCTCGACGATTTTGTTCAGGCCGGCGCCGGCGAGTTTTATTTTGGATACCGCAATGAGCTGGCTGCGGACAGCGACTGCCTCAACAGACGGTTCGGGGACTGGGTGAATTTCGATTCCGCGGACGCCGCCGCGCAGGCCGTCCGCAGAGTTAAACGCTCCGGCCGCAAAGCCTTCATCGTTCTCAACGAACTTTCTTTTCCGGAACATTGGCACGACACGATTCTGGAGGAAATCAGCCAGCTTTCCGATTCAGGCGCGGACGGGTTCATTGTTTCCGACATCAATCTTATCGTCAAAATCAGGGAATCCGGACTCGATGTCTTCATGGCGTTGTCATCCACCACGCATGTGCTGAATGCGCGCGCGGCGGCGTTCTTCCGTTCCCTTGGCGTCAACCGGCTGGTGCTTCCCCGGCAGCTCGACACGGATGAAATCACGGCCATTCTACTCGCGGACTCCGCCCTTGAATACGAGCTGATCGTCATGAACGAGGAGTGCCCCAACCTCGAAGGCCTCTGTTCCTTCGCGCACATACAGGGCGAAAACTCTCCGAATCTTTGCAGACAGGCTCTTCTCTTCAACACGATGCCGCCCGGCGCGGGTTATGTTGTGGACTCGTGCGGCGCTTGCGCCCTGCACAGTTTCAAGCCGTTCTCCGGCCTTGTGCTGAAAATCGCTGG
>Ga0101944_10006462_pt1 | contig 12456 bp, 9 predicted proteins | sample DewCreD2012metaG_FD_75245 | JGI IMG/M metagenome (GOLD analysis project Ga0101944, IMG submission 75245) | Hot spring sediment bacterial and archeal communities from British Columbia, Canada, to study Microbial Dark Matter (Phase II) - Dewar... ... | reverse complement strand
TGAAATAAATGTCGTCGATTTCTTGTGTTGAATCCATAGCCCGCTAACATTATCCCTAGGCTTGCGATGAGCAATCCTATCATGCCTATCGTTTCAGGAGAGGGTCTTGCCACCGCACCCCCCAATAACAGCAGATTCCCGACACAGAATCCGATCGCTCCGACGAGAACAGCCTTCTCGGCCGAGATCCTGCCTCTCCAGTGCATCATCGCCCAACCTCAGTGTTTGTGTCCTGCCCCAGTGCACGCAGATAGATTTCGTAGATCTCCTGCGACACGCGCTCGATCTCGAAGCTGGAATTGGTGACCTTGGCATCGATCACTGCGTCGAACTCTCCACGCCCAACGGCTTGTAGTTCTTTGCGCGCCTCCGAAAGACGACTGACATCACGTTCACCGCGCGACTCTAACCGCGCTTCAAGCTCGCCCAATGAGGCCGGCTGAACGTATATGCTAACGGTCCTTCCGCCGACTGCTCGTCGCATGCCCTCAACCTTCGTGACGGGCCAGTCCAGAACAGGAAAGCACCTGTCACGCAGCGCGTCGAGAATCGGCTGACGCGGAGTTCCATATTGTACACCATATAGCTCATTCACCCATAGCAGCTCCCCGCGCGCGGATAGCGCTTCGAGCTCCGCCGCGGCGAGACGCTGGGGGCCGTCTTCGCCCGCCACGGCCTGTCGTCCCTCGACGTCGCGCGTCTTGGCGCCGTGCTCGACGCCCGGCGCCTGCGGGCCGGCCTCGCCTTCAGCTTCCATCACGAGAACGGCGACACCCTCCCCGCCGCGGTGAGCGTGCGCACGAACGAGCACGAGCGCCTCACCCTCCATCGCGTCGCCGACGGCTGGACCGCGGAGCGCGTCACGATCCCGTGGACCGCCACCACGCTCGGGCTCTCCGCGCGCATCGACCGCACGCTGTACGACGCGGTCGAGTCGGCGCTGCCGCCCGGCGCCCTCCCCGACGAGGAGCGCAACCGCGTGGCGTGGGGGATCGCGGACGTCTTCGCGTGGCAGGTGGACTTCTCGCGCGACATCCAGCGCGGCGACGCGGTGCGCGTGCTGCTCGAGCGCGAGGTCTCCGACGAGGACGACGTGCGCTTCGGCCGCGTGCTCGCCGCCGAGGTGACGCTGAGCGGCACCCGGCTCACGGCGATCCGCTACACCGACGCGACCGGCCGCACCGACTACTACGACGCCGAGGGCCGCGGGCTGCAGCGGGCGTTCCTGCTGGCGCCGGTGGAGTTCCGCCGCGTGTCGTCGGGGTACAACCGGGCCCGGCGCCACCCGATCCTCGGGATCGTGCGCCGCCACGAGGGCGTGGACTTCGCGGCCGCGCCCGGCACGCCGGTGATGGCCTCGGGCGACGGGATCGTGGTGCGCGCGGGGTGGGGCGGGGGCTACGGCAACCTGGTCGAGGTGCGCCACCGCGGCGGCGTCACGACCCGCTACGCGCACCTCCGCGCCATCGCGAAGGGACTGCACGCGGGCTCGCGCGTGACGCAGAGCCAGGTGATCGGCTACGTGGGCAGCACGGGGCTCTCCAGCGGCCCGCACCTGCACTACGAGTTCCGCGTGAACGGCGTCTCGAGGGACCCGCGCAAGGTGAACCCCGAGGCGGGACGCACGCTGACGGGCGCCGAGCTGGAGGCCTTCCGCGCGGAGCGCGACCGGCTGCTCGCCCAGCTGCCCGCGCCCGCGCCGCTCCCCGGCACCCGTCTCGACTGACCCGGCGGCGCCCGCCGCCCGGCCCGTGGATCTCTTTCCCGCCATCGACATCCGGCACGGCCGCGTCGTGCGCCTCGCGCAGGGCGAGGCGGCCCGCGCGACCGTCTACGACGACGACCCGGTCGCGCAGGCCGTGCGCTTCGTGGAGCAGGGCGCGCGGTGGATCCACGTGGTGGACCTCGACCGCGCCTTCGGCGACGGCGACAACACGCCGCTCGTCGCCGCGATCGCGCGGACGGTGGGGTCGGCGGCCCGGGTGCAGGCGGGCGGCGGCTTCCGCTCGCGGGAGCGGGTGGAGGCGGCGCTCGCTGCCGGCGTCGCGCGCGTCGTGATCGGCACCGCCGCCGTCACCGACCCGGCGCTCGTCCAGGCGGTGCTCGCCGAGGCGGGTCCCGGGCGGCTCGCCGTGGGGCTCGACGCGCGCGACGGCGAGGTGGCGGTCCGCGGCTGGACCGAGGGCGCCGGGGTGCGCCTCGAGGAGGCGGGCGCGCGCATGCTCGCGCTCGGCGTCACGACGCTCGTGTACACCGACATCGGCCGCGACGGGATGCTCGTGGGGCCCGACCTCGCGGGCGCGCGGATGCTGCAGTCGCTCGGCGCGCACGTGATCGCGAGCGGCGGCGTCGGGACGCTCGCGCACCTGCGCGCCGTGGCCGACGCGGGGCTCGCGGGCGCGATCGTGGGCCGCGCGCTCTACGAGCGGCGCTTCACGCTCCCCGAGGCGCTCGCGTGCTGCTCGCCGCCGGCATAGCGCTCCTCGGGGGCCTGCTCGGCGCCTCGAGCTACCTGCTGCTCGAGCGGCTCGGCCGGCGCGCCTTCGTCCCCGCGCTCCTGCGGGGCGGCGGGTGGGCCGCGCTCGCGGTGCTGCTGGCCAACGTGTCGTGCCCCGTCCCCGGCACGCCCGCGCGCCCGCTCGTCCTCCTCGACAACTCGCTGAGCCTCGCCGCCGCCGGCGGCCGCTGGGCGGAGGCGCGCCGGCTCGCCGACTCGCTCGGCGAGGTGCGCACCTTCGGGGACGATCGGCCCGCCGCCGCCGACACCGTCCCCACGCGCGGGCGCTCGCGGCTCGGGCCCGCGCTGCAGGCCGCGGTCGCCTCGGGCCGTCCCGTCATCGTCGTGACCGACGGCGAGCTGGAGGACGCGCGGGAGCTGCCGCCCGACCTGCTGCGGCGCGCCGAGGTGCGCGCGCTGCCGCGCGCGCCGGTCGCCGACATCGCGCTCGTCGGCGTACGGGGACCCGCGCGGCTCACCCTCGGCGACACGCTGGCGCTCGAGGTCGAGGTCGCGGCCGTCGGCGGCGCGGTCGCGGACAGCGTCGTCGTCGAGGCCGCCGCCGCCGGCCGCGCGCTCGGGCGCGGCACGGCGCGGCTGCGGGGGGGCACGGGCCGGCTCGTGCTGCGCGTACCGACGCGCGGCCTTCCTGCCGGCGCGCTGCTCGTCGAGGTGCGGCGGCTCGGCGCCGCCGACGGCGACGCACGCACCGACCGGCGCCTGCACCTGGCCACCCTCGTGCCCACCCCCGGCATCGTCCTGCTCGCCGCGCCGGCCGACTGGGACGCGCGCTTCCTGCTGCAGGCGTTGCGGTCGGTGACCGAGCTGCCGGTGGAGGGCTACGTGCGGCTCGACGGCGCGACATGGCGGTCCATGCGCACGCTGGCGTCCGTGCCGGAGGCCGCGGTGCGGAAGGCGGCGGCGGGCGCGGACCTGCTGGTGACGACCGGGGCGGCCGCGTCGGAGTTCCCGGCGGCGGGCCGGGCGCGCTGGCGGTGGCCCGGCGGCGAGGGCCCCGCGCGCGCCACGGCGGGCGAGTGGTACGTCACGGCCGGCGGCCCGAGCCCGCTCGCCGGCGCCCTGCTCGGGGCGCCGCTCGACTCGTTCCCGCCGCTCGTGCGGCTTGCCGAGGCGCCGGTGCCGGCAGGCGCATGGATCGGGCTGCAGGCGCAGCTTGGCCGCCGGGGCGCGGAGCGTCCCGTGCTCGTGGGTGTCGAGCGGGCGGGGCGGCGCGAGGTGCTGACGGCCGGCGACGGCTTCTGGCGCTGGGCGTTCCGCGGCGGCTCGAGCGAGCAGGCCTATCGCGCCATCGTCGGCGCGACGGTCTCGTGGCTGCTGGGCGCGCGCGCGCCCGACGGCGCGCCGGTGCGGCCGGTGCGCGCGGTGGTGGAGCAGGGCCGCCCGGTGGTGTTCGAGTGGACGGGCGACGCGCCGCCCGCGGCGCAGCCGATCAGCTTCGCGTCGGGCGCCACGACGTTCACGGACACGCTGCGGCCCGGCGCCGACGGCCGCGCGCACGAGTGGCTGCCGCCGGGGGTGTGGCGCTATCGTCTCCCCGTGGGCGGCGAGGGGGTGGTCGCCGTCGAGGAGTACTCGGGCGAGTTCCTGCCCCGCGCGGCGACGGTGGGCGACCAGCCGGGCCCCGTCACGGCCGCGGGGGCGGTGCGCGCGGCGCGCGACTGGCCGTGGCTGCTGGTGCTCGCCGTGCTCTGCTTCGCCGGCGAGTGGTACGCGCGCCGGCGCCTCGGGCTCCGGTAGGCGGGTGTCCCCCGCGGCGCGGCAGGTGACCCCGGCAACGACCAGGATGGTGCCGCAGTGACGATCGGGCGGCTTGGCGCCGAGAAGCTCGGCCTCTGGCAGCGCATCAAGCGCATCGCGCTCACCGACGTGGGTGCGCTGGTGCGCGGCCTCAAGGCCGCCGACCTCGAGGAACTCGAGCGGCTGCTCATCGAGGCGGACTTCGGCGTGCCCGCCACCCTCGAGCTGGTCGGCGCGCTCGAGGAGGGGGTGCGGGCGGGGCGGCTCCGGACCGACGCGGACCTGCGCGAGGCCCTCGTGGCACGGCTCACCGCGATGCTCGCGGGGCCGCCGGAGCCGGGCCGGCTGGCGAGGGCCGACGGCACCACGGTGATCCTCGTGATGGGCGTGAACGGCGTCGGCAAGACGACGACGGTGGCGAAGCTCGGCCACCGCCTGCGCAACGAGGGGCGCCGCGTGCTCCTCGCCGCGGCCGACACGTACCGCGCGGGCGCGGTCGCGCAGCTCGAGACCTGGGCGGAGCGGCTGCGGCTGCCCTGCGTGTCGGGCGCGAGCGGCGGCGACCCGGCCGCGGTGGCGTTCGACGCGCTGGAGGCGGCGCGCGCCCGCGGGCTCGACACCGTCCTCGTGGACACCGCGGGGCGCCTGCACACGCAGGAGCACCTCATGGACGAGCTGCGGAAGGTGGTGCGGGTCATCGGCCGCAAGGTGCCGGGGGCGCCGCACGAGACGCTGCTCGTGCTCGACGGCACCGTCGGCCAGAACGCGCTCCAGCAGGGGCGGCTGTTCGCGCAGGTGCAGGCGCCCACGGGGCTCGTCGTCACCAAGCTCGACGGCACCGCGCGCGGCGGGGCCGTGGCGGCGCTGCGGCGCGAGCTGGGCGTGCCGATCCGCTTCCTCGGCACCGGCGAGCAGCTCGACGACCTGCAGCCCTTCGACGCGCGCCGCTTCGCGGAGGGGCTGCTCGCCGAGTAGCCGGCCCGCCGTGCCTCCCCGCCGCCGCGCCCCCGCCGCCCCGCTCCGCCTCGACCAGCCGGTGCAGTTCCTCGCGGGCGTGGGCGAGCGCCGCGCCGAGGCGCTCGCCCGCCTCGGGATCGCCACGGCGCGCGACCTCCTCTGGCACCTGCCGCACCGCTACGTGGATGCCTCGTCGGTCACGCCGCTCGCCCGCGCGCGGGTCGGCGAGGAGGTGGCGTGCATCGGCCAGGTCGTCACGAAGGGCGTGGTGCCGACGCGGAAGGGGCTCCGGATCTTCCACGCGGTGCTGCGCGACGCGAGCGGGCTGCTCGAGTGCGTCTGGCCCGGCCAGGCGTTCCTCGACCGCACGATCGAGGTGGGGCAGACGCTGCTGGTGAGCGGGCCGGTGCGCTTCTACCACGGCCGCCAGCTCGCGCCCCGCGAGCACGTGGTGCTGGGCGACGCCGACGCGCCGCCGGCCGGCGCGGTGCTGCCCGTCTATCCCGCCACGGAGGGGCTGAGCCACCGCGTCCTGCGCGCGCTGCTCGACCGCCACCTCGAGCGGCTGCTGCCGCTCGTCGAGGACACGCTGCCGGCGGCGCTCCGCGCGCGGCTCGCCCTGCCCGGCGTGCAGGAGGCGCTGCGGGCGGTGCACCACCCGGCGACGCTCGCCGAGGCGGAGCGCGGGCGCCGGCGGCTCGCGTTCGACGAGCTCTTCGACCTGCAACTCACGCTGGCGCGCGCGCGGCACGTGGCCCGCCAGGCGCGCGCGCAGGGGATGCGCTTCGAGCCGAGGAAGACGCTCACCTCCGAGCTCGCCCGCCGGCTCCCGTGGCCGCTCACGAGGGACCAGACCCGCGCGATCCGCGAGATCGCCGACGACATGGCCTCGCCCCGGCGGATGCACCGGCTGCTCATGGGCGACGTGGGCACCGGCAAGACGGTGGTGGCGCTCTTCGCGATGCTCCTCGCGCTCGAGAACGACTGCCAGGCGGCGCTCATGGCCCCCACGGAGCTCCTCGCGGAGCAGCACTGGGCGACGCTGCAGCAGCTGCTGCGGCCGCTGCAGCTCCTGCCCGAGCGGCTGCTCGGCCGCATGACCGCCGCGGAGAAGTCGGCGGCGCGGCGGCGCCTCGCGAGCGGGGCGGCGCGGCTGGTGGTGGGGACGCACGCGCTCGTGCAGGAGACGGTGCACTTCCGCCGGCTCGGGCTCGTGGTCATCGACGAGCAGCACCGGTTCGGCGTGGAGCAGCGCGCCGCGCTCATCGGCAAGGGGACGGGGCCCGACGTGCTCCTCCTCACCGCGACGCCGATCCCCCGCTCGCTCGCGCTCACGGTCTACGGCGACCTCGACGTCTCGGTGCTGCGCGAGCGGCCGCCGGGCCGCGGCGAGGTGCGCACCGCCGTGCGCCGGCCCGCGCAGCGCGAGGCGGTGCTCGACTTCGTGGCCGCGCAGTGCGACGCGGGCCGGCAGGCGTACGTCGTCCTCCCCGTCATCGAGGAGTCGGAGCGCGCCGATCTGCGCGCCGCGACGACCATGCACGAGGAGCTGGCGGCGCGGTGGCCGGGGCGCCGCGTGGGGCTGGTGCACGGCCGGCTCAAGGCGGAGGAGCGCGACGACGTGATGCGCCGGTTCCGGGCCGGCCTGGTGGACGTGCTGGTCGCGACGACCGTGATCGAGGTGGGCATCGACGTGCCGAACGCGACGGTGATGCTGATCGACCACGCGGAGCGGTTCGGGCTGGCGCAACTGCACCAGCTGCGCGGCCGGGTGGGACGGGGGACGGGCGAGAGCTACTGCATCCTGCTCTCCGAGGCGGCCGGCGCCGAGCGGCTGCGCGCCTTCGCGAGGACGCGCGACGGGTTCCGCGTCGCCGAGCTCGACCTGCAGGAGCGCGGGATGGGCGACCTCATCGGTGCCCGGCAGTCGGGGGGCGTCACGGTGCGCCACGCGCGCCTGCCCGACGACGCCGACCTGCTCGAGGCGGCGCGCGCCGCCGCCCGCGAACTCATCGATGCGGACCCGGCGCTCCAGCGGCCGGCCAACGCCGTCCTGCGCGAGCGGGCGGTGGCGCGCTTCCCGCGCGCCACCGAGCTCTTCCGCGTCGGCTGAGCGCTACGGCGCCCCCTCGAGCCCCAGCGGGTCGGTGTCGGCGTGGCGCAGGAGCGCCGGGTGCCGCTCGACCTGGTACCAGAGCATCAGCCCGAGCGAGAGCAGGTTCGCCGTGAGGATGGTCCACAGCGGGAACCCCGAGAGGGTGTCGAGCGACATCCCGTACGCGAAGAGCAGGAAGAAGAACTCGAAGAAGAGCAGCAGCACGGCGAGCGCGAACCGGAAGTAGCGCTCCCGCACCGCGGCGTGCACCAGCCAGGTCATCACCCAGCCGAACAGCACGAAGGCGAGCCCGTGCACCACGGTGTACGAGACGACGGGCTTCCACGCCACCACCTCGGCCGGCGGGCGGATCCGCCAGAGGAGCACCTGTCCCAGCACGCTCGGCGTGCGGAGGGGGAAGGCGAAGACGAGGTCGAGGCAGAGATACCAGAGCGCGACGGCGGCGGCACCGATCACGCCGGTGACGGCACCCTCGAGCAGGCCGGAGTGGTGTCGCGGATGGTGGCGCACGCGTCCCTCCTGCCCCGAAGCGGGGCGTATGGCCGGCCATCGGCACGGAGGAGCGCGGCCGGAGGCCGGCGCGTTCCCTTCCTATCTCGGGTCCGGTGCGTCTTCCCGCAAGACTCCGTCGGGCCGCTCCCAGTCCACGCGGGTCACGCGGCCGCGGGGGCCCACCATCCAGCCGCGGCCCGTCGGCCCGAACCCCACGCTCCAGTAGGCGCCCTCGTCGAGCGGCTGCCAGTGGTCGCCGTCGTCGGCCGACCAGCTCGCGCCGCCCGGCCCCACTGCCACCAGTCCCCACCCCCACGGTGTCGGCGCCCAGGCCGCCCCGTACACCGCGCCGGTGAAGGTCGGCTCGGCGATGACCTGCCACGTGCGGCCGCCGTCGCGGGTGCGGGCGGCGCGGGGACCGGTCGCGTTCCCGCCGATCGTGCCGCCAAGGGCGACGCCCACGAGCGAGTCACGGAAGGCGAGGCTCGCGATCCCGGCCCCGGTGGCGGCGACCAGTGGCGTGGCGGCGGCCGACCACGTGTGCCCGCCATCGTCGGTGCGGAGGACGCGGGCGACCGGCGCGTTGCCCGTGCCGATCCAGCCATGCCGCGTCCCCCATGCGAGCGCGCAGGTGCCGCTGGCGGCGAACCCGCCCTCGCCCGGCTGCGCCGCCGGGAGCCGTCCCGCCACGCGCTCCCACGCGATGCCGTCGGCGGAGGCGACGATCGGCAGGGTGTCGCCGACGGCGTCGCTCCACGCGAACCCCGCGCCCGAGGGCCACTGCGCCAGGCAGTCGTAGAACGCCGCCGTGTCCGGGTTGGTGAAGCGCAGCGTCCAGCTCGCGCCGCCATCGGCGGTCGTGTACACCCGCGAGGCCGCCCCGTGGCCGATGCTGAGCAGGGTGGCGCGCCGCCCGTCGCGCGCCTCGACGTCGCGGAACTGCAGCGAGTCGGCGCCGGGAACCGGCCGCAGCGCCCATCGCGCGCCGCCATCGGTGGTGCGCAGCACGGCGCCGCGGTGGCCGCCCAGCCACGCGGTGTCGGCCGAGGTCACGGCGACGGCTTGCAGGAGCGCGGTGGTGGGTGCGGGCTGGGGCGTGAGCCGGGGGACGGGCTGTGCCGCGGCCGGCGCGGCGAGCAAGAGCAGGAGCGCGAGGGCCGGTCGGCGGAGGGTCGCGGGCATGGGCCAAACGTACTCACTTCCGCCGCGTGCCATGCCGCCGCCAGATTCCGGGCGCGCCAGGGCGATGGCCCCGCGCGCGTCCCCATCGCTGGAGCCTGCCGTCCATGATCTGCTCGCGTGCCCTCCGGGCGCTCGCGGGCGCGCTGCTCGTCGCCTGCGCGCCCGCGGTGCTCGCCGCCCAGTGGCCCTCGATGCTGCCCGGGTTCGACTTCCACGCGCGCGGGCCGTACCGCGCCGCCGTGCCCCGGCCCGACTCGCTGCTGGGGTACGCGCTGGGCACGCGGCACACCATGTACCACCAGCAGCAGGCCGTGCTCGACCGGCTCGTGGCGGCGGCACCCGAGCGCGTGCGCACCGAGGTGATCGGCCGGACCCACGAGGGGAAGGTGATGCGCGTGCTCCTGATCTCGGCGCCCGAGAACATCGCGCGGCTCGAGGCGATCCGCGCCGACCTCGCGCGGCTCGCCGACCCGCGGGCCACGACGGCCGCGGAGGCCGCGCAGATCGCCGAGCGGACCCCGGCGGTGGTGCTGCTCACGCACTCGGTGCACGGCAACGAGCCCGCGGGGTTCGAGGCGGCGATGCAGACCGCCTACCAGCTCCTGGCCTCCGACGAGCCCGCGACGCTCGAGATCCTCCGGCACGTGGTGACGATCATCAACCCGTCGCAGAACCCGGACGGCCACGAGCGCTTCGCCGCCTGGTACAACGCGGTGGCCAACGGGACCGACGACCCGGCCGGGGTCGAGCAGAACGAGCCGTGGTCGATCCAGGGGCGCACCAACCACTACCGCAACAACCTGAACCGCGACCTGATCGCGCACTCCCAGCCCGAGTCGCAGGCGCTCGCCGCCGTCGTGCGGCGCTGGCACCCGCAGGTGGTCGTGGACCTGCACAGCACCACGTCGCAGTACTTCTTCCCCCCGGCCGCGTCGCCGGTGAACCGGCACCTCCCGCCGGGCACCGTGGCGTGGCTCGAGCGCTTCGGGCGCGGGAACGCGCGCGCGTTCGACGTCTTCGGCTGGCAGTACTACGTGCGCGACGTCTTCGACCTGTACTACGCGGGGTACTGGGACAGCTGGCCGTCGCTCAACGGGGCGATCGGCATGACGTACGAGTCCGACGGCGGCCCCGAGTTCCGGCTGCGCAAGGACGACGGGCACGTGATGACCTTCCGCGACGGCATCGCGCACCACTGGGTCGCCTCGATGGCGACGCTCGCGACCGCCGCGGAGCACCGCGCGGAACGCCTGCGCGACTTCCACGAGTTCCGCGCGCAGTGGCTCCGCGAGGTGCCGCGGCAGCCGATGAAGCGGGTGGTGCTCGTCCCCGGCGCCGACCCCGAGCGGGCGCACCAGCTGGCGCGGCTGCTCGCCCGGCAGGGGATCGAGGTGCGGCGCGCGCGCGACGGCTTCGCGTCGGCGCGGGCGCACGCCTACCTGACCGGCGGCGCGGTGGCCGCCGGGGCCGCGCGGCGGAGCTTCCCGGCCGGCGCGTACGTGGTGGACCTCGCGCAGCCGCAGGGCCGGCTCGCGGCCGCCATGCTGGAGCCGCGCTCGGTGCTCGACTCGGCGTTCGTGCGCCGCCAGCTCGACCGCTACGAGCGCAACCGCGTCCGCGGCCCCGACGCGACCCGCGAGGAGTACGAGTTCTACGACGTCACCGCCTGGTCCCTGCCGCTCACCTTCGGCGTGGAGGCGTACTGGACGGAAGACACGCCCGCGGTCGCCGGCGACCTCGTGGACGCCGGCGCGCCGCTCGCCGCCCCGGCGCCGCCCGCGCGGGCGCAGTCGGCCTACCTCTTCCGCAACGACCGCGAGTCGTCGGCGCGGCTCGCGCTGCACCTGCTGCGCGAGGGGGTGCGCGTCGGGGTCGCCACGGAGCCGCTGCGCGCCGACGGCGCCACGTTCCCCGCGGGGACGTTCGTCGTCCGCACGCAGCGCAACGCCGACTCGGTGCACGAGCGGGTGCGCGCGCTCGCCGCGCGGTTCGGCGCGCTCGTGGTGCCGGTGCAGTCCGCGTTCGCCGACAGCGGCCAGTCGGGCGTCGGCGGCGAGCGGGTGCGCCCGCTCTTCGCGCCGCGCGTGCTGCTCGCCGCGGGCGACGGGATCGAGCACACGGCGTTCGGCGACGCGTGGTTCTACCTCGAGCGCGAGCTGGAGCTGCCGGTCACGCCGGTCGCCCTGGCGCAGCTCGGGCGCGTGCGCCTCCCGGACTACAACGTCCTCGTCATCCCGAACGGCTCCGGGAGCCGGCTGCGGCGCGAACTGGGCGAGGCCGGGCTCCGCCGGCTCGTCGCCTGGGTGCAGGAGGGCGGGGCGGTCGTCGCGAGCGGCGACGTGGTGACGCTGCTGAACCACAAGGACGCCGGCCTCACCACCGCGCGGCTCCTCACGCAGGAGGAGGGCGACGGCGAGAAGAAGGCGAAGCCCGACTCGGTGAAGCCGGACACCGCCGTCTCGGCGAGCGCGCGTCCCGCGCCGCCGCTCGTGAGCCCCAAGGCGACCGGGGGCACCAGGCCGGAGTACATCCCGGGCGCGATCTTCCGTGCCGCGCTCGACCGCACGCACTGGCTCACGTACGGCTACCCCGGCGACGAGCTGGCCGTCTTCCTCGACACCGACGGCCTGCTCACGCCGTCCGAGAAGGGCGACAACCCGGTCGCGTTCGTCGGCAAGGACTTGACGCTCGCGGGGTTCACCTGGCCGGACAACACGGAGCGCTTCCTGCGCAACTCCGCGTGGGCCGTGGTCGAGAACGCGGGGCAGGGGCGCGTCGTGGTGTTCGCCGACAACCCGCTCTATCGCGCGTTCTGGCGCGGCACCGCGCGCCTGTTCACCAACGCGCTCCTGATGGGTCCGGGGCGCTGAGCGCTTGCGGACGACGGCAGGCCACGCGCATGGACGCGACGTCCACGGCGGGCCGGCGTCGTCTTGGTGGGCGCCGGCGCCGTGCCGGTGCCGGGCCCGGCCGCTCGCCGGGCGGGGAGGTCCACGTGTCCGTGTCCGACGAGGAGCCGACGCGCCGCAGCCTGTTCGCGGAGCGGGGCAGTCCGCTGAGCCAGCGCGAGCTCGACCGCGTCAACCGCACGCTCGCCTACGACGAGGCGATCGAGGCGTTCGCGCGCGGTCGGCACGAGGGGAAGGGGATGGTCTGGGTGCTCACCGAGCGGCGCATGCTGCTGGTGGGCACGTCGTGGCAGGGGAGCACCACGGTCGTGCCGCTCGAGGCGCTGCGCGCGTTCGAGGCGGCGGAAGGGGTGCACGGGATCACGCTCCGGCTCGCGACGGACCGCGGTGCGCACGCTATCGTGGCCGTGGATCCCGACCTCGCCGACCGGCTGCTCGCCGTGGTGCGGACGCGCGGCCTCGCGCCGGTCACGTGGGCGTCGGCGCGGCGGCCGGCCGAGCCGGCGGCCGCGGCGCGTCGCCCCGCCGCGCCGCCGGCGGTCGCG
>Ga0101944_10006460_pt1 | contig 12459 bp, 15 predicted proteins | sample DewCreD2012metaG_FD_75245 | JGI IMG/M metagenome (GOLD analysis project Ga0101944, IMG submission 75245) | Hot spring sediment bacterial and archeal communities from British Columbia, Canada, to study Microbial Dark Matter (Phase II) - Dewar... ... | reverse complement strand
ACGCGCCTACCACCACATCAGGCGTTAAGAGAGGAACGATGGCAAACGCCGCGCTTCCGCCACCTATAAAGCCGCCATTTCCAAGCACCGTAGCCGTCACGTTGGCTAAAGCCCAACCGAGTCCAATGCCGATTACTGCCCCCATGACGCCGATGATTATGGATTCGCCGAGGAATATTGTGAGTACGGTTCTGCTTTTCATGCCTAAAGCTTTTAGGATGCCGATTTCGCGGGTGCGCTCGATTAGTGAGACGATCATTATGTTCATTATGCCGATGCCTGCGACAAGTAGCGAAATCGCTGCGATGCCGCCGAGGAACAACTGGATGGTGCTAAAGATGCTGGTGAGCAAACTCAGCACGGCTGTGGAGGATATGACTGAGACTTGGTTGCTGAAGTAATCTGTTATTGCTTTGGATACGTTGGTTATGGTTGCGTTGTCACTACTTTTTAGTTTAACAACTATCATGTCAGCGTTGCTTGTGTTAAAGAAAGTCATGGCTTTCTCGATTGGAATGTAGACGCCTGTGTCTGAGGGACCGCCCAATCCGAAGCCACCGATTTTTCCCAGCACACCTTGAACGTCGGCTATGTATGTTTCGTTGACGGGTGGCAGAATAGTGGCGTTGGTCCAGGTGATGTTTATGCGGTCGCCAGGGTTGAAGAATATGGTCCCGTTCTGCCCAGGCTGGTTTACGCGTGTGCCAACTATGGTGTCGTTTTCGGCTGGGTTGCTTGGTATGCTGCCGTCTTGTGTTACAAAGGTGTTGCTGTAGATCGCGCCGTAAGTGGTGTAATCTACTCCGTAGATGGTGACTGACCGGTTTAGGTTATCAGTTTGAACGTAGCCACCGCGACTAATCACCGCAGCTGAACTCTCAATATCATCCGACAAAGCGTTAATCTCATCAGTATAGTTAACGTAGAGTTGGAAACCGGAGTTGTCGCTGCCGCCTCCGAAGCCTCCGCCAAATCCTCCGCCCCCTCCACCGAAGCCGCTGCTGGTTCCAGGAGTGACTATTAGGGTGTCAGCGGATAATCCTTGGCTGAGTTGAGTTGTTATGGTTGCCTGCAAACCTTGAGTGATAGAGAGCAAAGCAACGATGGCGGCTATTCCGATAACGATTCCCAATGTTGTTAGGGCGGCGCGTAGTTTTCTTAGGCGGATTGCGCTAAACGAAAAACCGAAAATGTCAAGTACTCTCATTGTCCATTCACCACGTCTGAGCATATTTCTCCATCAAACATCTGCACCGTCCGTCTTGCTTCCCGCGCCAGATTCTGATCATGTGTAACCATGATTATGCTTACGTTGTCTTCTCGGTTTAGTTTCTTAATCAGCGAAATGACTTCTTTGGCAGTTTTTGAGTCCACGTTTCCTGTAGGTTCATCCAGCAGGAGGAAACGGGGTTTGTTAGCTAAAGCACGTGCAATAGCTACTCGCTGCTGTTGACCACCGCTGAGTTCTGCGGGTTTATGGTTGATTCTGTCCTTTAACCCGACAGTTTCAAGCAATTCGACGGCTCGTTCTCTCCGCTGATTTTTGCTCTTGCCTGCTATAGACATAGCTAATTCAACGTTGTCACGGGCAGTTAGCCTTGGAATTAGGTTGAAGAATTGGAAAACAAAGCCGATTTTTAGGCGCAGATTGGCAAGTTGGTTGTCGTTTAGTTTGCTGATGTCCACGCCGTCTATGAGTAAAGTTCCTGCGGTTGGTTTATCTAATGCTCCTACTAGATTTAGCATTGTAGATTTTCCGCTGCCTGAAGGACCGAGAATGGATACGAAGTCGCCTGCTTCGATTTTGAGGTTAACTCCTCGAAGTGCTTCAACCGGAACTTTGCCCAGCATGTAAGTTTTTCGAAGGTTAACTGCTTCAACTATGGTTGGCATTGAATGTCACATCATAACGTTATGTTTCGTTATTGTTGAATGAAGGGACTGATATAAACGATGTCCAAATTTGATTTACACCTAAGCTGCAATCACAAGAGCACTATGAAATATAAAAAAATGGGTGGTTAGATTGGTTTAGGTTTATTTCTTTTCATTCTGACAACGTTGAAAAGAACAATAACCGAAAGCAGAGATATTTTTCCATGAAGAGGTATAGGAGCCCACACGGCTAACGCAGCTAGCACTATCCCCATTATTGAATGCGTTAAAAGGTTTCTCCAATCGGTTAGATAACACTTCAAGGCTTTAGCAATTTTCTTCATGGTTTCCGATATTTTTTTCATAATTCTCACTTTCTTGCTTTTCTTCATTTTTAGATAAAAAGGGGAATTTCGGTGAATGAAACTCTGATTATCACTTGTTCAGGTACCTCCAAGAGAGAACCACACAGATGGCGGTGACGATGACTGCGAAGCCGCCAACGAAGGCGAAGTCCAGTGGCAACTGACCGAAGCCGTCACTGAATATCATTAGCCTCCTAACTGCGTCGATGGTGTAGCTGATGGGGTTTACGCTTGCGATTACTTGGAGCCACTGGGGCATTTTGTCGATGGGGAAGTAGGCGCTGCTTGCAAACATCAAAGGCAAGGTTATCAACTGGAAGGTTGCTTGAGGCATTTCCATTCGGGTGGCGCGCAGGGTCAGGGTGGTGAACATCGATGATAGGCCGACGCTTATGAGGAACACTATTGCGAAGATGCCCAGTATGCTCCATGCTGAAAAGTTTGTTCCCAACTGCAACCCTAAGAGGAAGGCGATTATGGCTACGATGGCGGCTTGGAACATGGCGCGTATGCTTGCTGCAAACACTTTGGATAGGATAATCACTGAACGCGAAACAGGCGTGCTTAAGACTTTATTCATAAAGCCCAAGCGTTTATCCCACACAACCGACATGCCCACAAACGCCGTCGTGAATACGGTTGTGAAGGCAACCATGCCCATTGCCATAAACGAGAAGTAATCGGTTGTGCCAAATGTCTGCATCATGATAGCGTCTTGGCTTAATCCGGGTATACCTGAGGGTATCATTGCGCTGAGGTTCATGGCTTTACCAAGCAGTGCAAGCCAGAGAATTGGCTGAACTATCCCCATGACAAAAACAAAGGGCTGTTGGTACCATTTCTTTAGTTCTCTGTTTGTTAGTGCCCAAAGGCCGTGTAGTTTACTTCTTGAAACTTCGGTTTCTGCGTCTTTACTCATGCATGCGCCCTCCTCATAACCATCCGCTGTGACCTAACCGCCCCAGGTGATTCTTCAGCGTCACGCATCGAACGCCCAGTGTACTGCATGTAAACCTCGTTTAGGGTTGGTTTTGTCAATGAAAGTCGAGTGACGATGTGCCCTTTTCCACGAAGAGCTTCGATGATTAGGGGCGCAGTCACTTCGCCGTTGGAAGATTTGATTATGTAGTCGCCGTTTTCTTTTTTTACTTCTTTGACGTGTTCGACTTTGTGAATTATTTCTGTGATGTCTTCGTCTTTTTGGACAGACAAGGTTATGATATCTCCGCCTAAACTATCTTTCAGCGCTGCGGGAGAGCCTATGACGACGATTTTGCCGTGGTCAATGATGGCGATTCGGTCGCATAGGGCATCTGCCTCTTCAAGGTAGTGGGTTGTCAAGAATAGGGTCATACCGAATTCTTTCTTTAGGGTCTTAACGTAGTTCCATGTTGCAGCGCGTGTCTGGACGTCTAAGCCAAGTGTGGGTTCATCAAGAAAGAGAACTTTTGGTCGGTTGATTAAGCCGCATGCCAATTCAAGCCTGCGCCGCATGCCGCCCGAAAACGTGTCTACCCGCTTATCTTTAAACGCAGTCAACTCAACGAGGTTCAGCAGTTCAAGGGCTCTCTTTTTAGAAACATGCCGAGGTATGCCGTAGAGGTCTGCGCAGAGTAGAATGTTCTCCATGGCAGTTAGGTCTTCGTCTGCGGTGTATTCTTGGGGAACTACGCCTATTGCCGCACGCACGTCCATGCTTTGTTTGGCTATGTCGCCGCCTAAGATGTACGCTGTGCCCTCAGTTGGGCGAGTAACTGTAATGAGCATTTTGATAGTGGTGGTTTTGCCTGCTCCGTTGGGGCCTAAGAACCCAAAGATTTCGCCCCGCTTTACAGTGAAATCGATATGGTCGACTGCGGTTAGGCTGTGGTTGAAGACTTTTGTTAATCCTTTTACGACTATGACGTCGTCATTTTGACTCATGCTTTGGCACCTTGTAGTTTGGTGTTGAGTTCTTCTAGTTTTTCGGAGGCTTCATTGAGAATTTTGAGGGCATCGTTTAGGTCGCTTTCGTAGTAGTTTTTTCGCAGTGTTTTACCGACATTTATGGCGGCGTGAAACAGGCGTCTCATGGTCATACGAATTTCAGTGACTTTTTCTTTGGGTATGTTACTTTGTGCGCAATCAAAGAATGGAAAAGGCATAAATCCGGCTTCTTCTCGGAATTTCTCTCGGAATTGTGTTTCTTCTTTTAATAGTTCTTTACCGCCCATTGTTAATTCGTAGCGTTTGAGGCCGTTCTCTTGTGGGAGTTCTTTGATGTATTGGTTGTCTTGTAGCCACGCCAGCATGGGATAGATGGAGCCGGGGCTGGGTTTCCAGTGTCCGCCTGTGTTTTTGCTGATTTCTTCCATGAGTTCTGAGCCTGACATGGGTTTCTCGTTTAGTGCGGATAGGACGTGGTGGCGTAGGAAGCCTTTGGGTACCATGGCGTTGTGGCGGAGCCAGTTGTGTCGATGGTGGAAAATCGGGTGGTTGGGGCAGTCTTTTTGTTTGTGGTTCATTTTAATATCACTTTCGATATCGTTATTGATATCATATTTGATTATCACTGACGATATCACAAGCGATATTTAAACATGGCCCAAATTACACAAAAACCAAACCATTAAACCTCAGAAAAAATAACATCGACAATTATTGCGCTTCTGATTCCTCAAGAGCCGCCTGCTTAAACGTGTATTTCTTCCAAAAAAACAACGAAACAGCCGTCATAACCACAACAAACACATAGAACGCAGGTGTCCCAATCCCAAAAAATGCAGTACCAAACAAAGACGCAATAATAACATCATCCAGAGGGCTGGCTACAAAAAGGGCAGCTGCGAAGGCTAACCCCGCTACGTATTTGTTTTTCTTCTTCATCCAATTTCACCAATAAACAAGCAAAAACACAGAGAAAACATTGTGCATGTAGCTTTAGGTATGCACGAAATAGGGGACATCATCTGTTTCAGGTTCTGTTTCCGCAGGGTGATGCATAACGCTTAGTTCATTTATCTTAGAGAACCCCGAAAGGTGAATTATACAGCTACAACGATTACAGCAGATCACTAGTTCCTCTAAACCGAAACTATTTACGCTGATGTCGACTATGGAATAAACGAGTTCTGAATGGTCGTCTGGAGATATCTTTGCGCCACATTGCGGACACAAGAAGGCGCCATCCCTATTTGTGGTATCAATGTCACGTTTGTATGCGTGTATTTGTTTGTTCATATTTCTTCTCAATCTTGTCACGCTCCAAGTTTACCCTGCTGAAAAGCTTATTAATGGATTTTTCAGATTTCTGCACAAATATACCCCAAATTAAACCTAAATCACCCAGCGAACTCGGGTGAATTTTAGGAGGTCAAGGCTTATTTTAGGGGTTGAAAACCAATCGGCCAAGCAGGTGGTTTGTTTAGTTCCTGTTTCTTCAGGTGGATGGCTGCCACTGTGGCGGCGACGTTTTTTTCTTCGACGACAAGAATAATTTGCGAGGTGTGGGGTGCAAAGATGCCGCGTTTGATGTTGATACCTGAGATGGCGCCTATTGCCAATGAAGCTACACCTGGAGAATCCTTCATTTTGTCGCCTATCAATGTGACTACGCCTAAGCCATATTCGATTTTTAGGTTTTCATCAAATCCTTTGAGACGTTCCTCGTTTTTCTTAAGGAACTCGCTGTCCAAAAACAGGAAGTCGCGGATGTGTTCGCCTGTTTCCATGGTTTCCGCACCGAGGTCCATGAAGTCGTTTCGGCGTTCCCAAATCCGCAGTGAATCTTCGAAGCTGCGGCTTTTTTCGTCACTCATCGAGAGGATGGCGCAGCCTGATTTGCCTGTTAAGCACTTGACGATTTCGCCGCTGCTATTCTGAGCTTCAATAACCGAAAACATCTCTGGCTCGTCAATTGGCACCACCATCAGAGGCTGATTAAACCGCCTTGCCCACGCAATCGCGGGACTCATAACGATTTTCATACCCATCAATGAAGCCTTATGCGCTTCATTGTAGGTTAATGCTTTAACGTGGTCAGTTTTTTGTCCCCGCACGACTTTGGGGTCAGCGCTCTGCACAGGTACATCTTTGTAGAGCAAAGTCTTTGTCTGGTAGCTGTCTTTTAGGATGCAGGATGCGAACACTGCAGTGAGGTCTGAACCGCCTCTGCCCAAGATGGTTTCAAGCCCATCAGGCGTTATCCCAAAGAACCCCGCTAAACAGACTAATTTGCCCTCTTTTAGCGGCTTTACGAAGGCGTCGAGGCGTTTTTTGCTTAATTCGTAGTTTGGGGCGGCATCTTCAAAGTTGTCGTCGGTGACGACGGGGAAATTCTCCATAGAAACCGCGCAGGACTCTAATCCGTGGCTTCTTAGGATGTAATCCATGAGCATGGACATACAGAGTTCGCCGCCTAAAGTGAGCGTACGAGCTTTGATGTTTCCACTAAAACGCTTATTCACTGCGTCCAGTGTGGTCTGAGTTAGCGCTTTGTAGTTGGCTATTTCTTCTTGCGCTTGTTTGAGTAATTCGCCTTTCACGTAGAGTTTGGCGAGGCGGTCATAGATTTCGAAAACGGGATCAAGTGAAAGCCCGCATTCTTGCGCGTGGGATTCCCCGATTTTAATGAGTGCGTCTGTGCAGCCCATGGGCGCGGAGAAAACGGCGATGGGGCCTGTGCCGTCTCGTTTCTGGATTTCTCGGATTTGCCCGATGATTTTGGGGATTCCTTTACCTTCTACGTCTAGGAGGCTACCGCCGAATTTTGCAACTGAAAGAGTCTTGAAAGCGCATTCCACCCTACTGTGAGATAGCATCAAATTCTATTGTGGTTTAATAAATTTTCTAGCCGATTATAGGCTTTCTAAGTCTATTTCGTCAGAGCTTTCGGTGCCCTGTCGACGTTTTAAGACCAAAGTTAACGCCACCACAGACCCAATTACTGCAGCGGTTGCGAATCCCGCGTTGTAGAGGTCGCCTCGAGAGATGATGTTGGGGTTGATTGTACTTGTCGGTTCAAGCGTGGGCTGTGTGGTCGGTGTGGGTCTGATGGTGGGTTTTGGGGTAGCTGTGGGTCTGGGGGTTGGTTTGGGTGTGGGGTTGGGTTGGGTGGTTGATGTGGTGGATGAACTGCTGGATTGTTGTGCTGGAGGTTCAGTGGGTTGAGGGGTCGGTTCAGCGGTGGGTTCAGGTGTAGGTGTTGGTGATGGGGTTGGCGTCGGTGAAGGCGTGGGTGTTGGCGTGGGTTTCGGTGTCGGAGTGGGAGTTGGCGATGGAGTGGGGGTTGGGCTTTGTGGAGGAGTTGGTGTAGGGGTTGTTGTGGATGTGGGTGAAGGTGTTGGAGTTGGTGTCGAGGTAGGGGTTGCAGTCGGAGTGGGACTTGGGGTGACTGTGGGGGTTGGGGTTGCTGTTGCGTTTGGTCTGGGCGTCGGGGTAGGTGTTGGGGTGGGGCTTGGTGTTGAAGTGGGTGTTGTAGTCGGCGTTGGGGTTGGACTCGGGGTTGGAGTAGGTATTGGAGTCGGAGTGGACGTGGCTGTGGGTTGGGGTGAAGGAGTTGGTGTTGGTATGGGAGTTGGGGTAGGAGTTGGTGTAGGCGACGGCGATGGAGAAGCCGTCGGAGTTGGGGTGGGAGTCGGGGATGGACTGGGGATTGGCGTAGGCGTTATTTGGGCTTGGGCAAATTGAGATAAGATAGCTGCGCCTAAAACAAGACACAATACGAGAAATACAACTTTAAACGTAGTTTTCGGGGTCATTTTAAGCCCTTCAAAACGGTGAAGAAATCAGGATACCTGTTTGATAAAGAAAACCGCTTGGGATAATTTACCGCTTTAAAGAATATATGCAGTTGTGGCTTCATAACCGAGCAACTAATGCAGAAAAGCAAAGAGAAATAAGAGCCCCCTGCCTTCGGTTCTAGTGGAGGTTTTTTGAATGTATGACGGTTACGTGTTTTTATGCAACAAAACAACCCAGCAACAATGCCTAAGCCATAAACGCTACGTCTGCACCGACAAAGCCACTCAACCGCCTCAACCGATAAAGGAGGGCTCCGTGATTTTTCTCTTCAACACCGACGACAAAAGTTTGCTTGGTCCCTTCACAGCGCTGACCGAGGGCGGCGGAAAGTTGGATGCAGGTGCATGGACAATGGATATAGATACGCATATCCCATCCGAGGATGTTAAGGTGACTTGGGAAGACCTGCACATAATCCGCAACGCAGAGGAGGATTTGCCCTTTTTGGCGAAGCCCAAAACTTGCAAGTTATCTGTTACGCAAACCCAACGCATCTTGGATTTGCTAAGGCAAGGCGAACGCTACTTTTACGCTAAAGAAATCCCGCATTAAGGCTTGCTGAATTTCTTTGCATCCAACGCGACGATTTTGTGGCAGTTGATGCACCGCGTAAAAGTAAATTCCAACCCGTTTAAGATGTCAAACCGAGTCTGCTTATACAAATGCGTCTTCTCGTGACGACAATAAAGTTGCCTAGTATATAGAATACTGTCTTCCGTCAAGTTCTCCCTTCCCCCAATAGCGTAGATGCGGCGATAAGCTAAAAAGTTTTCTAAAAAAAACGCCTAAAAACACAAAAAAGAACCAAAACTGCTGAATCAAAAAGGGTAGCAGCTACTCTGTTTTGATATCCACTTCTACCTTAACAGGTATCTGCTCTTTGTAAACAAACAACACTGGGCAAGCAGCTTCTGTTCGTCGCCAAGCGGCCTCCACAAGCCCCTTGCGGGTCTTCGATTTTATGTTTACTTTCATGGTTACGCCGCTTAGAACTGGCGAGTTAGGCGGTCTGTCGGCTTCCACTTTGATTTCGATTTGGCCGGGGTCGATTTTGCTATTTTTGCAGATATCTGCGTAGATGATGACTCCGCAGCCGGCAAGCGACATTAACGATAACTCTAGCGGGGTCGGTCCCGCGTTGGTTCCGCCTGCGGCTTCGGAGAGGTCACAGATTACGCTGTGGCCACGGCCGTTCTCTGTAACTAGTCGAGTGTTTTCTAAAAGTTTGGCGCTGCCTCTTAGTTTACCCATAACTTTCCCTGTTCAAGTATCAGGTTTTGTTCATTTAAGACTTCTGCTGCACTCATTTTTCCATATTAACCCTGTTTCTAAGGTGAAATGTTAAATACCAAAATCGCCGTTGTATTGCTCTATACCCTGTGGAGACTGTGCCCTTGAGAAACAAAGGTCCCTTGTTTATCGTCCCGTGGCGGTGCACCTTTGCCTGCGAAAGCAGTTGTGCTCACTGTGTTTCTGCGGGTAAAGCAGCTTTTCCAGACGAATTAGACACTAAAGCCGCCATGCAAATCGTCGATCAAGTCCACGAGTTCGGTGCAAGCTTTTTTGGAATCACAGGCGGTCAGCCGTTTCTACGAAAAGACCTCTTCGAAGTCCTTGAATACGCGACCAGTTTAGGTTTAAACACCAGCATCATCACCGACGGCCGCATGCTTGACGAGAAAGCCATAAAAAACATCATAAAAAACAAAACAAAAATCTCAGTAAGCATAGATGGAGCTGAAAAAACCAACGACGCCATCCGCGGAAAAGGTGCTTATGCTGCGGCGGTGGCTGCGATTGAGCGGTTTGCAAGAGCTGACCTTCTAAACGTGCTGGTTTACACGTTTGCCAACAAAGGCAACGTGACCAATGCGACTGAGGAAGACATGGTTCATGTCATCGAATTAGCCAAAAAGTACGGCGCCCGATGGGTGGTTTTCCACGGCTTTATTCCCTACAGTAACGATAAGGATAGCCTCAAAGCTGACCTCACGCCCAAGCAGTATGAGTGGGTCTGCAACAAACTCTTCGATTTAACCGCCAAATACGACGGCAGGCCAGGCATAAACGTTTACATACCCTTCTACGCGCGCGTCGCGAAACAGCGTGGTATGCCTGACTATGATGAATGGTGGAGTCACTTCTTTTTGGGCCGATGCTTCTTTGGCAAATTCATGAGCATCGCTGAAAACGGCGACGTTATCCCCTGCAGCTACAACGACATCTACCGCATCGGCAACATAAAAAACAAAAAGCTAGACGAAATCTGGGCGGATATGCAGAACAGCGACTTCTTTGAAAAAATCCGAGACAAAAGCAACCTTAAAGGCAAATGTGGCGTTTGCGAATACAACGACGTCTGCGGAGGCTGCCGCTCAGCAGCGTTGTTCTATACGGGGGATATTTTGGGCTCAGATCCACGATGCGCCTACGTTCCTAAAGCTTTGCGCGAAAAATAATAACTTTAGGCGTTGGTTCAGCGGGAGTGACGTGCACCCAAAAGGAACATTCGGAAGAGAGAGGGGGGTAAAGGGAACCTGGATGCACGCCACACATACTACCGATCTCTCAAATGTTGCCTGTAGAGAAAACCTACCGTACGCCTCGAGCGACTCAAGTTAGCCACCGTCAATGTACTTGGTTTTTTGATTTTCTGCGAGTTTTTGCTGGTGATGAAGACTGAGCCGCCGCCATTTAGGTGCGCTTTTACTTGGCTGAAATCGACTTGCTCTGCTTCCTGTACTTCCACGTCTTGAGTTTGGTTGTTGGCGAGTAGTAATACCTGAAAAACCGATTGTCTCCTCTTTTTGTCTGCAGTCACAGTCAAAAGTGGTTCTCCCCTCAGTGTTTGAGAGCAAACTAGTATTTCTTGGGTTATAGTTTAAAGCTATGTGACTGCGTAGCCACAACCACAATAGATTATCCAAGAACAAATGGCAAAATTTTTGGGTCGCTTAGTGTTTCCACGATTAAGTCAGGCTCCGCTGCTGCGAGTTCATCTTTACCGTACACTCCAGTCGTGGTTGCGACACACACCATACCCGCCGCCTTTGCTGCCTTAACTCCGAAAATCGAATCCTCAAAAACCACACATCGCTGGGGTGCAGCGTTTAGGGCTTGGGCGGTTTTTAGGAAAATTTCTGGGTCAGGCTTCGAACGCGTAACTTGTTCGACGGTTAAAACCTCTTGAAAGCACCCTTGGAGATCAGTTGTTTGGAGCAGATGACTGATAACATTGCGGTTATTCATCGAGGCTAACCCAACTTTAACTTTGCCCTGTAATGCCTCAAGCAATTCGCGGACACCCGTAAACAGTTTCACTTCTCCAGCCAATTCGATTTGAATCTCGCTTTTCTTTTGCACAAGCCGCTTCACCACGCCCTCGTCAATTGGTCGATTGTTTTCTCGCAAAAGCTCACGGAAGGTGTCTGAGGCGCCGATGCCTATTCGCCGCTCAATGTATTCTGTGGTGACTGCTATGCCTGTCTCCGCTAAAGCTCTATGAAAAGAAACCACGATGGCGTGGCGGCTATCTGCCAATGTGCCATCCCAGTCAAAGATTGCAGCTTCAAACATCGCTTTTCGCTATGTGATGTTGAGTTTTTCTCGGATGATTTGGCTTTTTTTGGTAGCTTCTTCTATGGCGCGGATCATGGCGGGTCGGATTTGGCTTTGTTCGATTTGGTAGATCGCTTCGATGGTGGTTCCACCGGGTGTGGTGGTCATGTCTCTGATTTTGGATGGGTCTTCTTTGAGTTCAACGACGAGTTTGCCTGTGCCCATGACCGTTTGGGCTGCGGCGTTTAGGGCAACGTTGCGTGGCAACCCGACCTTGAGTCCCGCGTATGCTAAGGCTTCGATGATTATACTCAAATATCCAGGTCCGCTACCGCTAACAGCTGTGATCGCGTCAAGGTACTTCTCCTCCATTTCGTCACAGATGCCCATCATGTTGAGTAGCGTCTTAACCTTCACTTTATCCTCAGCGGTCACGTTGTATTCGCAGCAGTAAGCAGTGTAGGATGCCTGCACCATAGCGCCTAAATTGGGCATAATCCGCACAATCCGCGAATCAGGCGCATTGCGCTGCAGAAACTTGAGGGGCACAGTAGCGGCGACTGAAATCAAAATTTTGTTCCTGATTTCCTTGCTTACGCCTCTTAGGACTCGCTCTACGTCACCTGGTTTCACAGCCACAATTATGATGTTAGCCTCAGCGGCAGCTTTGTTGCTGTCAGCAGTTACCGCTACACCTAACTTTTCTAGTTCAGATAGTTTCTCAGGGGCGATATCCACTGCAGTAATCTTACCTTCATAGTTGCCTTTAAGGAGGCTTTTGATTATGGCGCTACCCATCATGCCCGCGCCTAAAACTGCGATCTTGTCATTCATGTTAGTTCACTGCTATACTGCTAGATGCACCTGTTTTTGCTTTTTA
>Ga0101944_10006459_pt1 | contig 12460 bp, 8 predicted proteins | sample DewCreD2012metaG_FD_75245 | JGI IMG/M metagenome (GOLD analysis project Ga0101944, IMG submission 75245) | Hot spring sediment bacterial and archeal communities from British Columbia, Canada, to study Microbial Dark Matter (Phase II) - Dewar... ... | reverse complement strand
CCGTTAACGGTATTTGTATTGTTTTCCTTGCCATGTGGCAAAGATACAAAATAATCTTAATAATAGTATACTAACAAAATAATTATTACACTAGCATCATTATCACAAATATATTTAGTTGCATTATAAAATCCATAACAAAGATCCCACATTAAAGCACCCCCTTCATCGTTATTGTTATTTATCAACATTCCTTTAGGATTGTATATTTTAAATTCCGAATTGGCAATTTTTAAATATATTTTTTTTGCAATATCTTTATTTAAATTGTAAACATCCCATTCCTTTTGTAAAACAGGCGTAATACATCTTTTAACTAACGCTAGTCCAACAAATAATTTTGAAATTTCATCTCTGCTCATTTCATTTTGCTTATAAAAGCCCTGCTCATCAAGAGAGCCATTAGGAAAAAGGCCAGCATGTATAACCTTATTAACGTATAAAGGGATACCGATTGATTGTTCTACATTTGTTAAGGATTGGTCTAAGCCATCATTAAGCTCATCAGCATGAGTTAACGCAAAAGTCACCGGCACATCTGTTCTTATCAAATAACCATCCCATTCGTCAGGTGGTTCATAATAGGGCCATCTGCTTTCACATAAATCAAGTCGTTTCAAAGAGAGTAAAGCTCGATAAAGTTCATTTAATGTGTTTTGTGCATCTTCGGTCATGCCTATATATGACAATAAATAGTATTCAGTCGCCAATACACCAATATAATAACCCATAGAAGATAGTTGTTGATCGAACTGAATATTATGAATGTTGCCTCCATTTGCCCAATTGGCCATCCTGTTTCTTATATCAGAAACATTTGCTATTCCTAACTCATCGGGGTTACTATTCTCATTGTTTACAACAAAATAACGCAACCTGTTTCTGTAGTGCCAGTATCGAACAAGCATCTCATAATATTCTGTTTCAAGAGAAACCTGAGTAAAAGCAGGAATATCTATTCCTGTTAATACGATAAACAATATGAATAATTTTAAGATTTTCTTTTTCATAATAAATCTCTTTTAATATTATTTATGGTTCTCTTTCAACAATTGTATTTCTTTTTGATGTTGCTCTAAGATTTTTTGTTGCAGAATTATGTATAATGTAAGTTCTTCTATTTTCCTTAGAAGCAAAGCATTCATTTCTCCAACAGGCAGCCCTTTTTCTTTTATTTCAATTGCTGTAGGTATGTCGGGTAAGTGGTTGTTTGTTTTTATAAAAAGCTCGAGTTCCTTAATCGGCATTATTTTATAATCTTTATCAAACACATAATCTGGCCAAGGTGTTTGCTGTATTTCAATGAATACTTCTTTTGCACCTATTTTTCCATTTACAGCCAGCTTGTAATTGTTGGTATTATTATCATCTTCAACTGCAATACAAATTCCAACGCTTCCTTTCTTACTAATATATAAGGCCGGCTTATTATCATATTCAATTAAAGAATTTGGACTTCCAGATACTGCTGTTGTTCTGAATTCAATACTTCCGTTATTATTGAATCTTATCTGAGAAGCGTAACCATTTGTTATTCTTTTTTCAACATTATTTATCATACAGTAATTATAACCGATGACTTTACTTTCTCCATTATGAAAAGTCCATCTGTCTCCAATTTGTAATTGTTCGTTTGGATTTGTTGTACCTATACCCACTTTACCGTCGTAGTTTAAAGCCATTACCGGAATAGTTTTGTTTTTGGGCCCTATATACAGTTTATTTGCAGGGAAAGGGGTATTTATTAAACTTGTTACCGGCTCAATATCCCATATTGCCTGATTTCCGGGACCGGCAACCAGTTCAAGACGAAGTGATCCCTTGGCTTCAATCGTGGGGTCATAATTATTGTCATCAAAGGGATTGCCAGGTATCGGGTCAAGGGCAACAATCTGATCGGGTGGGATAGATAGGTTCTTAATGTCCTTTACGTGTAGGGATTTTTGCGGATTGTTTGTACCAATACCTACAAATCCGTTCGACTGCATGAGAATTATTGCGTCTTCTGCTTCAAATGTTCCTATCCTAAGCCCGCCTCCATGTATGCTTTTTATGTAATGGTTATCATCTCCAAGGTAAAGTATAGCTTCTTCGTCACTATTGTCAAATCCGCCATCTCCTTTTATCATAAGGTTGCCGGCAATTGTAACCTTTTCGGCATTGAGGTGGTTTGTGAAAAAGGTTTCATCAACTCCTATTCCTACTTTACCCAGATTACCACTATTTATTATTGTATGATTATCGAAACTTGTTGCCTGAATTTTCAATATACCGGTATTGGTATAAATACTGTTTATTTGGCCGCCCGGATTGTTTTCGAATATAAGTGTGTTAGCCCCGATATTTATTCTGCTGTTAACGCTAAGTTCGTTGAAATTTCCTGTACCCATATTAAAAATGCCGCCGGTAATTGGACCGGTTGTCCTCAGTTCATTGCTTCCGAAATCTATTCGACCTGTTGTTGAGGTTATCTAGCTGTTCAGACCGTCTATGCGTATTGTGTTGCCGGAACCGATGTTTATTCTATCGCTTGCATTTACTTCCGTAGCACGAATATTTTCGGAGCGGACTGTATCTATACTGGCTTCTTTCGACACCAGCGAGTCAATCTCACCTTTACCGCCCTGGTATTCTTTTCCGATAATAAGACCGCCCTCAACAATCAGTTTGTCCTGAAACCTTGCATTGCCTGCTACATCAAGACTGTATTCGGCGTATTCGCGACCTATGGCAACCCTGTCGCTCATGATTACCGTATCGGAAACCATACGTATAGAGTTGGCTTCGGAAACTATGGCCATACGGTTTTCGGTCTTAATAGTGTCTTTGCCGGGACCAATAACCGTTCCGCCGTTCTTAAATGTAAAATTGCCCACGCTTACGCTCTTTTCGGCATAAATCCTTCGGGCGTATATATTGCCGGTGGTAATAATATCGCCAGTGGTATTTACATTTGAAACACTAAACGTGTCAACATGAAAAGCTGTGGCATTAATGCGATTAGCTGTAATATCACCTGTAGTTGTAAGATTCGTGTTTTTAAAATCAATTAAACCGCTGTTCGAAAAAATCTGGCTGTAAATTCCGTCAAGCACCAGACCGCTGCCTATCCGTGCTTCTTTAGAGGCCGCAAGATTTTCAACATTTACTTTAAGGGCATCCAGCGAATCGGAATACATTGTTTTACTTGTAAGTTCGTTTGCCCTTATTCTTTCGCTTACTTCGAGCGTGTCGCTATATATGGATTTACTGTCAATCTTTTTACCGATAATTACCCCGTTGTTTACATAAAGGTATCCCCGTACTACTGCATCGCCATTAACGTCAAGTTTCATAACAGGTGTTTGCGTTCCAATGCCCACATTACCGGGGGTAAGGGTGTAAAGGTGGTTGGTTGTCGGGTCAATTTTCCAGTAGTTTTCGGGAATAGGTACTGTTCCCCAATGGCCGTTGCCGAGAAGTACCATGTTCTGATCGCCGTTAAAAGGAATGGGGCTTAATGTACCGTATGTATCGTATCTTACAATCCCTTCGCTTCCCGCCAGCGAGTTTATTTTTACTTTTCCTCCCGGTTCAATGGTAAGGGCGAGGGCATTGTTTACTTTAAACTTTAGTGAAACGTTGTTAGTTGTTCCAATAAAATCGCTGTTTCCGGCAGCGTTGCCATCGGCTGCCCATTTCTGTCCGCTCTGGGCAAATCCGGTTAGCGAAAAAATAATCATACAAACGGTGGCGGCTAAAACCCTAACGCTTATGTGCGCATAGGGAGGGGTAATTGTCTGGTAGTCATATATATAAGTATTGGTTAAGCTATGCAAACAATTACTTATACGTAATGGTTTTAAGAAGGTTACGTTATTTTGTCTGGGTTGAAGGTTCTAACGGCGCACCAGCGGTGACCGGTTGACTGCGACGGCATGCGGGTGGCGTCAACCAATAGCGCGGTAATGAGCGTTGGGCATTATTAATGACTTTGTTCTAACCCGTCACTCTCTAACCCGTCACCCTGAATTCATTTCAGGGTCTATTATTAGTTGAAGTTTTTTATAGACCCTGAAACAAGTTCAGGGTGACGTGAAGTGTTGGTGGCTATGGTCAGGGCTTGTATGTTTCGGGTGGGGTGACGTTGGAATGTCGGAAAATAAAACGACATTCCAACGCCGACCCACCGAACGAAAACAGCACACCGCAATATTAAGGGAGGCATGGAATCGTCGTTGTGGTGGCAAACCCCGACTTTTTTCAACATTCAGATTTTAATAAGTCCCTTTAAGCATCAGGTTTTCGTGGCAGATGTTTTTCTACCTTGCATTTTGTATGCGTTACCTTTTGCTGATATCCTTTGTTTTCTGCTGCGTGTTGCTGTATGCGCAGCGTATTACCCGTGCCGAGTACATTGAAAAATACTCAAAAATCTGCATCAGCGAGATGAAACGCAGCGGGATTCCCGCCAGCATTAAGATGGCGCAGGCCTGCCTGGAATCCGACGACGGCAACTCCACGCTGGCAAAAGACGGCAACAATCATTTCGGCATCAAATGCCACAACACATGGACGGGGGAGAAAATGTACAAGGACGATGATGCCAAAAACGAATGTTTCAGAAAATATAAAAAAGCCGAAGAAAGTTTTAAAGACCATACCGATTTCCTGATGAATACCCGTCGCTATGCTTCGTTATTTGAACTGAAGAAAGACGATTACAAGGGCTGGGCAAAGGGATTGAAAGAAGCGGGCTACGCCACCAATCCTAAGTACCCCGAAATGCTCATAAAAATTATCGAAGACAATAAACTATACGAACTGGATAAAGGGGTGGAAATCAAAAAAGACAAAGAGGATAAAGTACAGAAACCGAAGGAACAGAAGCCACACAAAAATCACGACAAGCCCCTTGAAATTACGATTGGCGGACGCGAAATACGTGTGAACAACATGAAAAACTATATCGTTGCAAAGCAGGGAGACACTTACGAGGGACTCACAAAAGAGTTCGATAAACTATCGTGGGAGCTCTACCGTTTCAACGACGTTACAAAAGACTCGACCCTGAAGTCCGGACAGTGGGTTTACCTGCAGCCCAAACGGAACAAGGCCGAGAGAGGTATCAACACCCATACCGTACAACCCGGCGAGACGCTGTACTCCATCTCACAACGGTACGGTGTAAAAATGAAAAGCTTACAAAAAAAGAATCATCTTACAGAAACCTCTTTAATAACTGCCGGAGATACGCTATATTTGAGGAAAATTAAACCTGCTGTCAGGTAGTGATTTTTCCGAACAAAATAATGTAAGATGAACATAGACTTCAACCGCTTTACACTAAAAAACGGGCTGACCGTTCTGGTGCATGAGCGCAGCGATACACGGCTGGTATCTGTCAATATTCTTTATAAAACGGGGGCACGAAACGAGTCGCCGGAACGTACGGGTTTTGCCCATCTGTTCGAACACCTGATGTTCGGCGGGTCGGTTAACATCCCTTCGTACGACGGACCTCTTCAGGATGCAGGTGGAGAAAACAATGCCTTTACCACCAACGACATCACCAACTACTACCTGACGCTGCCCGCACAGAACATCGAAACGGCCTTCTGGCTCGAATCCGACCGTATGCTTTCCCTTGCCTTTACGCCCGAATCACTGCGGGTACAACGCCGAGTGGTCGTCGAGGAATTCCGGCAGCGATATATCAATCAGCCCTACGGCGATGCCATGCACATCCTTCGCAGCATGATTTACAAAAAACACCCCTACCGCTGGCCTACCATCGGGCTTGAACCCTCGCATATCGAAAACGCCACGCTTAAGGATGTAAAAGACTTCTTCCGCCGCTGGTATCACCCCGCCAATGCCATTATGACCGTAGCCGGCGATGTAAAAACAAAAGACATACAGAAACTGGCCGAAAAATGGTTCGGGCCCATTCCTGCACAGAAAACGCAGGTGCTTAAAACGGAGACCGAACTCACTCAGCGGAAAATGCGCGTAAAAACGGTCACCCGCAGCGTTCCTTACCCTGCTGTTTATCTGGCCTACAGAATGCCCGGACGACTCGACCCCGACTACTACGCCTGCGATTTACTTTCGGATCTTCTCGGAAACGGCAAATCGTCGCGCCTGTGCAAAAAACTGATGATACAGAAGCGGGTCTTCAGCGAAATAGGGGCCTCCATCAGCGGCAGCATGGATCCGGGTTTTATTATGATTGACGGAACACTGAACGAAAGGCAGAATCCCGAAAAAGCTGTGGAAGCCATTCGTAGCATCATCGGAGAAATAAGAGAAAAGAAAATTCCTGCCCGCGAACTTGAAAAACTCATCAACCGCGCGGAAGCCACGATACTTTTTCAGAATTTGGGCACTTCACAGATTGCACTCGCACTGGCCGTTTACGAATCTCTCGGTGATGCCACACTCATTAACCGGGAACACCTGATGTACCGGTCGGTTACCCGCGAAAAGCTGCTTGCTGTGGCACAGAAATATCTCACCGACAACCATTGTTCCCTGCTCTATTACCTAAATCAATAACCATGAACCGCAAAGAGCCGCCCATACTGAAAAGTTTCAGCCCGGACATTCCCAAGGCACCTGAAACCCGTTATATAAACCGCAACATTCCACTCTTCCTCTTTCCCGATGCCACCACCGACATTTTTTACCTCGGCATCTTCACCCGTGCCGGACAACGTTCACATAGTCATCCGCTTGTCCCCTCGTTAACCGGACAGATGCTGAATGAGGGTACGGCAAATTTCTCGGCCACCGAACTGGCGGAGGCAATTGATTATTACGGATGTTCGTTTATGCCCGAAACCGGCAAGGATACCTCTGCCCTTCATATATACGCGCCGGTCAGACATGCCATCCCGGTAACCGACCTGCTTTTCGAAATGTTCTCATCGCCGGTATTTCCGAAGAACCGCCTCGCCCTGCAGCTCAGCCAGCGCCTGAACAGTTTCCGCATTGACCGGCAGAAAGTCCGCACCCTCGCCATAGAGGCCTTTGCCAGAAACATATTCGGCGATCAGCACCCCTACGGTAATGTGGTTACCGAATCGCATTTCAGTGAAGTAAAGCAAACGCACCTGCAGGACTTTCACGCGAAGTTTTACAAACCCTCCAACTCCTATTTTGTCCTGGGAGGTAACATTCCCGGTGATATGCCCGAGATTCTCACCCGGCTTTTCGGTGCTGAAAATAAATCAAAAAAGATTTCAGAGCCCGCATATAAACTCAGGGAGAACAAAGAGAAAAAAATATTCATTCCCGTTGACAACGCTGTGCAATCGGCCATTCGTATTGGTTTTGCAACCATCAACAAGCAGAATCCCGACTATCCGCTGCTCCAGCTGCTGAGTTTTGTACTGGGAGGTTATTTCGGGTCGCGGCTTCAGCGGAATATCAGGGAAGACAAGGGGTACACATACGGAATCAACTCCATGCTGGTATCGCTGGCCGATTGCGGGTACTTTGCCATCGTTACCGAAGCCGGTGCCTCTGTTTGTAAACCAGCACTGAATGAAATCTACAAGGAGATTGACCTGCTGAAGAAAAAGAAAATCGGAGAAACCGAACTCAATACCGTTAAACAATATCTTGCAGGCGAATTCATGCGTATGTTCGATGGCTTTACGCAGAATATTTCCACCTGGAGGGCGTGCTATGATTTCGGCATGGACTACAATTATCTGAAACGTTATTACAACACCATCATAAAAGCCACCCCCGGGCAATTACTCGACATCGCCAACCGTTATTTCATTGCCGAAAACTTTCATGAAATTGTAGCCGGAAAAAAATAATGCGAATTATCATTGGCATCATATCCATTACGCTTTTCACCCTTGCACAGGCAAAGGCGCAGGACGTGTGGCCACCCGATACGCCCCGTCTCGACAGCGTCAGCGTGTACGACAATGTTAACGGCTACAGTATCATCTCATGGTATCCCTGCGATTCGGCAGATGTGGTGGGCTACATTATTTACCGGAATGTAAACACGATATGGCAAATCATTGATACCGTTCCTCCCCCCGCCACCTCGTATATTGACTACGGAGCAGAAGCACACTATCACTCAGAACAATACCGCATTGCAGCCATTGATGAAGAAGGAAACAAGAGCTTAATGACTCCCGCCAATGAATATCATAACACGATGTATGTGTTCCCCTATCAGGAAACCGAAAACTGCCAGCCCCTGGTCCGGCTGCACTGGAACAAGTATCAGTTCTGGTCCGAAGGGGTAAAGGAATATCAGGTGTATCAGTCCGTCGGTTTCGGTGCATGGACGCTTCTTACCACCAACTATGGCGATGTGAACGGATATAAGCATTTTCAGATTCTCGACACAACCTCGTATTGCTTTTATGTAAAGGCCATCAGCAATCAGAACAAAACATCCACGTCAAACGTCACCTGCCTGTATGTGGACTACCCCAATATACCCGAATACGTCAGCATTGATTACGCAACGGTGACTCAGGCGGATAAAATTGAAATTTCGTGCAGCATGGACAACACGGCACAGGTAAGGAATTTCCGGCTGGAACGTGCGCCGAAAGGTTCGGCTAACTTTTCGACCATTGCCACCGTTAATAATTACAGCCAGAGTACATGGAAATATACTGACAACGTCAGCATAAACAGCGAATGGGTGTACCGCACCGTAGCCACCGATGCCTGCGGAAATATCCTGCAACCCAGCAATACCGCCACCAACATTGTGGTTTACGGGTACGGCGACCGTGAACTGCATCACTTCCTCAGCTGGAATCACTACCGCTACTTTACCGGAGATGTGGATCGCTACGAATTATACCGCAGGGTTGACGACGGTTATCCTACCCTGATAGCCACACTTACCGATACCCTTTTTACCGATGATGTCTCCTCTTTTGCCGACGGGAAATCTTTCGGCAAATTCACTTATTTCGTCATCGCATACGAAACGAATGTTTTACCCGGCAAAGGGTTTACAAGCACTTCATCGAACAAAGAACTGACAGAGTTCGCCCGTGTGTATATCCCCAATACCTTTACACCCAACTCCGATACCTTAAACGGTGTTTTCAAACCCATCGCTTCCTTTGTACGACAGGACAGTTACGAGTTTGCCGTTTACAGCCGCTGGGGCGACAAGCTGTTTTACACCCGCGACGTAAACAAGGGCTGGGACGGTAAACACAAAGGAAAGCCCATGAAGCAGGACATGTACGTTTACATCGTTAAATACAGCTCTTATGACTGCGATGTTAAGGAAAAGTCAGGTTACGTTTATATTTATTACCCGCTGGCTGATTGAATTCCTGTGAAATAAGGATAATCTTTTCAGAGATTCGAAAATAACATGTCCGAAACGATGATTTATACCTTTAATCCCATTACGGTAATATCATCCATCTGTTCTCCGTCCCCTTTCCACTGTATCAGTACTGACTCAATTATTTCCTTCTGTACGTTCATGGGTTTGTCACTTACTGAAAGCAACAGGTTCCTGAAATTCTTCGACAGGTACTTTCTCCCGGCGGGTCCACCGAACTGGTCCTGAAATCCGTCGGAAGCCAAATACAGCACATCACCTTTCTGTAATTGCACTTTATGATTGGTAAAAGGAAGCATCCTTTCATAAATCGCTACGGGCATTTTGTCGCCCTTGAGCTCAATAAGTTGGCAGTCTGCAGTTGGCAGTTGGCAGTCGGGACTTTCACTGCTTACTGCATACTGCCTGCTGCCTACTATATAAAGGGGGTTATTCGCTCCCGCAAACTGCAATTCCAACGTTTCCGTATTCAAAGCAATCAATGCAATATCCATCCCGTCCTTGACCGCCGAAAGCATAGATGAAGGTACTTCTTTTTCCTCTACTTTTTCGCGGCTTTGTTTCAGCGCTTCTACCACCGATTCGCGAAGATGATCGAGTACCTGCGCAGCTTCAGTAATCTCTTTTTTACGGACAATCTCATTCAAAAACGAAATGCCCAGCATGCTCATAAATGCGCCGGGTACACCATGACCGGTACAATCGGCCACGACCACAATCAGCCATTCATTCACCTTTGTGGCCCAGTAAAAATCACCCGACACAACGTCCTTGGGTTTAAAAAGAATAAAATGCTCTCCCAGTATTTTCACTGCCTGTTCTGAAGAAGGCAACACTGCATTCTGTATCCGTTTTGCATAGGTAATACTGTCGGTTACTTTCTTGTGTATCTCCTCTATCTTCTCTTTCTGCGCCAGAACCAGATCGCGTTGTGCCTGAATTTCGTCACGTTGTGTGGATATTTCTTCCTTCTGCTGAAGAATTTCGATATTCTGACGCGCCAGCAGACGATTGGCCCTGCGCTTCTGGTTAAAGAGCCGGAGAAGCAAAAATGCTGATAACAGTATAATCACAAATCCTGCAATAAAAGCATTGCGCTGCATTTCCTTCCGCGATGCTTCCGCCTGTTTTTTTACCAGCTCGGCATCTTTTTTAATGATCTCTTTATCTTTTTTCTCCGTTTCGTATTTTGACTCAATCTCGGCAATCTGCTGGCTGATATTGTCATCAGAAAGTTCCAGACGGGTCTTGTAATATATCCGGCAATAGTCCAGTGCTTTTTTATAATCTCCCGTTTTATCGTATAAGTCAGAAAGATTCATCGAAGATGTCTTTACCATCATCATCATACGGATTGCCTTTGCGGTCTCATACGAGCGCATCAGATACTCCTCTGCCTTCTGCCAGTCATTTTTTTGTTTATATAAACAACCAATGTCGTTATATATGATTGCCTGGCTTTCCTTATCATCCGATTGTTCCGTTAATTCCAGTGCTTTCAGAAAAAAGTCAAGTGCCTGATCGCTTCTTTTCTGCTCATCATATACATTCGCAATATTAATATAGCTGTTGACAGCTCCTTTTTTATCCCCGAGTTTCAGTTTAATTTCAAGTGATTTGTTATAATAGAGCAAGGCCTGCCGGTAGTCCTTTCTGTCCTGCGACAGTGAACCAAGAGAGTTCAGAACATTGGCTTGTCCGCCAGAGTCATTCAGTGCCACAAATATTTTATAAGCACGATCGAGATACACGAAACTCTTCTTGTTATTTTTCAGAAACTGGTATGTATTACCAATGTCCGCATATTTTTTGGCCATGCCAACTGAATCGTTTCTTTTTTCGGACACTTCGAGCGAACGGTACAACATCTCGATGGCTTTATTGTAATCCCCCAGCTTACTGTAAAGAAGGCCCAGATTGCCGACAATTTTATAACTGAAATCCTCGAAATGAATGCTGTCGGATAATTGCAGTGCCCTCTCGTAATATATTCTGGCACTGTCATAACCACCGGTCAAATAATGCAGAACGCCAAGAAAATTGACGCTTTTGGATTCCCATTTCACACTCTGCACCCTCCTCGATTCCCGTATCAGTTTTCTGCAGGTCTCCTTTGCCGCAAGGATGTCGGAAGCATAATTCTCCAGTGTTTTGGTGAACAAATTGTATATTTCAATCGTATCCTGCGGCTGAATATTGCCGTAAGAATTCACCGAAAGCAGGGTTGCTAATGCAATCGCTGGAAAAATAATTGTGATTCTCAATTTCTATTTCTAAAAAAGTAAAGATACAAATTCAGCGCATCCGTACCATCATTTCCTTCCAGAATTCTTTGAGAAAAATAAGGGTTACCCTGTCATTCTCAATCACCCTGCCTATAGTCATCTTATCTCCATCGGCAAGAAAAGTCCTGATCAGCGGACGGTAAAGGAAATCCGGCTCCGGATGAAACTGTATTCCCAGCACATTGGGGTACTTTTTGTGAACGATGGCCTCAATCACTTTTTTGTCTTCCGACCACGCCACCGGTATCAGTTCAGGAGGGAGTTTTCCGGCTGCCTGATGATGATAACTGTACACCTGCACTCCCTTTTCCCACTTGCACCTGCTCCATAACGGACAGGCGGCATCTGTTTTCAGATAATGTAATGTACCGAATGAGACTCCCTGGGAAAGCGGATACTTTACCTTATAATAATTCTTGTGTTGTTTCCCGGAAGCAAGTGCCAGCACCTGTTCTGCGGTTTTTTTCTTGTATATTTCAGTGGGAATATCCTGTATAAGGGTACCTCCTGCCGTGGTCACCATCGTTTGCATACCGAGGCAAATCCCCAGTATCATATATGCGGGACGCTGATCAAGCAGAGGGACAAACGCAGGATTCCGCGTACTGCCGATAAGATGAAACATAAACGACATTTCGAAAATGTGCCGAACGGGATCGCTGATACCTGTCATCAGGGAAGTTTCTGCTCCGTACAATTCGGGCTGAATATCGGGTCCCCCGTTGAACACCACACCCGACGAAATTCTGAACAGATACTTAAACATGGGGGTACAGGCATTCTCTGCATATACATCTTTTTCGCTCAGTGCACCTCTAACCGGAATCATCCGCATCCGCATCCC
>Ga0101944_10006457_pt1 | contig 12462 bp, 9 predicted proteins | sample DewCreD2012metaG_FD_75245 | JGI IMG/M metagenome (GOLD analysis project Ga0101944, IMG submission 75245) | Hot spring sediment bacterial and archeal communities from British Columbia, Canada, to study Microbial Dark Matter (Phase II) - Dewar... ... | reverse complement strand
CCGCGCAGCAGCACCGCCAGATTCGCAAACGTCGGCTCCGTCAACACGGGCGCCCAACTTGCAAACACCCCCAGCAGAGTAGATACTGTATCCAACGCCGAGACCTCCACGGGGATGATGGGTTGGGGACAAACACATCATACCCCGTGGCCTCTCGGCGTCCTTCATCTTGGCGAAAGTCGAGCTTAGAGGACTCGGCGAGGGTGGAAGAGGCATTGGAGGGCGCGTCGCCGGTTCTTCGGGATGAGTTGCCGCCGTCAGTCCATCCCGCCCTTGACAGGCGGCCGCCCCTTCGTGCATAGTAGTGCCCTCACCCGTCGCGAGGCGGGAGGGGGGCGCGGCACCGGTTGATGCGAGAGGAGACGCGCGCTTTGGCAGCCAATGGCTCACAAGAGGCCGGGGCGGGGACGAGTGGCGGCCGCTCGCCGCGAGGCCAGGGGAACTGGCATTGGGTGGCGCTCGGCGTGGCGGTGGCCGCGCTGGTCATCAGCCTGTGCGCGCTGGTGCTGAGCTCTCCGGAGACCCTCCTGGCCTTCTTCTCAGGCCAGACGCTCGACCCCGAGAAGGTGGAGGTGGACGCCGCAGCGTTCCGCGACTACTTCAAGGTCGAGGCCAAGCGGTTCGACCTGGCCCGGCGGGCACTCGTGCTGACGCTCAAGCGCACGAAGGCGTTCCCGTTGAAGGACTCCGACTACGAGACGCTGGCGGAGCGGACGACTCGCACGCTGGCGGGCCTCCTGCCTCTGGAGGCGCTGGCGCGGGGCTACGTCCGCTGCGAGTGCTTCGGGAAGAACAAGGAGTTCCTCGGCTTCACCTTCGAGCGCATCCGCGGCCTGGTCGAGCGCGAGACCCTCGACCTGGCGGTGCCCCTCCCGCGCCGCCGAAGCCTTCAGGGCGTCGTCATCACCTATTGAGCCCGACGCGCTGGCCGTATGGCCTCTGGCGCGAGCGCTACTTCTTCAGCAGCTCGGCCATCGCCTCGCCGAAGGCGTGGCCGATGAGGAACATGATCTTGCCGCTGCCGAGGTAGTGGTAGCCGCGCTCGGAGGCGATGCGGTAGAACTTCGCCCTGTCGGGGCCTTTCCAGACCCCCTCGTTGGCCATCTTCTCGGCCTCGAAGTCCCAGTAGAGCGAGGTCTTGACGAAGCGGACGGTGTCCTTGAACTCGGGGCGTTCGGCCGCGGCCTGTTGCGCCTTGCGGAAATCCAGCATTTTCCCTTTGGCCTCGGGGCCGCCCACCCCCAGCTCGCCGATTACCACCGGCAGGTTCGGGGCATTGAGGGCCTTCCGCAGGTCCTTGATCAGGTTCACAAGGTTCTGCTCGTACTCTGCGATGGCCTTGGGGTTGATCATGTCGTTCCAGCCCTGGAACCATAGGAACCCCGCGAGCTCGTAGCCCTTGGCCTCGTCGTAGGCGGGGAAGAGGCTCTTGAGGTTCTTCAGGGTGTCCTGGACGCCCTCGACGAGCTTGGAGTAGGAGGGTCCGACCTCGCCGCCGGAGCTTGGCGGGCGGAAGTCCTTGAGGAGGCTCCTGCCGCCCCAGGCGATCTTGATGAGGAGCACCTGCTCCTTGAAGAGGTCGCCCATGACGATGCCGAAGCCGAGCTCTGGGCCGAAGGACTTGCCGACGTTGCAGTCCTTCATCGCCACCTTGTCGCCGCGCCAGGCCCCGAAGCCGGGCTGGAGGCTGCCCGTCCGCTCCTCCGTGCGGTTCCAGTAGCAGACCCACACGTCGTCGCGGACGACCCACGAGCCATCCTTGTTCCTCACCTTGTCCAACAGCTTGCCGTACTTCGGGTCCTCGCCCAAGTAGGGGAGGGTGTTGGCGGCGGCGTGGCCCTCCATGTTCGACTGCCCGGATAGGATGAACACCTTCAGCGGCCCCTGGGCCGTCTTCTCGCCCGCGGTTGCCCACGCGATACCCAGGACGGTCAGCACCAGAAAGGCCGTGCGCATGATAGCGTCCCTTTCACTTGCCATTGGACGCGGGCTCACTCGGCCACGTCGCCCGTCGCGGCCCACTCGCAGCCGCGAAGCAGGCTCTTTTGGAACATGGCGTTCTCGAAGGTCATCATCGAGCAGCCCTTGTGCTGCGTGCCGTCGCCGGGCCACACGTGGCCCATGACGTGGTGGTAGACCCGCCCCTTGCCGTAGTGCTGGACGACCATCATCGGCTCGTCGTTCCCCGTCCCGCCCGTCTTGGGGTCGGAGTAGGCGGTGGCGAGGACGTGATAGGGGACGCCGTGCATGTGCTTCAGGCGGTGGTAGAGCTCGTCCCAGAGGCGGAAGTCCTCCAGCCCGCGGGTGATGGGGTGGCTCTTGTCAACGATTCTCACCTCGAACTCGTGGTAGGCGCCGTGGCCGGTGCCCTCGCGCCACATGAGGGCGACCATCTTCTCGTACTCGACCCAGCCAGGGAAGGCGTTGTCGGCCGCGTGGAGCACGACCAGCCCCGCCCCGCCCTCGACGGCCGCCACGAAGTTGGCCTTGGCCCGCTCGCTCCAGGCCGGGCCATTGTAGTCCGAGAAAATGAGCGGAAATGTCCTCAGCGCGCTTGCGTCCTCCAGCGCCGCGGAGGGGGTCTCTGTGACCGTGACGTCGAACCGGCCCGACTTCTCCAGCACGTCGCGCAGGAAGGGCGACGAGCGCCGCCAGTCGTGGTTGTTCGCCCCCGACAGCAGCAGCGTCCTGATCCTGGCCATCTGGGCTCCTTTCGCAAGAGGGAAGAAGACTATACCGCAGGGCGGGGCGCCGTGCAAGAGCAGGACTACGGGCTTGGGTGGCCCGGCGATTTCTTGTAGTAGGCGTTGAAGTCGGGGCGGCGGAAGTAGGCGCGGTAGGCGCGGACGACGCCGCTCGGCCGCAGCGAGCCGTCGGCGAGGCGCTGGTAGACCTCGCGCCCGCTGTAGTAGTGGTGGTGCATGCCAAACTGGTCGAAGATGCGGAAGAAGTCGTTGAGGAGCAGCGCTTGGGCGGCGGAGTCGTGGGTGGCGGGGGCGAAGCCGCCGAACTCCCCGCAGTGCATGGGCACGGCGTGGCGAATCTGGAACTCGATGGCGGGCAGCCACATCTTGAGGATGGCGGTGATGTCGCGCTCAAGCGTCGGCCAGCGGTCCTCGGGCTTGTTGAGCCGGAAGTTGTAGTCGTGGAAGCTGTAGAGGGTGAGCGGGTCGCCGGTGGGCTCGATGAGCTTGAGCTGCTGGATGGCGCCCCAGGCCTCGCAGGGCTCGATGTAGAGGAGATGGGTGGGGTCAATCGCCCGCACGCGGCGGGTGAGCTCCTTCATCGCGGGGTTGTAGCGCTCGTGCCGGTGGTCGAAGGGCTCGTTGATGAGGTCATAGGCCACGGCCCAGAAGGGGCGGGCGGCGAGCTGCTTCGCTATCTTCTCGTAGTGAGCGCCGACGAGTGCCATGAACTCGTCGTAGCGCTCGCGGACGAACTCGCGTGCGCGGCCGAGCGTCTGGTCTATGTTGTTCATGTAGTTGATGCCAACGGCGTTGGCGTAGTCGGCGGTGATCTGGACGCGGGAGCGGTCGCCGCCGGGGTCCATGTCCCTGGGCGGGCGCTCGTCGCTCCAGTTGTGCTGGGGGCGGAAGCTGTTGGCGCCTATGGCGGCGAGGAGCTCGAGCTCCCGCTTGTTGCCCACGACGCCGGCGTCCCCGCCTGCAAACATCCAGCTCGTGAAGCCGGCGAAGCGGGGATATGGCTCGATGCTGTAGCTGTAGCTCACGCGGTCGGCATCGGGCACGGCGCGGTAGGGGGCAAGCGGGCCGCCGTCCTGCACGACCCGGACCTTGCCCTGGACCTTGAGGCTCGGGAAGTGGCGGTCGAGGGCGAAGCTGCACAGGGCCGGCAGTGGGGCGAGCCGCAGCGGCGCCGTGCCCCACTCGTCCCGCGTCTCCAGGTAGTCGTAGACGATAGTGTGGCCGAGGACTGGGCCGGCGGGGACGCTGGCGATCGAGGTCTTGTCGTAGGGGGCGCCGGGCGCCAGGAGGCGTGTGACGCTCATGTAGTCGAGGGGCACGGCCAGGGCTGCACGGCTCCAGAAGGAGGCGGCCTCGTCGAGGGCGAGGGGCACGCTGTCATCGTCGAAGCGCGCCTTGACCCAGGGGCGGACGGCGATGACCCGCTCGCCGGGGCGGTTGAGCTTGAGGACGGTGAGGCCCTGGTCGCCCCTGATGGCGAGTGGCTGGCGGCGGAAGACGAGGAGGATGGGCCTCAAGGGGCTGGCGGCCGAGGCCGGCGGGAGCCACAGGAGCGCCCAGTTGGCCTTCAGGCGGCCATCTTTGTCAGAGCGATAGTCGCACGGGGCGGGCTTCACCTGGCCTGGCAGGAGCAGCTCGGCACGGCCGGGGTGGTAGATGTGGAGCGTGTCGGTCCAAGGCGTGATGACGACGCAGGGGCTGAGCGGGGTGGCGAGCACGTCGGCCGGCGGCGCCTTCTGGGCGGCGGAGGACTCCAGTGCAGGACAGCGCAGCTCGACCGGCCCGACGAGTCCCCGCTCCGCGCCGCTCGCCTCGACGCGCACGGCGAGGAAGTTCTCAGCCCCGAAGGCCACGTGGTCCGACGGAACCTTGTAGGTGCGAGCCGAGGCTTCCGAGGTCTTCGAGCCTTCGGGAGCCTTCGTTGCAAGAGCAGTGACCTCCTTGTCGTTGAGCCAGACCCGCTCGCGGCCGGCGACGTGGAGGGCGAGGACAACGTCGCTGCCCGCCCATTCTGCCGGGACATAGATGCGGGTGCGGTACCAGGCGATGCCGCGATAGTCGGCGAAGCGCTTGTCGCGCGTCCAGCTATTGGTGGGGTTGATGCGCGTCCACTGGGTCTCGACGTTGTAGCCGATGCTCCAGCGGAGCTCGCGCACTCCGTCGCCGGTGGGGTCTGTGGCGAAGAGGAATTGGCGCCATTCGCCAGCGGGGGCTGCCCTGAACGAGGGCGAGGGGGCGGCCTTGGCGGGGCCTGGCCCGAGCGAAGTCGAGGGCGCGACGAAGGGGCCTGGCCCAAGCGAAGGCGAGGGGCTGATGCGGATGCCCCAGCGATGGATGTCGCTGTCGGCCAGCCCGGGGTGGTTGATCCAGCCGAGGCGGTCGTAGCGGCTCTCGTTGAGGCGGTTGAGGGGGTGGCCGATCTGCGCGGCCACCTTGTCGCGCAGCTTGGCCGGCTCGGTGAGGGTCTCGGTGAGCGAGAGGCTGGCGCCGACGGCGGCTGCGGCGAGCTTGAGGGCCTTGTGCTCGTCGGCGTCGGACGCCTGGCGGCTGGCGCCCTCGGCCTCGGCGAGCACCTGGTCGAGCGCGCGGCGCGCGGCGCGCAGGCGCGGGAGGGCCTTCTCGAGGTCGGCAACGGTCTCGGCCTTGCTCTCGCGCAGCTCCTTGAGCGGGGTGAGGAGGGCCTGTGCGGCGCCGAGGGCCGTCGCCGCGCGCTTCAGCACCGCGGGGTCGAGGCGGAGCGGGCCGCCCCAGCCGTAGGCCGCGTCGCCGACGATGTAGATGCCGCGTCTCGTCAGGAGCTCGAGGCGCCAGAGCGCGTCGGCCAGGTCGCGCTCGGCCCGTTGCACGAACGCGGCGTGGAATGCCCTGGCGAGGGCGTCCTCGCTGGCGGCCCACTCCGTTGGCTCGGGCGGGGCATCCGGCGCGCCCTTGTCGGCGACCTCTTTGACGGGTGCGAGTGCGCCGCTGAAGCCGAGCCGCATCACGGCGTCGTCCTCGGTGATGGTCGTGGGGGGGAACTTTGCGACGGCCCATCCGCGGCCCGTGGCGAGCGGCGCGAGGCGCTTGGCGCCCGCGTAGAGGCCGCCGTCGAGCACGAAGCCCGCGGCCGGCGCGCTCACGGCCAACACGTGGCGGCCAGGGGTGAGCTGAGGCGTGAGGTCCAGCTCGTGGACCCGCGCTGGGTCGGCGGGCACCTCCGGGCGGTCCTTCTCGCGCGGCCGCGGCGCCCAGGCGTAGACCTGGCAGCCGTCCACCCACACATAGGCCCACCCGCTGGTGCGCAGGAGCGCCGTCGCGCGATCCGCCCCCTGGGGCACCTCCACCTCCGTGCGGTAGACCAGCGGGTAATCCCGCACCACGAACCAGTAGAGTGGGACCGGCTCGAACCTCGGCTCCTTCCCCTCGGGCCAGTCGGGCGCGATCCAGCGCCCGGCGGACGCGGTGGTGGCGAGTGCGCCGACGACTGCGGCGGCTTGGAGAATGCGGCGGGTTATCATGGCCGTTGCCCCTGCGCTCCACAGTGCCCTGCCCGACCCGTAGGTTAGCGCGCCAGGCCACTCCCTGCAAGCGCCCCTGCGCCCGGCTGCGCTCCCCCACACGGTATGGCCACAACTTCTGCAAGTCTCATCAATAATGCTCAGGAGCCCCACCCTCGCCCTGCCCTTTCCCTGCGAGGGAGAGGGGTCAGCAACTCCCCTCCCTCTCACGGAGGGGGTAGGGGGAGGGTCAGAGCCCGTGCCGTCAGGGTCCGAAGTCGTTGGCTGCCATAGCCCCTCCACCCGCTCCTTTGACACCGCCACGCGACGGGGGCTATAATGGGGGCGAAAGGTGTGGCGCCCATGAAGCTGTCGGCCGACATGCGCCTGCGCGAAGGCGAGACCTGGGACGCGCTCGCGCGCCGCGCGACGCGCCTGGGCTTCGGCGCCATCGCCCTGCCCTTCGACCCTCAATGGAGCGACGCGGACCTCCTCGCCATCCGCCAGGCGCTTGACGAGTGCCGCGTCCAACTCGTCGAGCTCGCCTGTTCCTGCAACTTTCTCACCCCTTCCGACGACACGGCCCGCGCCAACCTCGAGCTCCTCTGCCGCGCTCTAGCCGCCGGCTCGCTCCTCAACTGCGACCACGTCGTCACCTTCGCCGGCAGCCGCGACCCCGACCCCGCCCGCGCTCTCGCCCCGCACCCCGACAACTGGGCCGATGCGACCTGGGACCTCCTCATAAACCGCATCTGGACCGTCCTCGACGCCGCCGAGGACCTCGGCGTCCGCCTGTGCTTCGAGCCCCACCCCAGCACCACGCTGAACTCCCTCGACAGCCTGGCCGAGCTGATGGCCGACGCCGCGAGCGTGCGGGTGCGCGTGGCGCTCGACCCCGCCGCGGTCTTCACCCCCGCGGGCGCCGCCGACACCAAGCGCGCGCTTGCCGAAATCTTCGCCACACTCGCCGACACCATCGCCGTCGCCCGAGCCACCGACGTCGCAGTCGTCCAAGCCGGCGAAGCCCCCAGGTGCGAGCCCGCCCCGGTCGGCCAGGGTATCCTAGACTACGAAATCTACCTCAAGCTCCTCAACGCCCTGGAGCTCGACACCCCGCTAGTTGTCGGCCACCAGCCCACCGATGCCGCCCTGCGCGCCGCACACGCCCACCTGGCCGCCGCCGCCAAGCGCGCCGGCATCGCCTGACCGAGCACCCCCCAAGGCCCCGAAAGGACAACCTCGCCCCCAACCACCATCCCCCGCGAAACGCGGGCCAACGACCCTGCTGCCGGCCCCTCATGCGCTGCCAGGGCGCCAGGCGCTGCCAAGAGGCGCTCGGGCTGATGCCCGGCGCGGCTCAGGGTTTCCCTGAAGTGGTCCAGGCGCGGGTAGTGCCAAGTGGCGCTCGGGCTGGCGCCCGGCGCGGCTCAGGGCCGCCTGAAGTGGTCCAGGCGGGGGCGCTGGGCCTCGATGAGGGCGTCGAGGGGGGGCTCGGGCTCGCGGAAGTTGATGATCATCGGGTCGCAGGCCAATGCCTGGAGCGCCTTCTCGCGGCTGCCCTCGAGGGCGGCGTCCACCAGCAGCTCGTGGGCATAGACCTGGGCGAGGGTCCAGCGGGCGGCCTGGGGCGGGAGCTCGCCGACGAAGAGCGGCGTTGCCCTGCGCGGCGGACGAGGTTCATTCGCTTCGGGTCAACGTCGTAGAGCACGACCGAGCAGCCGGCCTGCTCGGCCGTCGTCGCCGGCTCGCAGACGACCTGCTCGAAGTAGTGGCTTCCGCCGGCCAAGAGCACGATCTTGCGCTTCATCGGGGTATCTCTTCCCACAAGGCGTACGCCGCACTCGATAGGGCATCTGGGACGAATAGAGCCGATGGGGCCAGCCTTGCTGGATCTCGCGTCACTTTCCCACCTCCCACAGGTTGATCGTGCGGTCTTCGCTGCCGCTGGCGAGGGTTTTGCCGTCGGGTGCGAAGGCGAGGGCGGAGATGGCGCCCTTGTGGCCCTTGAGCGAAGCCCGCAGGTCGCCGGTCCGGGTGCTCCAGAGCTTCACCGTGTTGTCCTTGCCCGCGGAGGCGAGGAGTCGGCTGTCGGGCGAGAAGGCGAGTGCGGCGCTTGGCACGCCTGCGGGGAGTGAGCGGAGGAGCTTGCGCCCCTTGGCGTCCCACAGGTGCAGCACGGGCGCGGCGCTGCCGTTGGCCAGATAGGCCCCGTCGGGCGACCAGGCGACCGTGACCTTGCCCTCGCTGCTCAGGAGCGTGGCGAGGAGGTTGCCCGAGGTCGCGCCCCAGAGGAGGAGCCTGCCGAAGCGCCCTCCGCCCGCGAGCACCTTGCCGTGGGGCTCAAAGGCCACGGCGTGCGCGCCCCAGCGGATGGTGAACGCCTGAAGCACGGCGCCGCTGGCGAGGTCCCAGACGCGCACGGCCTCGTCGCCGTCGCAGGCGCTGGCGAGCAGCTTGCCGTCGCGCGAGAAGGCCACGGCGTTGACCCCGCCGCGGTGCTTCGGCAGCTCCCGAAGGGTCTTGCCCGATGCGGCGTCGAGGAGTCGTAGCGTCGCGTCGCCGCCGCCGACGGCCAGCGTCTTGCCGTCGGGCGACAGCGCGAGGCAGGCCACGCTCCCCTTCTCGCCCTGGATGCTGTGCCTCAGCTCGCCCGACGCGGCGTCCCAGAAGCAGATCGTCGCGTCCACATAGCTCCCCGCGCTGATGAGCGTCCTGCCATCGGGCGTGAACGCCAGGCCCCCGATGAGGGACATGTGGCCCTCAAGGGTGAGGACGGGCTCTGCGCCTTCCTCCCCGCTAAGGACCATCGCCGAAAGCAAGAGGCAAAGAGCTAAGGCGCGCACACCTGCACGCGGAGTCGAGGACGAAGGCGAGAACGAGGACGAGGACGATTGGAGATCAGGCATCGCCCACTCCACTCTTGGCGATCAGGGCCTTCATCTTCTCCATGCACAGGCGGGCGACCTCGAAGGGGTCCTTCTTCCAGAGCTCCTGGTTGAAGAGCTCGACGGAGAGCGGGCCGCGGAAGCCGCTCGCCCAGAGGTCCCGCAGCAACTGCGGCATGGGCAGGATGCCGTCCCCGGGCAACACGCGGTCGGAGTCCTTGAGCTGGAACTGCCCCGGCTCCTTCGGCACGTCGTTGACGTGCCAGACGGCGTAGAGCGAGCCGGCCAGGTGGCGGACGCCCGCGAACGACGAGCCGCCGCGGTAGACGTGAAACGTGTCGGGGATGATCCGCGCGTCGGGGCTGTCGGCCTCGATGGCTATCGCCGCCGCCTGGCCCAGCGTGTGGACGCCCTTGAGGGGGCCGAGGAACTCGATGGCGATGGTGATGCCGAACTCCTTGCCGAGGGCGAGTAGCTCACGGTAGCGCCTGGCCGCCCAGAGCACGTCGAGGTCGGGCCTATCGGGGGCTGGAACGGCGGCGATGTGCTTGGAGCCGACCTTTGCGGCTTGGGCGAGTTGCGGCTTGAGCTGCTCGTAGCGTTTCGCCTTTTCCGCCTCGTCGAGCGGCATGGGGCTCCAGATGCCTATGACGTTGGGCACGGCGAGGCCGAGGTCGGCCAGGAGCTTGCGCAGGTCGTCGAGTGGCCTGCCCTCCTTCTCGTGACGCCCCAGGTCGCCGCTCCAAAGTTCGATCGAGTCGAAGCCGGCTTTGGCGGTGGCCCGAATCTTCTCCTCCAGGCTGCCGCGGAGCGTGCTGGTGTTCATCCCCAGCTTCCACTTCTCGGCGGCGGGCTTCGGCTGGGCGGCCCCAGCTGCGGCGGCGAACACCGCGGCCCCCACGCCCCCCGCCCCCATCCACGCGCGTCGGCTCAATGTGCCCATATGCACCGCGGCTCCTCACAGCGTGCTGCGGCCCACTCTACGACAGTGCGCTGCGGGCCACTCCACGAGGCCCTATGGTAAGCACAACGGGGCGGCCCGTCAACATTGGCGGCTGTTGCGGGGCGATTCGGGCTTGCGCCGCGACGTGGGCATTCCTCACTTTGTGAGCGGTTCCCAGGGGGCTCGGAGGGGGGGCGGCTGGAGGAGGAAGTCCAGGCCCCCGCGGAGCCGGCCCTCGGCGGTGAACCAGGGGTGGAAGCCCTGGCCGTCAATGCCGTTGCCGTCAATGCGGTCGCGGCGGGTGGCGATGGCCTTGCCCTCGCGGATGCTCCAACCCATCCAGCCGAAGCCGGCCTCGGCGAGCATCTGGCTGTAGTAGCGGGCGGCCTCGGCGCGCTTGGCGTCGTCGAGGCAGCCCGGGACGCATTCGTTGACGAGGAACGGCTTGCTGTGCTTCCTGCTCATGGCCTTGAAGCTCTCGATGAGGGCGGCGAGGCCGGCCTTGTCGCGGGCGTAGGGGTGGCCGCAAAGGACGTCCACCAGGGGGGCGTGCTTCTCGATGTTGCCGCCGGTCATGGTGCCGATGGTGAGGGGCTGGCTGGCGCCGGCGGCGCGGAGGGCCTCCGCCATCGCCTTGAGCCAGTCGTACTCCTTGGGGGGGTTGCCCTGGGGCTCGTTGCATAGGTCCCAGATGAGGATGCGGGGGTCGGCGGCGAGTGGGCGGACGATGGCCTGGACGTAGGCGACGCGGGTCGCCCACGGGCGGTCGAGGTCGTCCACGTAGGTGCCGCCGTAGTCCCAGTGCTGGTCGTGCCAGCGGTTGAAGAGGCAGGGCATGGTCTTCATCCCCGCCTCCGCTATGGCCTTCACCGCGTCGAGGAAGTTCGCCGTCACCTTCTCGGGGTCGGCCATCCAGGCGGTGTACTCGATCCAGAGCCGGATGCAGTTGGAGTGGATGCTGCGGGCGAGCGCGACCTCCTGGCGGAAGCGCGCGGGGTCGTAGGCCCACCAGGCCTCCTCGATGCGTGCGCCCCAAGATGGGATGCAATTGAGCCCGCGGAGCCAGCCGTAGTTGTCGTAGACGTGCATCATGGTCGGTCCTGCCTTGGGTTGTGGCGGGGGAGGGGTGGCGGCGAACGTCCTTGCGGCCACGCCCGCGGCGAGCGGGCCGCAGGCGAGACGACCGAAGTCGCGGCGAGACAGGCGGGGGAACACTGGCCACACTCCCACAGCGGGCTGGCCAGGCTCCCGGCCACGGCGCCCTCCCGAAGGCTGCCATGCCTGCGGGAGGGCAGTCACGGCACCGGCCGTGCCACGGACCGCTGATCCTACCATCCCGAACGTGTTGGAACGGTCGGGAGGGAGGCGGGATTATACATCTTTGGGGCGGGACATGCCAGAAGAGGATGGTCGGTCATGGCCGTGAGTCCTGATGGCTTGCCACGGCCCAGGCTACGACCCTCTCCCTACCCCCTCCCTGAGAGGGAGGGGGCTGGGACCCCTCTCCCTCCGCCCCCTCCCTGAGAGGAGAGGGGTTGGGCATCACCGAAGTCAAGAAGATCGGGCGGTAGAGTGGGGCTGGGGTCGGGTTCCTGAGCCTCGGGCAGGCGTACACGGTTGGGGGTTATACTGGAGGGTTCAGCGATTCCGCGCTGAGGGCGGGGGATTGGGCGTTAGTTCTCTGGTGATCATGTCTTAGCTCGACTTTCGCCGTCAGGCGGTCAGCCGGGGAGCGAAGTCGATACGGTTAGGCTCACTCAATGCGGGTGCGCCGATTTCTGACTCGGCCATTCCCGCAACAGGGCGCGATGGAATTGGCTCGGCCAGGATATCGTGCCGGGCCGCCGCGAGCATGTCGGAGAAGGTGACGTGCTTCTTGGGATACCACGGCCGGCTCCGCACCCAGGCCCCAGGGTCCCCAACGTGGCGTGCAAACCAGGCGATGATCAGCGAGTAAAGGGCCAAGAGCAGGCGGGGCGATGGGAGCTTGGCCCCCTTGACCCGCGGGCGGCCGCGGCCCGACCGGGGCGACGGGGCCGCGTAGGTCGCCCCCTCCAGCGGGAACCGGCTCACCAGGCTCACGCGCCGCAGCGCGGCATACAGCGAGGTGGGGCAGAGTGCGTTCGCCAACTCGTGCGTCCCGTAGCTGCCGTCCCCGATGAGCCGGAACTGCCGCCCCGGTGCCCAGCGCACCACCACACGCACCATCAGGAGCGCCAGTTCGCACACGGTCCGGTGCTTGCGGTAGAGACGCTTCGCCTGATTCCGCCGCGCGTGCTTGCGTGTGCTGTAGAGCGTGCACAGCAGCGGGAAGGCCACCGGGCAGCGCAGGAACGGCAGGCGCATCACCACCCCCAGCGTCACCCAGTTGTGCCCAGGGCTCACCTCCGCTCGCCGCCGGCTCGAGCGCACCGCATCGCGGTGCATCCCCACCCCCACCACCCAGGGGCCGT
>Ga0101944_10006456_pt1 | contig 12462 bp, 6 predicted proteins | sample DewCreD2012metaG_FD_75245 | JGI IMG/M metagenome (GOLD analysis project Ga0101944, IMG submission 75245) | Hot spring sediment bacterial and archeal communities from British Columbia, Canada, to study Microbial Dark Matter (Phase II) - Dewar... ... | reverse complement strand
GGGATCGGCGAAGCGCTCGCTGATGCGCTGCGCCACCGGGATCGAGCGGGCATTGGCGAGGCTGCAGTAATCGAGACCCGGGCATGCGATGATGTCGGAGGCGAGCCCGACGTTCGGTGTCGCCAGCCCTTGGGCGTCGAGCGCCTTCCACACCTCGAGCAGATCGGCCTGCGGTACGTGCGGCAGCACCAAATCATACTGGTACACGCGCCGGAAAAATTGTCCTCGGTAGTCAACAACAGAAGCCGGCCGCCGGGGGTCAGCACCCGCCCGATTTCCCTCAGCCCCAGCCGGGCGTCGGGCAAGTGTTCAAGAACATAACCGCAGGTAACACAGTCGAAATACTCGTCGGCAAACGGCAACGCCGTCAGGTCGGCCACCACGAACCGCGGCCGATCGCTCTTCAGCCGAGTACGGGCACGGCGCAGCATTTCGCCCGACAGGTCGATGCAGGTCAATTCCGCGTCGGCGTCGGCGTATTTCAACAGATGCTTCGCAATCTGGCCGGCACCGCTGCCCACATCGAGAATGCGTTTCGCTCCGGCAAGATCGAACTTCCGGTTGCGAAACAACCGTTCGCCAAAGGTGGTGTGCAACGACAGAGCGCTGCATGTAGCCAGCATCGCCCCCTTGGGTCCGTCATACACATCGCGGACCTTTTGGCGATACTTTTCAAAGCTCACCCTGCGAATAAGCTGGTTCTCCAGCAAACGATTGATCAGCTTCTTTCGCCGGCCTGCCGCCGCCTGCTGATCGCCGCTCGATATCCGATGACCCGACTTCGAGATCATGGCCCGCCGTCTTCCTTCTCTCCGTCCAGAAACACGAGCGGCCGCTGCGCCATTCCGCCGCCCGTCGATCCCCCGCAGCGCCGCGGAGATATTCCCGGATAGATATAGCAGTTTGATCGCCCCTCGCCTAGCCCTTTCCGGACCATTTTGCCCGTCGCCGCCCCGAGGCTGCCGGCAACGTTTTTCTGGTTTATCCCGTCTGCCGCCGACTGACCGACTGCGGCCGTGGAATCGACAAGATTCAGCCGCGAATCGACCGCCTCTGCCGCGAAGTTGATCGATCAAGGCCGCGCCGCAGGGGCCCTCGCTCGGGAAAACGAGCATGTTGATCGTGGGCGGAAACGAACCGCCCTCCTTTCGAACACGACGCATTCTCGACTGTTCGGAGCAAGACGCAGCCAAGACGCAATACTCAAGGACATAAGCCGAAGCCGGTTTGCACCCAACCGCTGCGATGCCGCGCGCCGACCTCCGGCGGAAACGCCCCCGGTGGGCCGGCGGGCTGCACGGAACACGGCCGTCAGCCCTCACTTGCCTACGCAGAAACGGCTGAAGATATTGCCCAGCAACTCCTCGGTGTAAACGGCCCCGACGATTCGCCCCAAGGCGTCGAGCACGCCGCGAAGGCGCTCGGCCAGCAGTTCGTCGCCCTCGCCCGCCCGGCAGGCCGCCCGCGCCTCGGCCAAACCGGTCCGAGCCTGATCGATCGCGTCGCCGCACCTGAGCGCGGTCGACGCCACCGCATCGCCCTGCCCGGACCGCAACTCGACCCCAATCTGACGCAACCGTTCGCGCAGTTCCGCCAACCCGCTTCCCGTGCGACTGCTAACGGCCAGCGCCGGGCCGACGCCCTGTTCGACGGTACGAGCGGGCGCCCCCCCGCCACTCGACCCGTCAACCGGCCCGTCGGCGGCATTACATGAGGCCGGACCGGCAGGCTCGCCGCACAAGTCGCTCTTGGTATAAACAACCAGGCACGGCCTCGGCCGGCGGGCTTTGTCGGGCAAGCCGCCAGCTGCGGCAAGTTCGCGTGCGTGCGCCCCCCAGCGCTCCGCGGGGCGATCGTCGGCCGAACCGTCCACCGGCAGACAAAGCACCAACAGATCGGCCTGCTCGATGCAGCGCATCGCCACGGCCGCAACAAGCCCATCGAGGTCAGCAGCGTCCGTAGGTGCGTGCTCGGACCTCGGCATCAGGCCCTGTGCGGCTGGCGACGCCTGTCCTGCGGCCATCGGCTTTGCGGCCGCCGGTTCGGCCGCCGTTGCCGTGCGATCCACGTCCAATCCGAAGAGCGGGGCCGCCGGCCAATCGGTGCTGCCGCACCCGAATGAAAACCCGCTCCCGTTGGGCGCTGGTGTTGTTGCTGCGGGAACAAGGAATCCAGCGGTCGCGGAATAGGGAGCCACCCCGGGCGTATCGATCAGTTCCCACGTAATGCCGTCGCAGTCGAGCGGTGCCGTCAGGTAGTCGCGGGTGGTGCCGGCGGCATCGGCAACCAGCGCCGCCGGCCGCTGCACCAATGCGTTGAACAAGCTGCTCTTGCCCGCATTGGGCGGCCCGACCAAAACCGCCCGCGGCCGATCGCCGGCCAAACGTCGGCCCTCGAGTTGCCGGGCGACGCCCTCGGCGGCCTCGATCGCTTTGGAAAGCCGGCATTCGATTTCGTCCCGTGCGATGAAGCGGATGTCTTCGTCGGCGAAATCCAAACCGGCCTCGATGTCGGCCAGCAGATCGAGCAAGTCGGCGCGCAGCTCGCCCAACGGAAGGCTCAGCCCGCCGGCAAGCTGACGAACCGCGGTTTCCCACTGACGGCGGTCGGCCGCGTCGATCACACCGAGCACCGCCTCGGCCTGCGTCAGGTCCATCCTCCCGGAAAGAAACGCCCGCAGCGTGAACTCTCCGGGCCGGGCCAGCCGCGCGCCGCCGGAGCACAACGCGCGGACCAACGCATCGAGCAGCGGCGGCGCACCGATCGTGTGCAGCTCGACGACCTCTTGGCCCGTGTAGCTGCGTCCCGGTGGCCAGTAGTACCAATCGGTGGGCAGCGGCGAATAGATTCCCGGCAACCGCAGCATCACCGTTCGCACCCGCGGCTCGGCGCCGACGAGCGCGGCGGCCGGCAAGTCGGCAACAGAAACCTTCGCGATTGGAACATCGGTGGTTGCCCGGTCGGCGATTGTCCCCTCGGCGGCCGGCGCCCGCGGGTCGTTCGGCGCCGTCCCCGATTCGAGCAGCGAAACCGCAACCGAAGCAGCCCTCGGCCCGCTCAGCCGCACCAGCCCGCGCGCCGCCCCGCCCGCGGCCGAAGCAATGGCGACGATCGTATCGTCCACCGAATAGATTGCACCGACCGAATCCATGCCGAAAATCCCCCCTCAGGCCGCAACGTCACACCGTTGGAAAAGCGCCTGCCGACACGAAGCGCCGTCGAGTCGAAGCACAGAGTCTGCTTGCCGGCGCCGCCTTACGTTTCGCGATTCCCTCAAGAGCGGGGACTAAACAAAACTGCGAACGACGGAAAGCGGTTCATACGCGGATTGCACGCAATCGGCCGCGCCGTTGCGACTGCGGCCGCTTTCGCAATTGTGCGGACCTGTTCAGCGGCGCCGCGGGGCCTCGTCTTCCAAGGCATAGCGGCGGATCTTCCGGTCAAGCGTCGATCGTTCAATTCCCAAGATTGCCGCCGTGCGGCTCTTGTTCCAGTCGGTGTGCTGCAACGTGGCGAGGATGTAACGGCGTTCGATCTCTTCCAGCGAAGCGGGCAGAAACTCTTCTTCGACCGGGGTCGGTGTAACCTCGGTGTCGCCGGCGGTAGCCAGCTTGGTGAGCAGGAGGTCCTCCGGACCGATTTCCTCGTTGGGGCAAAGCACTACCGCTCGCTCGATCACGTTCTTCAGTTCTCGAATATTGCCGGGCCAGCGGTAGCGCAAAAGATGCTCCATCGCCGAGGGAGTGAACCCCTTGATGCGCCGTCCGGTTTCGGCCGTAAACTTTCGCAGGAAGTGTTCGGCCAGCAGCGGGATGTCTTCCACCCGCTTGCGCAGCGGCGGCACGACGATTTCCACCACGTGCAGGCGGAAGTAGAGGTCGCGGCGGAATTCGCCGGCGGCCACGGCCTTTTCCAAGTCGCGGTTGGTGGCGGCGATCACCCGAACATCGGCGGTCACCGGCTTGCTGCCGCCGACCCGCTCGAACGGATGGCCTTCGAGCACGCGGAGGAACTTCGCCTGGATGCTCAACGCCATTTCACCGATCTCGTCGAGCATCAGAGTGCCCCGATGGGCGGCCTCGAACTTGCCGATCTTTCGCTCGGTGGCTCCGGTGAACGCCCCGCGCTCGTGTCCGAACAACTCGCTGGCCAGTAAGGTTTCGGCCAAGGCGGCGCAATTCAGGCAGACGAACACGTTCTCGCGCCGCGGGCTGTTCAGATGGATCGCGCGGGCCACCAGTTCTTTGCCCACCCCGCTTTCGCCGCGGATCAGCACCGTGGCGTTCGTCGCGGCCGCCCGGGCGATCTCTTCCGTCACGGCGCGAATCGCAGCGCTGCGGCCGATGATCTCGGTTTGCACACCCAACCGCTCGCGCAATTGCACGTTCTCGGTACGGACGCGCGTAAGGTTCTCCGCCAACTCTTGCCGGCGTTGAAGATTATCGAGCGCCACGGCCACGGTGTCGGCCACGGCCAGGGTGAACTCCAGATCGTCGGGATCGGGCCCGCGATCGGTGAACGTCGAATAGGCGTGAATCAACCCCGCCGATCGCCGCCCCTGACGAATCGGAGCACAAATCACGCTGGTCGTGCGAATCTCTCCCTTGCTGTCGCGGCTGCCCAGGGTGCTGTCGCCCAGCACGTTTCGGGCCAGCACGGCCTCGCCCTCGCGGAGCACGGTGGCCGCCAAACTCGGCGGCACCCGATGATACCGCTGCTCCGTCGAGCTGAGCGACGCGATCAGCTCGAGCCGGTCGGCCGAAAGCGGCGCCGTTTGGTCGCGGTCTTTCGCCGGCAAGAGCCACAGCGCAGCCGCGTCGGTTTGAGTGCATTGCAGCAAGGTGGTGAGCGCCAAGTTGGCCATTGCCGCGACGTCGGGCGCCTTGGCCAACTCGAAGGCCAGACGGCAGAGCCTTGCCGCCGCCCGCCCCATCTTCGACACCCCGCCCGCTTCTTCGGCGCCGGCTTCCGCCTCGAGAAATTTCGTTTGCCCGCGACGGTGCGTGATCGTCGTCGGCTCGCAGGGGGCCAAGACGTGCGAATCGTCGTCGCCGGCGGCGGCCGCCGCCTCGCCGGAAATTCGCGTATTTCCGCTCGAATCGCCGAAGGCCTCGGAAAGCTTATGCACGAACACCAACTGCGAGTGGCCCACGCGGATCACATCGCCGACGTTCAACGGATAATCGCCCCGCACCCGCTGATCGCCCACCAGCGTGCCGTTGCGGCTTTCCAGATCGCGCAGTATCCAACGCCCCCCCGAGGTGAACAGCTCGAGGTGGTTCCGGCTGCACCGCTCGTCTTTGAGGACGATTTGGTTGGTGGGAGCGCGGCCCACCGTAACCACTTGTCCCGGCACGAGCCGGAAGACATCGCTCCACTTCGTCCCCTCGCGAATCACCAAGTAGGCAAGGTCCGCCACGTGCGACGCCCGTCGTGAGAGAAGAACGCAAGAAAGGTTGCACCGCTTCGGGCCTCCGCCGCCAGCGCCCGCACCAAACGCGGCCGCAATGTCGTCCGCATCGGCGCCGCGGTGCGGAGACCCATTCCCGTACCGTTCTACGATACCCTATCGCCCGGCGCAACTGCAAGCGGTTCCATCACCTCCGGCTGCCGCGCCCGTTGCCGCCGGCGAACATCATCCGGCCGCCAGCCGGGGCCGCCCTGCCGCATCGCCTTCAGCCGCCGCCGAGGCCTCCCTGCCCTCACTCGCTGTCCGCAGCCGCCGCCTTCGACCGCGGACGAACCACGCCCCAGGCCAATCCGAGTTTTTCCATCAGCCAGATCGTGCGATACGTCAGATCGATCTCCCACCAGCGATAACCGCCATGCCGCGCCCGGCCGGGATGAGCGTGATGGTTGTTGTGCCATCCTTCGCCGAAGGCCAACAACCCGACCCACCACAGATTGCGGCTGTCGTCCTTCGTCTCGAAGTTGCGATAGCCCCACATATGCGATGCCGAGTTGACCAACCAAGTAACGTGCAGCACATAGACCATCCGCAATGCCGACCCCCAAACGACCATCGATGCCGCCACGGCCGGTCCCCAAAGGAGCCAGCCCAACCCGCCCAAAGCCGCCGCCAACCCCAGATGCCATAGCAAGAACGTCCGATCGAGAAACCGCATGTAGGGATCGGCCAGCAGGTCCTTCCCATAGCGTTCGATCATCGCTTGGAACTGCGGCTGCCGCGGCCGCGGGAACAGCCAAACCATGTGGCTCCACCACGCGCCGTCGCGGGGCGAATGCGGATCGCCGGGCCGATCGCTGTGCTGATGGTGCTGCCGATGGACCGAAACCCAGGTGATCGGCGGCCCCTCGCCGGCCAACACGCCCAACGTGGCCAGCCCCCGCCGCACCCAGCGAAACGTTTGAAAGCTGTTGTGCGTCAACAGACGATGGTAGCCCAAACACACCCCGACCGGACCGGTAAGCCAAGCCAACGCCAAGAATGTCGCCAACCCCTGCCACGAGAAGAACCAGGGCGCGGCCAACGCGCCCAAATGAATCGCCCCCAACCAAGCGATCACATACCATTCCAGCCCGTTGGCCCAACGTTGCCGCGGGTCGAGGAATTGCAAATCCGGCCGCACATTGCCCGAAGCCGCACGCTCTCCGGCCGCCCCGGCCTGCTTCTCCGCAACAACGCGATCGTTCGCTTCAACGCCGGCGTCCTCCGCCCCAACGGCCGCGCCTTGGGCCAAAGCAATCGCGCCTTCGGCCGTTGCCTCGCCCGCCGTCCCGCCGCCCGACAACTCGCCCTCTCGATCCCGTTCCAACAACAGTTCCGACATCATCCACACCTCTTATTCGTTATTCGTACCGTTTCTTTCTTCCCCCGATCCGCCGATTCCTTTCGACGGCCTGGCGGGAACGTCCATCACCGCATCGTGCAATCGTTTCGGCGATACGAGATTCTTCGCCCGCCGGACGACGAAGCCAAGGCCGACCGACGTAAAAGATGCGTAATAGCACCCCCAACCGAAGGCGCAATCGTGCCTCTCGCCCAAAAACGCTCGCCTTTCTTGCCGAGCCCGCGTGTTTTCCCACGGGTCGAGATCGTGGCGATGCGCAATCCCAACGGGCGCGCGGCAATAAACAAACATGCGAAAATTGCGAGCGGGCATCAAGCCCCGGCAAACGCGGCGCTTGCCGCACCAGCCGCGAGCGGCAAGCCCACTCAGAACGGCAGTCGCACCGAGAGCGCCAAGCCTTTCGAGGAAATGGGAAACGCCGGCCCAAGGCACCGTCTGCTCAATCGCCCGCCTTCCCATCTGTCGGCGGGAACGTCGAAAGCGCCTTGTCGAACTCGGTCGCCAGCAGAGAACGAAGGCCCCCGTCGTCGCGAGGCTCGACCGGCCGTTGATCTCGGGCGGCCTTGATTTGGCGCAAGATCGGCCCGGGATCGCTCTTCAGGGCATCAAGCGTCGCCTTCGTTTCGGGGCACACCGGCACGGTAATGAAGCAATAGGCGTTCGGGCTGCCCACCAACGCGCCAAACTCGTTGGGAACGGCGACACTCGTCACCCGGAGCGGCTCCGGATACTTTTTCACAAAGGCCCTCACGCGCTGGAGAATGGCTTGCTTTCCGGCAACGATCTCGAACTGATGGGTGAACATCCGGCACGAATCGTAATACTGGTTGAGCATTTCGACGATCGGCGCGTGGCGGTCCGAGGCCGGCACCTCGACCGGCTCAAGGATGCGAAACTGGTACCACTGGCCCTCGGCCGCGGCGCCCTGCTCTTCGATGCCCACTTCGGCCGCGGGATAATGATCGAGCCGCGTCGGCCCGCCGACGAGCATGATCTCGACCGCATGATCGCGCATGCACTCTAGGTAGATCGTTATTTGGAGCGAAAGCACCAGCTCCAGACGTTTGACTTCGGGGCCGCGGATCGTCTCGCTCACTTCGAAGACCAGCCGGTAGGGCTTGCCCACCTTCTGCGCATAAGTCATCAACGGCTTGTCGTACTCGATCCGCTCCAGACCGACAATCTTGCCGATGTACAAGATGCGGGCCGCCCCGGCAAAGGCCTCGGCCGAGACGAAGACTCGCCCCGTTTGCGCCTCGGCTGAAGCCGTCGCCAACGCGACGAAGGCCGACGTTGCCGCCGCGGCGACGACGTTACAAAACACCCCTCGGCCCGTTCGTTTCGCTGCTCGGCCCATGAGATTCGCTCCTCTTGCTCGTTTGCTGCGCCCGCGAACTTGACGCCTGCCGCCAAGCGCCAATCGCAGAACGCCGGACGTCAGGATCGCCCAATTGTAGCGTAGGGCAATTGCCTGCGACGAGGCCTGCATGACAGAAGCCTCAAGAGATAACGATACACTGACGTGCACTTCTTCATCGAGAGGAACAGCCCGGAAATACACGTCGGCAACAAACCGGTGCCATCTCCTCGAAGCGAGCGACTAACCCTACCGACCAAAGGAAGCCCGTCGCTGTTAGCGTTTCAAAAGGACAGCTCAGCGGATGAAATAACCGTTGCAGCTGCCCTTCCCCTTGTTTACTTTACTGATTGAGGGTTCTTAATCGCCACACTTTGCAACGAGCCCGCGTTGTGAAATCTGACCGCCGTTTACCAAGGAACATCGCGGCGTAAAATCATGCCGCTTCTGGGCGCATTCGCGCAATTGATTACCTGGCTCAAACAAAGGCCTGACGTATGATTGCGGGGATTTCACAGCACTGGTTTGGGAATGGACGCCGATAGCCCCCGAGCTTCCGTATAAAAACACGCCATGAGTCGCAAGATTATCGACATCCAGACGAAACGTCTATCGCAGCTCATCGAGTGCATCGATGAGGGACGGTTTGCCATTCCCCGACTGCAGCGCGAATTCGTGTGGGATGGTGCCAAAGCAGCGAGACTTTTTGACAGCATGCTCGCCCACATGCCGATCGGAGTCGTTATGATCTGGCCGACGCCTAGAAGCCAGCGGCTGTACCTGCGGCAGAAATACCATGTCCTTCCGCCGTTCAACGCCAAGAACGGCAAGGTGTGGTTTCTGATCGACGGTCAACAGCGTGTTTCCGTGGTCCACCGAGTGCGCGAAGGGAGTAAGCTCTACAATGCGCGTGGCAAGGAAGTGGACTTCAGCCGGGTGGTGTTCTCTCTGGAGACGGAGGAGGACGGCCAGCAGATTCGATACCGCAAGCCGCAGCCAGGACGCTACGAGTCGCTTTGCGAAATCCTCCACCCGTATTGGCGCAGGCGACTAAGCCACCTCGGCAAACGGCACAGGGAGCGGGTGCGGAAGTGCCGTGAAAAAATTCTCCGATACCCGATTCCGTTGATGTTCGTCCAGGCCAACATCGCCCAGATTCGAGAGTCCTTCCTGCGGATTAATACGCAAGGGATGAAGATCACCACGGCCGACGCGATCTTTACTCAAGCCGAAGACCTCGATTTGCGGGATATCCGTCACGAGGTACGCCAGCACCTGGACGACAGTTTCGGGCAAATGCCTGAGATGCCGATCCTGTTCGCGATGGCTGCCGTTCGCGGCGCGACCGAAGCCCGCGGCCAGGCGCTGCGGCAGGTCATCCAACGGCTTCAGCGAGAGGCGCAGCACGATCCGCGGCTTCGAAAGTCACTTTCTCGGGATTGGCACCGGCTGGGCGTCTGTTTCGGGAAAGCGGTGGACTACCTTCGGCAGAATTTCACGGTCCTCAGTCGCGACTACCTGTATTCGGACTACATGGTGGCGATCCTGGCCACCTTCTTCTACTGGAATGGCCGTGGCCCAAGTTTCAGCCAGCGAGACCAGCTCCGCAAGTGGTTCTGGGCGACCACAGTGGGCAGCCGCTATTCGGGCGCCAATTTCCTGCGATGTCTGCCCGACGATCTGAAATTTTTCAAGCGTTTAGCCAGCAACTCGCAGGCACGCTTTACCTACAGGCCGGAAGTCGAGAAGGTGGACGTCCGCAAGGCGCAGTACGCTTCCCGAACCGGCATTACGGCTGCTTGCTACTGCATCCTGCTAAGGCGACGGCCGGTCAGCATCATGGACAACGGGCTGAACGAGATTCCCCTCGACCGGTACTCGACCAGCGCCAACCGAAAGGACCGCCACCATATCTTCCCGAGGGCAATGCTGGCCAGCTTGGGAGTCCCAGCCAGGCTGTATAACAGCATCTGCAACATTTGCCTGCTGACGGCTGAGGAGAACCAAGAAATCGGGATGCGCCGGCCGCGGGTGTACCTCGGCGACGTAAAGAACAACGGAACGCATTTCACCCGGAAGATGGCTAGGCACCTGATCCCAGTGCAGGACGGCGGCGGGGTCTGGCAACACGACGCCAAGAAAGGTTTCACGCGTTTCCTGAAGGAGCGGACCGACCTGATTTGTCAGGAACTAGAAAAGGAAGCTGGCATTCGCCTGTTTCGACGCGACCTCTGAGTGTCGGAGAAGGCCGCACCACCCAAGAGCCCGCTGCGACTGCATAGGACTGGTAGAGGGAATTGCATCAGCAGTTACTGTCCCCAAAGAACCTACTCCAAGCAATGGTTATCCGAGCTGGCGATGAGGCGTTTGGTTGTGTGTGCGACCTTTTTGCACTAGTTTCTCGCACTTTCCACCGAGCTTTCCAAACTATTCCGCGGTCTTGGGGCGCTAAGAGTCTTGTGTCCCTTCGACAGAGCTGCGAAAACCTCGGGAAGCTCCGGCAACAGAGGAATTGTTAGCACTCAGCCGCGAGCGGCCGGCGTCAGCGCTCCTCGGGCGTTGGACGGGGCAGCGGGACAATCGGCGGACGCGGCAGCGGCTTGGGCGGCGGGAACCAGCGGGTGTCGGGCTGAACGCCGAAGTGCGCCAGCCGACCGTCGAACCCCGCCCCGCGGCCCACCAACCGCAAGGCCGCCGTGGCAATGCCTCGGCCCGCCCCGGGCGTGTCGGCCCGCGTGCTGCCCGCCCGATACAATCGTTCGACGAACTCGACGGCCGGGCGGTGCGGCGGATCGACCACCCCCTCGGCCCCGGCCGCCAGCAAAACGCCCTCGACGGCATAGGCGTCGAACAGCTTCCCAAAGAGCGATTGAAACAACGACGCCCGGCCGAACAACTCCAGCCCCAGCGCCCGACGCCGACTGACGAACACGCAGCCCACCGCGCCCTCGGGCAACCGGCCGACAATGCCGCGGCGCAACCGCCCGAGCGGCTCTTGCACCTGCTTGCTTTCCAAAGCGGCCGCCAAGCAGCCGCTGGGGCTTTCGGCCTTCAGTGCCTCGGCGGTTCGCGCCGTCTCTTCCCACACGGCCTGTTGATCGGCCTCGCCGTGGAGCAATCGGCGAAGCGAGGGCGGGGCGGCCGCCGACGCCGCGGCGAACTCGTCGCGCCCCTGCCAACGATGCGGTTCGACGCACCGCACCGGCACCAAGACGCGCCGCCCCGGGGCAACGATGGCATTGCGGGCAATCGTCCGCGTTTGCTTGCCGCCGGAAAGAAGCTCGCCGCTGGTCAGCAGCACATACTCGCCGCGGCTGCGATTCTCGACCAGCACGCCGTCAACCACCGGCTGCTGTTGCTCGCAAATGACCAGCGCGCCGCGGGCCAGCGCTTCGTCCAGGGTGAGCCAGCGGCCCGGCAGCCGATCGCCGCCTTCGAACAACAGCGGATAGACGGCCCACGAGTCGTCGCCGAGCGGTTCGGCCACCTGAAGGCGGTCGAGCGCGTCGGCCAGCTCTTCGACATGGTCGCGGGTCGATGGCCGTTGGGCGGCCGTGCGCCGCACCGCCAACGCACACACCCCGGCCGCGGCGCCCGGCGGAAGCAGCCGTCCCAGCGCTGCCGCGCCGCTCGAAAGAGCGGCAAACGAGCGAGTCAACAACCCGGCAAAGGCCCGACGCGAAAAGGCCTGCCCACCTCTTGGCGTTTGTGTGTTCATGGCCGACTCCTCCGATCGAATGCGCCCGCTCGCCGCGGAACCGAAACGGCCGGGCGACGGCGTTCGACCGGATCGGGCCGCGCTACAACCGTTTCACCGTAACGAAAAACGCTCCGCACAAATCGGCGCCGTTGGCGTCAACGAACCAGGCCTTCAGTGTTGTTCGGCCGGCGGGCAACTCGGTTTCGATCACCGCTGCGGTCGCGTTCGGGTCGGCCGGTTGCCCTGCCTCGCGGTCGGCGATGCGGATGCGCGCGGCCGCGATGGTCGGAAAACTCTTGGTTCGGACATTCGGTTTATTCGAGGGCGACTTCTCCGACGGCGGATAGGCAGCCCCCATCGCCGCGCCGGTCTGCTCGGGCCAGCGGCGCAGGGTGAATTGGTATCGCCCCGGTTTCTCCACGAGCACATGCCAGTGCCCGCCGTTAGGCCCGCCGACCGCCTCGCGGACGAAGCCCGAGTTGTCGGCATAAATGCCTTCCCAGTCGCCGCTGGTCAGCTCGACCACCGGCTGGGCATCGGCCCCAAGGCTAATCGGTACGAAGTCGTTCACGCGCGGCTCGACGCCCGCCCAC
>Ga0101944_10006455_pt1 | contig 12463 bp, 8 predicted proteins | sample DewCreD2012metaG_FD_75245 | JGI IMG/M metagenome (GOLD analysis project Ga0101944, IMG submission 75245) | Hot spring sediment bacterial and archeal communities from British Columbia, Canada, to study Microbial Dark Matter (Phase II) - Dewar... ... | reverse complement strand
AATCCGGGTGACGATTGGCGGGGTAAATGTATGGGAAGACGATGTGCCTGGGTTGCAAGAGCGGCGTTTGACCTTCGCGGTGAGCGGCGGGCCGGTCATCATCGAGAGCCTGGATGCGAGCAAGAAGATTGTGGCCGCCATCCGCTTGCAATCGTATGCGAATAACATCCTCTACAGTTTTGCCGAGACGATGGGCATTCCGGCAGCGTTCTTGTCGGACGTGTACTACTTCCCAACCTACAACAACACCTGGGGGCCGCTCAATTCGCAACTCAGGTTTGGCGTGCCGTAAAACGGCAACACAAAATTCTTTCACTGCCTGCCGACTGCCATGTCAGCAGGCAGTTTTTTGTTTGCAAGTTTGTTATGTCAAACATAGTATGTGACATTTATCACTGGATGTCACATTAATATTTTTGTACACTGTTTACAAAACTGGGGGGGATTCCCTTTGGTTGTTCATCAAAAACCCAATATGAGTGGAGGAAAACCATGAATAAAAACACTGCAACATCAAACACGGCCAGCCGGGTGCTTTCGGTATTGGTGCTTTTTGGGCTTTTGTTCTCGCTTTTTGCCGTGCAGGGAACCCATCCTGCCAGTGCGCAGGTTGAAGATCCGACAAATGAATCTGAATATATCACATCACTCGAACATTTACTTAGTCAAGATTCATCCGATGAAATTATTCTTCTTACCGGAAATTATGATGTACCAGATGACCTGATTACTAGACTGAAAGAGGCTTTAGCAAATAATAAAAATGAGTTAGGCAACGCAACAGTTTATGGGATTGTTTACTATGAAGAATATAATAATTGGGCTTGGATAAATATTGAAGTTGGAAATGGGGAATATCATAACACTGACACGATTGACCAAGAATTGTTTTTTTTTATTGCGGGATTTTTCGCAGCGAAAGCCGATAATGACTGGACGGTTTTACAAACTAGCGACAAAAAAGAACTTATTGAGATGTTTGATAGAATACCTAAAGATGGGTTGACGGAAGACGAGTTAAACACCTTAAATGACTATTACTTACAATACGGTGGAGATGACGAAGTTAATGCGCTATCTGGTAATTTATTATTTCCTTGGGATAAATCGCAAAATCCATGGAAAATTGGATCGCTGGGGATACATGATGCGGGTTTTCCATCATATGTTGGCGTAGGATCTAAAGCATTGGATTTTGTTCCTCAATTACCTCTTTCAACTCCAGCACACGCATTAGCCATGGAAGATGGTTACATCGATCTTAAAATTGATTGTGATTGGAATACAGTGTTGATAGTTCGTCATGATGGTTATAGTCAAAAATTTATTTATCATCACATTCAAAAAGGTACTGCGCCAGCCCAAGGGCGAATCACTCGTGGAAAAAATATAGGAACACTACGAATACCGAATCTTAATACAGCTGATTGTAGTTCTTATGGGCTTAGTGGAAGTTGTGAAGTAGACAAGACACCAAGTGGAGGTCTATGTAGTGTATCAACTGGCCGACACTTGCATTTAGGTTTTGGAACAGATACTAGCATACTTATCGATGGTAAAAAGTTATCAGGGTTGTCAGCTGGTAGTACGCTAAATTCCACCAACACAAATAGCGATAACTCAGGCAGCAACTGTGCAAATTACTCGTACAACGGCATCGTCCTGTTTGACGGCCCACAATGCGCAGGAAGTAAACTTTCTTACTCAAATTCAACCAACTTAGTCAGTCTGCCGCCACTAGGATGGAATGACCGCGCCCGTTCCATTCACGTTGGCCCAGGCTGGTCAGTAAAGACGTACCAACACGACCCTCCAGGCGATGGCGCGAGCCGTTGTATTACTGGCAGCATGTGGGATTTATCGGTAGACTATTTTGATAACAGTAGCATCAGGATGGATCGCGAAATTTCTTCCATTCAAGTGTATAACAACACATCCTGTACCGGCAGCAATCCTCCAAGCGGAGAAGTGAAGTTATTTAGTTCGGCCAATTACCAAAACCAGGTCTGGCAAGGCGGAACCGGATTTAGTAATGGCCCTAGTGGAAATGCCTATTCCATGTCCATGCCAAACGGCTGGTCGGTAAAAACCTGGCGCAGCGATAATCGAGGAGGTGAAGAGCGTTGCTGGTCAAGCAATGTATCGAACCTTCAAGATCATGGCTGGCAGAATGCTATCCAGTCCATTGAGGTGTTTAGCAGCAATGTTTGCCCGGTCGTTCCATCGACGCCCGCGCTCAACTCGCCTACCGACAACGTAACCGTTGGGCGTTACGATAATGTGGTTCTTTCGTGGAACTCTGCAACCAATGCAACCCAGTATTACGCCGAATTTTCAGGCGATTCAGGGCTTTCGGTCAACTCTGGCTGGACTTCCAATCTCTCTTATACAGTTGGAAATTCGTTTTGGGGCGGCACCTATCAATGGAGGGTTAAATCGCGCAGTAGCAGCGGCGTGGAAAGCGGATGGAGCACGCGTACCCTATATCGGAAGTACGGCACCCCCTCCAGCCTGAACGCATCGCCAGTATCCCAAAACCAGATTAATCTATCCTGGGGCGCTTCCGCCGATGCGCCCGGCAACATCCAGGGCTACCGCATTTACCGCAATGGAACAGCCATTGGCACGGCCGGCAGTTCTGCCACAACCTACAGCGATACCAGCGTTGGTTGCGGCACGAATTATAGTTATACGGTCAGGGCCTATAAGGGCAGCCTGGAATCGGATAATAGCAATACAGCCAGTGCCACCACCAGCGCTTGCGCGCCTGGCACACCCACCTTGAACGCACCAGCCAATAATACGATATTAAATCGTACTGACAGCGTGTCCCTGTCATGGAATTCAGCGGCCAACGCTACCCACTACTACGCCGAATTCTCGGGCGGGCCGAGCCTTAATCTCAACTCCGGCTGGGTCACGGGCACATCCTGGAACATCGGTTCCACCTGGGGTGGGGAATACCAGTGGCGGGTCAAATCGCGTAACAGCAGCGGGGTCGAAAGCGGCTGGAGCGAAATGCGCAAGATAAGCATTCGTTATGGCACGCCGGCCAGTTTATCGGCGAGCGGCGTCTCGACCTCCCAAATTAACCTGTCCTGGGGAGCTTCATCCGACGCGCCCGGCAACATCCAGGGTTATCGCATTTACCGCAACGGAACGCCGCTTACCACAGTCGGCAGTTCGACCACATCTTACAATGACACAAGCGTGACCTGCAACACCAGCTACAGTTACACGGTGCGGGCCTATAAAGGCGAGTTGGAATCGAATGCCAGTAACACCGCCAGCGCTTCCCCTATCAACTGCCCGCCGGTTGCGCCAACCAACTTGACCGTTGGTAGCGTGACTGCGAGTTCCATTACCCTATCCTGGCAGGACAACTCCAGTAACGAAAGCGGCTTCAGGGTATATCGCTGGGGCAACGGGGCCAACGGCTGGGCCTTTTACCTGCTGGCAACGGTTGGCGCCAACACAGCCACCTACACCCAAAGCGGGTTGGATTGCGGCAATGATTTTAATTTCTATGAAATCGCTTCTTACAACAACAACGGCGAATCGGCGCGAGTCGGCTGGGTGCAGGGGGCAACCAGCGCCTGCCCGCCGCCGGTCAACGATGATTTTAATACCCCCAAGGTAATTACTGCCAGCACATATACAGATACGCTGGACACGCGCGGCGCGACGGTGGCTTCTGACGACCCGGCCATGCTGGGCTGCGAGCTCGGCAAGGGAGCCGCCACCGTCTGGTACCGCTTCACGCCGTCTTCCAGCGGCCAAATCCAGGTGGATACGGTAGGCAGCAGTTATGATACCGTTTTGGCAATCTGGACCGGCGCGCGCGGCAGCCTGGTTTCGCAAGGTTGCAATGATGACCGGCTTGATGAGTATGGCTCTTTCATCGATACGCAATCCTCGCTGGTTATCAATGCTCAGGCGGGCGTGCCATATTACATCGAAGTAGCCCAGTACAACGAGTCGGCTTCTGGCTCAGGCATGAGTGGGCAATCTGCCGGAAAACCGGTTACGGCTGCTGAAAGACAGATACCCGGTGGCGAACTCAACGGGCAAAACGACGAGAGCAGCGAATTGGAAGGATTGGCCGTAGGCGGTACGCTCAAACTTAACTTCAAGTTTGCCCAGGCCGATGTAATCATTACCTCGATGAGCGTTACGCCGGGCAACCCGGCGGCATACCAGCCAACCACCGTGATTGCGCAGGTTCGCAACCAGGGCCAGGCGATTGCGACGAACTTTTTCGTTGACCTTTTCATCAACCGCCAGCCCCTGGCCTGCCAAAATGTGGGGGACTATTGGCGATGGATTACAAACCTGCAGCCCGGCGAAACCAGGACGGTGACAATCCCAATCAGCACATCTACCTCAGATGGCCTGGCCCAGGGAACGCACCAGTTGATTGCTTATGCGGATGTAGACTGCCTGGTTGGCGAAAGCAACGAGACCAATAATCAATATGGACCACTCTCGGTGACTGTGGGAGCGCCACTGCCTGCGCCTGTCAATGATGATTTCTATGCTACACGACTGATTTCTAACACCCCATATACCGATACGTTGGATACGCGTGGCGCAACAGTTGCCTTTGATGACCCTGAATTTGGCGCTTGCGGGTTGAATGCCGGCAAAGGCACCGTCTGGTACAAATTCACGCCTGCCGCCAGCGGCATGGTCAAGATTGAAACAGCGGGCAGTGATTATGATACGGTCCTGGGCTTATTTACAGGTACCCGCGGCAATCTCGCGCTGGTGAGTTGTAATGATGATACTGAAATAAACGGAGAATGGAGCGCATCCTCTACGCTGTTTTTGCCAGTCAATGCCGCCGTCACTTACTATATCAACGTCACAAAATATGGCGGGTTGCAGGCTGGCGGCGCCGGAGGCCTGGAGGCGCAAGGCGCAGGAGGACATCTGTTGAGAGCCGAACAGCCGGGCAAAGCAATTCCTGACTCTGAAATATCCTCCATGTCGGGCGGGAACTTGAAACTGTCTGTTACAGGTCCTGGGGTGGGCATCAATGTTAGAATTGGCGGTAATTTGCAGGGATACTATGCGGTCAAACTTGGCGAGGAGCGGCGCGAATATTACCCGTTGAGCGGCGGGCCGGTTAAGGTCGAAAGCCTGGATGTATCCAAGAAAATCGTCTCCGCCATTCGGTTGCAATCTTACGCCAACAACACTCTATACTCCTTCGTAGAGACGATGGGTGTACCACAGGGGCTGCTCTCGTATAAGTACGTCTTCCCAACCTACAACAACACCTGGGCGCCGCTCAACTCGCAGGTGCGCTTTGGGAATTTGAGCGCGACCACAACTCGTATCCGCGTAACCATTGGCGGGATGAACGTCTGGGAACAAGATGTGCCGGGCTTGGAAGAACGCCGCCTGACCTTCCCTGTTAGCGGAGGACCGGTGGTCATTGAGAGCCTGGATACAAGCAAGAAGATTGTGGCTGCCATCCGCTTGCAGTCGTATGCCAACGATACGCTCTACAGCTTCTCCGAGACGATGGGCATTCCGGTCGAGTATATCTCGCACAAGTATTACTTCCCGACCTACAACAACACCTGGGCGCCGCTCAACTCGCAAATTCGCTTCGGCAACCTGGAGAGTACAACCATTCGCATTCGGGTGACGATTGGCGGGGTGAACGTATGGGAAGACGACGTGCCTGGGTTGCAGGAACGGCGTTTGACCTTCCCGGTCAGCGGCGGCCCGGTGGTGGTGGAAAGCCTGGACGCGAGCAAGAAGATTGTGGCCGCCATCCGCTTGCAGTCATACGCGAACAATAACCTGTACAGTTTCATTGAAACGATGGGCGTGCCGGATGGGTTGCTCTCGCACAAGTACTACTTCCCGACCTACAACAACACCTGGGGGCCGCTCAACTCGCAGGTGCGGTTTGGGAATTTGAGCGCGACCACGACGCGTATCCGCGTGACGATTGGCGGGGTGAACGTATGGGAAGACGATGTGCCTGGGTTGCAGGAGCGGCGTTTGACCTTCGCGGTGAGCGGCGGGCCGGTCATCATCGAGAGCCTGGATGCGAGCAAGAAGATTGTGGCCGCCATCCGCTTGCAGTCGTATGCGGATAACATCCTCTACAGTTTTGCCGAGACGATGGGCATTCCGGCAGCGTTCTTGTCGGACGTGTACTACTTCCCGACCTACAACAACACCTGGGGGCCGCTCAATTCGCAGCTGCGCTTTGGCGTGCCGTAAATCGAACAATCAAACAGTAGTTTTTAGTCAGACAGGGCAGCCTGATTAGGCTGCCCTGTCTCTTGACTCAATGGAATGAGCGTGAGAGAATTCAACGCTCCAATCGTGTGTTTGAGGCTTAATGTGTTCAATCCATTTCTCTCTTTTGTTGAAAAAATTCGGCAGTTTTGGCATGAACCTCGGCAAAGTAAGTTAATCCGAGATTCAGGCTTGTTTGATGACGTCTGGTATCTTTCCCAAAACCCTGACGTTGCTCAAACAAAGATTGACCCTGCCCTGCATTACCTGCGGCATGGAGGCTTCGAGGGCCGCGACCCGGGACCTAAATTTTCCAGCGATTACTACCTGAATACCTACCCGGATGTAAAAGCAACCCGCATTAACCCACTGGTTCATTATTTGTTGCATGGAAAGGAAGAAGGAAGGCAGCGGCAACTTCCATATTGGTGTCCTGTTTGCTCGAAGCGTGTCGTTAATTTTGGTCCTATCAGCCCTTACTACCAGGAAAATAGGGATAGGTACGGCTATCCATTCACCTTCGAAGATCAGGAGACCATGAATGCAGAGCAGTATGTTTGTCCCTCCTGCGGCGCAATGGACCGTTGCCGCTTGTACGCGCTATATTTCAGGCGAATGCTGGAGCACGGCTTGTTGCGGGATGGCTTTTCCTTGACGGTTTGGTCAATATGACCATGTCCGGGTTTACTCGAAAGCCGGCTTTATGCACCGAATTCAAGCAGCTGGCTTTACGCTGCGCACGTATGGAGTGGAGTATTTTGGACAGGATGTCTTTGTAGAATGCGGTATCTCTCTCAAAAGCGTCTTGTATATAGGTCAGAAAAATGTCTGATATGTATATTGATGGAAATAAAAAGTTTCCTAGTAGAGAAACCCCGTTTTTCATTTTGGGCAATAATCGTTCTGGCACCTCTTTATTGAGATTGATGTTAACTTGCCACGAGCAAATCGTCATTCCTCCGGAAAGTCATTTTTTGCTCTGGAACTATGACAAGTACCGTTTTTGGCAGCCGGAAAACGGTTATGAAAATTTTTTGCTTGATTTATTTAATTCAACCAAGTTTGAAACATGGGAATTGAATAAACAGGAGATAGAAAATTTCTTGAATTTTAGAAAGCCTCTCTCATACAGTGAGTTGTGCGCCGATATTTATATTTTTTTTGCACTGAAGCAAAAAAAAGGAGCAAGTGTTTGGGGTGATAAAAACAGTCTTTGGGTAGAAAAACTGCCAATATTATATTCACTGTATAACCAAGCGAAGTTTATTCATATCGTTAGAGATGGCAGAGATGTTGCTGTATCTTATATCGATATAAATCAATATCCTGGGCCAAGATCCAAGTATTTTCCGAAACTTCCATATCAAATCGAGCAAATAGCAAAATTATGGAATAACAATGTGCTTTCTGTTTCAAGATTTTTGTCCCAAATTTCACATCATAATTACATAGAAATTAAGTACGAAGATTTAGTTTGTGAAAGTGAGATAGCAATCAATACAGTACTTAATTTCTTGAATTTACGTCCTTCGCCTGCTATATTCACTTATTATGAAATAAATAAATCCAAACATTTTGAACCGGAAGAATTTTTATCCTGGAAAGCAAAGCTCAACGAACCGTTAGATAGGTCCAATATTGGAAAATATAAATATAGACTTGCCCCATCAGATATAAAGATATTTGAACAAATTGCAGCAGAGGCTTTGGAAAGATATGGGTATCTCAAAAACGGTTAATTCACCTCAATACTACGACTTAATTGCTGATGAATATGTGCAAGTAAGAGAACAGCGTAATACTTACTTAAACAGAATTGATTCAATAATAATTGAGGACTTTCATATGAAAGCCAAAAGAATTCTTGACGTGGGGGCTGGCGATGGTTCACGATGCATGAAAATATTCGAAAGCATAAATGCTGATGAAGTTTGCATGGTTGAAGAAAGCGAAAACATGGCGAAAAATATTCAAAGAGACGAACGAATCAATATTTATCTGGGTTCTATACAAACTTTTCAAAGCCAGAAAAATTTTGACTTGATTCTTTGTTTGTGGAATGTACTCGGGCATGTTAATACATTCGATGAGCGAATTCGAATTCTAAAGAGACTAAAAAGCTATCTCTCTACAGATGGAGTTATCGTAATTGATTTTAATAATAGATATAACTATAAACATTATGGAATTGTAAATGTTGTTCGAAATATGCTCAAATCAGTCTTTATTAAAGAACCCGGATGGTTTGATATAAAAAACGATGATATTAATACCAAAGTTTATATTCACAGTTATTTTGAAATTAAACATATGATTTCACTGGCCGGCTTAAGAATAAAATCTTTAAGAATAATTGACTATGATAATGGAGAAGAACATAAAAATTTGTTCAAGGGGCAGTACCTTTTTTACTTGCAAAGTAAATGACATTGAATTTATTTGTCTTTTTGTCACTACTCACCGGTGGATGTTTTTGCCCGTTTTGCTGGGGGGTGCCCCTTCGGGAATGAATAGCGTCGGAAAGTTCCCGACAGGGAATAAATCCGACTTGTACACCGTCCATCACATTGATTTTAGGCGGATAAAGCCCTGGTTACAAGGCGTTGCCACGTAGCGGGGGAGGGACTCATGCCACGTAGTGGTATTCCCCGGCGGGGTCAGATGGGTGGTAGCTACGTTTTTAACCCAAACATCGACCGGCATTATTTGAGTTTGAGAGTGTAATGAGGAAGTTTCTATGCAAAACAAAGAACATGCGCGTCACTTGGCGCTATTTGGCGGCGATCCCGCCTTTCAGGAAGTTTTACACGTTGGACGTCCGAACATTGGCAGCCGGGAAAAACTCTTGGCACGTATCAATGACATGCTCGACCGTCGCTGGTTGAGCAACAATGGTCCCTTTCTGCTCGAGTTGGAGCAAAAACTGCGCGAATTGATGGGCGTAAAGCATTGCATCGTGATGGCGAATGCTACTATCGCCCTAGAAATTGCCGCCCGCGCGCTCAACTTGCGCGGCGAGGTCATTCTTCCGTCTTTTACGTTTGTTGCCACCGCCCATGCCCTGCAATGGCAGGAAATTACTCCCGTTTTTTGCGATGTGGACCCCCCGCACGCATAATATTGACCCGTCAAAAATAGAAAATCTGATTACGCCGCGCACGACTGGCATTTTGGGAGTACATGTTTGGGGCCGGGCTTGTGATATTGAAGCATTAAGCGGGATTGCCCGAAAGCACAACCTTAAACTGATGTTCGATGCCGCCCATGCCTTTGCCTGCACGCATCAAGGTCAAGTGATTGGTGGCTTTGGCGATGCCGAAGTGTTCAGTTTCCATGCTACTAAGTTTTTCAACACCTTTGAGGGCGGCGCTATCACAACGAATAATGATGAACTTGCGCAGCGTATACGAAATATGCGCAACTTTGGGTTTGCCGGTCTCGATACAGTGATTGATTTAGGTATCAATGGCAAAATGAGCGAAATTTCAGCGGCAATGGGTTTAACTTCACTGGAGAGCCTGGATGAATTTATTGCCGTTAACTATCGAAATTATTGCGCATATCGTGAGGGGTTAGCGGGAATTCCGGGGGTGGAGCTGGTGGAGTATGAACCGCGGGAGCGAAATAATTATCAATATATCGTCATCGAAATTGATGAACAAACTGCTGGGATGAGTCGAGACATACTTGTCAAGATTTTACACGCTGAGAACGTTCGCGCCCGCCGATATTTTTACCCCGGCGTTCATCAGATGGAACCCTATCGTTCTTATTTCCCCAATGCCCGTTTGGTTCTGCCAGAAACAGAAAAACTCACTCAAAAAGTTTTGCAGTTGCCTACAGGAACATCGGTTTCCACATCCGACATACAGATTATCTGTGATATGATACGCTTCGCGTTCGAACATTCCCGCGATATCCAGCCTCTCATTTCAGGCAACAGAGAAAAAATCAAAGCATGAAAGAATTTTTTGGATTTTTCAGGAAAGTTCATCGTTATCGTTACCTGCTTGCCCAAATTACCAAACGCGAGATAGCAAGTCGTTATCGCGGGTCGGCACTTGGGTTTATTTGGGCGTTTCTTAATCCACTGTTGATGCTAGCAGTTTACACGTTTGTGTTCTCAGTGGTGTTCAAAGCCCGCTGGGGGGAGTTGGGTGTCGAGGAAAACCGGGTGGATTTTGCCATTATTTTGTTTGCGGGATTGTTGACGTTCAACCTTTTTGCGGATATTCTTAATCGCGCCCCGTATCTGATTTTGTCTAATCCCAGCTATGTCAAAAAAGTGATTTTTCCCCTTGAGTTGTTGCCATTGGTTTCAATTGGGACTGTCCTGTTTCATAGCAGCCTCAGCTTGTTGGTTTTGCTGGCAGCGCAATTCCTTTTCAAAGGTTATATCCCCTGGACATCGCTCTATATCCCGCTCGTCATTTTGCCTGTCTTATTGGCTGGTTTGGGAGTCAGTTGGCTGCTTTCTGCGTTGACGGTCTACATCCGTGATATTGCCCAAATAACGGGTTTATTAACCACCATCCTGCTCTTTGTTTCATCGGTTTTTTTCCCGATTTCCGCTTTGCCTGCGCGCTATCAATTGATTATTTATCTCAATCCATTGGCTCTGGTTGTCTCAGAAAGCCGCAAGGTATTGGTGTTTGGGCAACCTCCTGATTGGAACATTTTCGTCCTGACGTTATCTGTTGGGATGTTGATTGCCCTGGTCGGTTATTGGTGGTTCCAAAAAGCGCGTAAAGGGTTTGCTGATGTCCTCTGATAACATTGTCATCGATGTCACCGGTTTGAGCAAGTGTTACAACATTTACGATAAACCGGTCAACCGGCTTAAGCAATCCATCGTTCCACGCCTGTATCGCGTAATTGGGAAACCATCCCCAGCCTACTACCGTGAGTTTTGGGCTTTACACGATGTCAGTTTTTCCGTCAAAAAAGGGGAAACCGTTGGTATCATTGGGCGCAATGGTTCGGGCAAGTCAACCTTGTTGCAGCTAATTTGTGGAACTTTGACCCCCACCAGCGGTAAGGTTGAAACGCGTGGACGGATTACTGCATTGTTGGAATTGGGATCTGGCTTCAATCTTGAGTTCACAGGGCGCGAAAATGTTTTTCTCAACGGCGCCATCCTGGGTCTTAGCCAGGAAGAGGTCGAGTCCCGATTCGATGATATTGCTGCTTTTGCCGATATTGGTGATTTTATTGAACAACCTGTCAAGTTCTATTCCAGCGGTATGCTGGTACGGCTGGCTTTTGCGGTACAGGCGATGGTGGACCCTGATATTTTAATTGTGGATGAAGCGTTAGCGGTCGGTGATGAGCGTTTCCAGCGGAAGTGTTTTCGGCGTTTGGAAGAGTTGCGCGAGAAAGGAACCTCTATCCTTTTCGTTTCTCATGCCGGTCAGCAAATCGTTGAATTGTGCGACCGCGCCCTTCTGCTCGAACAGGGAAAGCGCCTTTTGTTTGCTGACCCCGTAACCACCGTGAGGGCATATCACAAAATGTTGTTTGCTTCTCTGGCCGAACAACCTGGATTGATTCAGGAAATCATCGAAAAAGACCAGATGTATGCGTCTGGAAAAGGGGTTCAGGCAGTTGTCTCTGGAAATGTTGATACAGGGCTTTCTCACAACCAGGGAAACGCTTCCTCCGAGTTGCAAGAGACCGACTTTTATCAACAGGACCTTGTACCCGAATCAATGCAGGAACATCCTGTGAAAGGCGCCCGCATCACCAGTATAAAAATTTACAATCTAGAAGGCAAGCAAGTCAATAATTTGTTGGCTGGTCGTGAATACATCTTCGAAATACGCGGCGTTTTTTTGGAAGACCGTGAACTGGTTTATATTGGTTTCCATATCCGCGCTGCGAATGGAACTGAACTGACCGGGCGGGTTTTTCCACGGTGGGGAAAATACCTGGAACGGGTAAACTCGAGTCAAAATTTTCGGCTCGCCCATCGCATAAAGATGAGCCTTGCGCCAGGGGTTTATTTTTCCGGTGGGGGCATCTGGTCGGCGAATGAGCCGGTTTGCCTGCATAAAGTGGTGGATGCAGCAATGTTCCGCGTGATGCCCAAATTGAAAAATGACGCATTGGGGCATGTTGACCTTTCAGTCGGTGAACCGGAATTCGAAATAACGTAAATCAAGGTTTTTATATCCAGGAAAGAATGAATGAAAGTAAGCGTTAT
>Ga0101944_10006454_pt1 | contig 12466 bp, 9 predicted proteins | sample DewCreD2012metaG_FD_75245 | JGI IMG/M metagenome (GOLD analysis project Ga0101944, IMG submission 75245) | Hot spring sediment bacterial and archeal communities from British Columbia, Canada, to study Microbial Dark Matter (Phase II) - Dewar... ... | reverse complement strand
GTAGGTTAACCTACAAAGGCTCAGGCGCCGATGCCTTCCATTCCGACTGCGGCTGGACGGTGTTGTCCGGGTTGTCGGCGATGGCGTGGCCTGCGCCCTGGATGCGGATTTCGCAGCCCGGTTCGCCGGTCTTGCGGAAGCGCACGCTCATCCGGCGTTCGCCGCGTTCGATCTCCACGCCGCTCCAGTTCCAGCCCACCAGACGCCGGGCGGGCGTCATGTTGGTTTTCGCGAGCGCAGCCCCCACCTCGATCAGGTGCAAAAACTGAACATCCGTGGCGGGCTCGGCGGGCGCGATCTCCATGCGCCAGCCGCCGAGCAGTTCCGGATGCTCGAGCCGCTCGCCCCCGAGCCACGGGGTCGGCGGCAGCGGCCAGTTCCGACCGTCGCTCCAGAATTCCTTCCCGGGGCCGCCCACCTTGGTCAACACGGCGCCGCTCGGGAGCAGCGTCCGGCACCACAATCTTCCGCCCCGGTGGCCGGCGCTGAAGCGCTCGGCCTCGACCCGCGGCTCCGCCGCCGTGTGCAGCAGCCACGCGACCGGTTGCTCGGCACTCGCGGTCCGCACGCGGTCGAAGACGACAAACAGGTCCGGCTGCAGATGCACGAACTGGCGCAGCGCCAGGCGGCACTTGTCGGGGTGATAGCAGGCCGTGGCGTCGCTGGCGATGTACGTGTAGTCGGGCGTGGTGTGGAAGGCACGGATGACCGCGCCGGTCGGCGACCGCATCCCGCCGTCGTTGGCGATGGGCCGCGCGGGCTCGCCCGGCGCAGGCCGACCCCAGTACGGCGGCATGGTCTCGTCCTCCATGCGGATCAGAATGCCGTTATGCGCCACGGTGCGGCAGTAGTATTGAAACAGATGGCAGCCCGGCTCCGGGCGCGTGCCCGTGTCCAACGCCAGAAAGCCCTGGTGGAAGATCGCGAAGGTGTTTTCGTCGAAATGCTTGTGGCGGTCGCACACTCCGCCGGCGGTGAAGAGCGCGTAGGTGTCTTGCGCGCCCCAGCCGGAACGCATGAAGATCTGGCCCATGCCCGCGAAGTGCCGCGCGAGGGGCAGGGCGGGCGGCGCGCGCGGCGGCGGCGTTCGGTCGAGGTCGGCGAGCAAAAACGGCGCAAGGGGCCACGCCGGGCTGTACGACGGCCGGCGGCATTGCCTCTGCAGCCACGCGGCCAGAGCGGCTTGCTCGGGATGCGAGCGGCCGTAGAAGTGACGGATTTGCGCCAGGTGTGTGTAGAGGTCTTGATCGGGCAACTCGTTCGCGAGGTGAAACGCGTCGCCCGCGCCGAACTCCAGATTGCCGGGCAGTCGGTTCCACAGGACATAGTTGGGGAGCAGGGCGACATGCGGCCAATCCGGGGCCAGCTCCAGACCGAAGGCGGAACGCATGGTGTGGAAGAAGTTGAATTCCGCCCACGGGTCGGCGCGCAAGGCGTAGCCCAGCGTGGCCGTCGCCCCGCCGCCGTCGTCGCCCGCCAGGCGGCGGCGGTGTTCGAGCATCCGCAGGTGCTGCTCGTAACCGAAGGCGATGGCGGCGGCGGATTGCGCTTCGTCAATGCCCGTGCCGCGCGTGGCGATGCCGACGTACCACGGGAGGCTGCTTTCCCCGTAGCCGCCGGAACGGTAATCGCTGAGGTTGTCGCCCGGCACGCGCCGGTCCAGCACGCGGTGCGCGACGTGCGCCAGCAGCTCGCGGCCCAGCCGCGCGCGCAGCTCCGCCGGCATGGCGTCGTAGAGCCAGTCGTAAGCGGCGATGGCGTGAATGCGGGTGGCCGAGTAGCGACTGACGACGCGCTGCTCCCGATCGCAGGTGCGGTAGTAGTTGACGGAGCGTTCCAGCAAGCCCGTCGCCGCGCTCAGCCGTTCGTCCGTGCGCTCGCGGAGGAAGACAAACGCCGCGGCCGCCGATTCAACGCCGTAGTCTCCCGGCGGAAAGTTGGTCGCCGCGGCCCAAGCAGGCACATCAGACCGCAGTCTGTGCCACAGCTCGCGCTGCTCCCGCGCCGCGCGCTCCGTCAGAACCGGCAGCGAGGCGGCGGCGATGAAAAGCCGAGGCCGGTTTGTCACGAACCGTTCCAGGGGCGGCTCGTGCGGCGGCGGCCCGGCGGCGGCCTGGAGGCAGAAGCCGGCAGGACAAGCCGTCCAAGCCAGACTCAGACAAGCCAGGCGCACGATGGCCGCTCTCACGCAAAGGGACGACACGCCGGTCCTCCCTCCAGGGAAAAAACGGCTTTTTCGAAGGGTTGGGACGCTTGCGCTCCGCCGCAAACGCCAAGCGGTCGGCCAAAATGAGAATGGCTGGCCTCGGCACCCCTCTTACGCCCTTCGTTCATGCGCGCTCCGGCCGCCAGGCCACGACGTTGCGCCCCAAGAGACAGTTGCCCACGGCGATCAGCGCCGCCAGGTTCGCGGCGCAGAAGTAGTACGGCAGCCGAAGAGCGACGGGGCCCAGCTCGAAACGGTCCAACGCGGCGCCGACGAGCGCGAGGAACAGAAACGCTGCCTGGAGCAACAGCGTCAGACGATAGCAGGGCTGGCTCCACAGGAACGCGTTGGACGCCAAGGCCGCGACCGCGAACACGGGGGCCAGCCAGCGCAGCAGCCGATGGCCGAGAACCTGCAGCGCGAACCAGCCGTGGCGGAACGGATTGAGGACCTCGGGCGCCAGGCGCAGACTGTTGAGGCAGCGGGTCATGATCCGGACTTTGCGCCGGAACTCGTCCTTCAAGCGCGTCAGAACCGCCTCGCGGGACAGCGCCGCGGGTTCGAAGACCTGCCGCTTGCCGTGGCGCGTCATGATCAGCAAGGGTTCCATGAAATCGCTGATCATGGCGGGGTCGAGCGGCACGTACAGCGAACGGCGGACGGCATAGATGGGACCGGTTGCGCCCACGCAGGAAAGCGCCCGGCTCTCCCAGAGCTTGAGGCGGGATTCCCAGTCCCGGTACGTCAACTCGTGTTGCGCCGTGGCGGAAGCGCGGGGCGCGAAGTCCGCGCGCCGCCCCTCCACGCAGCCGACCGTCGGGTCCGCGAAGCGCGCGACCAGCCGGCGCAGGGCGTCCGGCTCGTAGAGCGCGTTGGCGTCGGAGAAGACCAGAATCTCGCCGCGCGCCCGAGCGGCCGCCGCGTTCTGAACCGCCGTCTTCCCCTGCCGGCCCTCCAGGCGCAGCAGCCGCACGCCCCGCGCGGCGTATTCCGCCGCGATCCGATCCGTGGCATCCGTGGAGCCGTCCGAGGCCACCATCAGCTCGAGCCGGTCGCGGGGATAGTCGAGGGCCAGGGCGTTGTCCAGTTTCGCGGCGAGCACCCGCTCTTCGTTGTAGGCGGCGATGATCAGGCTGACCGTTGGCCACTCTTGCAAAGGGGGCACTGGCCGGGGCTTCTTGACGAGCGCCAGCAACCCGATCGCGAGCGGATAGCCCGCATACGTGAAGGCGATGACGGCCACGCACGTCCAGAAGCTCGCCGCGCTCATCGGGGCCCTCGCCGTCGCGCCGCCACAGGGTTGCCCCTTCGACCCTGAAACCCGGCGCCTGACACCCGACGCGTTTTCAGTACGTGATCTCCCTGCCGCTGGCAATGACGAAAACGGTCATCGTCAGAATCCACAGGTCGAGGAGGAGGCTGCGGTTGCGCAGGTAGTACACATCGTACGCCAGCCGGGCCGCCATGTCGGGCATGCCGCGGTTGTGAATCTGCTGCCAACCGGTGATGCCCGGCTTCACCAGCAACCGCCGCCGTTGTTCGGCGTTGTAGCGCTCGACCAAGGCCACCACTTCGGGCCGCGGGCCGACCAGGCTCATCTCGCCCCGCAGCACATTGAGCAACTGCGGCAGTTCGTCCAGACCGAAGCGGCGCAGCAAACGGCCCACGCGCGTCACGCGCGGATCGTCCGCGAGTTTGTAAACCGGCTCCGCCAGCTTCCCGAGATCCACCAAGCCGTTCAGACGCTCCTCGGCGTCGGCGACCATGGAACGGAACTTGAACATGCGGAACGGCCGCCCGCCCAGCCCGGCGCGCTCCTGGACGAAGAACACCGGTCCGCGGCTGGTGAGCTTGATCGCCAGGGCGATCAGCGCCCACAAGGGCAGCGTGATGACGATCCCCGCCACAGCGCCGGCCACGTCGAGGCCGCGTTTGACGAACTCGCGCACCTGAGCGCCATCGAGCGACCGGCCGATCAACGCCGGCAGCGTGAGGGCCGGGACTTCCATGGCGCCTGCGCCGTAGCCCCAGGCGGAAGGCGCATATTCCGCGGCGGCCGTGTTGCCGTTCATGCCGAACTGCCTCCTGCAAAAAGTGTGAGCGTTTAAACCCCAAGAAAACGATGCGCGCAGCCTGCCGCATGACCATTAGGCGGCAATTAGAACGCGGGTAGTTTTCAATCTGAACGCGGTTCCGCGCGCGCCGGAGCGAACCGCGTGGCCTCGCGTTCGTAGGCCTGCATGCGGCGGACGGCGGGCCACATCACGGCGCTGTAGGCCGCCCACGCGGCCAGCGCGCCGGCGCCGGCGCGCGCGGGCGCCCAGGGCAGAAAAGCTGCCCAGGGGATGGCAAACAGGACCGTCAGCACGGCCCCCAGGGCGAGGGCGAAACGCGGCCCGTCGAACCACACCGGCTCGCGGGAACGGATGCTCCGCCAGAGGTAGAACGCGACGAGCCAGACGCTCAGCGATCCGGCAAGCGCAATGCCGGGCACGCCCCAGCGCCGCAGGGCCAGGTTGCCGGCGGCATGCGCAAGGACGGCGACCAGGCCCAGGCGCACCATCGCCGGCAGGTTGCGTTCCACGATGTACAAGCCCGCCAGACACTGCACGCAGAAGATGGCGGGAATTCCCAGTGCGAAGGCGCGCAGGGCCCGGACGACGACCTCCGCCGCCGACGCGTCGAACTTGCCCCGCAGCAGCAGGAACGTGACGGCGTCCCGCGCCGCCCAGGCGATGATCGCGGCCAACAGCGCGCCCAGCCCCGCCAGAAAGAGCGAACCTTGCTTCGCCAACCGGCGCGGGTCGCCGACCCGGGCGCGGATGCGCGCGATCTCGGGCAGCCACGGGATCAGGAGGCTGGTGGAGAGCAGCATCGGCAGCATGTGAGCCAGCCGTTCGGCGTAGGAGAACAGGGCGATGGACCCCGGCGCCATGTAGGAGATGACGGCGCGATCCAGCAGGCCCTCGATCTGCAACTGCCCCACCGAGCAGAGCACCACCACGGCGCCCAGCCAGAACGGACGCAGCCAGAGCGGACGCACGGGCGCCCAGCGCGCCGGCAGGACGCTCAGACCGGCGCGGGCGCCCGCGACCAGCAGCGCCACCCACTGCGCGAACGCCGCCAGCAGGAGTCCCGCCGCGTAGGCCTCGACGCCCCAACGGCGGCCCAGGGCGAAGAGCGCGGCGAGCGCGGCGACGCGCCACATGGTTTCGGCGAGCTCCGGAACCAGGAAGCGCCGCCGGGCGTGAAACACGGCCTGCGCGGAGCCAAACAGCAGGAACAGCAGCAGCGAGGGGGAGAGCAGGCGCAGCAGACGCACCGCCTGCCGGCCGGTCTCGGCGTCGAAGCCGGGCGAGTTGAGTTTGACGATCCAGGGCGCCGCGCCCCAGACCAGGACCGCACAGCCCACGGCCAGGAGCGCCGCGGCGGAGTGAAACACCGCCGAAAACTGGGCCTGCCCGCGCCCTTCCTCCTGCTCCACCAGGCACGGCACCGCCGCCGTGCGGACCACGCGCGACAGATCGCGCGCCAGAAAAACGGCCACGGACAAGGCCACGAACAGGGCGTCCACTTCCCGGTTGACGCCGAACACCGCCGCCAGGGCGATGCTCAGGCACAGGCCCAGGACCGAATTCAGCGCGCGCAGCAACGCCAACCCCAGGCCTGTGGTGCCCAACGACACGACGCTAAACCCCTCCGGCAAGCGCCAGGCACGCCGGCCGCGGGGCAGACGCGGCCAACTCCCCGAACAGGCGCAGGTACTCGGCAATCTCGTTCTGCAACGCGAAATGCTGCCGGACCCATTCCCGGCCGCAACCACCGATTTCCCGCCAGCGATTCCGCTGCGCGGCCAGCAACAAGAGTTTCTCCGCCAGGTCCTCCACGTCCCCTTCGCGCGCCAACAGGCCGTGATTCTGAGGCGGAACGGCTTCCGGGATGCCGGCGTGCAGGGTCGCCACAACCGGCAAGCCCGCGGCCTGGGCTTCGAGGATGGTGATGGGGATGCCTTCGGTGTCGCCGTCGCGCGCGGTTTTGCTGGGCAGGACATAGGCGTCGTACTCGCGCAGGAGTTGAGGAACATCCCGGCTGGCGGCGACGCCGCGGAAGGTCACCGCCTTCCCCAAGCCCAGGCGGTGCGTCAGGTCCTCCAGGCGCCGTCTCAGGCGGCCGTCACCCCAGAGATCCAGACGCGCGGGCTGGGCGAGGCGGCCGCGCAGCGCGCCCACGGCCTGGATCAAGTCATCGAACCCCTTCTTTTCCACGAAGCGCCCGATGGTCACGAGCCGCAGACCCTTGCGCTTCGACGGCCGATCCTCTGCCGCGGGAAAGCGCGCGAGGTCCACGCCGCAGTGGATCACCCGCGCCCGCTCCGCGGGACAGCCGAGTTCGAGCAGCCGGCGTTGGCCGTGTGCGGAGACGACGACCGCCTGGGCGAGCGTGGTCCAAAGCTCCGCGTAGGTCGCGGGCCGGAAATGGCGCAGGAACAGATCGAAGGCGTGAAAGACGACGACCAGCGGAATCCCCAGCTCGCGCGCGACCGGCGCGATGGCGGCGCCCGCCCCGCCAAAATGCGCCAGGATGACGTCCGGCCGAATTTCCCGCAGGGCCTCGCGCGCCGCCCGCGGCGGCAGGGGGAAGCGATAGACGTTCAGCCAGCGCTTCCGCAGCGCGAACGCCGCCTGCCGCCATAGCGGGACGGGCAGGACGCGCACCCGCGAAAACGGGCGTTCCGTCACATTGACGCGCGCGGCCGTCAGAACGTGGTTCTCCGCCCCCGCGCGTTCGAGTCCGAGGATCAGGTCGTAAATGAACGTCTCGCTGATCCGATTGAACTTCGTGCATACATGAGCGATTCGCATAACGCGCGCCAGAGCAGGGGAGTGCGCACCTCACAGGAACCGGCGGTCCATGCTGCCGCCCCTGCATGGCGTTTGCGTTTGGGACCGGTTAGTTCTCCGTTGCCCGATGAGGGTCTGCCCCCCGCGGCGACAGCCAGAAGCCTGCCGACAGAACGACGCCCACGGCGACCGCGACCAGCAGCGCCGTCGAGCCGGTATCGGGAACCGGGCGCAGAGACACCCGATCCAGCAACACCAGGGCCCGTTGCTCGGGGCTGCTGGCGTCGCACAACTCGTCGTTCCACAAGACAAACCCGATCCAACTCTGGGTCGCGGCGCCGGGGGCGACCAGCCAACTGGCGAATTGCCAGCCGGTTTCGGTGTACGATCCTCCCACGGGATCCGCGAGCGCGGCGCTGGCGAGCACCGAGCCGTTGAAGTACAGTTCCGCGTAGTCGGAGGCCGGCTGGGAACCCTCGTTATAGGCGATCAGATTGTAGTAGAACGACAGGATCAAGGGATCGCTTCCGGTCCCGAGGTCGGTTTGGACCAGGGCCGAACTGGTTTCCGTATCCGGGCTCAGGACCGCCATGTAGTTGCCTTCGTAGGGCGAAAACAAGCCCAGAAAGCCGGCGCCTTCCACGCTGACCTGGCCCAGCCAGACCTGCCACGGGTGGAGTTCGCCCGTTTCGAATCCGCCGTTTTGGATCAGATTGGCATCCGCCGGGCGCACCCCCGCCAGCAGCGCCAACGCTGCCAGACATCCGCCTGCCGCACTTTTCATGGACGCCTCCCTTTCTGGCGCTCATTACACACCAAGTCCGTATGCGTCGGATCAGCGGCCCGTTAGTTTTCCGTCAGCCCCACGGCGCGGTTTCCTCGATCGCCCGAATGAACGTCGAACGCCGCACATCGAACGCTTCTCGACGCCGGCGGCGTTGCGCCGCGAAAGAACCCCTGGAGCGCAGGGGCGGGATGCCGTGCCCGCTTCCGAACGGCCGGCCACGCGGGCGCCGCGTCAGCGCTGCGTCCGCAGCCGGTAAAACCGCGCGCTGGCCGCCGGCGGGTTGGTGTCGACGAACGTCAGCACGTGCGTGTCGGCCGTCGCTGCGAGCAGCGGGGTCCAATTCGTCTGCCCCGCGCTCTGCACGGCCTCCAGCAGGCACGTCGCCCCGGGCCGGGCGTCCCAGCGCGAAAAAACTTCCCCTTCTCCGGCGGGGCCGATCGCCACCGCTTGCAGCACCAGCGGCTGCGACCACAGCAAAACGCGATAAACGTCGGTATTGTCCAGCAGGCCGGCGACCGCCTCCGCGCCCGGTCCCCAGGCGTAGACGCCGACGTTGCTGGCGGTATGATTGCCGGAGCCCCAAAACACGTCCGGCTCCTGCCCGGGTCCGTTGTCCTGGCTCACGCGCAGGCCGCCGGTCTCATGATCCGCCGTGACCAGGATCAGGGTGTCGCTGCGGTTGCTCGCCCAGGCCACGGCCGTCTGCACGGCGCGATCGAATTCGGCCACCTCGCGGACGCACCAGGCAATGTTCGTGGCATGGCAGGCGTGATCGATCCGTCCGCCCTCCGCCATGAGGAAAAAGCCGTTGGTTTCGCGGCTCAGCACGTCCAGCGCGACGGCGACCAGATCCGTGAGGTGCGGCAGCCCGTTGCGTTCGTCGCCCTCATAGGGCAGCGGACCGGAGCCGAACAAGCCCGCGACGCGCGTGACGGCGGCCGGATCGAGCGCCAGCAATTCCGCGCGGTTGGTCACCACCGTATAGCCGGCTCTCGCGGCGTCCGCGGGCCTCAGGCCGTTGCCGCCCCCGCCCAACAGGACCTCGGGGCGCGCGCGCTCCAGATAATCGGCGGCAATCGCCGCCAGGTAGCCGCGGCTTTCTTCGTGCGCCGCGAAGGCCGCGGGCGTGGCGTCGGTCAGGTAAGACGAGGTTGCCAGACCCGTGCGCTTGCCGTGACGCTGGAGGTATTCCAGAACCGTCTCGTACTCCTCGCCGTCGCCGGGCCGGGCCACGCTGAGCACGCCGTTATTGACCTTGTGGCCCGTGGCCATGGCGGTGGCGGACGCCGCCGAATCCGTGATCGCCGCATTGGCGGAGCGCGTCGTGGCCTCGCCCCGGGTGGTCCAATTCTCGAAGCACAACGGCGCCCCCACGTAGCAGGCGCCGGCTTCGATCTGGCCGAAGCCCATGCCGTCGCCGATGAACAAAATGACATTGGCCGCCTCCGCGGCCGGTGCCGGCCGAGCCCACCCCGCCGCCGCGGCAGCCAACAGGGCCGCAAGCGCCGCCGCCCAGCCCGCCCGCCCGCGGCCGTTCGCCCGCTGTGGTTGCCCACGCATCGCGGCTCCCGTAGAACTTGTTTCCGAGCAACAACTTAAATCGCTTCTTCCGCCGGCAACACGAAGACTTTCATGCCTTCGGCGGGAAACAGACGCCGCCGGCATTCGTCGAGCGCCGCGACGAGTTCGTCCTTCTTCTCGTCGCGCACGACCGTGAACAACAGCAGCACCTTGCCAGGCCAGACATGGGTGCCCAGATGCTTGCCGGTCACGCCCTCTCCGATGGCCGAGGGTAGCGCCGTAAAGGAGTGCACCCCGTGCGTTTCCACCAGATTCATGACGTCGTCGCGTCGTTCCTCGGGACAGATGATCATGAGCAATTTCATGCCGTTGGCCCTCCCTTGCCGGCCGCCGCCTCCCATTGTAGCATACGCCCCGAACCCAGCGTCAAGGCCGCCGCTTCAGCGGACGAGCCGCAAACTGACCGCAATTTGATTGAACTGCGGCGGCGCATCGGTTACAACGTCCGGCGTTTGCCCTTCCGCTTCCGGGGGGTTGCTCCATGTGTGGCATCGTAGGATACGTCGGGCCGCAAAACGCCGTGGAGGTGCTGCTGGCCGGCCTGCGGCGGCTGGAGTACCGCGGCTACGACTCCGCGGGCCTGGCCGTGCGGATGCCGGAAAACGGCGAGCTGCAGGTGGTCAAGACCTCCGGCAAAATCGCCGATCTGGAAGCCCTGCTGCGCCAGCGCCCGCTCGCCGCCGCCGCGCCCAGGCTGGGCATCGGCCACACGCGCTGGGCGACGCACGGCGCCCCCACCCGCGCCAACGCCCACCCCCACACCAGCCGCAACGGCGAGTTCGCGATCGTCCATAACGGCATCGTCGAAAACTATGCCGCCATCAAACAGCGGCTGCAGCAGGCCGGCTTCGTCTTCGCCAGCGAAACGGATTCCGAGGTCATCGCCCACCTGATCGAACAGTGCTACGAGGGCGATCTGACGGCCGCCGTCGCGGCGGCGGTGGACATGCTCGAAGGCACGTTCGGCCTCGCCGTCATCAGCCGCCGCCACCCCGCGACTCTGGTGGCGGCGCGCAAGGGCAGCCCCATCGCCGTGGGCTTGGGCCCGGACGAAACCATCGTGGCCTCGGACGTCAGCGCCATTGTGGGCCATACGCGGCAGGTCCTGTTTCTGCACGACGGCGATTTGCTGACCGCCGGCCCCGGCGAGGTTGACGTCCGCTCCTTCAGGAACGTGCCCGTGAGCCGGGAACTGACGCACATTGACTGGGACCTGGGCCGCATCGAGAAAGGCGGCTTCGAGCACTTCATGCTCAAGGAAATCCACGAGCAGCCCGAGGCGCTGGCCAGCGCGCTGCGCGGCCGCCTGCTCGAGGCCGACGGCACGGCCCGGCTGGGCGGTCTGCAGATGGAACCGCGCGAAATCGCCCGCGTCAGCCGGCTGGCCATCGCCGCCTGCGGCACCTCGCTCTACGCCGGCATGGTCGGCAAGTACTACTTCGAGGATTTCGCCGGTCTGCCCGCCGACGTGCAGCAGGCGGCCGAGTTCCGCTATCGCAACCCGATCATCGAGCCGGACGCCTGCCTGCTGGCCATCAGCCAGAGCGGCGAGACGGCGGACACCCTGGCGGCGGTGCGCGAGGCGCTGCGCAAGGGCGCGGCCGTGCTCGGCATCTGCAACGTCGTCGGCTCGACCATCGCGCGCGAGGCCGGCCGCGGCGTGTACCTGCACGCCGGCCCCGAAATCGGCGTGGCCTCCACCAAGGCCTTCACCTGCCAGGTGGCCGTCCTGGCCATGCTGGCGTTGATCTTCGGCCGCACGCGGCGCCTGTCCCTGGCGGCGGGCCGCGAACTCGTGCGCAGCCTGGCCCGCGCGCCGGACCTGGCCCGCGCCGTGCTGGAGAGCGAGCCGCACATCCGCGCCGTGGCCGAAAAATACGCCGGCGCCGCCAACGCCTTCTACATCGGCCGCGGCTACATGTACCCCGCGGCCCTCGAAGGCGCGCTCAAACTCAAGGAAATCTCCTACATCCATGCCGAAGGCTACCACGCCGCCGAACTCAAGCACGGCCCCATCGCCCTGTTGCAGTCCGATGTGCCGGTCATCGCCTGCGTGCCCGACGTGCCGGAAAAAACCAAGACCATCGCCAACATGCAGGAATGCCGCGCCCGCGGCGCCCCGGTGATCGCCATCGCCACCGCCGGCGACGCCGACGTCCGGCCCCACTGCACCGAGGTGCTGCCCGTGCCGCCCTGCCCGGAATTCCTGACGCCGATTCCGGTCGTCATCGCCGCGCAACTCTTCGCCTATCACGTCGCCCGCCTGCGCGGCTGCCCCATCGATCAGCCCCGCAACCTGGCCAAATCCGTGACCGTAGAATGAACGCCTTCGGCCGCACCCTGCAAGCCCTGCTCGACCGCGGAGTCGCCATCCGTTGCCCCTGGTCCGTGGACGTGGACCCCAGCGTGCGGCCCGAACGCATCGCGGCCAACACCGTGATTCACGCCGGTTGCCGCCTGCGCGGCGCCGCCACCCTGATCGCGCCCGGCTGCGTCCTGGGCGAGGAAGGGCCGGTCACGCTCGACAACTGCCAGCTCGGGGAAAACGTCGCCCTGAAGGGCGGCTTTTTCAGCGGCGCCACCTTCCTCGACGGCGCCGCCGTCGGCTCCTGCGCCCACGTGCGGCCGGGCACGCTGCTCGAGGAACAGGCCTGCTGCGGCCATGCCGTGGGGCTCAAGCAAACCATCCTGCTGCCCTTCACCGTCCTCGGCAGCCTGATCAACTTCTGCGACTGCCTGCTGGCCGGCGGAACCGACCGCCGGAATCACAGCGAGGTCGGCTCCGCGTTTGTGCACTTCAACTACACGCCGCACCGCGACAAAGCCACCCCCTCGCTCTTCGGCGACGTGCCGCGCGGCGTAATGCTCGACCAGCGGCCGATTTTTCTCGGCGGGCAAGGCGGCGCCGTGGGCCCGCTGCGCGTGGAGTTCGGCACGGTCGTCGCGGCCGGCACCGTGCTGCGCCGCGACGCGCTCCAGCCCGACACGCTGGTCTTCGGCCAGTTTTCCCGCCCGGCCGGCGCGCCCCCCTACACGCCCGGCCTCTATGGC
>Ga0101944_10006451_pt1 | contig 12474 bp, 13 predicted proteins | sample DewCreD2012metaG_FD_75245 | JGI IMG/M metagenome (GOLD analysis project Ga0101944, IMG submission 75245) | Hot spring sediment bacterial and archeal communities from British Columbia, Canada, to study Microbial Dark Matter (Phase II) - Dewar... ... | reverse complement strand
GTGCTGGTCAAGCCGAACGAGGTGGACGACCTGCGCGCCCACCAACTCGCCCGCGAAATCGCGCACAAAATCCAGTCCGAGCTGGAGTACCCCGGACAGGTCAAGGTGACGGTCATCCGCGAGGTGCGCGCGCACCATGTGGCGCACTGATAAGCGCCTGCACTGAAGACCCCCTCCCTAAGGTTCCCCCTGCACACAGGGGGAACCGAACCCCTGCGCGGTTCCCCTCGCGAAGCGGGGGGAACCTACGGAGGGGGGGATAGTGGACTCTGACAGCGCAGTCGATACTACGAACCCGCTGGAATCAGATACGAGGTCTTCGCTTTGGGATCGTGAATCGCAAGGAAGATGTAGAACATCTCGTCGAAAGTGCCCTCGCCGTAGCGCACCTCGCGCGGCGGGTTGCTGGGGTTGTTCGGGTTGTCCGACGAGTTGTCGTACCAGCCGACGCACTCGATCACTGTGCCAGGCGGCAGTTCAATCGGCTTCTCGTAGAAGTACGCCTGCTGCCAATTGAAGTCATAGTCCTTGATTTGCAGCAGCGGGATGGTGCGCCCGTCGGGCGTTTTGGCGACGACTTCCGTGCCGCGCGCAATCAGGTGCATGTGCGCCATGATACTCAGCGCGTACACGGGGCGGTCGCTCGGCGTTGTCCAGCGGGCGTAGACGCGATAGTTTTTCTCGTTGGGCGCGATCCGTATCTTTGTGTTGCCGATGACGACCAGTTGTACGGGTCTGACTTGCTCTGTTCGGTCGGCAAGGTACAGCCCGATGCGCGTGCGGTCGGTCTCGCGCTTGCCGCGCTTGAAGTAATGCACCTGCATCACGAGGTCGAACTTGCGCGGCAGCACGACGGCGAAGCTCTCCTCCAGCCGAATAGGGCGCATGCCAGGCACCCAGCCGCCCAGCATCATCGCGGGGATGAACCCCGTGCCGCCGAAGTTGGCGTAGCCCGGTTTGGGGTCTTCGGCGTCCAACTGCCGCGCGCGTCCCGAAGTGTCCACGAACATGTTCGCGTGATGCACCACCTCGCGATTGCCCGGCTGGATGTCGATGCCGACGATGACCTTGTTTTCGGGCAGTTCGACAGGGATAACGAAGTAGCGATACTCGTCGCCGCCGACGCCGTCCAGTTCGTAGGGTTCGGGCATCTCCACCACCAGGTCAGGCTCCCCGTAGAACCAGCCCTTGCTGAAGGTCGGCGGCTTCGGGGCTTTGCTCATGTCGCCTGCAGGCGCGCCCGAATCGACCCAGCGGGCAATCCGCTCGATCTCCTCGTCGGTCAGGTAGAACTCGTTTTTGAACTTCCCGAAGCCAGGCGTCGGCTTCCACGGGGGCATCTGGCGGTTGCTCGTGTAGTGCTTAATCTCTTTCGCCCAGCGTTTGGCGTCGTTGTAGGTCTGCAGCGGGAACGGACCGATGTCGCCAGGGCGATGGCAGGTCGTGCATTTCGCGTACAGGATAGGCGCGATGTGTTCGGCGAAGGTGACCTGCGCGGGTGCAGCGGCTTCATCCGCGTCAGGTAAGGTCAGGAAGCACCCGACGACCTGCGTGCGCGGTTGCTTGACCTGCTTGCCCTGCAGTGTTGCGTTCAGCGCGTCGCGCAGGTAGTGGTGCTGGGCGACCTCGCGCTTGGTCACGCTGTCGATAGCGCCGCTGTAGACGACCGCGCCGTTGCGGTTCAGCACGAACGCTTGCGGCACATGCGTTGCGCCCACCGCGCGTGCGATGCTCACAGCCCCCTGACGCACGATGGGGAACTTGAAGCCCAACTGTCGGGCATGGGCGCGGATGCCCTCCAGCGTCTCGTCGGCTTCGGGATAGACGCCATAGAAGGCGACCCCGCGGGGGCGGTAGGTCTCGTACAGGCGGTTCAGTCGGGGCGCGTAGCGGGGCACAGCGGGGCAGCGCGTCGACAGCGTGATGAACACCACCGCCTTCGCGTTGCGCAGGTCGCTTAGGCGCACGGTCTTGCCGTCAGTGGTCGTCCACTGCAGCGAGGTCGGCGCGGTCTTGGGCTGCCAACCCGCCCACAGCAACAGCCCGCTCAAACACAGAGTCGCTATGCTCCATCGCATCATCGCTATCACCGTGCATACAATACCCTATGGGCAAACAATTTCCTGCCGACGCACGGTATAATACCAATCGCCGAGCCAGAGTTCACAAAAGCAGCAGTTGATGACCCCCTCCTTAAGGTTCCCCCTGCGCGCAGGGGGAACCGAGTAGGCGCGCCTCTCGCGGTTCCCCTCGCGAAGCGGGGGGAACCTAAAGGAGGGGGGCAATTAATGAACTTTGGACGCGCGATTGGTATAATACCGTCCCGTATTCGAGCCGTCAGCGAATTTGAACGCAGTTTCAGCACACGGCTGGGCAGCACCTTTGAAGCGTGCGCACAGATAATCGCTGCGCAGTACCACAGGCAAGCACAACGCGGCTACAAACTCCACGCATTTGTCAGTAAAAGCGCACTTGAGGAAGTGAACATACAAATCAGAGCCTTCGAGAGTATGGCGACCCAAGATCAACGGTTGCGTTTCGACGACATGGTAGCCGCTGTGCTATCCAAAGCGTCTGATGACGATGCAGAGGAACTCTCAATCACCGCCGACCTCTACATCCTTCGCCATGATAAAACGGAACTTTTCTTCGAGATAGGACTTACGCAGTTGAGTAGGGCGATTCGCGGGCAAACTGCTTCTAACTCCAGCAGAAAAGCTATGAGCAACTGCGTAAGTCCTACGAGATAAAGTCGCCCCAGCCGAATAAAGGACAGTGCCTGGAAGTCACCCAGCGGCTGCTACGCATTCATTTGGCGCGTCGGCAACCCCGTCCGCAGGTACAGGCATATTTTGCCATGCCCTATAACCCGTATGGCAACGCCCGCAGTGATTACCGCTGGAGGTACGCCATAGATTACACGCCCTTTGAAGACGCTGTACGGATAGGACAAGAGTTCTGGAGCCTCGTCGGAACCGACTCCACCTACAGCGAACTGCTGCAGATTTACGCGGAGGTAGGGCAAGAGTGTGAGCAAGCAATCCTGCAACTCTTTCGCTAACCCATCCGAATCTCCCAGTCGTAGGGGATTTCGGGCGTGTTGTAGGGCAGGCGCAACTCGTCGGGCTGGGCGCGGTTGTACGGCTCCGTCGGGAAGTTAACCAGCAGCGACGGCTCCGTGCCAATCGTCTTGTAGCCGTGCGCCACCAACGGCGGAATCACCAACAGCACGCGGTTGTGGTCGCCCAAGAAAAACTCGTTCACCATCCCGTGCGTGAGCGAGTCGGGACGACGGTCATACAGCACTGCCTTCACCATGCCCTTGACCACCACCCAGTAGTCGGTCTGCTTCTCGTGCCAGTGCCAGGCGCGGATGACGCCGGGGTAGTTCAGCGACACATACGCCTGCCCGAACTTCTGGAAGATGGGGTCGTCGCAGCGGAGCATTTCCATCAGGTAGCCGCGCTCGTCGGCGTGCGCAATCAGCGGCTTAATCTGGACGCCCTCGATGAGTCGCCTCTCCATCGCTACCTCCAGATGAGGGTGGGTGGGGTGCGGTACGCCTCGTACTGGCGTGCGACGCCCGCTTCCTCCGTGCGCCCCCTGTGTAGCCAGAGCCGATAGCGGAAGGTGAGCGTCTCGCCCTTTTTGAGCGTGTAGTCGCCCGTGCCTTTGGGCTTGCCCGCTTCGAAGTCGTGGACGCCGAACGGGTTGGCGGCGAACAGCCCGTAGTCGCGCACATGCCAGTAGGTCGGGTGGCGCAGGTTCGCGAGGTGGTCGAAGATGGCGATGCCCACCGTGTCGCCCTCTACGATGCCTGTGTAGTCGCACCACGTGGCGCGTTTGCCCCACGCTTCGCGGTCGCGTTGCCCGCTGGCGTTCACGATTTGCCCGCCCGCATTGCGCGTGACCTCCATGCTGCTGGCGACGCGCACGCCAAAAGTGCCCTCTTTGGTGTCGCCGAATTTGACATCGGCGTCCAGCGCGGTGAGCGCGACGGTGTAGTCCAGCCAGCGCGAGTCGGGCGCGGCGTAGCAGATGACCTCCGTCGTCTCGTCCAAGATAGGCTTGCCGTCGGGCAGTTGCCACTGGTTGCGGGCGACCCAGCGCGCCAGCACGGGACCCGACTCGGCTTTCTCCAGCCCGCGATGCACGATTACGCCCCGCCCTGCGCCCTCCGTCCAGAAGTCCACACCGTTCACCTCGCCGTGCGTGAACCAGACGGAGCGGTGGTGCGGGTGGTCGGTGCGTTCGCCTTGCACCAACTGCATCGGGAAGTGGCGCGTGATGGGCTTGTCGTTGGGTCCGTACACGGGGTACAGGTACGGCTTGGGCGCGCCGCGCAGCACATACGCCGTGAACGGCTTGCCCTTGTAGGCAATCTGCAGGGCGTTCTCGGTGAGTTTGTGCGTGAAGCCCTCAGTCGGGCGCGGGTTCGGGCGAATCGCGTAGTGGTGGGTCTTCCCGCGCGGCAACTCAGGCTCGATCCAGACCAAGTACCGCTTGCCTGCCGATTCGACCACCTGCGCGGGGATGAGTTCCGCGCTGCGCTGGAGCGCAATCGGGGACTGGGGCGGGACGCCGCGCCACTCCGCCCAAATCGGCGTCTGCCGATACTCCGCCTGCCGCGCCGCTACCGAAATCCGCATCGACTCCGCCGCTGCCATCATACAAGGATTATACCTTGCCCCACTTTACCTCAATGGGGTACACTACTGTGTGGGTGAGATGATGCAAATACAAGCTGTGCGCGCCCGCTACGCAAACCAAGCGTTGTGGCTGGAACAACCGCTTGAAATACCCGAAGGCGCTCAGGTGCAGGTGTTCGTACAAGTGCAGAGCGACGAGCCGCTGTCTTTGGAAGAACAGAAACGCAGGCTGGACGCTTGGCTTGGGGCAATTCGTGGGATTTCTGTACCACTGGACGCTGTTCGGCGTGAGACAATCTATGAAGATTGACGCGATTGTGCTGGACACTTTGAATAAGTCTGACTTTATGCGTTTTCAACCAGAGATCATGTCGATACATCCTTCCGAGATAACGCCACAAGAATAGGCAGGAACCTCGCTTACTTGCGCCGAATATTGTCGCCATGCGTCCGATACGCGCATCTGCGCCTGGGCGGGCAGGGATTGTGGGCAACCCCAGCGATATGTACGGGGGCGCGGTTATTTCCACCGCTGTGCCCCTGCGAGCGCGATGCACCTTAGAGCCTGCCGCGCGCCTGACTTTTCAGTCCCCGACGCAACTACTTACACCTGACACGCTGGCGTTGGCAGGCGACGCCTTCGATGTGTGTCGCGTCGCGTTGCACGGGCTGGGCTTCACGGTTGAGAGCGCGCCGTTCGCCTTGCGCATCGAGACCGACATCCCCCCGCAGTCGGGGCTGGCGGGGTCGTCCGCGCTGCTGACGGCGATTGTGGCGTGCCTGCTGCACTATCGCGGCGAGGCGTGGCGCACACCCCACATCCTGGCAGAGCGCGTGCGCCGAATCGAGGCGCAACTGCTCCAGGTCGCCTGCGGCTATCAGGATTTCTACATGGCGGTCTGGGGCGGGCTGAACCTGATGGAGTTCCGCGACAAGCAGGGGCTGGGCGCAGACCCCGACGAGCCGTGGGCGACGGTGGAGCCGCTGACAGGCTACCTGCGCGGCGTACCGATACCGCTGTGGCTGGCGACGACGGGCGGGACGCGCTTTTCGGGCGCGGTGCATGCGAACCTGCGCGCCCGCTGGGAAGCGGGCGAACGCGGCGTGGTGGACGGGATGCAGCGTATCGGCAGGCTGGCGCACGAAGCCAAGCGCGCCTTGCTTGAGCAAGACTGGACGCGCCTTGCCCACCTGATGAACGAGAACTACGCGATTATCCGCGACTTAGGCGGCAGCGGCGAGAGCCTGGATCAGTTAGTGGCGTGCGCCTTGGAGCACGGCGCGCTGGGCGCAAAGTTGGCAGGCGCGGGCGGCGCAGGCGGCACGGTGATTCTGCTGACGCTTACGCCCGAAAAAACGCTGCCTGCCGTGCGCGAACTCGCAGGGCAGGTGATCCCGATTGCGCCCAGTGCGCCAGGCACTGTGATGGGGTGAGGGCGGAAGGTTCACCCCCCGCCCCCAGTGATCTGATTAGGGTACTTTTTTCGGGGGAGAAACGGGTATATCTCTCCCTATGAGAAACACAACACCATCCCGAAAACGGGCAATCCTACCGCCCGCCGTGCAACGCCGACTGGACGCTATCCAACACTTCCTCCCACACCTGACCCTGTCGCAACAACGCACCTTAGCCCTCTGGTGCTTCGGCATCCAACTCGCGCGCAGCCACTCGTTGACCCTCGTCAGCCTACTCCTTGCGCCCTTGTGTAAGTGCCACGCCAACGCGATGCGCAAACGCCTCAAAACTTGGTACGCCCAAACACGCCGTACCAAGCGTCCGCTGAAGGTGCAGTCCTGTTTCGCTGCACTACTGCGCTGGATCACCACCGACTGGTCGGCTCCGACCTTGCTCTTGGCGATGGACACGACTACCATCCGCAACCGCTGGATTATCTTGACCGTCAGCGTGCTTTACAAAAAGCGCGCCATCCCTGTGGCGTGGCGGGTGCTGGCGTGGGACAAGCAAGAGTGGAACCCCATCTGGAAGCAGCTGCTGCGTGCCCTTGCCCCTGCCTTTCCGCCTGGCGTGCGGGTGTTGGTGTATGCCGATCGGGGCTTGTATTCACCTGAGTTGTTTGTGTATTTGCAACAGTTAGGGGTACATCCGATGATGCGGGTCAACGGCGACGGCGGGGTGTTGGTGGAAGGCAGCACCGAGTGGCAGGTGTTGCAGGAGTTGGTGCCGTGTCCTGGCACGCACTGGAAAGGGCGGTGTCGGGTGTTCAAGACGAACTCGTTGGACTGTACGGTGTTAGCGATATGGGCAGTGGGCATGCGGGAGGCGTGGATTGTGCTGACCGACCTACCGCCGTGTGAGGCGTCTGCGGTGTGGTATCGGTATCGGAGTTGGATTGAGCAGGGCTTTCGGGACTTGAAGCGGTTGGGGTGGTCGTGTCATCGGACGCTGGTTCGGGATGCCGAGCGTTTAGAGCGTGTGTGGTTGGCGTTGGCGGTGGCGACTTTGTGGGTGCTGTGGTACGGGACGGACGCGGCGTCGGCGCATCGTGTGTGGGGTGCGTTGTGGTCGCGGAAGCGTTGTGTGGTGAGTGTGTTTCGTCGGGGTTGGTTGTTGGTGTGGTTGGAGATTTTGGCGTGTGTGGAGGGATTGTGTTGCGGTTGGTTTCCTGACCCGTTGGAGCCTGTTGAGGATGGAGGGGGTCGGGTATGAAAAAAAGTACCCTAATCAGTCCTTAAGGTTCCCCCTGCTCGCAGGGGGAACCGAACGGGCGCGCGGCTCGGTTCCCCTCGCGAAGCGGGGGGAACCTGCAGGAGGGGGGCAATTATGAACTCTGGCTCGGCGGTTGGTATAATGCGAAAAGTGGGGTATACTTGCCTCCGAAACGCCCTTTGCTCTGGGGAGTCTAAATTCGCAGGGCAGGGCTGCGAGAATGCGGTGGATGGACGAGACGATCGAGTTTGAAGCGCTCGTGGCGACCTATGAGCGGCGCATCTACAACCTGCTCTTGCGGATGGTGAACGACCCCGAAGACGCGGCGGACCTGACGCAGGAGACCTTCTATCGCGCCTTTCGCGCGTTTGACCGCTTTCGCGGCGACTCGCAGCCCTACACTTGGTTGTACCGTATCGCGGTGAACTTGGCGAACGACCACCTCGAAAAGCGCGCCCGCATCCGCAAACGCGAGGTGGAGTTAGCCGCGCTGGAGTTCACCGACGACGGCGAACCAACAGGCTGGGATCCCCCCGATCCGGGACTGACGCCCGAAGAACACCTGCTGCAGCAGGAACTCATCGAGAAGGTGCGCACGCTGATTCAGCAGATGCCGCCCGATTATCGCGAGATTATCCTGCTGCGCGAGTACGAAGAGATGTCCTACGAAGAGATGGCGGAGGCGCTGGGCATTACGCTGGAAGCGGTGCGAAGCCGACTGGCGCGCGCCCGCGCATGGCTACGAATGCGCCTCGCGCCCTATGTGCAGGAGGAGGAACGCTGATGTTCACAAGGAACGCTGCCCGCTACGGAATGGCAGGAGTGATGCTGTGCATAAGTTTGCTGCTGGGGTTGGCGCAAGAGCGGCGCGTGGAGAGCGTCGCCGTGCGTGGTCTGCGCAACATCTCGGAAACCGCCGTAATCACCGCGCTGCGCCTCAAACCCGGCGAGCCGTTCACCGAAGCGACCTTAGAAAGCGACCGCCGCGCGATCGAAGCGATGGGGCTGTTCAGCGCTGTGCGCCCGCGCGTCGAACAGACCGAGACGGGCGTGCGCGTCGAGTTCGAAGTCGTCGAGAACCCGCTCATTCGCGAAGTGCGCTTCACCGGAAACACCGTGTTCAGCGCGGAGCAACTGCTGGAAGTGGTGCGCAACAAGCCCGGCTTCGTGTTCAACACCAACTTCGCCGAGTCGGACATCCGCGCGATTCGCGACGCCTACCAGCGCGCAGGCTACATCGTGCTGCCCGAAGGCTACACCCCGCCCGACTACGAGAACGGCGTGCTGACGATTGCACTGAGCGAGCTGCGCGTCGGCGAAATCCGCGTGGAAGGCAACACCAAAACGCGCACGAATGTTATCTTGCGCGAGATGCGCACCAAACCAGGCGACCTGTTCAACATGCAACGCTTCCAACGCGATGTGAGTCGCCTCTACAACACGGGCTACTTCGACCAAATCGCGCCCGAAGACTCGCTTGCCGCGCCTGGGGTCATCGACCTCACGCTGCGAGTCAAAGAGCGCCCCACGGGCAGGCTAAATGTCGGGTTTGCCATCGACTCGCGCCGTCGGCTGATTGGGCTGGCGGAGGTCTTCGAAACCAACTTTCGCGGCACGGGGCGCACGGTCGGAATCAACTTCCAAAGCACGGGCGGGCGCAACGGCAGCAGCATCGAGGTGCTGTTCACCGAGCCGTACCTGGATCGGCATCGCACCGCGCTGTCGGTCTCGCTGTATAACAAACTGGTCTACCGCTTCACCTCGAACTTTTTTGGTGGGCAGTTAGACCCGAACTTGGAGCAGCAGTACGATGAGCGTCGGCGCGGGATAACGCTGGGGCTGTCGCGCCCGCTGAACGACTTCCTCACGGCGTCGGTCGGGCTGCGCGCGGAAGATGTGAACACGAACCGCGTGGCGACCAATCAAGGCGGCGGCTTCATCCGCCAAGACGGCACGCTGACCAGCCTCAGCCTGCGCGGCGTCTACAACAACCGCGACTTCGACTTAGACCCCGCGCAAGGGCAGTACCTCGCGCTGGCGCTGGAGCCGGGCTTCACCAACATCCGCTCCGCCGAGCAGCAGTTCATCGATGCGGGCGTAGTGAAGCTGGGGCAATCGAGCTTCCTGCGCGCGTCCATCGACTACCGCCTCTACTACAGCCCGCAAGGGCGGCGCACGCAGCCCGACGATCGGCGGCAAGTGTTCGCTATTCGTGCGTACTATGGCACGATTTCGGGCACGGTGCCGTTTTTTGAGCAGTTCTTCATCGGCGGCGCGGAGACCTTGCGCGGCTACCCCGAAGATCGATTCTGGGGCAAAAACGCCGCGCTGCTGAGCTTCGAGTTCCGCCAGCCCATCGAGAAGGCGTTCACGGCGGTCTTTTTTGTGGACATCGGGCACGCATGGGGCGGCTACCCCAGCGTGAACGACTTCATCCAGCGCGGCAGCTTCCGCCCTGAAATCGGCTACGGCTTGGGCGTGCGCGTGCGCACCCCGCTGGGTCCCCTGCGCATCGACTACGGAATCGGGCGCGACGGGGGACGCACCCACTTCAGCGTGGGGCAGGTCTTCTAACGACCGACAAGGAGTACACTCATGACACGGAGGTTAACATGAAAACTCTCTTCGGATGGCTACTGATGATCGGATGCGTGCTGACCGCGCACGCACAAGCGTTTGGCGTCGTGGACTACGAGCGCGTGATTAACGAATCGACCTTTGTGAAGACTAGCTTGGAACGGCTGCAGGCGCTGGAGACGCGCTATCGCGGCGTGCTGCAGACCCTTCAGGAAAATATTATTCTAACCAACGAGGAGCGTCAGGAACTGGCGAACCTGCTTTTGGCGAACAATCTGAACGATGCGCAACGCAAGCGTGTAGAACAACTGACCCAGGCGGCGCGTCAGCGTGCAGGCGAACTGCAGCAGCTGCGCCAAAAACCGCAACCCTCTGAAACTGAAAAAGCCGCTCTGGAGCGATTCACCCAGATGGAAACAGTGGGGCGGGAAGCGATTCAAACTCTGGCGCAACAACTCGGTCAGCAGCTGGAACAACAGGTTCAGCAAAGCCGCGATCAGGTGAACAAAGCGGTGCGCGAGGTCATCACGCAGGTGGCAAAAGAGAAAAAATTGACTGTTGTGTTCAGTGCGCAGTCAGTTCTCTACGCCGAAAATGACATCACCAGCGAGGTGATTAAGCGATTAGACGAGCGGAAATAGACTCTGCCTTTACCCCCTGTCCCGCACACAAGCGCGGGACAGGGGCGTTCATTCTGTCATTCCGAGCGAAGCGAGGAATCTCACTGCTGCGTATCGGGCAGGTTGGTTGCGTTGAGGTTGACGACGCTTTGTCATTCCGAGCGAAGCGAGGAATCTCACTGATATTCCTTCTTGGCATCCTCACCCTCTCGCTCTTGGCATGCCAGAGCCGTCCTGAGCCGCTCGTAAGAGTGGATTTGAACCGTGCTGTGCAACCGTTGGCGCAGTCTCCCGCTCTACAGGCATCCTTCCCACCCCTCGCAGCTCAGCGCGCGGCAGCGCCTGCCGATTCTGCCTCTTTGGATTCGATAGAGTCACCACCGCCCGCCGAAACCATCCGACAACGACGCGAGCTGGCGCTGTTCAGTATCGATCAGCAACGCAACGCCGTGCGTCAGCGGCTCCTTCAAGCGCGTCTCCAGAATCTTTCGGAACTGGAGCGACGCTGGCGCACGGAGCTGCGCGCTGAATACGACTTCGACGCCCTCCGCGCGGAACGGGACACCCTCTGGCAGGAGGCGTTTCAAGAGTATGGGCGACGCCGATTCCCCCTGCTGGTCGCGCTCATCTTCACTGCGCCCGACAGCGAAGCCCGACGCCAAACGCAGGCGCAACTGTACGCCCTCGACCGCGCATGGCAAGCCCAGGAACAAGCCCTTGACGCGCAATACGAGGCGCAGTTGAACCGAATCGAGCAGGAAATCACGGTGCGTGTGAACGCTCGCAGACGCGAGTTTATACGCAACGCCGAAGCCGAAGTACGCGAGCAACTGGCGCAGCAACCCGACGCAGCGGAGCTGTACCTGCCGCAGCCTCAAGCGTTGCCTCCCGCCCCGTCGCGCAAGGAGTCGCTTCCCGCTGTTGGTGTGCAGTTGGCAGCGCGTGATACGAACACTTCTTTGCAGGCACGCCAAGCCCAAACCGAGAAGCTACGCCGTCAGATTCTTATTCAACTGGCTCATGAGTGGGCGCAAGTGCAGGGGTACCAGCTGACAGATGACCCGAACGCGCCCGATAAGACCGACGAATTCGTGCGCTATCTCCTTGCCAGGTAGCGCAGCATCGCCCAGAGCCAGTATTGCCCCGCTGGATGGTAGCGCAGGGTGATGGGCGTGTCGCCGTGATGCCCGGCGAAGTGTAGCGTGGCGATAAGTAGCCTGCCCGCGCCCACCGTCGCCTCCGCCAGATAGCTGTGCGTATAGCCAGTCCGCGTGTCAACGCGCTGCCAGATGGGGGTGAGAGGGCAGTCGCCAAGCGAGTTGGCGCGAATAGCAATATCCGTGCTAAAAGCAAACAACCGCTCGTCGAGATACTCCGGACGCGAGATGTGTTCCCAAAGCGGATGGGGCAGGAACCTGTGCGCCGCCTCGCGCCAGAAGGGGACACGCTCGCAGCCGAGAAAAGGCGTCGGCGCATCCAAGAGCCACAACACTGCGCCACCTTGACGCACAAAGTCTATCTGTGCAGGCTCCAGCTGAGTGGTGAGGAGTACCGAAATATTAGTTAGGGATTCCTCGCTTCGCTCGGAATGACTGGAGACTCCTCGCTGGGGAACAGTTGTCATTCCGAGCGAAGCGAGGAATCTATCATAATCCTCTCCCTGCAGCCTCGCCAAATTGGATGGCAAGCCCCAGAGCCGTTCGACGGGGTCATAGACGGCGACAGTGTTCAGCGACGCCCAGTCGGGTGTTGGGTAAATCCCCCAGCGCCAGCTGTTGACAGCAATCACCTTCCCCTCAGACGAGAGCAGTTCCACCTCAAACTGCATCGCCTGCGGTGTTTCCACAGAAGGTAAGGAAACCTCCAACTGCGCGAGAAATTTAATCCCTTCGTCCAGCGTAGCACGGACATTCTTGTCCGTGCCTTCCATAATTGGTACGTCGGCGTCCCCGCCGACGGC
>Ga0101944_10006450_pt1 | contig 12475 bp, 8 predicted proteins | sample DewCreD2012metaG_FD_75245 | JGI IMG/M metagenome (GOLD analysis project Ga0101944, IMG submission 75245) | Hot spring sediment bacterial and archeal communities from British Columbia, Canada, to study Microbial Dark Matter (Phase II) - Dewar... ... | reverse complement strand
TTTTCTTCATCCCCGAACGCATGGAAAGTACATCCGGACGGTGGTCCCCTTCCCTCCCTTGCTGCTGATCTCCAGATGACCGTGAACCGACCGGAGGACCTCGTAGGTAATGAGCAACCCAAACCCCCTGCCTTTCGCGTGAGGTGACTGAACCTGCGATGTTGTCTTTGCAATACCCTTCCCGGTATCCGAAACCGAAATCAACACATAGCGTTTGCCGGCGCGGATGACCGACTCCGTCTTGACCTTTAAGCGACCGTTCCCGGAAATTGCCTCGACAGCATTGTTGATTACGTTCAGAATAGCCTGCTCAAGGAGGAAGGGATTGATCTTGATGTTTCCCACATCTCCGTATTGAAACATCGCCTTAATACCGTGAGATTGAACCTGAAAGGAGGTCAATATCTCTATTTTCTTGAGCACTGAATTGACATCGACACGTTCGTTATTCCTCTGGGTTACCGATGCACTCAGGTAGTGGGCGATAAAGGTATCAAGCCGGTTAATCTCTTCTTCAATGATCTCGATGAAGGTGATAAGATTCTTTTCTCGCGCATACTTCTCACGAATATAAACCACCGCGCCTTTGATCGCGTTCAGGGGATTCCTTACCCCATGGGCAAGGGTAGTGGTAGCGGTTCTAATGTCTCGCATGTGGATATCGCTGTGCATATCTTCCTCTTTTTGGCAGATGAACGTGGGCTCCACATGCACAGATGCACCGTGAGCACGTTTCTTCATATAGAGCGGATTGATACTAAGAGCAATTTTACAAGAACCGTACGGACACGGCAGGGTAATGCCTTTGAGCTTGACCGGTTTTCCATTATGAAACATTCGCCTGATAGAATCCAGTGCCGGTGTTTCGAGGGGTATCAGTTCATGCAAGAGCGTAGGATCTGTCTTTCCTGCCCGGTACCTCCAGACAGATGCACATTCATCGCTCCAAGACACGATCCTCAGATTTTCATCGATCGTCACTGAAAATGCCGCTGCTTTTCCTTGTTCTCTGGAAATCATTTTCCCTTTCACAACTAAGTATTATACGTCATCTGTGCAATGTATAATCATCCTGATACTCCATCTCCCACTCTTCATCCGCGAGGGGACGCGGAGCCTCCATGGACATATGATCTGTTACTCATGCATTACTTCATAATATCAAGATAAATAAAGGATTTTATTAACATACTATATTGATTAACAGCACGCATGTCAATAAAAGAATCTGGAAACCTACCGTGGGTCTGCAGCCATATTCTCCTGGAAAGCCTTGACAATTTCAGGATCGTACCAGGAACCTGACCTCTCCTGTAGATTCCGAAGAGCCTCTTCATGAGAATACTGCTGACCGTAGGACTTCCGGGTGATCATGGCAAGGTAGGAGTCGGCAACAGCTAATACTCGTGACACGAGTGGAATCTCCACTCCCTTCAGTCCCGAAGGGTAACCGGTGCCGTCGTACCGTTCGTGGTGATGAAGGATGATTTTCTTGATATCCTCGGCAAACTCAATGGTATGCAGCAACTCAATCGTGGCATACACATGATGCTGTATCTCCCGCCTCTCTGCGTCGGTCAAATCGGTCTTCATCATGATAGTTTCATCGACCTGCATAAGGCCCAGGTCATATATCATTGAAACGTAGATTGCCTTCTGCTTCTCCTCCTCGTTCACCCCGAGTTTTTCGATCAATCGACAAACGAGATCCGCCATAGGGGTCTCTTTCTTGTGATACTTTTTCATCGCGTCAAGAAGCGAATGCAGCGCCGTCACCCTTCGTTGCACTTCCGGTTCCCCATAGGTCCCGGAACTCAATGCTTCAACGAAATGCGCTATCCTTGCCGATATGATTTGGGCAACAGAGAGATCACGAGCGGTGAAGACCTCCGCCGATTTCTTGTTGTTCAAGTTGAGGACCCCGATCACCTTATCATGAGTTCTTAATGGCAGTGAAAGCAGGGATTTCGTGTTGTACTGGGAGATATTCTTCTTATTCATATGGAGGTCGCGTTCAATGTCCTCGATGAGCAGGGGCTTCCCTGACGCAGCGACCCAGCCCGCGATTTGATCTCCAACGTTGATCCGCGTTTTTTTCACGACTTCGTCACTCAGTCCTTTCGCTCCACGGATCACAAGATCGGCAGTCAGCTCATCCCTGAGCATTATGGAACAGATGCTAATCCCCATAAGTTCCGATACGAAATCGGCGAGCAGGTTCATCGCCATGGACACGGCTGCGTCCATCGCATCCTGTTCCCTCCTCGGGATGGAAATATCGACACAGAAAGACCCTTCAGAGTTGCGCGCCTCAAATGTCCAGCCGTGCGCTTCGGCAGCCTTTCTGGCAAGATGCAGCCGTGTCTCGTCCATCGACCATTCCCTGAAGAAGGCATCCTGAGACCTGCCCATATTGGAGATGACCTCATCCGGTATGCTTCTGGAAGCCGAAACCGCGATATGGATGGGATCATCCCCGCCGAAGGCGACGGTGATGGCGTCTCCGTCCCGCAAATAAAACGACAATCCTTCCACGAGATTCATGAACATGTGGGTGACCCTGATTTTGTCACCGACGATATCGGGGACAGGTTTTTCGCTGCGCACGTCAAGCCGGATATTTTTTTGTTTCAGCATGATTTTGAGAACCGGTGATTGCGACAGTTCGGCAATCAATTCCGGAATACTGAAGAATGACTTCTTGATTACCAATGCCTCATCCTCCAGCCTGAGGAAATCGATAAGGTTTTCGACTATGGATACGAGGCTATGTGTTTCATTCAGGATAATGTTATAAAACTCCATTTCTTTCTCACGCTTCAGCTTATCTGACTGAAGGAGGTAATATACCGCACCCTTGATGGCGTTGAGGGGCGTTCGCAACTCGTGGGAAACACGCGTAATAAATTGGGTCTTATCAATATCGGCTGCAATTAATTTCCTGTTGATCTGCTCGAGATCCGCGGCTTTTGTTCTCAACTGCCGTATCAGGAAGGCGTTCTCGAACACAATCGCAGCCTGATCTGCAATGACATTCAGGAGATTCAGTTCCTCTTCGGCAAAGGGAGCCCCGTTCTTCTTGTCATTAATGTTGATGACACCGAATAGCCGCTCACCGCTTATGATGGGGGAAGAAATAAAGGATTTCGTATGATACCGTTTCCGTGTGAGCCGCTTGAACCGCGGGTCGGTCTCGATATCCAGCACGAGCACCGGTGAACGCATTTTCGCAACTACCCCTGCGATTTCCTCGCCTATTTTCACCTTGTAGCTCTTGCTGAACGGCACATCCAGTCCACGCGCCGCGAGGATTGAGAGCTCATTCAGTTCATTCACGAGCATAACCGATCCTTTCTCGGCGTCCGTGTATTCGAGCGCGCAATCAAGGATAGCGTTTGCGATTGTGGCGACATCCTTGGTCCGCGCGATGATGTGAGAAATCTTCTGGAGGATGAGAGATTGTTTCTGAAGGGCCTGGGGATCGTTCATGGAAATCCTCTCTGCACGTCTGTGCATCTGCGGCCCGGGTCAGCCCCTCATGAGATTGTCCCGGGCTCTATGGAAAAAATACGCTATCGGCAGGATTATTTCAAGAAAATAATGCGCGGTATGGTGCGTCAGGGTTGCGTCTTCCCGGTTTTCTTCAAGAAGCAACCCTGACCGCTCAGACTATCTATCTCACAGAATTCTCGCGCCGAGCAAGAGATTCCCCGACATGAGAATTTCCTGGGATCCGCTTGAGATTCCTCATCTCATGCTGCCTCCCCGGGGGACCGGCATCGACCCTTCTTTCTATTGGGCTTGGCGCGGGAGCCTTCAGCTCGCTCTTCAGCCACGGCCTCTCCGGAGATTTCTCACCGGCAGGCACCCGGCCACCGGTGTCTCTCGGAGTAACCGCCGGTATCTCCTTGCCCCTTGGCTGCGAACCGTGAGACTTACCACCCCTTTCCCGTTCGATCATGTTCCCACTGTCGGCCGCTTCCCCGGGATTTACCTTGGGCCGTTCCATGACCCCCTTTTGTTCGCTCGATCTCCCTTTCAGAGAGGGCATCTGGGCTGGTTCTCTCTCAGGCCCTTTCGGTTCAAATCGTGGCTGAAGGGGTATCTCCGTTCTGTGTAGAGAAGGACTGCGCTTATCCTGCTGATCGCCCCTCAGGACCGGTCTGGGTTTATCCGATTTCATTATCGGTAACGGGGCAGCGCGATCTCCCTCCCTGAATACCGAACTGTCCTGCTTCAGCGCAATGCGTCTCTCTTCGACGACTTTTGTCTTGGCCGTTTCAATCGTCCTCCGAGGAGGCAGGGATCTCTCAGGTATAGCTTTGTCAGGAAGAGGCATAACGGTAGCCTTCACCGGTTTGATATCGGGTCTTCCCGGAGATACCTGCACAGCATGAAGGAATGGATTGCCCGGCCTCCCGTCGCCTTTTATCGGCCTCCCCGTAAGAAATGTATCGCGATGAACCACGGTAACAGCATTCGTCACCCGTGAGTTCACATAGACATTCGTCACATTGACGTTCTGAATATGCACGTTCGTCAAATTCACACTGTACGGGCCGTAGTAACCATATCCGTAGTAAACTTCCCTCGGTGCGAGCGGAACCCATGAGACATACGTCGGGGTATAGATCCAGGCAACGAAACCGGGCGACCAGAATACGGAATGGACAGCCGGCGGCACCCAGAACCATCCGAACCCGCTCCTAAAAGCCCACCGCCCGTAATGATGCGGCGCCCATCCCCACGGCTCATAAGAAATCCACACATAGTCGCCCCGAAGCCAGATCCATCGCCCGTACCGGTATGGCGCCCATCCGCTGACGACAACCGTCGGCCTCCATACATAACCATAATCCCGAATATAGACCCAACTCCCGTTCTCATCAAGGTCGCTGCTGTAGACATCAAGTTCGGGAGGCAGATACCGGGAACTATCGCGGTATCTGGCAATCCGCGAATCCCGCGACTCATTCCATCGTACCCATTCACTCCTCATACCCAGTGGGGAGATCTCGGCATAGTCGTCGGGTCCTATCGAAATCATATTTCCTCGGGAAACCCTTGTCCTGCCTTTAGGGGCTTCCACGTAGGCAAAACCACTATATACAGATACTTCCGTATACCCGTCATCCCTGACCTGCAGGTCATACCGCGTGTCTTCATACGCCATGACCGATACCAGCGGGGTATCCACCTGAAAGACCGAATCCCTTCCGGCAAAGGTACGATAGTTTACATATACGCTACCCTCCGGCACCGTAGCCTGTATAATGCGGCTCCCACTATCCCAGACAACTTTTGATAGTTCCACCTCCGTATTCCCGTCTGCGCGGAGGTATGTTCTCCCGAGGAATTGGATTTCGGCCCTGCCGCCGGCCGGAACCCAGACCCTGTCTCCCGACAGCACCGGGAGGTTGATGGAAGCGGCAGTCCATTCGCCGCCGGTATCCTGGTTCGATACGAGCACGTCTCCCTGAATGAGACTGAGCCGCGCCGTGCCGATGTCATTGGCAAAGGCCGCAAAGGACAGCACCAGAACAAACAAAGCCACACTGCCTGATATCAGAATTCTTTTCATATACGACCTCCCTGTTGTGAACACGCTCATTTCTTTTTTTCCCAAGTTCTGTTATATCGCCTTATACTATTTTCGCACCTTTCATGCCATCTCACTTATTCCTATTATTTCAAGTGGTTACAGATATTGTCTGACAAGACATATCCCGTTTTCGGAACCTGAAACCCCTTTTCGGAAACTGCCAACGTATCAATGCGTATATTATAATACGCTCCATGGGTAGGATCATTTTTGACATCGAGACCGTCGGAAAAGACTTTGAATCCCTCGATGCGCCTGTTCAGGAATATCTGCTCAAGTATGCGGAGACCGACAGCGAGCGGGAAGAGGTTAAAGACCGCTTGTCGCTTTATCCGCTGACATCGGAAATCGTAACGATCGGGCTTCTTGAACCTGAATCGGGAAAAGGATTCGTGTTCTTCCAGACGACCGGTGATCTGTTGCTCCCGTTCGAAGAGGATAATATCGTTTTTGAGTGCGGAACCGAACATCAGATTATCAGGAAATTCTGGAACACCATTCAGCGTTACCGGCAGTTCATTACCTTCAACGGGAGGAGCTTTGACTGCCCCTTCATCCTGATACGGAGCGCCGTGAATAGGATAAAACCGACACGAGACCTCATGCCGAACCGGTACGCGGATACCCACATCGATCTGCTCGACCAGCTGACGTTCTTCGGAGCTTCACGAAGGAAGTTCAGCCTCGATATGTGGTGCAGGACGTTCGGCATCCGAAGCCCTAAAGGAGATGGTATTACTGGTTATGAGGTGCAGGATCTCTTTAAGACCGGCCGGTCTCTCGATGTTGCGAGATACTGTGTTGGGGATTTGAGGGCAACGAAAGAACTCCTGTTTCACTGGGAGAACTATATCCGGTTTTCACCGTAGGTAATCGTTCACCTTCTCCACGTCGAATACTTCATCGTCAAGCACGTTCATCACGAATCTGAAAATGAGTCTCCGCTGCGAGTTCGTTACCTCGGGATAGAAAACCGGATTCGCGATAACTGCACCCCGGAAGGCATAAAATGGCGCAGCAACCGCAGTTATCTCTTCGTCGCCGGATATCCGGATGTATTCTTCGTAAAGGAGTTGGAGTCCTTCCCGGTACGCTCCCCTGATGTCACCGGACGAGAGAAGGGAAAAGAAGATGTAGTTGATTGTCAGAGCGGTTACGTCATCGGCAGGTTCTCCCCAGGGGCCCCGGCTTCTGTCAAGGAGGATGAAATTCGTCCCCTGAGAGGTATCATCTTCAGCCGTATCGGGCATAGGGAGAAACCATATATTCCCCGGGTGGAAATCTCCATGTATCTGTGAAAGTCTTTTATATTTTGGTTTCAGATGAATAATCCAATCCACAGATTTCTTAATAATAGTTGCCATTTCATCCGGGGAGATGATGCCGTCGGGATAGGTATCGAATACTCCCATGAGGCATTCTCCATGCCCGACCGTATCCCGGAGTTTTCTCCGGTACAGGGAGGGCGAGTCCTTTTTCACCGCATGGATGCCTGCAAGGTAGGATGCCATCGATTCGATCTTTTTCCTGTCTCTTGCGTCGAGACGCTCCCTTCCCGCAAACGATTTCAAGTCATGGAAATAATGCATTCCCTCCGCCTTTTCCATGAGCAGATAATACTCCCTCCCCCCACCGATCGATTTTATCGATCCGTCCTCCATCTCCGAGAGCACGTCAAGAGCCCTCACATGATTGGGGAGATTTCCATATTCATCGAGGTCGAGGAGAAATACGGCAGCCCTGTCCGACGGGTAATCATGGCCCAAACCCTCGGTCAGGAGAGACTTGATAACATACGAATGAACACCATCCGGTGTCCGTACCTCGATAAGAAAACCGGCGCCCTGAACACCGGCACCGAGGCGTGTAACAGAGATATCGAGGACGTCATTGAATTTGCTGAGGAGGTATGACGTAATGGCTGGTTCGTTGATCAAAGCTCACCGAAACTCACTCTGAATCGAGCCAAAAAATCATCGTAGGAGAAGCTGTGTTCCTGTGTACCGTACTTCTCGATCGCATACGCAGCGGCTACGGTACCCAATCGTGCTGAGGTCAGCAAATCCTTCCCGGTAACGATGCCCTTCAGCAGACCTGCCCTGTACGCGTCTCCCGCACCGGTCGGGTCAATAACTTTTTCGACTCGTATCGGAGGGATATGGGTATCCGCCTGCCGGGTACATACCAATGACCCTTTTTCCCCAAGCGTCGTAATAATGCTGCCGGTAATCTGCATGAGCGCCTCCTTATCCAAGCCGGTCATCCTCATAATGATCTCCAGTTCGTAATCATTCGAGATCAGCATAGCAGAACCTTTCAGCCAGTTCCGGAGGGCTTCGCCATCCCACTTCGTCAGGGATTGACCCGGATCGCAGATATAGCGTATCCCTTTCTGCCTGCACTGGGAAGCGTATGCGACCATATCTTCGATATTGCCGGGTGCGATCAGGAGCACAGCCTGCTCTGTCCTGCTTTGATCGAAAGAGAACCCGGATGGATATTTCATGGCTCCGGGATTGAATCCGGTAATCTGGTTATCCGCCATATCGGTGGTGATGTATGCGCCTGCAGTAAACTCATCCGGGATGACCCTGATCCCGTCGGTCGGAATATCGTTCTTCCGGAGCCAATCAAAATATTGCCGGTGGTCCTTCCCGATCGTCGCAAGAATAACCGGCTTTTCCCCCAGAAGACTGAGGGTATAGGCAATATTGCCGGCTGTTCCGCCGAATTGCTCGGTCATCCCGTTCACGTTGAAGCAAACATTCAGGACGTGAATTTTATCCGGGAGTATGTAATCCGAAAATTTTCCCGGGAAATCCATGATCCTGTCGTACGCCATCGACCCCGATATGTAGATTTTCATCGTCATGCCCTCAGTTCATTGAGAAGATTCTCTGCGACTCTTTTGTTAAAGCCCTTCAACGCGGCGATCATAGTGATCGTAGCATTTCTTATATTGTCGATGCTACCAAAAACCCGCAAAAGTTCAAGCCTCCGCTTTTTCCCGATCCCGGGGATACGCTCGAGTGGAGATTTCAAGAGAGCCTTTCCACGCTTCTTCCTGTGATATCCAACCGCCACGCCGTGCACTTCATCCCGTATGCTTTTCAAGAGCAAGGATGACCGCCTCCTGTCTTCGAGACCGATCGGCGAATCCGAATTCACGACGAATGCCCGGTCGGGGTCTTTTGCAATCGCAACCAGATCGGGTTTCTTCTTCAGGAACAAGCCCTGTTGGTCGATAACCTTTCTAGCGCTTTCCAGATGCGCCTTGCCCCCATCGATCAGCAGGAGATCGGGCAGGCTGCCGTTAAAATGCTTCACAATCCGGCTGATCAGCTCCCCCATCATAGAATAATCATCAATTCCCTTCACCGTTCTGATCATGAGCCGCCGGTAGCGGTCCCGGTCGAACGCACCGGACTCCCAGTATACAAAAGCACCGACCGCCTCTTCCCCTGATATATTCGATATGTCAAAGGCACCAATACTGACCGGCGTCTCGGCAAGATGCAGCCGTTCCCGGACATCACGCAGAAGGTCGTCTATTGACTGCTCTTTCCTGTTTCTGAAGGCGAACATGGCGTTTTCCACTGCCATGTCAACCAGTTGCTTCTTTCGCCCCCTCATCGGGGTGCCGACTTTCACCCGTTTCCCTACGCGCTGTCCGAGCCATTGCTCGATCGTGTCAGCATCCTCCGGCGGGACCGGAGTAAGTATTTCAGCAGGCGGAACGATTTCACCCGAGTAGAACTGCATGAGAAAAACCCGCAGCAATTCCCCTTCAGAAAATTCATAAGCAGCACGCAGCCGAAAATCCTTCATCCCGATCATGTAGCCGTTCCGAACGAAAAAGACGGCGAACTCCACTTCATTGTCTTCCCGATAGAAACCTATGAAATCCCGGTCACCGAGTTCAGGTGATACAACCTTCTGAGACTCCATGGTACGCTCGATCGCCCTGATCCTATCCCGAACTTCGGCCGCCTCCTCGTATTTCATCTCCTCAGATAGTTTCAGCATCTTTTCTTCAAGATGATCGACGAGGGCTTTCTTCTCCCCCCTGAGGAAAAGCCTTACCTCGTCAATCAGTCGTGCATATTTTTCCGGTGTTATGTGTCCCGCACATGGCGCAGCACATCTCCCCATCTGATACTGGATGCAGGGTTTCATCGGCCTATCGAATGAAGACAAGCAATGCCGTATCCGAAAATGGCGGCGGATAAAGGAAAGGATATCCCGAAGGCCGGCTGCAGGAACATACGGACCAAAATAGAGTGCCCCGTCCTTCTTGACCTTTCTCACCACCTCAATCCCCGGCCACTCATCCTGCACGGTGAGCTTCAGGTAAGGATAATTCTTGTCATCGCGGAGAATGACGTTGAATCGGGGTTTGAACTGCTTGATGAGATTCGCTTCAAGGACAAACGCCTCGAGTTCGCTGCCGGTTACGATATAGGAATAGTGTCTGACATCCCGCATCATGGAAGACTTGCGGGGATCGAGGACCGAGCCTTTTTGAAAATAACTCTTGATGCGACTCCTGAGGTCCTTCGCCTTGCCGACATAGAGAACTTTCTGCCGTGCATCACGAAAGAGGTATACGCCCGGCTTGGCGGGTAGTGAGGAAAGCTTCTGCAACATGGGAGATGATTATTATGGACGTGGAAGCAGTTACTCCACCTCTTCCATGAAGCTTCCGATCCTCCTGAATCTCCTGTACCGTTCTTCGAGGAGCTTGCCCGGAGTCTTCGCTTGCAGTTCTTCGAGGGCTGCCGCGAGATATTCAGCAATGTTCCGTGCCGTCTCGTCCGGGTTCCGGTGCGCCCCTCCATGAGGCTCAGGTATGATGCCATCGATGATTTTGAAACTTAGGAGGTCTTGTGCGGTGAGTTTGAGGGCATCTGCGGCTCTCGAAAAATCGGAGACCCCAAGGTCGCCCTCTTTTTTCCAGAGAATGGCGGCACATCCTTCCGGTGAGATGACCGAATAGCAGGCATGCTCAAGCATATACAGTCGATCGGCTACACCGAGTGCGAGCGCACCGCCGCTCCCCCCTTCTCCGATGACAATTGAAATGATAGGCGTTCTGAGGCGTGACATATCCATCAAATTTACCGCAATAGCCTCCGCCTGACCCCTCTCCTCGGCACCGATGCCCGGATAGGCACCGGGAGTATCGATAAATGTCAAAACGGGCCGCTTGAACCGCTCGGCTATCTTCATCACCCGGAGCGCCTTCCGGTATCCTTCGGGCTGAGGCTGTCCGAAATTCCGCCAGATCCGTTCCTTTGTGCCGCGTCCCTTCTGGTGACCGGCCACCGCAACCGGAATGGACCGAAATTTCGCCAGACCGGCAACAATGGCAGGGTCGTCGGCAAACCTCCTGTCTCCATGCAATTCCGTAAAATCGGTCATGATCATGCCGATGTAGTCGAGGGTATACGGTCTGTCTGGATGGCGGGCTATGAGCGTCTTCTGCCAGGGACTGAGCGATGTGAATATCTCGGAATGGAGGTCCTTCACCTTTTTTTCGAGCTTCTTGATTTCTCCCGAGATATCGATGTCCTTCCCGTCGGATACCCGTTTCAGTTCCTCAATCTTCAGTTCAAGCTCCTCAATCGGTTTTTCGAACTCAAGATAGTACCGTATCATTGGAACACTACCGCTCCTTTCCCCGCGATCTTCTCCAGCCGGATTACGGTGTCTGTATCGGCAGAGATCTTCATAGGCGTTTCGATGAGCGTTTCGGTGCCTTGATGCTTAACTCTCAGATAGAGGGGGTAAGCCCCTCCAGCGTCGGCCTTCAGAAGCGAGTGCAGTGTGCGGAGCTGAATTCCATCGGACAATGGCAATGTCAGCGTTAGCTCGGCTCGCCGAATGTGCCTGTCATCCGCCACATCCAACCGTGATACCTCGTGTGCGATGATTTTCAAACCTTTTTCCGTTTTATCCAGCGCACCCTTAACAAGAAGCGGGACGTCCTTCTGAAGCATGGCGAGAGACGCTTTATACAATTCGGGGAATACGATGATATCGACACTCCCTGAAGGGTCCTCAACTGTGCAGTACGCCATAATTTCCGCCTTCGACTTCGTCTGAATCTTCCGTAATCCCCTCAGAATACCCGCTATCCTGACCTCCGCACCATCGTCTGTTTCCTCGAGATTGGATATCCCCCGCGTCCCCAATTTCTTGAGAGCGGCTGCATAGGCAGAGAGGGGATGCCCGGTAATGTAAAAACCGAGCGCTTCTTTTTCATATTTCAAAAGGATGTCCTTATCCCATTCGGGCACGGCAACCGACCCGGCTTCCCGGGGATCGGCAAAGATGCTCTGCTGCCCGTAGATCCGTCCCGTGGAACTCCGCGATCCGTTGCTCAGGATTCTGTTCATCGTCTCCATCGCTCCGGCCCTCGATCCTTCGAGCACGTCGAATGCACCCGCCTTAATGAGCCCTTCAACCACCTTCTTATTTACCTTGCGTTGATCAATCCGTTCCAGGAAATCCGAGACAGAGGCAAAGGGGCCGGTCGCATCGCGCGTTTCCAGAATCGACTCGATGGCCGCCGAGCCGACGCCCTTGACCGCCTCGAGCCCGAACCGTATCGAACTACCGACCACCCTGAACTCCTTCCCCGAGAGATTGATATCGGGCGGCAGAATCTCGATACCCATCTCCCGGCAGCCGGCTATCGACTTGACGATTTTGTCGGTGTTGTCCATATCCGCACTCAGCGTCGCTGCCATAAACTCCACCGGATAGTGGGTCTTCAGATAGGCGGTCTGATACGCAACGTAGGCGTATGCAGCGGAGTGTGACTTGTTGAATCCGTATTCTGCGAAATACGCCATGAGATCGAAAATGCGC
>Ga0101944_10006449_pt1 | contig 12479 bp, 11 predicted proteins | sample DewCreD2012metaG_FD_75245 | JGI IMG/M metagenome (GOLD analysis project Ga0101944, IMG submission 75245) | Hot spring sediment bacterial and archeal communities from British Columbia, Canada, to study Microbial Dark Matter (Phase II) - Dewar... ... | reverse complement strand
CGGTTGCAGACATCGCTGTCTTCAGCTACGGAGGTAAGCCTCGGATAGAAATCCATACCCATCGCATTTAAAATGACACCGATATAAATATTCGATAAGGTGGATGCTGCTTGATAAAGGCCCACATCATTCATTCCAAGCTGACGCGCCACCACTACCTGAATGGCGTACATCACCGCCGTGGTAATAAGCCCAGTCGTCATAAAAACGAAGCCGAGAGAAAGAAGTGATCGCGCTTCATGGATGGTTTCTTTAAGCCCAAGGACAACCCGCATCACCGGGATTTTGCGGGTATACCACCAGGAAGTGAGGAGGTTCGTCGCAGAAACGGTGACGAGAAAAGGGATAATCCCCCCTTTCCCGAGGAAAAAGATCATGGGGATGCTGATCACGGTTCCCAGCAGACTTCCCAGAACACTCAGACTTGCCAGGTCAACAATCCTCCGCAACCCCTGAACAAGCGCCACCTGCCCAGCAGATATGGCTCCAAGAAAGAGCGTCACAGAGAGAAGGACAAAAGAAATTGCGTGCTCCTCATTTCCGAAAGTCAGCTTGGATATGGGCACACAGAACACAGCCGTCAAGAGCATGCCGAGCGCACCGGACACAAACGCAGCGCGTCTCATTGTAATAATGGTGCGAGCTATTCTCTCTTTGTCATCAGATCCAGCAGCCTTGGCAATCTGCCGAACACCGCTGGAACCGATCCCCATTCCTGCGAAGACACCGATGGTATTCATTACCCCAGTGTATAAACCGATCATTCCGATCCCGGCTGGACCGAGCAGCATCGCAAGAAACTTGGTACGGACAATACCCAGCAGAATGTTCATCACCTGCGAGCCACCCACCAGCGTGGTGGATTTCAGTATCCGGCCATAGCTGTTTTCTTTGGGGTCAGGTGTTTCTGACACGATTTCAACTCCTGGAACGGTTTCAATAAAAACCCTTAACGGCCGTCAAAACAACGTCTGCGTCTTGGACACGCATCGCCGGGTGTATCGGGAGGCTTAGAACTTCGCGATGAATTTTTTCCGTGATCGGGGCGTTGATTGCATGATATTCAGAATACGCAACCTGTCTATGCGGCGGAACAGGATAATGAATCAAAGTTTGAACCCCTTGGTCAGCAAGATGTTTCTGCAACTGGTCGCGTTTGGGCGATTGAACAACAAAAAGGTGCCAGACGGGTTCAGCCCATTCGGGGACATAGGGCAATTTTAATTCCGCGATATTTGTTAGGTTTCTTAAATAGGTATTTGCGATTATTTTTCGTCGATCATTCCATTCATCCAGCCTGCGCAACTTCACCCGAAGGAAGGCCGCCTGCAGTTCATCGAGGCGGGAATTAAAACCTTTTACTTTATTGTAATACTTGGTATGCGAGCCGTAGTTCCTGAGCATCCGAACACGATCAGCAAGAGTTTCGTCATTGGTCGTTACCGCGCCGCCGTCGCCCATCGCGCCTAGGTTTTTCCCCGGGTAAAAGCTGAATCCGGCTGCATCTCCCAACCCACCGGTTCGCTTGCCTTTGTATCTGGCCCCGTGCGCCTGGGCGGCATCTTCGATGACCTTTAAACCGTTCCGTTGCGCAATTTCCAAAATAGGATCCATATCGGCAGGTTGGCCGTAGAGATGAACCGGTAAAATAGCTCGGCTACAGGGGGTAATAGCTTCTTCGATACGCTTCGGATCAATGTTGCGGGTCTTTTCATCAGGCTCGACTGCTACGGGGATCGCGCCCGCGTAAGTGACGGCAAGCCAGGTGGCGATGTACGTATTGGCCGGGACGATGACCTCGTCACCATGCCCGATATTCATTGCTCGCAGGATTAAATGGAGAGCTTCGAGACCGTTGGCCACACCGATGCAGTGTTTGACGCCGCAGTAGTCGGCAAATTCCTTTTCAAAAGCTTCCACTTCCTCTCCAAGGATATACCAGCCTGATTCCATGACACGGCGGTAGGCGTCATCAAGTTCGTCTTTTAGTTCCAGATAGGATGCTTTTAAATCAAGGAAGGGAATCTTCATATCTGGTTTTCTCCCGCAAAAAAGCATCATATTCACGGATATAGTCATTTTCATCATAAAACATGGAGGACAAAACGAGGCAGATGCCGCCCGATGAGAAGTTTTCCAGCTCCCTCCAAATCATTTTGGTTATGTATAACCCGTAATAGGCCCGATCCAGATGAATCCGCCGTCTTTCTACGCCATCATCCACCACCACATCAAACGCGCCCATGACCGACACAATGAGCTGTTGCAAATCCTTATGGGCGTGTCCTCCCCGACTCTCCCCCCCGGGAACGTCGTAGAGATAATAGACCCTCTTGATATCAAACGGTACATGAATGCCGTTGTAAATCGGTGTGATCGCGCCCCTACGCTCGCTGATTTTGGGCAGTTCTATGATTTGGCAATCGTGAACGGTGGTTTTCACGGCCTCTTGTTGATCCTTTTGAATTCCGCATAGTCGCGGATGTAGTCATCCGACGAAAAGGGAAGTGATGCCATGACGAGAGCAACGGCATTTGTGGAAAAGTTCTGCATCCGCCGCCAAAGCATATTGGGCACATAAAGCCCGTAATAGGCCCGATTGAGCGTTACCACCTTCTGTGCCATACCATCGTCGAGAAATACCTCGAAACTTCCGGAAAGGGCGATAATCACCTCCTGAAGCTTCCGATAGGCATGACTTCCGCGGGACTCCCCTCCCGGCACGTCGTAAATCCAGTAAACACGCGCAATATCAAAAGGGAGATGGCGGCCCCCTTCCATAAAGGTAAGGTTCCCCCTATCATCCAGAATCTTTGGGAACTGGATGATGGCCGCATCGTAAACAGAGCGCGCGGTAAGAACGCGTGAAAGAACTGTAGGTAGATGTAACTCAGCTTGTTTCATCAACTCGCGCCCGTTAAGGATTGCACACTCCGCAATGGTTTCCCGTGATCAGCGCATGGAAGTGAACATCTTTTTCACAACGGCCCCCTCTCCAATCAAGGCTCTCTCGCCGATCGCCACGCCGGGAAGTAGCACGAGGCTTACCCCATTGCCTGCGCCCTTGCGTAGGATATCCCCAACCGATTCTTTCCGATTCATGCAGGGCGAAATCATGCACCATCCCCCTTCCCACGTCCCACCTCTCGAATGAAGCGGGCAGGTACACCCATGACAAGCACGCCGGGCGGAACGTCGCGTGAGACAACAGCGCCTGCCCCCACCACTGCTTTCTCTCCTATGACAACGCCCGGCAGAAGGGTTGCCCCAGCCCCGATGACAGCACCATCGCAGATTGTCGGCCCTTGAACCCGCTGTTCATTGTATCCGCTGGTTCCGGCCATATTATCGTTGGTCATGCCGATCGTAAGGCTGACAAAGACATCGTTACCAATCGTACAGTTGCCGGTGACATGCGTAAGATCCATAATCTTGGTCCGGTCGCCTACGCGGGTGTTATAATTGATCGTCACGTAACGGCTGATGATGCAATATGAACCGATACGACATTGTTCGCGAATCGAAGCCCCATCCCCAATCAGTGTATTCGATCCGATTTCAACATCATAAAAGATAACTGCATTGGGGCCAATGGATGTATTGGCGCCAATGACCACCCGTCTCTCGAATTTCGGTGTCCGGGCCAAGGCTCCAGCACCCTTTGGCTCTTTCCCTAAAACCGCGCCCGGGAAGATTTCGACGCCATCGTTAATAATCACCCCTGGGTTGATCACAACATGCGGATGAATGATTACGTTGCTGCCGATGACAACATCTGACCGAATGACGGCAAATTCTTCAATTGTGACATTTTCTCCGATTTCTTTTGTTTCAACAACGGACAAAGGACTGATCATAACAAAACCCTTTTCCTAGTATATGTAACAATGGCGTAGTGTTGATTGCATTGTTCACGAGGTGAATCCCAAGCGGTGTTCTTGATTGTCAAAACCCAGGCAGCGTCTGTTAAATTGTCTCAATGGCGGGCAAGCAGAACTTCATTGCACTCGCCTTGCAATTTCCCTCACAATCGCTCCAACGCGCTCACAATAGGCCTGCGCGCTGAAATATTCGAGACCAGCCGGGCGTCTGCTCGGCTGGGCGAGCGCCTTACGGATCGCCTCGATCATTTGCTGTGGTTCGCCGGGGTCAACCAATTGGCCGAGCATGCCATTGCGCAATGCATCCCGGCTGCCGTCGAGAAGGCTTCCGATGGTGGGCACACCACAGGCCATAGCCTCCAAATAAACGATGCCGAAGCCTTCGCCACGTCCCGGCATTATGTAGACATCGGCCAGGTTGTAGAGGTCGATTTTTACCTCTTCGCTGATGAAACCCGTGAAAACCACGCGATCGGCCACTCCGAGTGCGCTCGCCTTGTTTTCGAGCCGGGTACGGTCGTCACCATCGCCTGCGATGACGTAAACAACGTCCGGCATCTCGTGAGCAAGTTGCGGCAGGACCTCAAGAACCTCATCAAAACCTTTGTACTGTTCTTGACCCGCCAGGCGGCCAACCGTCAGCAGCACGCGCCGCTCGGCGAGCCCCAAACATCTTGCAAGAGCTTCGTTGCGCGGCCGAGGCGTAAACGTTTCGAGATCCACGCAGTTGGGTAGAAGGCGGAACTGCGCGTCCTTCAAGCCGGACCACGCACGCATGTGCGCTACCGTATAGCGACTCACGGCGATTACCGTATGAACGCGCGGCACCAGAAGTCGCACGAAGCGGTTAGGATGCGGCCTCCAAGCTTCTATGCCGTGGACGACCAGTACCAGCGGACAGGGACGCAGGCGGCTGAAGAGCCATGCCAAAGGCAACAGGTTAAGGTGACCACACAGCACCAAGTGTGGATGGCCGCCTGACAGCAAGTTTTTGACAACCCGTAGAGTGTAGGTGAGCTTACCTCCTGCGGCCGCTCGGTCGAACAGGATCTTGGCGGGAACAGCCTCGGCCTTCCCCTGAATGATCCGCGGCATCACCGTCACAATTCCGACCTCGGGCATTGCTGCGAACGCGGTGAGCAGGTCACGGTTGAATTTGGCAATGCCGCCGATACCACCGTAGGCATCCGTCAACAGCGCAGTGATTCGCCAGCCGTTGCGTGGAACCGCGAAGGTGTGCGCCACCTCCTGGGCCCACGGCCGCAAGCCCAGGTGTGCGCGCGAGCGTGCATTCGAAGCACTGACCCAGTGCGCCACCGGCACCGAAAACCCGCTCTTGGAACGCTTGCCGACCATCGCTGCAACACGTGTATTGGCCTTTTCGATCAGCCGCTGGCGATCTAGCGGAAAGCGATGCGCTGTCAGCGATAACCAGCGACGCAACAGCACTACATCCACCAGGGGCACACGGATTTCGAGTGAATGCGCCATACCGGCCCAGTCGGCATCGCGCAGCAGCTGGTTCCTCATGTAGCCGCTCATCTCGAGTGCCATGACAGCCAATTGGGGGTTACGAATGCCCGAGATGCGCACACGCAAATCATCCTCGACAGCGAGCGAGGCGAGCCCCTCGCGGGCGAGTTCTACCGGCATGACTTGGTACAACTCCCATGGCAGAAACAGCGCACGGCGAAGCAGCCATGCGCCGGCGAGCGTGCCGCCATATTCGGCAAGGCTTGCCCATTTGGGATTCACAACGCGCCGGATGATGGGCGCCGTGACAAAGCGAAACACTCGGCCCAGCCATGGCATCGCCGCTGCAAGACGCATGCGCCGCTCAAGCCGTGGCACCTGCCAGAACGAAGGGTACCCGCCGAAGAGCTCGTCCCCCCCGAGCCCGGAGAGAGCGACCTTCAGGCCGCTTTGCGCCGCAGGGCGAGCGACGAACCAAATGTTTACGCCGTCGATGCTGGGCTGGTCCATCGCTTCGAGAATGCTCTGTCGGGCCATCTCGAAATCTACACGCCGAATGCGACGTGTTGTGTGCTGTGCGCCGACGAGTTCCGCAACACGTTCGGCAACAGGCACTTCATCGTTCAACGTGCCGCGGTACTCGTCGAAATCGAGCGTAACGGTGCGAAGCGGCTCGCTCGACTGTCGCGCCGCCAGAGCAGCGATAAGGGATGAGTCTCGCCCTGCGGAGAGGAATGCGCCGACAGGCACATCGGCAATGAGGTGTTGCCGCACCGAGTCTTCAAGGGCAGTAAGTACCTCTTCGACAACATCGCTGCGTATTCCGGCGAATCCGAACACCGATTCCGGATGATGCCGAACAGTGATTCCGATCGATGCCGAACACCAATTCCGACTTGATGGCGAACAGTCAATTATTCATAAAAGGGCACTGATTGTTGGAACACTGTAACAATTCATTCAAAAACTTCTTGTATAGTGTTATGTTAAACCTTAGGCAGCATCGGTTTCAATAAAAATCTGGTATCACCTCTGACCCATTGTAGAGCTGTCGAGTGAGCATGGAAGCGAAGCTTGCATGCTCACTCGACAGCATCAACCAGCCGGAACGGCTGGTTGTGAGCATCTATTCATATCAAGACTGTCATTGTTCGAAGATGTAACGCTGTCCAAATGCAAAGGGCTTCTTGTTCTTCTCATAGAATCGCCTTTTAAGACGACTTTATGGGCATTGTGAACCATGCGATCCAAAATTGCATCAGCAAGTGTCGGATCCTCCTGGATCTTATGCCATTCAGACACAGGAAGTTGGCTCGTTACCAGGGTAGATCGCCTGGCATAGCGGTCTTCGAGAATTTCGAGGATATCCTGCTGATGTTCTCTACTAAATGGTGAAACTCCCCAATCATCGAGTACGATGAGATCCTGTTTGGCCATAGAGGCAATCAATTTGGCGTATCGTCCATCGGATTTGGCGATCATCAGTTCCTGGAGCAATCGTGGAAGACGATAGTACTGAGATCGATACCCCTTACGGCATGCCTGATGCACGAGCGCACAGGCCAAATAGGTTTTACCAATTCCCGTGGGACCAATGATCAGCACATTGAGGCGATCCTTGATCCATCGGCAATCGGAAAGCTGCATAAACAGCATTCGATCAAGACCCCTGGAATAACGAAAATCGATGTCTTCAACCGATGCTTCTTGTCTCATTCTGGCCTGTTTCAACCGCATGGCCGTTTTGCGGTTTTCTCGGTTGCTCACCTCTCGATCGATCAATAGCGAAAGTCTGTCCTCAAAACGCATCGATTCGATGTCGATGGATTGCTGTTGTTCTTTGAAGGCTTCGAGCATGCCGTATAAACCCAGCCGAGACAACTGATCAAAGAGGGGATGGATCAGCATTCACATACCTCCTTGTCAATGATAATAACTTCCGCCACGGAGATTCTCGTGGATGATATTGGTATGCGGTACGCTTGTCGGCTTCCACAGTTCGGTTTGATCAAGATTTCTCTTTAGAATCGACTCAATGGACCGATAGGAAGTTGTACCGATCTGGTTGGCCTTGGCGCATGCAGCTTCCAACCGTTTGGGACCATAGCTTTTGCCAAGTCTTATAAGCCCTGAACAGCTTTTATAACCCAATTGAGGGTGTGAAGCTGAGGAAAGGATGGTACGAAACAATCGAAGGGTTTGCTCTCCAATGGCTTTGGCCTCTTCGATCAATTGCTCTTCGTTGCATTGAGCCCAATACCGATGTGATGGAGGCATGTGGTCTGTGATGGTTGTTTTTTCTCCTTTCTTCTGGCTGCGTCTATGAACGGCAACCCGTTGATTTTGATAGAAGCACTCGATCGTTGATTCACTGATGCGGATATCGATCGTTTTCCGAATCAATGAACATGGAACACTGTAGTGGTGTCCGTCAACCTCGATATGATAGTCGTTTGGCACCATCGTCCTTTTCCAGCTGGCATAGGAATACGGGCAATCTGGAAGCGGTTTGAGGGCAGGTCGATCGATGGTTTCAAATGCGCTTTTTCTGCAGCCCTCCAGCTTTTGAAAAGGCCTTTGGTTTAAATCCTCAAGAAGAAACCGGATGGTTTCGTTCAGCCGGTTCAGATCGAAGAACGTCTGATTCCGTAAACGAGCCAGTATCCAGCGTTCAGAAATCTGAACCCCTGTTTCCACTTTGGCTTTATCTCGAGGTTTATAAACCCTCGTAGGAATGATGGCCGTTCCATAATGCCTGGCCATATCAAGATAGGTCGGATTGATGACAGGATCATAATAACAAGGGCTCTTCACCCCTGATTTGAGGTTATCCGGCACCACCATCTGCGGGACACCCCCAAAATACTCGAATGCCCGGACATGAGAGCCGATCCAGTCGTAAAGCCCCTGACTCCAGCTTGCTTCTGCGTAGGTGTAATTGGAAGCTCCCAAGACAGCAACAAAAACCTGTGCATCCCGAATGTTCCGATTCAAGGGGTCAAATACGGGAACAGTCATTCCAGCGTAATCGACAAACATCGATTCTCCAGCTCGATATGCCCCTCGCATGACCGGCTCTATTTGAGCCTTCCATTGTTGATAGCGCTGGCAGAATTGACTGTATTGGAGTCCATCCGGATGACGCTCTTTGTACTCCTGCCACAGGAGCATGAGTGTCACCCCCTTTTTTTGAAGGCCTTTGTAGATATCGCCCCAATCGGGGATTTCCCGATCGTGGGTACCACAAGGCCGCTGGCGAGGGTAAAGCTGTTGTTCCAGTTGGATATCGTCCATGTCTTGCGGCAGCGGCCAGCTCAGTCCACACAATTGGAAACGACATAGCTGATCATGAACCGTTGTCCGCCCGATACCACAGCTGACAGCAATTTTTTCGAGACTCAAGCGATGTTCGAACCGAAGGCGAAGGATTTCTCTTATCTTTCTCATGGCCAACCTCTTTTCCGACATCGTGACACCTCCTTTTTGATGGCTTCGTGGATGGTGGCACAATGTTATCAAATGATTGTCAGATCGACCAGTGCTCCTTTTTTTGTTCGTCATCGATCGGAATCGGTGTTCGTCATGAATCGGAATTCATGTTCGCCTTCCATCGGAATCCGTGTTCGCCATCCGTCGGAATATGCAGTGGAGGATGTCCAGGTATTGGTGGACAAAACGCTGGCCTATTTCGGCGCCAAGAAAAAATAGGAGGCTTCCCATGAAATGGATAACCCGATCCCATGTCCACGTAGACCGCGTGGCCTGCCCCTGGCTGATCACCCGGTTTGTCGACTCGGACGCCGAGTTCATCTTTGCACCCAAGAGCAAGGTAATGGAAATCGCCGAAAAGACCGGTGCAATACCCTTTGACACCGATGGTGCTGAATTGCACCACCGGGATGACCGCTGCACTTTTTATGCGATCATCGAGGATTACCAACTGACAGATGCGGCCTTGCTGCGCATGGCCAAAGTGATCAATGCGGCGGACACCGGGCGCTTGGATGCCGATCCTTTGGCCGCTGGTTTCGAAGCCATCGCCGTCGGCTATAGCCTTCGTTTCCCGGACGACCTGGAAAACATCGAACACCAGTTCGAAGTCTACGACGCCCTGTATGCCTGGTGCCGGCTGGATGTGGCCAAGGAGACATCATAAAGGAACGCGTTATGGCGACTTCTGACACCCTAAAAACCCGCGCTTCCCGGATTTCCGGCTTTCTGGGCCTGCAGCGCAGCACCGCAGGTGTGCTGGCCATGGTGGTGCTGGTGGGCATGGGCGAGCGCATGGCCGAGCGCTTCCTGCCCATCTACATTCTGGCCCTGGGGGGCGGGGCGCTGGCCATCGGGCTCTTGCAGGCCATGGACAATCTGCTGTCGGCCCTTTACTCCTTTCCCGGCGGCTACCTGTCCGACCGTATCGGCACCAGGAAATCACTGCTGATCTTCAACCTGGTGGCCATAGCCGGTTTCGCTCTGGTTATTTTAGTGCCGAACTGGCAGGCGGTGCTCATCGGGGCGGTGCTCTTCATCTCCTGGTCGGCCATTTCCCTTCCGGCCACCATGAGCCTGATATACAAGGTGCTGCCCATGAACAAACGCACCATGGGGGTGACCATGCACTCTTTGGTCAAACGCATCCCCATGGCGCTCGGCCCTCTGCTCGGTGGTCTCTTCATCGGGATATGGGGCGAGCAGGACGGGGTGCGCCTGGCGTTCGGCGCGGCCCTTGTCATGGCTGTGGCGGCTCTGTTTCTACAGCAATGGATGATCGAAGATGACGCGCCGGACAAGGCCGCTGCTTCCGACGCTTGCACCCTCACCCCGGAAAAGAACCCTCTGAAATTGTTGCGCCTGATGAACCCGTCCATGAAGGGACTGCTGGTGACCGATATCCTGGTGCGCTTCTGCGAGCAGATCCCCTATGCCTTTGTGGTGGTCTGGTGCATGAAGACCATCACGGAACCGGTATCGGCCTTACAGTTTGGCCTGCTGACAACCATCGAGATGACCACGGCGGTGCTGGTCTACATTCCCGTGGCCTTTCTGGCTGACCGCGGCACCAAGAAGCCCTTCGTGCTGATGACCTTTGTCTTTTTCACCCTGTTTCCCCTGGTGCTGTTGTACAGTCATAGCTTCGAGTGGCTGATCCTGGCCTTTGTTCTGAGAGGGCTCAAGGAGTTCGGCGAGCCTACCCGTAAGGCCCTGATAATGGACTTGTCCCCGGATCACTGCAAGGCGGGTATGTTCGGTCTGTACTATCTGATCCGGGATGTTTTTGTATCCCTTGCCGCATTCGGCGGGGCGTTCTTATGGCAAATCAGCCCTCAGACGAACCTGGTCACGGCCTTCGTCTGCGGGATCATCGGCACCGCGGGATTTGCGGTTTTCGGCCGTGATATCCCGTTACCATTAAATAATAAGGAGGTTCACCATGACCCATCACAATGAAACCAATTCAAAAACGAAAGATGCGCTCAAACGAGTTTTCGTCAGCCATGCCAGGGTGCTTCCGGAGGAGAAACGCGGAGCATTGTCGACACAAGAGAAGGCATTTGAAAAAACCTGCCAGGATCGTGGCGTCTGGCTGGAAATCTTTTGCCCGGACGATGCGTGTATGACTGAAGAAGAGCCAATCAGCATTCCTGTGTTCTGCGAAGATCCACAAGTGAAAAAGAATATCATTCTTGAACTCTTTTGCCCCGGAGACAGTTGCGAGGTGGTCGAACCGACCAAACTTCCATGACGTGATGTCGGTTGGCCGGTGGTGGCCCGACTCCCCGGCCAACCGTTAAAGTAGTAAACATGGGCGCTTTATTTGAACATGACAATAACAAGACAACTATGTGACATCAGGTTTGGAATGGCTATGGAGGTGCAACGTGGTGTGGTTTAAATCAATTAAAAGCGGCGATGCGTGCCGACCGCTCCTTGCCATGGACGCGGAGCAGACCGCTCGATATAAGCACTTCAGGAATTTGCTCGACCACAATCGCGTGGCGCTCAGCCTCATGGCTGACCTTGAGCAAGCATACTACGACAACCGGCCCTTTACCATGCAGATGGTTGAACACAAATGCGCGCGCCTCTTGTCCGAGGTCGAATCAATGGTTCAGGCGCTGTCCGGTTTGTCGACCAAGCCGCATAAACCATTGTCGGCGGTTTTGCAGAGCCTTCTCCGCTATTCCAAGGATGAACTGAGACCTGATCTACCCCAAACCACGGATGACCTCACTTTGCCCATAGCCCTGATCGAGGCAATTCACGACAGGGCTGTTGGGGCCAAGGCGGCCAACCTGGCCCGTACACGGCGAGAGCTGGGTCTTCCGGTGCCCGAAGGCTTTGCCGTCACCACCGCCGCGTACCGGCTGTTTTTGCTCGAAACCGGTCTATCGGAGAAGATCGACGATGCCATGGCGGGACTGGTCGCCGACGACCCGGCATCCATAGCGTCCATCGGCCGGAAAATCCGGGCACTCATCATTGAAAGCCCCCTGCCAAGGTCCATCCGCGAGGCCATAGAGGCGGCCGCAGCCGATCTGGCCGGCGCTGCATCGGCCGATATTCACTTGGCGGTGCGCAGCAGCGCCATCGGCGAGGATGGCGAAATCTCCTTTGCCGGACAATACACCTCGGTCTTAAACGTGCCTGTCTCCGGTTTGGCTGAGGCCTACAAGCAGGTGGTGGCGAGCAAGTACTCCGCTTCGGCGCTTTCCTATCGCCTGCACCACGGTGTGGATGACCGCGAAACCCCCATGGCGGTCTTGGTCCTCGAAATGATTCAGCCCCGCTTCAGCGGTGTGTTGTACACCGCCGATCCCGTCGGCGAGGACCGCGAAACCATCCGGATCAGCGCCGTCCATGGGCTTGGGGATGCTCTGGTGGGCGGGGACGCCTCCCCGCAACGAACATACCGAATCGCAAAACCCACGTTCAAGGTGCTGGAGGTTGCTGGAGCTGACACCAGAGTTCCCTCCCCAGGCGAGGGCGCATCCGAAACGGCGTTTCTGCGGGAACTGTGGCAATCCGCCAAACTTCTGGAAGATCACTTTCAACGCCCCTTGGATATCGAATGGGTGGTGGACGGCGATCATCGTTTGTACATATTGCAAGCCCGCCCCCTACTGG
>Ga0101944_10006448_pt1 | contig 12481 bp, 9 predicted proteins | sample DewCreD2012metaG_FD_75245 | JGI IMG/M metagenome (GOLD analysis project Ga0101944, IMG submission 75245) | Hot spring sediment bacterial and archeal communities from British Columbia, Canada, to study Microbial Dark Matter (Phase II) - Dewar... ... | reverse complement strand
GGGCTAGGGTGAGGGGAGATCTTGATTCTGTAAGCCCCCCTCACCCCGACCCTCTCCCCCCGAAGGGTGGAGAGGAAGTCACCCTCACGCTAATCCACGATGATCCTCAAATTGTAGATGACGTTCTGTGAAAAACCACTGCAGGGGTTTTGAGGATCATCGTCATCCTGGATACATGCGCCCTCAACATGGATTTCATGTGCGCCGGCTGTTAATGATTCCACATACAACCAAAACCCACCGGATGAAGAGTAGCCGATCCTCTGCCCCTTCAAGCCAAGAATGTTGTTTCCCGGCGGCATGGTGAACTTGAAGTCAGGGGAAAGGACCGAATGGAATTCGACATCTTCCCCGTCAACGGTAGCCACCAGAGTGTCTTGATCGATGTAGTCGATTATATTCTGGGCGCAGTCTTGACGCTCTTCGGCTGTTTCGCCTCTGAAGGGTTCTTCCTCGATATCCGAGCACTCGCCGACGATCAGCGGAATCAGTATCGGGGTATTTGCCGGCACCCGACATTCGCGGGTAACATCGCCGACCCAGGAGCCAACCAGGAAGAACGCCGAACCGATCTGCTTGACACGGCAGTACTGCCCAGTCGAGTCAAGGAGCGGATGATTGCTGGCGGGAATCGATAAAACGTACTGCCACCACTCAGCGGTCAGTGCCGGCAAAGCGTCTTGATCCTCTGCCAAGACAACAGACGCTCCAAGCGCTGAAACCAGGCTCAAAGTGATGACAAACAGAGCAAGCAGCCTCAGGAGACTTTTCAGGGTGCGCTTCATCTCTTTCCTTTCATCTTTCGGGGTCCGAGGATTGAATTGGGCCGGCAATTCATGGTTGAAAAGCCTCCACGGAGCGGAATTGCCTTCATGGAGGGTTTTGCATCGGACACTTCATGGGCTCATTCGTCTGATTAGGGACAACTTCCATTGGTCGTGTTTTCCCGCGTACCGGCATGATTCAAGAACGGATGCAACGATTCTGGTGTTCAGCGGATCCAAATAGAGAGGCAAATCCGCCTCGCACGGCGACGCCGCACTAAAGATTATTCATGGTTCCAGGCTCATGGGCATTACAGTGATTAGGATGCGATAGATGCAAGTCACCTTGCCTTGTGGACTAAATAATGTCAATCATTAAATCTGATAAATTCCATGCTCGAAAGCGCTTGCTCGGCGTGGGCAACTGGAACCGCCGATGTCTGGGACGGATAACAGGAGTAGGGTCCTTATCGGCGGTCGAATAGAAGTTTTCAGGGGAGAGTCCAGCATGATGAGGGTGAGATGAAACCGGCCAGGAAGCTCTTTTTGATCATGGCCCTGTGGGTCGCCTTCTGGGGTGGGGAGAGCTTATGGGCCGTCCCCGCTCATGCGGAAGAAGCTCGGGCGAAGTACGTTTTTCTTTTCATCGGCGACGGGATGGGGCTGGCCCAGCGGCGGGCCGCCGAGCTTTATTTGGCGGCGCGGAACTCTCCAGTGCTTTCTGAAGGCCGGAGGCTCGTCATGAATCGTCTCCCCGTCCAGGGTTTCGCCGACCCCAGTGACCTCACGAGCGTCATCCCGGACTCGGCATCGGCGGCCACGGCCATTGCGTGCGGTCGAAAGACCCACTCCGGCGTCCTGGCCATGGAAGCGGACCGGGAGACACGGTGCGAGACCATCGCGGAGACGGCCAAAAAGACAGGCTGGCAGGTCGGCATCCTCTCGACCGTTTCCCTGGACCATGCGACGCCCGCCGCGTTCTACGCCCATGTTCCGAGCCGCAGGCAGACCCGTGAGGTTTCGCTTCAACTTGCAGATTCCGGATTTGATTATTTCGCCGGCGGCCGGTTTTCGAGGCCGGCAGACAGGGAAGGGGGGGAGCCCCAGGATGTCGTGGAAATCGCCCGAGCCAAGGGGTACAAGGTTGTTTCGGGCCGCCAAGAGCTCGAGGCCCTGAAGCCGGGGTCGGGCAAGGTGATCGCCATGAGCCGGGAAGTCGACGACTCGGGGGCCATGCCCTTCAGTCTCGATCAGCAAGGGGACCCGAACCGTCTCACCATCGCCGGGCTCCTGGACAAAGCCATTGAGCTTTTGGACAATAGCCGTGGCTTCTTCATCATGGTCGAGGGAGGCAAGATCGACTGGGCCTGCCACGCCCACGATGCGGCGGCGGCCATTCACGACACGCTGGACCTTGACGATGCCGTGGCCAGGGCCGTCCAATTCCACGTGAAGCGCCCCCGCGAGACGCTGATCGTCGTCACGGCGGACCATGAAACCGGGGGCATGTCCATTGGATATGCCGGCACGAAGCACTCGATCTTCATCGAGAGACTTGGGCATCAGAAAACAAGCTACCAGGAGTTCGAAAGGCGACTTGCGGAATTCAAGAGATCTCGACCGGCCGGGGACCCGCGACTGGAGGAGGTGTTCCCGCTCATCCACGAGAGTTTCGGTCTCCACGTTCCGACGACCGAGGGAGAAACGGAGCTCGAGGCTGCCAGGGCCAAGGGTGAGGCGACACACGTGCTCCGCGAGCCCGGGCAATCGGCGGCCGAGGTGCGGCAGAAGCTCGGCATGACTCTCACCGATTCCGAAATCGATATGCTCCGCAAGGCGTGGATTCAAAGCGTGGCGATGGAGCAGGCATCACCCGAGGGAGGGGGAGACCGTTCACCGCCTCGCCATGAGACCCGGCGGGATCCTCTTGCCATCGCGCTGACGACGATCATGAGCAACAAGGCCGGTCTCGGCTGGACCACTTTCGATCACACCGGCATTCCGGTGCCCACGTCGGCCCTCGGGGTGGGAGCGGAGCTTTTCAACGGGTATTACGGGCTGGCGGAGATCCACGATAAAATCATGAAAAGCACCGGTCTCGAGCGTTGAGAGAAGTCGGGGCGTGATTGGAAGGACGACGTTTCGGCGTCCAGGCTGCTCAACCCCCTTCGAGCGGGAATTGACAGGGGAATTCCTTTAGGCTACATGCTCGACCAACCATTCGCTCAGGCATAAGGACGCCGCTGTGGCTCTCGATCTGAACCAGATGTTTCGAACCAACAAGAAGGCTTTCATCTGGGCGGCCTTCTTCCTGTTGCTTTACCTGGTTCGGAGGCTTTTCGGGCTGGTCTTCCTGACTTTCATCCTCTGCTACATTTTCAACAACGTGGTTGAATTCCTCGAACGGCGCATCCCTGCGCGGCGACGATTCCATCTTGTGGTGGTGTACTTCGTCTTCCTGGCCGTGCTGGTGGGCATGCTGTCCATCGTCATGCCGAGGATGGCCATCGAAACCAAGGTTTTTCTCCAGCAGCTCCCCGAGTCACTGGACACGATGCATCGCTGGCTGGACGACATGGCCGCTCGATATGTCTACCTGGCTCCACTTTTTGCTGGTGTGAAGGAAACCTTGAACGTCAACAAGATGCTCGGCATCAAAGCCGATGCGCTGGTATCGGTGGCCGTCATCGTCGTGAACCAGGTCACGCAGTACGTCACCTATTTTCTTCTGGGGACCGTCTTCAGTTTCACCATCCTCTTCGACCTGCCCAACCTGAGTGCGAAGATTCAGGCCTTGAGGCATACGAGGATGCGCGACGTTTACGAGGAAACAGCCGAAAGCGTGGCCAAGTTCGCCTTGGTGGTCGGAGCCGCCTTTCAGGCTCAGATCTTCATTGCCACGCTCAACACGACCCTGACCGCCCTCGGCCTCTGGCTGTTGAACATCAAGCCCGTGGCGCTGCTCTCGATCATCGTATTCTTCGCGGGGCTCATCCCGGTGCTGGGGATTTTCATATCCTCGGTGCCCATCCTGCTGCTGGCCTTCAACCTCCAGGGATGGGTGCTGGCCCTGAAGGCGGCGGGCATGATCGCCTTCGTTCATGCCGTCGAGGCCTATTTCCTCAATCCGAACATCTTCTCCGCGGTTCTCAAGATCAACCCCATCATCACCCTGATCATTCTCTACATCGGACACACTCTTTTCGGGCTGTGGGGAATCCTCCTTGGAGTGCCGGTTTCGGTGTACATTTACCGCTACATCCTGCTGGCCGCGAGCCCGATTGAGCAAGCTCCGAGGGAGGAGGGCGGCGGTGAGGCCCAGCCTGGATGAATCGACCTTCAGACCTGCCCGAGGAGCTCCTTCTTGAGAGACTGGCTCAGGGGTTTGGGGCCGAACCACATGGCGAACACCGCGGAGGAGAAATCCTCTCCTTCAATGACACCCATTTCGGTCCCGTTGAGCTCAAGCACCGTGCCTTTTCCCGGGGTGTAGGTGAGGGCGTAGCGGTCTCCCGCTCTCACGTCCCGGTAAAGGGCGTTGAATCGGTCGATGCGGGGCTGGAGCCCGGCGATCTTCCCCACGTCCACATTCTCCCGCAGGAGCTTTTCGGTGAGCTTGATGAAATCTCGGGCCGAGATGGGATGAAAATACTCGATTTCCAGCCGCTTGGGGACATCGCTCAGGATTGCCGAAGGCTTCACTCCCTCGCCCAGATAGAGGGCGGCGACGCTGACCTTGTAGAACCTCCAGACGGTTTTCAGGCCGACCCCATTGAGCTCCATCGGCACCTCCGAGGCGACGACGCGGGGATTGAAATACACCCCTTCAATGAGACGGGCCTCGGCGGCGGAAACGGCCATCAGGGTCAACAGCAGCGCTGAAACCAGACCTCTCTTGAATCTATCCGCATCGATCATCGGGAACCTCCACTCTGCACTGGATCCGTTTTCCCGATGATCATAATCATTGAAGCTCTTGAAGCAAGGCGCCCGTTGGGTCTGCACTTCGATCCAGGCAGTCGGACCCCAAGGCGCTGCCGTTTGAAGCCCGCCACTCCGCCTCGTCAGGACCCGTCGCGCCCCATGGCCTGGTTCTGGAGCCGCATCCTCTGGAGGAGGCTTTCGAAAGAAGTCCTCGAGATTTCGCGGTTGAACGTTTCGCGGTAGTTCGCGACGACGCTCACCCCATCGATCTCCACGTCCCGGATCCACCATTGCCCGGCCTTCTGCACCATGTGGTAGTCCACGGGAATGTGCTCATTGGCCCGCATGATGACCGTCTGGACGAATGCCCCCTTTCCCCGGGGCGTCTCGCCGCGATACTCGATGGTCTCTTTTCTAAGGAAGTTCAATACCATACGCGTGTAGGAATCCTGGAAGAGATCCGAGAAGAGCTTTTGAAACTCGGCCTGCTGACTGGCCGAGAGCTTCTTCCAGTGAGCCCCGAGGGACTCCCGGGCCATGTCCGAGGAAACGAAGCTGCCGGCGATGAGCTCTCGCACCAGGCGCGCTCGCTCCTTCCGCTGAAGCTCGCCCTCGAGGTCCTTGCGCGTCTGGATGTCGATGGCGGTGTCCAAAACGGCCTTGACCCTCTCCATGGCGCCCTGAGGCGCTGAGAAGAGAGGAAAGGGGGAAAGGATCGACAGGGCGACGAAAATGGCGAGGCTGGCTAGACAGGGTCTGATCATCGGTAGGTTCTCCTTGCATGCGTGAATCCAGGCGGATTCATGTGCATCAGAAGGGAGGGGAGGAGAAGCACCGCGGCCACCAGTACGCAGAGGCTCCCCGCCCAGGCCACGAATCCAAGGCTGAAGATGCCTCGATGGTGAGAGATCATCAGCATCCCGAAGCCGACGGTAGTCGTGAGGGCGGCGAGGAGGACCCCCTTGAAGGTGCTCAAGGGAATGGCTCCAGGTGGCAGGTCCCCCTCCTTCCAGCGATGAATGATCACGATGCCGTACTCCACCCCGGCTCCCACCACCAGCGGCATGAACATGCTGTTGGCCAGGTTGAAGTGCAGGTTGGCCGCTCCCATGATGCCGACGGTCCACAAGGTCCCGAAGGCCAGGGGCGTCAGGGCGAGCAGCGAGAGAGAGATGCGACGCAGCCCCAGGAAAAGCAGAATGGCGACGGCGATGATGGCGTAAGTGGACGCCTTGATACAGGCATTCTTGTAGGCCGTTGCAAAGACATAAAGCGAAACGGGATCGCCCACCACCTCGGGGTCCACGGTCTGCAGCTCACGAACGAACTGAGACAGAGCCTCCTCCTCCCATATGGATTGACTCGGGAAAATCCGAATCAGAAACTTGCCGTCGTGGTAGAACCAGTCCCTGATCTCCGCGGGCAGGTTTTCGATGGTCATGGGCCCCGCGGAAGCCGCCTTGCGCATCATCTCCCAGGTGCTGAGCAGATCGTCCCGGAACAGCTTCCGGTATTCGAAGAAACGTTCGGGAGCCTGGGGGGATTCGGAGAGGGCCTTTTTGATTTCCTCGATGAGGCGTCGGACGGCCTTCATCTGCACGATAAGGTCTTCGCCCGCGCCCGCCGCGGCGGCTTCCGACTCCTGCATCTTGAAGCGAATGCGCTCCAGAATCTGTTCCAGGTCGTTGACGTCCGACACGCGATTGACGAGCACCGCCGGCTTGACCTCCGGAATGGACCTTCGCAGCCCGCGCAGGATCGGCGCCTTTTCCTTTTGATCCGCCGGAAGGAATGAATAGATGCTTTCTGCCTCCGACACCGAGGGGAGCTGCTTGAGGACCTCGCTCCGAGTTGCCACCTCATCGGGTGAAGTCACTATCATCGAGGCCGTGAAGAGCGATCGCTCCGAGTGTTCGAGGATTTGCTTCTCCCAGACGACCGATTCCGCGTTGGCCGCCTGAAGCCTCAGGGGATTCAGATCGAAGTCGACGCGCGTCGAGCTCCAGAAGCTCAGCAGACATGCCACCAGGGAGAGTGCCATGACCCAGCGGGCGCTCCGGGGGGAGAGCCGCATCATTGAGGAATCGTTCCGCCAGAGTGGCTTCCGGATGGGACGATGGGAGGGGACTCCCCTGGCGATGATCGGGGTGAGAGCCGGCAGAACGGTGAAGTCCGCAACGAGGGTGAGCAGAATCCCGACTCCGGTGATGAGGCCGAGCTCCATCAGGCCCCTGAAGCCGGTCAGCACGAAAGGCAGGAATGAGAAGGCCGCGGTCAGACCTGCCAGCAGGATCGCCGGACCCGAGGATTCAGTCACCTGTCTCACCACCGTCCACGGGTCCCGGCCGCCATGGCGTGATTCCTCTTCGAATCGCGACATCCAGTGGATGCAGTAATCGAGGCCCAGGCCGCATAGAAGCGGGGCGAACACCACCGAGAGGATGTTGAGGTGGCCAATGAACAGGGTGGTCCAGCCGAAGGTCCAGCAAAGCCCCACCATGAGGGAAATGAGCTCGACCAGCGGCCGGCGTATCCCGCGGAAAAAAAGAATCATGAGCACCAGCACGCCGCCCAGGGAAAGCCAGGTGGCGATGAGCATGTCGTTCAGGACGGTGCTGATTTCATCGTGGTTCAGCGCTTCCTGGCCGGTGACTCCCACCTGGATGTCGGAATACTCGACCCTCAATTCCCTGATGATGGCGCGGAGCTGGTCCAGGGAGCCCTGGAGCTCGTTGAAACCCTTGCTGACTCTTTCCGGAAAAACCACGAGGAGGAGATACTTCCGGTGGCCCTCCCAGAGATATCCTTCCAGGTTCAGATCCATGCCGCCGTTCTGAAAGAGGGATGCCCAGGGAGACTTGTAGGCGTCATCGCCCCGAAGGTAGGCCGAGAGCCCGTCCAGCGTGACGATGAGCGGGCTGAGATCCATGGAATGAGGAGCATCCTGCCTGGAGGAGGGGTCCGGTTCGGCCAGGAACCCCGTGAAGAGCTCCCCGACCATTTGCGAGGCCATTCTACGGTTCAATAGGTTGAAGAAGGCCAGGATGTCCTGTTTTTCAGCCAGACCGCGAATGAGGTCGGCATGCTCCTTGAGACTGGCCTCTATCTCTCGGATCTGCTCGGGCTCCAGGTAGTAAAAGGCCCATGGTTTCACCTGCTCGGGGTCGATCCGGTAAAAGACTTCCCTGAAGTGGACCGGGTCGTTCTGGATGCGTTGAGCCAGGGCCTCGGCGAAGGCCACCGCACGCTGGGGCGAGGGGACGGAAACCACGACGGTGAAACTGGAGTCATTCGATTTGAAGGGCTCCAGGCGTTCGGTCAGGGCGATGAGGGGGTGGTTGTGCGATATGAGCTCGAGCTGGTCCGTGATGACGTCCAGCCGCTGCACGGTGATATGGATCGAAGCCCAGGCCGACAGGAAAACACAAGCCAAAACAATGCGGGGTCTGAGCGTGACCCATCGGGTCCAGCGCTGAAGCAGGTTGGAAACGGATTTCATGGCGCCGTGCGTATCAACTTTCCGAGGCGCACGCCGGCGGCACCCTCACCCCCTGTCGCCGGCGAGGACGGCAGGGATTGGGCTGGTGCCCCCGAGCGAGGGCCTCACGGATTGGTGGTCTGGTATTCCGCAATGGCATGATCGAGCCGAGCGAGGGCCACGTGATAGCTGTAGAGGGCCAGCAGGTACTCACCCTGGTTCTTCCCGTATCGATCTATGGCGTCGAACATGTCCTTGGCCGTACCCACTCCCATGTCGAAGTTGGTGAAGCTCGAAACGATCCATCGGCGCGCCGCCGCCGCCCCTTCGGCGTAGGCCTCGTAGGAGGCCTTGTGCTCCAAGACGTCCTGGTAATACTTCGCGACCTCCACAGGGATGTTCTGTTCGGCATACTCCTTGGTGTGAAGCAGCTTCCTGTAATTGGCCTCCTCCTTGCGCACTCTCGCGCGTCCAATGCCCATGTCCAGGCGCCATTCCGCTCCCAGCACGACCCCGACCTGAGCATGGTTGAAGTCGTCGGGGAAGTAGGAAACGTCGAGCCGCTCCCTTCCCGGGGCACCGGCGAAGGAGCCGATGGCCGCGCCGAAAAGGGAAGGGTACAGGTCGGCCTTGGCGGCGTTGACAAGGGATCGCTGAGCTTCGATGCCTTCATCGAGCTGCTTGAGCTCCGGCCGTCGGCCGAGAGCCGCCTGGATGTATTCCTCCTGGGGCGCAAGGGTTCGGTCCCCGGCGGGCAGCTCACCGCGGTCGAGCTTCAGTTCCTGGCCGGGCGAAAGCCCAACCTTCTTTTTCAGGGCCAGCGAGGCGATTTGTGCACCCGACTCGGCCTTGGCCTGAAAGGCCTTCACTTCGGCGGCAAAGGCCTCCTGCCGGTGGAGATCCGTCGGATCCACGTGGCCCGCATTGACTTGCAGAAGCCTCCGGATCCTGACCCTGGCGTCTTCGTTGAAAGCATTGGCGTCCTCGGCCGCTGCCCTGCCCTGCAGCGCTACGATGAGCGCGTAGTAGAGTTCCTTCACGCTCAGAATGACATCGCCCCGCTTTTTCTCCTTTTCGATTCGTTGAACTTCCAGTCCCCGGGCGGCCGCATCCTGACGGTTGGATATCTTTCCGAAAGTGTAAAGCGGCTGGACGAGGAACAGCTCGAGGCGGCCGAACACCCCGATGCTCTCCTCGTCCTGTTCCTTGAGACGTCCGCGAAACCTGCCGTCGGCATCGAAACGACCGGTCACGCCGGGCTGGTCCGCATCATTGACGGGTCCCGCAATGCCGATGACTTCCAGCTGAGCCCACTGACCGGCCTTGGCCTGGGAGAGATCGGCCTGGGCGGCCATGACGTCCTGTTCAGCTTCGCGCAGTTCGGGCGCGGTTTCAAGAGCCATGCGAATGCAGTCGTCCAGGCTGAGGACCACGGTCTCCGCGGCGAAAGCTGACCGGAAAGCGACCGAAACCGTCAGAAACCCCCCGAGAAGTGCCATCAACGCGATGCCATGCCGGCATCTGTTGGAAAGAAACATCCCCTCACCCTCCTGTTACCCTGCTTTTCAGCGTAGCCCGCGGACCATCCCCGATGATACCGCAGCCAGAACCGTGCCTTTGTATTCCTCAGCCGATGTCGCTCATGCGCCGACCATCGGGTATGCTCCCAAAATTCATCAAGCCCCCTCCCTTCAAGGCATTCGGTGCATTCGTCGGAAGCGGCCTGGTGACGGGGGATATGGGTGCGTCGAGCTCACAAATGCCGACAAAATAACGCAGTTCAGCCCCGATGAAAAGCTCAATGCAATCCCTCAATTCCGATCCCAGACTCCGGCGACGGGAAAGTTGGCTTGATGTGAAGCTCGCTGGAATGTAGTCTTGATTCGCTTGAAACCGGCCGGACCACTTGCATCCACGGCTTGCGGAAAGGGAGTGCCAGAGGGGATTGCCATCACGTGTCCTGATCATCAATGCTGACGATGCCGGCTACAGCCGGGGCATCAACCATGCCATAGCACAGTGCGCGGACCGGGGGGTGGTGCGGAGCACGACCTTGATGGCCAATGGCGGGGCATTCGAGCACGCGGTCAAGGTCCTCGGGGGCGTCAGGGACCTCGGAATCGGCGTCCACCTGGTTTTGACGGACCTTGCACCCGTGGACCCGACAGGACGCATGCAGGAGCTTCTGGACGAGGGAGGGCGTCTGCCTCGAGGTCCCCTGGCCTTGTTTTCGGCCCTGGCCGCCGGGCGCGGGGGCATGGAAACCCTGAGACGGGAGCTGATTCTTCAGGTGGAGAAGGTCCTGGACCATGGAATCCTCCCCACGCATCTGGACAGCCACAAGCATGTCCACGCGGCCCCGCCCATTTTGGAGATGGTCCTGAAAGTGGCTGCACGCTACGGTATCCGCTGGGTCAGGAATCCCTTCGACGAAACCGGGCGGGCTCCGGATATCCTTCGCTCCCTGGATGGCCCTTGGCGAAGCCGCTTTCTCCTCCAGTGGTTCCAGAGCCGGGAGACTCGCCTCCTGAGGCCGTATTTCCGCCGAGCGGTGCGCCGGGCCGGACTGCTCACTCCGGACGGATTCTTCGGGACCGCGCTCACGGGGTTATGGAATATGCAACTGGTGCAAATGGTTCTCGGGAGACTCCCTCCCGGCAGATACGAGTGGATGGCACACCCGGGCAGGGACGAAGCCGAGCTCCGGCGCATGGGCACAAGGCTCGTGGAAGAACGTTTTCGGGAGATGGAACTGATGCTGTCGCCGGAACTCGAGCGCTTCCTGACCGCTCATGCCATTGAGTTGCGGAGTTACACGGGGTAATGTCAGGCCTGACGAGATTTCTCGGCGCACTTGGCCTGGTATCGGCGTCGTTTGGGGGGCCGCTGGGGTCGGGGAGAGAGGAAATCCACGCGTATATATTCGCGTTTGTTCACAAAGGAAACAAACACCTTGTCCATGTTGAGCTCTTTCTGGACAATCGCTCGAATCAAAGCCAGGTCGGAATGCTTGCTGATCCCATGCTTACCATAGTCTTCCGTCTTGATGTAGAGTGACATCAGCACGTTCTCCATGAATGAAGGGTTTTCCGAGTGTGACTTGTTCCGTCGAAAGGTTCCAAAAGGACATGGGCTGAAATTGTGGATGATCCCGGGGGAACCACTTGAACGAAAAGCTCGCTCTCGATCATGGGCTGTCGACCATCCGTCCACTCACATTGCCACGATTCTTCATTTCGGTCTGATGTTATATTAGCATGAGGTTTGGGATTGTCAAAAGGTTAATGGTCGCACGGGGCGGGCGCTGGAACGGCGGGCGGAGCGGCGGCAGCTCCTGTGTCGTAGCCGGGAAACAGAGGGCTTCTTGCCCTGCATCTCGAAGGGGTGAGTCCCACAATGCGGATCGGGGTTGGATGACAGATGACCGTCGCGGTGAAGGGAGTGGTGGAGCGCATCACCTACAGCAATGAAGAGGACGGTTACTCCGTCATCCAGATGAAGGTGGTCGGCAGGCGAGGCCTGGTCACTGCCGTGGGGAGCTTTGCGGCGCTGACTCCTGGAGAAGTCTTAAGCATGGAAGGCTCATGGGACATGCACCCGCGCTACGGGGAGCAGTTCAGGGTGGTCCGCTACGAGGCCGAGGCCCCGGCAACCCTGAAGGGGATCGAAAAGTACCTCGGCTCGGGTCTCATCAAGGGCATCGGCCCCGTCATGGCACGGCGAATCGTCGGCCGGTTCGGCGCCGAGACCCTTGAGGTCATCGACTCCCAGGATGATCGCCTGCTGGAGGTGGAGGGGATCGGCAAGGGCCGTCTCGATCTGATCCGGAAAGCCTGGGCGGATCAAAGGGAAATCCGGGACCTCATGGTCTTCCTGCAGGGCCACGGCATCAGCCCGGTCCACGCCACCCGCATTTACAGGCAGTACGGGGGCCAGGCTCGTCAGGTTGTCCAGGAGAACCCGTACCGCCTCGCTTCGGACATCACGGGCATCGGTTTCCTCACGGCCGACCGCATCGCCGCAAAGATGGGCTTCTCCCATGATTCGGAGCAGCGGGCCGAGGCCGGCCTCACGTACGCCATGCAGCAGGCTTCCGAGGAAGGCCACGTTTGTCTGCCCCGCGGGCTTCTGTTGGAACGTTCCCAGGCTCTGCTCGAGATAACGCCCGCGGTTCTGGAGGCTGCCCTCCATCGACTGACAGCGTCTCGCCAGTGTGTTGTCGAGAACCTGCCCGAGCCCATGGCCACGCGTTTTGGAGATGCGATGGCTGTTTATCTCCGGGGATACCATTTCGCCGAGGTGCAGACCTCCCGGC
>Ga0101944_10006446_pt1 | contig 12482 bp, 14 predicted proteins | sample DewCreD2012metaG_FD_75245 | JGI IMG/M metagenome (GOLD analysis project Ga0101944, IMG submission 75245) | Hot spring sediment bacterial and archeal communities from British Columbia, Canada, to study Microbial Dark Matter (Phase II) - Dewar... ... | reverse complement strand
CATCATTTGAAACCATTACCAATAAAGACATCGAATATGTTCAACACAAGTTAAACAATAGACCAAGAAAAAAAATGGGATTTTTATCGCCAATTGAATTTTTATACTTAAATTTGTCTAATCAAAAAGTTGTATTTGTGACTTGAATTCAGCAAGTTATCCCTGATGAAAAACAAAAATTATTATTATCTCATTTTCTGTCCATTATAAAAGAACAAAAACCCTATTTAAATCCATCCCTTACTTTATCCGAATTAGCAAAACATATCGGAACCAATCGTAGTTATCTTTCTGCCATAATTAATCATCATTTCAAAAAAAATTTTAATCAGTATATTAATGAATGCCGGATAAATGAAGCCATGCATCTGTTAAAATTACACTATCCGGAATATTCGATTAAATCTGTCAGCGAACAAGCCGGATTTTTTTCGTATTCTTCTTTTTATCGCTTTTTTAAAAAACATACCGGAATGACTCCTGAAAAATATATCATTCAGATAAAAAAAAGTAAACCGATAGAAAAAACAGATTATTAAAACAAAAAAAATTTAACTTAGGTTTATTTGACGAAAGTGAAAACAGTTTTATGAATCCTGTAAAAATTATACTGGCCGATTCACAAATTCTTTTTAAAGAAGGCATCAGATCAGTTCTTAACAATGCTTCTGATTATACAATTGTAAATTCAGTTGATGCGAAAGATGAATTGTTCAGCATACTCAACAATCCACATCCCGATTCGTTGCTGATTATAGATCCCTCCCAACTGAACGGCTTTAAACCCATTCATCTTCGGGAACTCATAAATTTATTTAACGCCGCTAAAATTCTTGTCCTTACTTCAAATGCCGGCAGAGATAATATCTTACAGATACTGACAACAGGAATCAATCATTTTCTGCTGAAAACCTGTACAGCAAATGAATTGCTGAATGCGCTGAATGCAATTATATATAATGAAAAATATTTATGCCGTGAAGCAATAGAAGTATTACTTGAAAAAAATATTTCTTCTTCCGTTATCAAAAACCCGGAACAACCTCATCTGACAAAAAAAGAAACTGAAATTATTCAATGGATCGCAAGAGGTATGACAACCAAGGAAATTGCCGCACATTGCTTTTTAAGTATCCATACCGTTAATACTCACAGGAAAAATATTTTCAGGAAACTGGAAGTGAATAATACCTCCGAACTGGTGATGTTTGCTGTAAAAAAAGGTATAGTGGATACCACCGAATACTATATTTGATTAATCCAATTTATTCAATAAAAGGATCTGCAATGAGATGAGCTAGTTGAATTAATTCGGTTTATCCCGATTTAGAAAAAATAACCCACTAGGTGATTGATAAGGAACATAATAAGGTATATTTTTCTTAATCGCTATGCATTAGAAAATTTTCTATTGTGTAGTTTAGGATTAAATTATCCGCAGTTCTCACTGTAAAAAGGTATTTAAAATACCATAAACAGAGTATTGTTTGAATGATTTTTATCATTGACTTTTGTAATGTAATAAATTTTAAACTATGGCTAAAGTTTACAAAAACCTGACCGAATTAATCGGCAATACTCCATTACTGGAGTTATCTAATTTTAACCGGGAAAAAAAGACCCTGTCCACCATCATTGGCAAACTGGAATATTTTAATCCTGGCGGAAGTGTAAAGGACCGTATTGGTTATTCGATGATAAAGGATGCCGAGGAACGCGGACTGATAGATAAAGATACAGTTATTATTGAACCCACCAGCGGCAATACAGGCATTGCTCTGGCTTTTATAGCAGCGGCAAAAAAATACAAACTGATTCTGACCATGCCCGAAACAATGAGTATTGAACGGCGTAATCTGCTAAAGGCACTGGGCGCAAAAATTGTGCTTACTCCCGGGACCGAAGGTATGAACGGAGCCGTACGAAAAGCCAACGAGCTGGCACAAAGTATTCCCCGTTCGTTTATCCCCCAACAATTTAAAAATCCGGCCAATCCGGAGATTCACAGAAAAACAACCGCCGAAGAAATCTGGCGGGATACCGGCGGACAAGTGGATATTTTTGTTTCCGGAGTGGGGACAGGGGGATCTATTACAGGAGTGGGCGAAGTATTAAAACAACGGAAAAATGATATAAAAATAGTAGCTGTTGAACCCACTGATTCACCAGTGCTTTCCGGAGGGAAACCCGGATTGCATAAAATTCAGGGAATTGGCGCCGGATTTATTCCTGATATCCTCAATACATCTGTTATTGACGAAATTATTACTGTAAAAAACGAAGATGCTTTTTCTACCTCGCGTGATTTGGCCAGGACCGAAGGATTACTGGTGGGTATTTCATCCGGAGCTGCAGTATTTGCTGCATTAAAACTGGCCCTAAGAACTGAAAACAAAGAAAAAAACATTGTTGTTATCCTGCCTGATACCGGTGAACGATATCTGTCCACCCCCTTATACCAGTTTGAACCCTCAGAAAGTGTGCTATCGAACCTGTTAAGTGATATTTTGCAAAAGGCCTGAATTCTAATACAAAAAACAATGAAAGTAATCATTAATGTAAAAGAAAAGTTTCTGGATGAAAACTCAATTTCATTAACTGAATTACTGAAAAGGAATAATGTACAAAATCCGGAAATGATTTCTGTACAGGTAAATGGTACTTTTGTCAAAAAAGATGAATTTGCCACAACCGTTATCAGAGATAACGATGTTATTGATTATATTTATTTTATGGGCGGCGGCCAGTTCACTCCGGGTTTTTCCACCAAAGTGATTCATGCCCCGTATCTTAAAAAAGATGTGCATAATGCCTTGTTAATGCCCATTTACAGTAATGCAGCATACGAGTTTGATACAGCTGAAGATATGGCCGAGGCCTTTCTCGGACATAAACCGGCACACATGTATTCACGCATATCAAATCCGACGGTAGAAAATTTTGAACAGAAAATTAAAAATATTACAGGCGCTTTAACTGTAACTGCCCTAAGTTCGGGAATGGCGGCTATTGCCAATAGTATTCTTACTTTTACTGAACAAGGCGACAACCTGATTACCTCTCATCATCTGTTTGGCAATACCTATTCGTTATTTTCATCAACCCTGCGCGATTTAGGTGTCGAATGCCGGTTTATTGATCTGACCCGCCCGGATGAAATTCTGCAAAGCATTGATCAGAAAACACGGGCTGTTTTTTTTGAAACCATTACCAATCCCCAACTCGAAGTAGCCGATATACAAATTTTATCTGAAATCGCCCGTGCCCATAATCTGGTATTAATCGCTGATACCACCCTCACCCCTCCGAATATCTTTACAGCTAAACATTATGGAATTGATCTGGAAGTAGTTTCGGCTACTAAAATTATATCCGGAGGCGCAACTTCGGTGGGCGGACTAATTATTGATTACGGCACATTTGACTGGAGCCAAATCCCTAAATTAAGAAACTATTATAAACAATACGGATATTTTTCTTTTAATGCCAAACTGAGAAAAGAAGTTTTCAGAAATCTCGGAGCATGTTTATCTCCCTATCATGCCTACCTCCAAAGCATCGGCTTAGAAACCCTGTCGTTACGGTTTGAAAAGGCATCCTTAAACAGCTATATCCTTGCAGATTTTCTGAGCCGGCAAAAAGCTGTTCATTCAGTAACCTATCCGGGATTAGCCGGTTCGGCATTTTATGAAATAAGTAAAAAACAATTTAACACCCCCTACCCCTGTTCCATGTTAACCTTTTGCCTGGAATCAAAACAAGAGTGTTTTCGTTTTATTAATAATCTGAAACTTATCCGACGAGCTACCAATATATCCGATAATAAAACCCTGGTGCTTCATCCGGCCTCAACCATTTTCAGTGAATACAGCGAAGAAAAAAGAGACGAACTGGGCGTGAGTGATACCTTAATACGAATAACCACGGGCATCGAAGATCCGGATGATTTGCTTCAGGATTTAATCAATGCTTTAAATCAATAATTATGAATTTTACCGATGAACAGATTGAACGGTACAGCCGGCATATTATCCTTGCCGATGTAGGTGCAGAAGGACAGGAAAAAATACTCCATTCGAAAGTGCTGATTGTTGGGGCCGGCGGACTGGGTTCTCCCGTGGCCCTGTATCTGGCCGCTGCCGGCGTAGGAACAATCGGTATCATTGATGGAGATAATGTAGATATGACTAATCTTCAGCGTCAGGTGATTCATTTTACTCCTGATCTGAATAAACCCAAGGTCATCTCTGCCAAAGAAAAAATTAATCAGCTCAACCCTGATATAACTGTAATAACCTATCATGAATTGCTTACCCGCGAAAATATCCGGGAAATTATCCGAGAGTATGATTTTATTGTGGATGGCACAGACAATTTCCCGACCAAATTTCTGATTAATGATGCCTGTGTGCTTGAGAGAAAACCCTTTTCACATGGCGGTATTCTGCGCTTCGAAGGACAAACCATGACCTGTCTGCCCGGCCAGGCCTGTTACCGTTGTGTATTTGACAACCCGCCGCCACCCGATGCTGTGCCAACCTGTTCGCAGGCCGGAGTGCTGGGTTCGGTGGCAGGTATGCTGGGCACCATACAGGCCTCCGAAACGCTTAAATTTTTAATCGGAAAAGGTCAATTACTGGTTAACCGGATGCTCATTTTCGACGCATTCAAAATGGAATTCCGGACCGTATCCTTTAAACGGAATCCCGCATGCCGTGTTTGTGGTACAGATGCATCCATAAAAGAACCTGAAACCTATTTATTCCCTGTTTGTGATATTAAAAAATGAGTATGGAAACAACGAAAAAAAAGAAAATGTCTATTATCTGCTTCAGCGGAGATTTTGACAAACTGGTGGCTGCCTTTACCCTTGCCACAGGTGCAGCTGCAGTGAATTATGAAGTCAACCTCTTTTTTACTTTCTGGGGATTAAATGCAGTTAAGAAAAAGAAAAACAGACGTTTTACCGGAAAGGGCTTTCTGGCCCGGTTTTTTGGCTTTCTCATGGGCGGGCTTCATAATGTCCCGCTGAGCCGGCTGAATTTTTCCGGCCTGAGTCCCAAACTCATGACTTTTCTGATGCGTAAAAGAAATGTAGCCACCTTACCGGAACTTATACAGGCCGCCATACTCCTGAATGTAAAATTTTATGCCTGCGAAATGTCTATGCACATTTTGGGATTAACAAAAAACGATTTTATTCCGGAAATCAGAGAAGTATTAGGCGTAGCTAAATTTCTTGAATATTCGGAAGGCGGCGACCGGATTTTTATTTAACATTTAACAATATGACAACCTTCAAACTGGATATTACAAAAGATCATTGTCCCATGACCTTTGTAAAAACAAAACTGAAACTTGCACAACTGCAAAAGGGGGATATACTGGAAGTATTACTGACCCGGGGCGAGCCCCTCGATAATGTTCCGAAAAGCGCCATGGAACAGGGATTTGAAGTGATTAAAATTGAAAATGTCAACGATAATGTTTATCAGGTAAGCATACAAAAATGATACAGATTAAAAGAGATATTTTTAATGGTTTGATTGAACATGCCCGGCGGGATACACCGGTTGAGGCCTGCGGATATCTGGCCGGAAAAAACAGGATAATTACCAAACAATATAAACTGACCAACATGGATCAAAGCCCCGAACACTTTTCACTTGATCCCGCCGAACAATTTGAAGTATTAAAAAAAGTCCGGGATACAGGTCTCGAAATCATGGCTAATTACCATAGCCATCCGGCAACTCCGGCAAGACCGTCGCAGGAAGATATCCGGCTGGCATACGACGCCGATATTTACTATTGTATCGTTTCTTTAGCCGGGAACCCGGAAATTAAATTCTTTAAAATTCAGAATCAAATCGTAACTGAACAACAAATTCAAATAATAGATTGAAATGAAAAAGCAATCTTATTTTATCTTCCTGTTGTTTTCTGCATTGATTATAGAAATCCGCGGAAATCCTCTTGAAAAATCACCTAAACAATATTCTTTCGAAACAGGATATCAATATGTTTTATCGTCGGATTTTAATGAGAAAGCTGTTTCGGGCATATCTGTTTTAGCAGATTATGCCTGGCAATTATCCGGATTTAATCAACGAAAAAAAGTATTCCTGTCAATTCCTTTGGGATATTCATATTTATTTGCCCAACCCGGTAATAACAGTCGTAACGGAAAAATCTTATTATACGGGTGGACTGTCAGACATGAACTGAAAAAAGATAAAAAAATAATTCCATTTATCGGTTATGCGCTAATGCTTAATCAATTATCCTTTCAGGAAATTGATGGAAGCATATTCGGGCACCATACAAAATTTGAAACCGGAATAAATATAGCAGGAAACAAAACCCGGGCGTTTTTTGTAAAAGTTGAATATTCACTTGTACGATATCCTTCACTGGGCAATAAAGAAAGCCGGTGGATGCATTATGCCGGAATAAAAACAGGAATACGGTTTAATTAGTCAATCCTTAACAAGATTTCAAGTTGTTGATAGACAAGCTAAAAGGTATGTGTTTTCTTAATCGCTATGCATTAGAAACCCGTCTATTGCATAGAATGAGTTTATAAGATTAATAATACGACACTAAACTGTTTTTATGTTGTAACTACCAATAATATTGATATTAATAAATTTCAACTGCTAAAACCATATTTGTAAATTTCTCTTTATACCAAGATCAGAACCTCCAGAATAATCAAATGAATAAACATGGCATTTAAAAAAATGTTATACGAGCTCTTTATATAAATCAGAAATTTTTCTTACAGTATCGTTGATATGAAAATTATTAATTACATGTTGTTTTGATTGCCATCCTATTTTTTTGCGCAATTCACTATTATAATATAACTGCTCAATTGCTGTAGCAAGAGCTGCCGGATTTTTTACTGGCACTGTAAGGGCAGTAGTGCCATTAATCGCTAATTCTCTGTTTCCGGGTATTGATGTTGTAACTGATGGAATACCTAAACTCATGGCTTCAATTAATGCTTTGGTTGTGGCTTCTCCCTTAATAGATGGCAGTATAAAAAGATCAGATCCTGCTACCAGATTTAATGAATCGTTACGGTACCCCGTAACATGAATCTGGGTATTAAATTTACACCGGCTGATTAACCGTTTCAACTCGCCCTTATCCATATCGCTGCCAATTAAAAAAAGATGAATGGGCATTTGTATCGGTAATTTATCCATAGCCATAATCAGATACTTAATACCCTTCATACGTCGCGCATTAGCCACACAAGATATTTTAAAAATATTGACTGGCAGGCCAAATTCTGAGTAATCAGAAGGACGTATAGTTTCATACCACTGCGGATCATGGCCTTTATTAATCGTAATGGCCTTTTCTTTCTTGAAAAACAATTGCCTGTGAAACATTTCCCGTATGGCCTCTGCAAGACAAATAATTTTATCAACCCGCCAATTCAGATATTTCAAATAACAACTCGGATCATACCAATGAATATTACCCGTATAACCTCTGTAAAGAACTACTTTTACCGAAATACCCAATGATGCAATTAATCCGTTATAAATTGAATTATTACTGAATAATTGAAGAATATGGTACCCTCCTTCCTTCAACTCCTTCCGTACTAATCGGATAAACCGCAAATCATATTTACGCTCCGGATAAGCGCCAATAAAACGAATTCCTTCATCAATAAATCTCCGTGAATATTCAGTATCCTTCCTGGATATCACTGTTATTTTAATTCCTTTCTTAAATAGTCCGATTACCGCCTCGGCCTCTGGTCTGGCAGATATTAACGTGCCATAATTACCAATAACCAATACTTTAATCTCATTCGCCATACGCCAGAATTAATTGATGCTTTGCATTTCAACCAACTGATAGTAACGCCCTTTTTTTTGCATCAGTTCGTCATGACAACCTCGTTCAATGATGCGGCCATCTTCAAGAACAATAATCTCATCGGCATGCTTAACTGTTGAAAGCCGGTGTGCAATTACAATTGATGTGCGGTTTTTCATCAAATTTATAATAGCATCCTGTACCATTTTCTCCGATTCTGTATCAAGAGATGATGTGGCTTCATCTAAAATTAATATCGGCGGATTTTTAAGCACTGCTCGCGCTATACTTACCCGCTGTTTCTGACCACCCGATAATTTCACTCCCTGCTCCCCTACCCTGTAATAATACCCTTCGTTGTAACCCGAAATAAATTCATCTGCATTTGCAACCTGTGCTGCCGATTTTACTTCCTGTTCTGTGGCCCGTTCTACACCAAATGCTATATTATTAAAAAATGTATCGTTAAACAATATGGGCTGTTGACTCACCACGCCAATTTTATCTCGTAACTGATGAAGTGAATATTGCCGGATAGATTTTCCATCAATCAAGATATCTCCCGAGGTAACATCCATGAACCGCGGTAACAAATCGGCAAGAGTTGATTTTCCGGAACCTGATTTTCCAACAAGGGCAATTGTTTTTCCTTTCTCAATTACAAGATTAATATTCTGTAAAACATATTCTTCTTCATATTTAAAATAAACATTTCGGTATTCTATCTTCTCGCGAAATTCATTAAATATTTCCGGTGTTTCCGGTTCTGTAATTGTTATTTCGGTATTAAGTACTTCGTTAATTCTATCGGCCGAAGCCATCCCTTTCTGAATATTAAAATATGCTATGCTCACAGATTTCGCAGGTGTTATAACCTGCGAAAAAACAACCAGGTAAGTAATAAAACCTTCCGGGGTCAAGCCCCCTTGTGCGCCAAGAACCAGACGCCCCCCATAATACATCAGCACCATCAGTACCAGTGTTGATAAAAATTCACTTAATGGTGTTGCCAGATATCGGCGACGTTGTATCCGGTTTAGCAATATAGTAAACAATTGATTTGCGCGGGCAAACTGTCTTTTCATCTTTTCTTCACCGTTAAAGGCCTTTATAACACGAAGTCCGGTAAGTGTTTCCTCTACAATTGAAGTTATTATACCCAGTTTTGTCTGGCCCTTTCTTGATACACTGCGCAACGTTTTTCCCACCCGTCCTATAAAAAAACCACTTAATGGTAAAAGAATAATGACGAAAAAAGTGAGTGGGGGGCTCATCATAAATAAGAAAACAATAAACAAAATAATTGTGAAAGGATCACGAAATAACATCTCCAGTGAATTCATAATCGAAAGTTCAATCTCAAGCACATCCGCTGTAACACGCGTTAACATATCTCCCTTTCGTTTTTCAGTGAAAAATGAAAGCGGCAGATATAAAATTTTATCATACAATACAGTGCGTATATCCCTCAAAATACCCGTCCGTATAGGCGTCATATAGTAATTTGCCAAAAAACGAAATCCTGTTTTCAACAATGTGGCCACAACAACCATTATACAAATTAATAGTAATGCAACCTCACTTCCGTACAAACGGATAAAATTTGAAATAATAAAATTTAATACCGCTTTTAAATATACAGCCGATAAAACAAATTCACCCGGTGCTTCAACCAAAGGATGAGTTCCGAATAATATCTGAAGAAATGGAATAACCAACGTAAATGAAAACAATGCAAAAAAAGCCGAAAGAATATTAAATATCACATTCAGAACTGCATGCCGTGAATAAGGCCGGATATAAACAAGTAAATGAAGAAATTTTTTCATTCCGGTTTATAGATTTTTTATACCGGTATAAGTAAATGGCGTAATAGCCCTTAATTCATCTTTAACTGCCGGGGAAACCTGAAGCGTATCAATAAATGCATTTATTAATGCAGGCGTTATCTGTTCTCCGGTGCGGGTTAGATCTTTAAGTGCCTCATATGGATTTTTGTAGCCCTCCCGTCTGAGTATCGTTTGTATTGCCTCTGCAACTACTGCCCAATTTTTTGAAAGATCATCTTCAATTGCCGTTTGATTAACCATTATTTTTCCCAATCCTCTAATCAGCGATTTAACAGATATAAGAATATGTGCAAAAGGGACGCCAATATTCCGCGATACTGTTGAATCGGTAAGATCACGTTGTAAGCGCGACACCGGCAGTTTGGCAGATAAATGCTCAAGAAGCGAATTGGCTAATCCCAGATTACCTTCGGCATTCTCAAAATCAATTGGATTTACCTTATGTGGCATAGCCGATGAACCAACTTCATCCTTTTGAATCTTCTGCTTAAAATATTCCATTGATATGTAAGTCCAAAAATCTCGCGATAAATCAATTAGTATTGTATTAATTCGTTTCAAATTATCACAAATAGCTGCAAAATTATCATAATGTTCAATCTGTGTTGTGTATTGTAACCGTGATAAACCCAACGTCTTATTTACAAAATCATTCCCAAATTTTACCCAATCAACAGCAGGATAAGCAACGGCATGAGCATTAAAATTACCTGTAGCTCCACCAAATTTAGCCGAATGCGGAATAGTGTCCATTAATTGTAGTTGATTACTTATGCGTTCAACAAATACCATAATCTCTTTCCCCAGCCGTGTGGGTGATGCCGGCTGACCATGGGTGTGTGCCAGCATAGGAATGTCTCGCCACTGATCCGACAATGTTTTAAGCCGCTGTACCAACTGATTAATCAATGGATAATATACCTCATCAATGGCATGCTTAATGCTCAGCGGTACTGCCGTATTATTAACATCTTGCGAGGTTAAACCAAAATGTATAAATTCTTTATATTCACTAAGTCCCAGATCATCAAATTTTTTTCGTAAAAAATATTCAACCGACTTAACATCATGATTAGTAACACTTTCAGATTGTTTAATATATAAACCATCATCCTGACTAAAATCTTTATGCAACTTCCGCAGTTCATCGTATTTAGATTTATTAAAACCATTAAGCTGTGCCAACGGCAGTTCACATAAACGAATAAAATACTCGATTTCTACATATACTCTATACCGAATCAGGCCAAATTCCGAAAAATATGGAACCAACTCTGTAATCCTGTCTCTATAGCGGCCGTCAACAGGCGATATGGCAGTCAATTCATTTATCTCCATCATCAATCAATAAACATCAAAAATAATAAAATCCCGTTAATAAATTGTGTAATAAATTTTGATTCTGTTTACTTGATTTATTATATTAGCTGTATTGAACTTTTTTTTACTATTTTCTATTTTCAAAATCTGGCAATGATTAATTCTATTTTACTTTCATAACTTTGCTTACTACACATAAATAATATGCAAAAAAGAAATGTCTCCGCGGTTTCATTCATCAACTCCTTACCGTTTGTTTATGGTCTCCAAAATACTGCAATCAGTGAAATAATAGAATTATCGTGTTTTACTCCATCCATCATTGCCGACCGGCTAAAACAAAAAAAAACAGATATAGGTCTCATTCCTGTAGCTGCTCTGCCCTCAATACAAAACTGTACAGTAATACCCGGCTATTGTATCGGTTCCAATTATAAGGCGCGAACTGTTCTGCTGGTCAGCCGGATAAATATAAAAAAAATTAAAAAAGTTATTATTGATCCCGATTCCCGCACATCAAATAAACTAGCTAAAATACTTTTTAAATATTATTGGAAACAAAATATTTCCTGGATTAACCCCAATTTTAAAATTAACCCCAATTTTATTGCTGATGATACGGCAGCTATTTTAATCGGCGATAAAGTATTTGAAGCCGAAAACCGTTTTCCTTTCCAATACGATCTTGCCGAAGAATGGAAAAACCATACCGGATTACCGTTTGTTTTTGCCTGCTGGGCATCTATCCATCCTCTCGATCAAGCATTTATTGACTTATTTAACTCCGGACTTAAATACGGACTTGATAATCTTGATAAGGCCATTGCCGATTCATCAATCGAAACCGGTTTGCGACCTTTAATTAAACAATATCTTACTTTAAATATTAGTCATATTTTTGACCCTGAAAAACAAAAAGCACTTAATCTGTTCCTTCAGCTCTGTAATCATTGATTCTGTCGCCTAATTAACTCCTTTTTAACATGTTCATATCGCTGTTGCTGGTTAGAATACCGGCTTTTTAAAAAATTCCTGAAAAAAAAAGGCCGAAGAAATAAAAAAAATATTATTAATTTAATTAAAATTATAATCCACAATTTTCGTCCTACAGTCATTGATCTGAATCCATCATAATAAAAATAAAAAATTTGTTTAAATACTCGCATACTTACGTTTTTTTTACTTCGCTGTTTTTTTGATTGCTTTTACATTTAATTTTATCCCAGATCCGTCATTAGAATTACGAAGGCACAAGGAAAGGCCAACTCATTAGTTCAGTTGAGCTCCAAAGGCCTTTGAACCAATCTCTCCTTTTCATTTGCATGGAGAGTTTTAGGATACGGCTATTTCCGTTTTTTATCAAATAACCACCTATAGCAAAAACCTTGTACCTAAGGGTTTTCATTTGGTGCTGTACCTTTGTTCCCATCACAGCCTGACGGAAAAGACTCATGAGGTTGTAGGCAAGCA
>Ga0101944_10006443_pt1 | contig 12483 bp, 9 predicted proteins | sample DewCreD2012metaG_FD_75245 | JGI IMG/M metagenome (GOLD analysis project Ga0101944, IMG submission 75245) | Hot spring sediment bacterial and archeal communities from British Columbia, Canada, to study Microbial Dark Matter (Phase II) - Dewar... ... | reverse complement strand
TGATCACGCGTCGCCGCTCCGCTTCCAGCGCGCCCGCGCCTTTGCGCTAGGCGCCGCTCAGAAGGGAATGTCGTCCTCGAAGTCGTCAAAACTGCTGCCGCTGGAAGCTTTGGTCCGGGGCGGACTTGTAGTGCCACTGCCGCCTTCCCGATCGGCTGCCTCGAAAGCGCCACCCCCCCGCGGTCCCAACATCTGCATCCGCTCGGCGACGATTTCGGTGGTATAGCGGTCCTGGCCCTCCTTGTCCTGCCACTTGCGCGTCTTCAGCCGGCCCTCGATGTAGACCTTGCTGCCCTTGCGCGTGTGCCAGACGATGTCGACCAGCCGCTTCTCCCGGTCGGGTTTAAGCTCCGGCTCGACCTCGGCCAGGGCGTACCCCTGGGCCCCGTAGTGGTCAAGGAGAAACTGGCGGTCACGGAGAAAGAGGCTGCGGCGGAAGACCTCGCCGGGCTTCAACTCGAACCGTTTGAGCAGGTCGGCCTCCGGCACAAGCAGGTCGCCCTCCACCGAAATTTTTCCCACCCGGTACTGTGGGCCCTCGCTCACCCCGACGCCCAAGAGAATGTTCTGGCGGTCGGGGGTGAGAAGTTTTTCCGGGCTCGACAACTGGGCCTCGATGTAGCCGTTGTCCTGGTAGTAAAAGTCGAGCATATAAAGGTCGCGGAGAAAGTCCTCCTGGCCGTAGGGTTTGGCGGTGAAGGGGCCCTCAGCCTTGGTCACCATCCGCTGTTTGAGCTTGCGGTCGTCGATCGCCTCGTTGCCGTAAATCTCGACCTGCGAGACCACCGGTTTCTTGCCCTCATCAATCTTGAAGATAAGGTCGACCTGGTTGGGTCCGGCCGGCCGGACCTCGAGGTCCACCCGGGCCATCAGGTGCCCGCGCTTGGCGTATTCGCTGAGGAGCTTGCCCTTGATTTCGGCCAGTTTGGCCGGGTCGTAGACCGAGCGGGGCTTGATATCGACAATCCCCTTCAGGTCGTCCTCGTTGATCGCCTTGTGGCCCTCGAACTTGACCTCGCGGACGATCGGCTTCTCGACGATGGTGTAAATCAAGGCGATGCCGCCGGCGACGAACTCCCGCTCGACCACGACGTCCTTGACAAACCCTGAGGCGTAGATCGCGCGGACGTCGTCCGACACCCGGTCGGGACTGTAGGTCTCGCCGACCTTGGACCCGATCAGGGACCGGACGGTCTCTTCCGCCAGCGCCCGGTTGCCCTTGATCTCGATGCTGGTGATGACCTCGGCCCGGGCCGCCCCCGAGAGTAGAAGCCACCCCGCCAAAATCATGACGCCAAGTTTTATGCTGAACTTCAAGTAATTACCTTCCGTGCCTCGGAGGTCGGCCTTTAGGCAACGCCGCCCCATTAATCGTTCCAAATTAGCAGACATCCACTCGTAACGCAAACTTTGGCCTTCGTTTCCGGGCCGGGTTGAGGCCGCAACCGGGATCAGATAACCTGGTGGCAATAACAAACAATAACAAAAGGATAGGGTGACGGGGAGGACGGACTGCCTCCGGTCGCGGCCGGGTTATCGGGGACCAATCAGCTCTTGGGTCTGCTCCGCGATTTCCAGTTCCTCGTTGGCGGGGACGATCAAGATGGACACCCGGGAGGAGTCCGACTGGACCGCCGACGGCCCCGGGCTCCCCGCCCGGTTCCGGTCCGGGTCGAGTTCGATCCCCAGCCCGGCCAGATCCCGGCAGACCTCGGCCCGGACCTCCGCCGAGTTCTGCCCGATCCCGGCCGTAAACGCCAGTCCGTCCACCCTCCCGAGCACCGCGTAAAACGCCCCGAGATACCGGCGAATGCGGTGGATGAAAACCTCGAACGCCCGGTCTGCCCGCTCGTCTCCCCCGGCCCGGCGCCGCAGGACCTCGCGCAGGTCGGACTCCCCGCACAAACCCTTAAGCCCGCTTTCCCGGTTGAGCATGGCGTCGATACGGTCAAGGGAAAAGCCCAGGGTGGATGCGAGATGGTGGGGGATGGCGGGGTCTAGGTCTCCGCAGCGGGTGCCCATCACCAGGCCCTCAAGGGGGGTCATGCCCATCGAGGTGTCCACGCACCGTCCGCCCCGGACCGCCGCCATTGAGGACCCGTTGCCGAGGTGGAGGGTGATCAGGTTGAGGTCGGCGGTGGGCCGGCCCAGCATCCGGGCGGACTCGCGGACGACGTGGTGGTGGGAGGTCCCGTGGAACCCGTAGCGACGGATACGGCGCCGCTCATACATCTCCCAGGGCAGGCCGTAAAGAAAGGCCGACGGCGGCATGGTCTGGTGAAAGGCGGTGTCGAAAACCGCGACCTGCGGGGTGTCGGGAAAGAGACCGCGCGCAGCCTCGATCCCGGCGAGGTTGGCCGGGTTGTGCAGGGGGGCGAGCGGGATGTTGCGCCGGATGGCGGCCAGCACGGTCTCGTCGATCCGCGCCGGCCGGAAGAACTCCTCTCCGCCGTGAACCACCCGGTGACCGACCGCGTCGATCTCCTCGGGCCGGCCGATGGCGCCGGTGGCGGGGTCGGTGAGGGCGGTCATGATGGCGGTCATGGCGGCGCGGTGGTCGGGGGACGGCTCGGGCCGTTCGAGGTCCGCGGCCGGCGCGAGGGCGCGGCGGTGATGGAGCCGACCGTCGGGTCCGCCGATCCGCTCGAGCATCCCGGAGGCCAGGGACTCTCCCCGGTCCATGTCGAAGAGCTGATATTTGATCGACGAACTGCCGGTGTTGATGACGAGGATCTTCACCCGTCCAGTTTAGGGCCGGTCGGCCCGACGTTCAAATTTCACTTTCTGACTTTCCCTCTCGGATCAATCCTCATCCCATGCGAATGTCAATCCCCGATCCGCCCCCGATTGACACCCCCGCGTTCCCGCCACTACAATCAAAAAGGATGCTAAGCCAAAAAGACCGGCGGCGCCCCTTCGGTCCGGGGCGAAAGCCGCGATGAAAATCCTTTTTCTCGCCCACTCCTTCCCGCCCTTTCACTGGCGCGGGACCGAGGTCTACGCCTGGGAGCTGGCCACCGCCATGGCCGCCCATCACCAGCCCCACGTCTTTCACCTTGTCGATGACCCCGCGGCGGTCGAGCCCAAGCTGGAGGAAACCGAGTTTCGCGGCCTGCCCGTTCACCGCGTCCGCATGCGGCTCACTCCCGCCCAGCCGGAAAACTACTTCTTCAACCCGGCCCAAGAAAAACTCTTTGCCGACCTCCTGAACCGACTCCGGCCCGACGTTGTCCATTTTATATACTTCGCCGGCGGGCTTTCGCTCGAAATTCCCCGGCTGGCGCGCGAAGGGGGCGCAAAAACCATCATCTCCGTCACCGACTTTGCCGGCATCTGCCCGCGGGCGCAGCTCACCGACCGCGAGGGCCGGGCCTGCCCCGGACCCCGCGCCGGCCTGCGCTGCGGGTGGTGTCTATTCGGGCATGCCTTCCTCGAAGGCCACTCCCGCGTCGATCGACTCCTCCGTGAAAACCTGCCGACCTCGCTCGCCGACCTGGCTCCAACGCCCGGCGTCCGGCTCGTCCGCCGCCGGCTGACCGCCGCGAAGGATGCCTTCGACCGCGCCGACCTTGTCGTCTATCCCAACGACAACTGCGCCCGCATCTACCGCTCCGCCGGCTTCGACCAGCCCGCCCGAGTCATTGACTACGGCATCGACCTCCGGCCTTACGCCGGCCACGAAAAGACCCCTTCCGACCTGCCCCGCATCGGCTTCATCGGCCAGCTTCTACCCCATAAAGGCTTGGGCGTTCTGGCCGAGTCGCTCATGGGTCTACCGGACCGTTTCCTTCTGGTCATCTACGGCAACCTCGAGGACCCCGGGGCCAGAGATTACGTCGCCTCCCTCAAGCTGCCCGACCGCGCGGAATTCCGCGGGACTTTCCCCTTCGAGAGCATGAACGCGGTCCTCTCCGAAATCGACGTCCTCGTCGTGCCCTCGAGGTGGATGGAAAACTGCCCACTGATCGTCAAGTACGGCATCGCCACCCGCACCTGGACCGTCGTCGCCGACCAGCCCGGCATGATTGCCGACCGCTCTAACCCCGCGCTGATTTTCTTCCGTCCCGGCGACCCCGGCGACCTTCGCCGCGCCCTGTTCCAGGCCATCGCCCTGGCATACGGCGGACAAAGACCGGCCGAGTCCAAGGCGGTCACCGACATCGCCGACCAGGCCCGGTTTTTCACCGGGGTGTACGAGGCCCGGCCATGACCCGCGCCGTGCTCATCGGCGGGACCGGCTTCATCGGCCGCTGGCTTGGCCGGGCGCTCCGGGCGCGGGGCGTCGAGGCGCTGTCGCTGTCCCGAAAAAAGCCCGCTGGCTTCGACGGCGAATGGGCCGCGGCTTATGTGGACGACCCTGCCAGCGTCGTCGCTCACCTTCAGTCCGGGGACCTTGTCGCCTACCTCGTCCACGCCGGCATCCCCGCCGACACCGGCGACGACTACGACCGCGAGGAGCAGGCCAACGTCCTGCCCTATGCCCGACTGCTCGAAGCCGCGGCCCTGGCCCGTCCCAGGCTCTGGCTCTATTGCTCGAGCGGCGGCCAGGTGTACGGTGAGCAGGCGCGGATGCCCATCCCCGAGACGGCCCGGCCCGCGCCGGTCACCGCTTACGGCCGGGCCAAGCTCGCCATGGAAGGCCTGACCCGTGTCACCGCCGAGACCCACGACTTTGGCTGGCTGGTCGTCCGGCCCGGCAACCCCTACGGCCCGCTCCAGGAGCAGACCAACCGTCACGGCGCCGTGCCCGCCCTCTTGCGCGCCGCCCGTGACGGCACACCCTTTACGGCCTATGGGTTCAGCGCCACCGTGCGCGACTACATCTATATCGTCGATGCCGCCGATGCCATTGCCGGGCTGATGCTGGGTGAACGCAACCGCGTTTTTAACGTGGGCAGCGGGCGGGGAACCACGCTGGCCGAGTTGGCCCGCCTGGCGGGAGAGATCGTCGGCAACGAGGTCAAGCTCGTCTTTAAACCGTTGCGGACTTTCGACGTGCGCCAGAACGTGCTCGATATCTCGGCCATCTCCGATAGCGGCTGGGAGCCGTCCGTCTCGCTCGCCGAGGGACTGCGCTTCACCTGGGATTATCTGAGGTCCCATGAAACGCCGTGAGTGGATTTTTTTCGGGCTCTGCGCCGCGGCCTACGTCCTGGCCCGCGGCCCGGCCGCGCTGGTCGGCCCGTTCATCCTGCCCTTCGAGAACGCCTTCCAGGAGGCCATCGCCCTCCACCACCTCGGCCACCTCTGGGACAACCGTTTCCTGCCCGTGCTTGCCCGCATCGACGGCCAGAACTTCTGGCACACCGCCCACCCGCCGCTTCTGCACCTGTTCTACGCCGGACTTTACTCGATCTTTGGCACGGCCGAGTGGGTGACGCGGTTCGCCGCGTTCAGCCTCTACCTCGCGTCCGTCGCCCTTTGGCGTCGCACCGGCGCCGACGCCAACCGGACCGGCTGGCCGCTCTACCCGCTGGCGCTCTTCCTCCCCGTGCCCTTCCTCCTCGCCACCACCACCAACTACGAGCCGCTCTCGATCTTTTTCGTCTCACTGATCTTTTATCTGGGCGAAGCCTTGGAGTGCGGTGACTTGTCGCCGCCTTTGGCTGCGTCCGGCAACGCCGCCGGAAACAAGAAAGGCGGCGACAAGTCGCCGCACTCCAAATGGCTCCTCCTCGCCCTAATTCCCGGCCTGCTCACCGACTGGCCGGTTTACCTCGCCGTGCCCGCGCTCCTCATCCGCCACTGGCGGGAGCAGCGGCGCCGGAATCTGTTCATCAAACTGCTCGCCTTCGAGTTCGCCTTCCTCGCCGCTCTGCTCGGCTACATGTATTGGGTCGCGGGGGAGGTCGCGCTCTTCGGCCACGCGCCCCAGCGGGCCAACCCGGTCGGGCTTTTCAGCCCGGCGCTCTGGCGGGAACTCGGGTCGCACTGGGTGGAGTTTTCCGGAGTCGCGGTCACCATCGTCGCAGCGGTGGCGGTAATTGCTGGAATCGTCAGGTCGTTGGCGAAAAGAAAAAATATGGACGGCCCGCGCCCGGCTTCTGCCTTCGACCTGTTCGCCATCTTTACCGTTCTCCTCGTCCTGGCCGCTCCCCAGCTCGTCTCACGCCACCACGTTTACCTCCTCTATTTCGCGCCGCCGGTGGCGCTGGCGCTCACCGGACTCGTCCGCCGGGTGGGACAGAAAAAGCTCGCGGTCCTCGGCCTGGTTATGCTCTGCTCCGCGCCCAACTACATCGCCCGCTACCAAAGGAACCCGGCCTACTGGGCCATGGCCGAGCGGGTGAAGGGCAAGGGCATCAAGACCGCCTTCGCCTCCGCCGCCATCGGAGCCTGGCGCTACTACGCCGGCATCGAGACCGTCTTCCCCATGTCGGCGGCGGCGGCGGAGTGGGTGGAAACGGCTGATGTGGGACTAACCGACTTGGACATTTCCAGCCGCGAGGTTACTGCCCATCGGAAAATATTCCCCGGGTTGGTGGAACAATGGGAACTGCCGAGCGAGAAAGTTGCCATCAAAAAAGACATTGCCTTGCGATACCTCAAGCCGGTCTTGCGCGAACACCATTGGGGGACCCGTCCTGTATGCTTTAATTTTTCCCTGGTCGACAATACCCCACTGTTCGGATTCTCTAACTGCGGCCTTTTTGATTCTCGGGCGATGGTCATTGACCCAGGCGCGGGCAAGGCAAGGATTCAGCCTGCGATAATTCATTCTTTGCCTAGGGTAAAATCTGATGGAATTCAATTCCTAGCCTGGGATGATGACGGATTGAAATACAGTCGCTTCATCTCTGATGGAATTTTCGCCGGGCAGCAGATGGTGAAAACGCATTATGTTAATCTCGCCGTGCTGCCTGGCCCGAAAAATGATTTCTCCTTTGACGACGCCTGGTGGCTGGAGCCGGTGTGGGAACCGCTTGATGGCGGTAGCGTTAAATGATGGCGCATCTGTCAGGGTTTGGTCTTGCGATCCCGAAGGGATCGCACTCTGCTAGCCCCGGAGGCATCCTGTTTTTTTCTTTCCGACCCCGACAGGGGTCGAACTCCGGAGTGCGACCCCCGCGGGGTCGAGTAGAGGAAAGGGAGCGGACATTGCTGGTGGAGTGGCGTCCCTTCGGGGGGGGCCGGGACAAGATCAATCAGGTTGCGGCGGGATGATGGACCTTGGTATTTGCAATGAAGGCTGAAAGGAAATCCCAATGACCGACGAGCCCAAGCTTTCGATCGTGATGCCGGTGTATAACGAGGCCGGGGCGGTGGGGAGTGTGATCAAGTCGATCCGCGCCGCCGGCATCGCCGTGCCGCACGAGATCATCGTGGTCGATGACGGGTCCAGCGACGGGACCGGGGCGGTGGTGGAGAAGATCGCCAATGATGTCCGACAGGAATGTCGGATCCCCGGGGAGAATGGGCGACAGGAATGTCCCACCCCCGGAAATAATTTCAATGGAATGATTCGGGTCATCCGCCACGACCGCAACCGGGGCTATGGCGCGGCGCTCAAGACCGGCATCACCTCGGCCAGGGCCGAGGCCGTCATGATCATCGATGGCGACGGGTCCTACCCGGTGAAACACTTTGACGAGTTCTTCGCCCTCTCCGCCGAGCACGACATGGTGGTCGGAGCCCGCACCACCGCGGTCCGGAACGAACCCAAACTCCGCACCTGGGTCAAGGCCCTCATCATCTGGATGCTCAAGGTCCTCGCTGACATCCACGTGCCCGACCTCAACTCCGGCCTCCGTCTGATGAAGAGGTCCCAGGTCAGCCGCTACTTCCACCTCCTGCCCGACGGCATCTCCTTCACCTCCACCATCACCCTCATCCTGCTCTCCGAGGGCCGTCCGGTGAAGTTCGTCCCCATCGATTATTTCGCCCGCACCGGCGCGTCCAAGTTCCTCCCGGTGCGCGACACCATGGGCATCATCATCCTCATCGCCCGCACCTTCCTCTACTTCAACCCGCTCAAGGTCTTTTTACCACTGTCGCTGGCCGCCTTCCTGCTAGCGGGCCTGGTTGCGTTGCTTTCAATTCTGTCCGGCAAATTCATGGACGTGACCACGGTGGTGTTGTTGCTTTCCGGCATGCAGCTTTTCATCCTCGGCCTGCTCGCCGACCTCATCGCCAAGAGGCGCTCGTGAAGGTACTGCTCATCAACCCGCCCGCCAATCGGCCGCTCCGGAGCATCCTGCCCGGGGAGGTCGAGTCGTCGCGGGGCGCATTTCCACCACTCGGGTTGCTCTACGTCGCCGCCGCCGCGCGCGACGTGCCGGGGACCGACGTCCGGGTGATCGACGCCCAAGCCGAGGGACTGACGGCGGCCGATTGCGGTCGGGCCGCGGCTGAGTGGGGCGCGGACATTATCGGCATGACCGTCCTTACCTTCACTTTGCTCGATGCCATCGACATGGCTACAGAAGTAAAGCGTGCCGCGCCTCGGGCGCAAGTCATCGCCGGAGGGCCACACGCCCATCTGTTCCCTCAGGAGACCATGACGCTTGGTCCGTTTGACGCCGTGCTGAGAGGAGAGGGGGAGGAGAGCTTCTCTGCGCTGCTCGCGGGTTGGCCGGAAACCAGGAAGAAACCCCCGCCGGGCATGTGGTGGAAAGACGGCGCCAAGGGCGAACCCGACATCGCGCCTTTCATCGACAACCTCGACCGACTCGCCTTCCCGGCGCGGGACCTGACGAAGGTCAACCTCTACCGCTCGGTGCTCTCGTCAGTCGCGCCGATCACCACCATGATGTCAAGCCGCGGCTGCCCTTACAAATGCGTGTTCTGCGACCGGCCCCACCTGGGCAAGAAGTTCCGGCCGCGCACGGCGCTGAATGTGGTGGACGAGATGGAGGCCGCGGCTGGCCTCGGCGTCCGCGAGGTGGTGTTCTACGACGACACCTTTACGGTGGACAAGGACCGGGTGCGCCGGATCGCCGACGAGATTTTGCATCGCGGCCTACAGATCGCTTGGGACATCCGCGCCCGGGTGTCGGACCTTCAGGCCGATGACTTCGCCCTCTGCCGTCGCGCCGGGCTGGCCCGCGTCCACTTCGGCGTCGAGAGCGGCGCCCCCGAGATCCTCCGCTCGCTCAAGAAAGGCATCACCCACGATCAGGCGCGGTCCGCGTTCAAAGCGGCGCGGGCGGCCGGGCTCGAGACCCTGGCTTACTTCATGGTCGGCCTGCCCGGCGAGACAGAGTCGACGGTGGCGCGGACCGCCGCGCTGGCCGCCGAACTCGACCCGGACTTCGTCCACTTCTCCGCGCTCATCCCTTTTCCGGGGACGCCGCTTTACGCCGACGCCCTGGCGCGGGGGATCATCAAGCAGGACGTGTGGGCCGAGTTCGCGGCGTCGCCGTCAGCCGACTTCGTCCCGCCACTGTGGGAAGAAAACCTCAAAGCCCCCGAGATCGGCGTCGCGCTCGCCGGCCTCTATCGGGGGTTTTATCGACAGCCCCGCGTCATCCTCCGCCGTCTTAAGCGGGTCCGCAGCCTGTCGGGTTTGATGCGCGGCGCGCGGATGGGCGTGAAGATTTTCTCTTTGAAGGGGACAAAATGAGCGCCGCCCCTCCCCTGGTCTCGGTCATCGCCCTCTTCGACCGCGGGATTTTCGACGTGTGCCTGCCGTCGTTGTTCGATCAGTCATTCGCCGACTTCGAAATCCTCGCCGTCACTGGCAGCGAAACGGTTGCGCCTCCGTCCGACCCGCGCCTCAAGCATCTGGTGATTGCCGACCGGAACCCGGCCCGCCGCCGGAACCAGGCGGCCCAGGCCGCCCGCGGCGCCATCCTCGCCTTCATCGACGACGACGCGGCCGCGGCGCCGGACTGGCTTACTCGCGGCGTCGGTTTCCTCCGCGCCGATCCGGTTGCGGCCGGCTGCGGCGGGCCAAACCTGCGCTATGGCGACGCGACCACCGGCGAACTGGTCACCGACCTTTTGTTGACCGCGCCCCTGATCGGCGCTGGCAGCCGGGCCTACCGGGGCGGCGGCGCGACCGCCTTGGCGCGTCCCGGCGAGCTGCACCTCGTCAACCTTTTCGTGCGCAAGGACTGGTGGGACAAGCTCGGGGGCCTGGACGAGAGCATGGGCTACGGAGCTGAGGACACGGAGTTCATCGACCGGGCGACGAGGGCGGGCGCGGAAATTTTCTTTGTGCCCGGTTTGATCGTGCGTCACCGGCGGCGTCCGTTCGGCCTTGCCTACCTCCGCCAGCGCTTGACCCTGCGGCAACAGACCGGCCGGCTCTTTATCCGCCGGCCAGGAGTCTACGCCCGCAATGGGGGGTTCTGGGCCGCGCTGGCCCTCCCTTTGTTGTTGCTCGGGCTGGTCCTAAACCCCGGCCTCATTCTCCCGGCCGCGCTCGGTTACGTCGGCATGACCATCACCCTCTCGCGTTTGGGCTGGGCCGGTCGGCCGTGGCTGGCTGCGCTCGCGCCCGCGGCCTTCCTCCTCCATCACCTCACCTACACGGCCGGATTGTGGCTGGGAATATTAAAGGGGCTCGTCGGACGAACCCCCGTGCGCTGAACCTCTTTTGCCTGCCTCCAGGAAAAAAGATTAAACCCTAAGTCACGAAGGACACCAAGATAAAGAATTAAGAAACTAATTTTCTTTATTCTCTTTGTGCCCTTTGTGTCTTTGTGTTCAAGAGGCCTGCCTCAGAAGCTTACCCGGAAATATTCGTAGGCTTTGGCCTTGAGTTCGTCGCGGAAGTCGGGGTGGGCGACGGAGATGAGGTTCTTGATGAGGTTGTGTTGACTCTGTCCGGAGAGCTGGGCGACGCCATGCTCGGTGACGAGGAAGAAGCGGGCGCCCTCACGTCCGCCCATCAGGTCGGGACCGATGCAGGAGATGGGGGTGCCTGGGGCGAGGAAGGGGAAGATGGAGGACCGGATCGAGCCGTCGGGCATGGAGTGGGTGGACTTGAGGCACATGTAGCCGATGCCGCCGCGCGAGAGCCCGCGCATGATGGTGGCGCCGCCGCCGACGCCGGAGTAGTGGACGTGGTCGCGTCCGCCGGAGTTGAGTTGCCCCTGAAAATCGATGCCGAGGCAGTTGTTGATGCCGAGCCCGTAGTGGAAGGCCTCGGGGATCACCACCCGCGAGGCGGCGCTGATGATCACCGCCGGGTTGTTGTGGATGCGCGAGTAAAAGTCGCTGTTCTCCTCACAGATGGTGAAGGTACAGACGATTTTGCCGTCGAGCTGGGTCCGGCGTCCGTCGAGCTCGACGAAGTGCGAGCCGGCGATCTTGCCGGCGTCGAACAGGTCGAGGGTGAAGGGTTCGAGCATCTCGGTGTAGCTCCGTCCGGTCCAGCTCGAGTCCTTGAGGGCCTTGATGGCAAGTACTCCGGTGCCGCCGAACCCGACCTGGATCGCCCGGCCATAGGTGTAACGCTTGTTGAGTTCGATGTGGTTGGCCACGTTCTGGGCGATGGCCTGCTCTTCCTTCGCCGGGTTCTTGAAGGAGTCGGCCGGCAGGGCGGGTATTTTGCCGTCGTCTTCCACGACGAACAGCCGTCCCGCCTGGGCCAGCTCGCGGAACTGGTCGATGTGGAAGGTGTTGGGCGCGAAGCTGTAGCCGCGGGTGAAGGGATACTTGGGGTTAAGGTAGATCAGCAGGTTGATGTTGCGGTGTTCGATGACCTTCGAGATGATCTCGGCGTTGGCGCCGTTGGCCGGGCCGTTGCTCATCTCGCCGTTATCGTTGGGGGGGGTCAGCGGCACAACGCAGAGCTGGATGAGTGGGTTGCCGTCCGGGTCGATCGCCATCGAGTCCACCGCGTCCGGGAAGTGGATCGACTGCATGTCGGTGATGCCCAGGGTGGTGGTGTTGCGGCCGGCAAACTCGGGATAGAGCATCTTCACCACCGGGTTGGGCGGGATGATCATGTTGGTGGCCGGCCCGATAAACGGGCTGGTGAAGGTGATGCGGCGCTCGCGGAGCTCGCGGTAGTGGTCGATCAGCTTTCTCAGACCGTCGAGACGCTTGGTGGTGTCGTTCAGACTTTTAAAGGTGCGGCTGATGGCGGGGTAACCCTCGAACCACTCGCTCCAGCCCTTGAAGAACCCCTGGGCGGAGAGGGCGTTGCCGACGCAGAGCTTGTGCGGCGCCATGAACAGGCCCTGACGGAAGTTCAGGTCGTGCAGGTCGTTCTTCTGGATGTGGTCCCAGACCTTTTGGTAGAAGGAGTGCGGCTCCGAGGTGGCAAAACCGGAGGCCAGGGTGGTCCCGGACTTCAACGTCCGGTCCAACGCCTCCTCATGGCTCATCACGCACGCGGCGAACCAGTCCGGATAGGAATTATTCGGCATCCTGGGCTCCCTGTTTGAGGTCATTATTGTTGTACGGTCAACATACTCCTGAAACTGCCGGAGTCGGGTTGGACACTTACTTTTTATCTTGGCAAATTCCCCGGCGCTTGGCAAGGCGGGCTGCCCAGCGACCGGCATTGGGGAGGGGTCAAGGGGTTTTTGA
>Ga0101944_10006441_pt1 | contig 12486 bp, 11 predicted proteins | sample DewCreD2012metaG_FD_75245 | JGI IMG/M metagenome (GOLD analysis project Ga0101944, IMG submission 75245) | Hot spring sediment bacterial and archeal communities from British Columbia, Canada, to study Microbial Dark Matter (Phase II) - Dewar... ... | reverse complement strand
ACCGGGACGTTCACCCTCTTCAGCCGCGACGAGAACCTGCGCGTGGGCAGCCTCGCGTTCGACGAGCAGGGCACGCTCTACGCCACCACGTGGCCCGACCGTCGGCAGGTCGTCAAGTTCAACGCCATCGGCCGCGCCGAGATGGTGGACTTTCTGGCGCTGCTGCGCAATCCCAACTATCCCCCCGCGCTCTACAACTTCGCGGTGCTGTACCGCGACGGCTTCACCAACCGCACGGAGGCGCTGCGCTGTTTTCAGCGCTACCTGACCGTCGCCGGCACGAATGCGCACGCCCAAGTGGCGCGGCGCGAGCTGGACACGGGCCGGCCCGTGATGTCGAATCTGATCCAGGCTCCGGCGCGCCGGCCGGCTCCGGCCACGAACCCGCCGCCCCCTGCCGCGCCGGCGCCCCCGCGCGTCGAACCCCGCCCGGAAAATCGGCCGGCTCCCGCCACAAACCCCCCGCCATCGCCTCCCCCGTCCCCGGCCGCCCGGCGCGCCGAAAGCCCCGCCGCGCCGCTGCTCCAGCGGGCCCGCGCGGCCGTAACGAAGGAGGAATACGACGAGGCGCTGGTGCTGCTCAACGACGCCATCCGCCAGGACCCGCGCTTCGCCGACGCGCTGTGGGAATTGGCCCTGCTTTACGACCGCCATCTGCAATACCCCGAGAAAGCCGCCAGCGCCTACCGGCGCTTTCGGCAGCTTTTTCCCGCCGACCCGCGCGCCGCCGCGGCGCCGAGCGGGTCGGTTCAGGCCGCCGCCGCGCCGGCGGCCGGGGCGGCATCCAAACGCCAGGCGCGGGAACAGTGGCAGCAGGCGCTGGCGCTGCAGCGCCGCGGCGAATGGGACGGCGCGATTGCCGCGTATCGCCGCGCTCTGCAGCTCGATCCCGCGTTTGCCGACGCGGCCTACAACCTCGGTTTCTGCTGGAAGGCCAAAGGCAACCTGCCCGCCGCCCGCGCGGCGTTCGAGGAGGCGGCGCGGCTGGCGCCCGATTGGCCGGAGGCCGCGTACATGGCCGGGCTGATCTGCCGCGAACTGCGCGATCCCGAGGCCGGCATCGCGCACGCGCGGCGCGCCGTGGAGCGGCGGCCGAACTACGCCGAAGCGCATTTTCTGCTGGGGCTGCTCTACCGCGACGCGCTGCGCTATCCGCAGGCCCGCGCGCATTTTCAAAAGGCGCTGCAATTGGCTCCGGACGCCGCCTTTGCGCGCAAAGCGCAGGACGGGCTGGACGCCACGGCGGCACGGTAGCCATGGCCCGCGTGCTCACCAAGAAGGTGCTGGAGGAAATCCGCTTTCGCAACGACATCGTCCAGGTCGTGGAGTCCTACCTGCACCTGCAGCGCGCCGGCTCCTCCTTCAAGGCGCTGTGCCCGTTCCACAAGGAAAAGACACCCTCCTTCCATGTCCATCCGCAGCGCCAGAGTTTTCATTGCTTCGGCTGCGGCGCGGGCGGCGACGTGTTCCGCTTCGTGATGCGGCAGGAAGGCGTCGATTTCATGACGGCGGTGCGCCTGCTGGCGCAGCGCGCGGGCATGGCGCTGGAGTTCGAGGAAGCGGCGGGGACGGGCGCGGACGGCGCGGACAAGACGGCCTGGTACCGCCTCCACGCCGACGTGGCGGCCTTGTACCGCCGGCTCCTGGCCGAGGCGCCCGAGGCCGCGGCGGCGCGCGCCTATCTCGACCGCCGCGGCTTGACCCCCGAGGTCGTGGACGCGTTTCAAATCGGCTACGCCCCCGACCGCTGGGACACGCTGCTGGAGTGGGCCCGCCAGCACCAGACGCGCCTGGAGGATCTGGAAACCTGCGGCCTGCTGGTGCGCCGCGAGGAGGCCGACGGCACCGACCGCCCCCTCTACGACCGCTTCCGCCACCGCCTGATGTTTCCGATCCAGGACGAACAGGGGCGCATCATCGGATTCAGCGGCCGCGCGCTGCAGGAGGACGCTAAAACCGCCAAGTACGTCAACAGTCCCGAAACGCCGCTGTTCAAGAAAAGCCGCGTGCTCTACGCGCTGGACAAGGCGCGGCGCGCGATCGCCGAACAGCGCGAGGCGCTGGTCTGCGAAGGGCAGATCGACGTCATTCGCTGCCACCAGGCCGGCTTCCCGACCGCCGTGGCGGCGCAAGGCACCGCCTTCACCGACGAGCATGTGCGCATTCTCAAGCGCTATGCCGACAGCGTCTGTCTGGTGTTCGACGCCGACACCGCCGGCCGCACCGCCGCCGTGCGCACGGCGCAACTGTTTTTGGAGGCCGGCCTGGCCGTGCGCGTGGCCAGCCTGCCGCCGGGCGAGGACCCCGATTCCTACCTGCGCCGGCACGGCCCCGAGCCCTTCCGGCGGCTGCTGAACTGCGCCGTCTCCGCCGTCCAATTTCAAATCGAAACCCTGGCCGCCGGGGAAGACCTCAAGAGCGAAGTCGGCGTCATGCGCGCCGCGCGCGCCGTGTTGGGGACCATCGCCCGCAGTCCTCAGGCCGTGCAGCGCGCCCGGCTGCTGCAGGAAGCCGCGCGCCTGCTGAACTTGCCGGTCAGCGCGCTGGCGGACGATTTGCGCCGCCTGCTGCGGCAGACGGCCGCCCGCGCCGCCGCCGCTGAGGAGCCGGCCCTTCCGCCGCCGCCGGAGCGCCCGCGGGAGGAGCTGGCCCTGTGCGAACATCTGGCGCAAATCCAGGATTATCCGCAGCTCGGCCCCCTGTTGCGGCGCTATCTGCCGCCGGAACTGCTGACCGATCCCGCCTGTCGACGCGTGGCGGAAGCGGCGCTGCGTTCCCTGGAGGAAGGGCGCGACCTGCACGAACTGCTGCGCGAGGACGACGACGCCGAGGGCTCGCTGCAACGCTTCGCCGCAGAGCTGCAAGCCGCGCCGGCCAAAGCGCGGGGCCGGGAGTTCTCGCCCGAGGAAGCGGTCAAAGACCTGATCCTGGCGCTCTGGCGTCGGCGCCTGGAGCGCGAGCGCGCGGCCTTGGAACAAGACGGGGGCGAAGCGCACGAGCGCCGCCGGCGGGAGATCACGCACCAGCTCCATTACCTGCGGCGCTGGCAGGACGGGGCCGCGATCATCGAGGTGGAGCTGGCCGGCGTCCGCGAGGCCTGAGCCGGGCGCGGCCGCGCGCCCGGCGGGCCGGTGTTCAGCCGCCGGCGGCGGCGGCCAGAGCTTGCGCCAGCCGCTCCCAATCCGCCACGGCCAGGTCTTCCGGCCGGGCGCGCGGGTCCAGTCCCAGCCCCCGCAGCCAGGCTTCGGGACTCGGCCCGCCCGAAAGGGCGGCGGCGGGCGCGCGGGCCAGCGCGTTGGCCAGTTGCTTGCGCCGATAGCCGAAGGCTAGGCGCGTCACGTCGCGGAAGGCCGCGCGCGCGGCCTCGCAGGGCGCGGGGTCCGCGCGGCGCCGCAGCCGCACGATCGTGGAACCCACTTCCGGCGCAGGCCAAAAACAGGTAGGGCTGACCCGTTTGACGGGCCGCACCTCGTAGCGCCACTGCGCCCACACGCTCAGGAGTCCGCGCGCCGCGTCTCCCGGCGGCGCCGCGAGCCGGTGCGCCACCTCGTCCTGCACGGTCACCAGCAGCAGCGCCGGGGGCGCCGCCGCCAGGAAACACTCCGCCAGCACCCGCGAACCCACGGCGTAGGGCAGATTGGACACCAGCTTGTCCGGCCCGCCGGGCCGCACGTTGTAGTCCAGATCCAAGGCGTCCGCGTGCCGCAACTGCAGCCGTTCGCAGCCGGCGAAGCGCCGGCGCAGGAACTCGTAGAGCCGGGCGTCTTTTTCCACCGCCAGCACGCCGCCCGCCCGCGCCAGCAGCCCCTCGGTCACCGTCCCCAGCCCCGGTCCGATCTCCAGCACCGTGTCGCGTTCGGACAATTCCGCGGCGTCGATCAGCAGGTCCAGGATATGGCGGTCGATCAGAAAGTTCTGGCCGAGCGCCCGGCTGGGCCGCACGCCGAGTTCGCGCAGGCGGGCGCGCACCTCGGTGGGGCGGCAGAGGTTCATAGCGCGTCGTCCGCGAACAACTGCACGTCGAGGATGCGGACGGCGGCCGCGTCGCGCAGGCGGCGGATCCAGTTGCGGTACAGCCGTTCTTCCTCGAGCTTGCGCAGGCCGCGCTCGATGTACGGCCGCGCGGCGTCGAGCGAGGCCACGGCTTCATCCTGGCGGCCGTCCACGCGCAGCACGCAAAAAGCCTCGTCGGTCTCGATCACCTCGCTGAGTTCGCCGGGCTCCAGGTCCTGGGCCGCCGCCGCGATGGCCGGCTGCAACAGCCGCAGTTCCACCCAGCCCCAGTCCCCGCCCTGCGCCGCCCGGGGGTCGTCGGAATGTTCGCGCGCCAGCGCGGCGAAATCGGCGCCCTCGGTCAACTGGCGGCGCAAGTCCTCCGCCAGGGCGCGGCGCGCCGCGGCCGCCGCCGGACCCTTGTTGAGCACGAGCATGTGCAACCGAACCTTGCCGGGGATGCGCAAGCGGTCCCGATTCGCGGCGTAGAATTCGGCCACGGCGCCCGGCGCCACGTGCGCCTTGCTTTGCACGTTTTCGTAGCGCATGGCGGCAACCGCCAACTGGCGGGCGACTTCCTGTCGCCAGTCCTCGTAGGTCAGGCCCTCGGCGGCCAGTTCGCTGAGCAGCGCGGCGCGGTCGCCCTTGAACGACTCGCGCAGGATTTCGTTCATGCGCCGCTCCACGGCCCAGTCGGCCATGCGCAGCTTGTCCTGCTTGCGCTCGTACTCGGCCAGAATGAGCTGCCGCTCGATCAGCGTGTTGAGCGCGTTGGTATAGGCCGCCTGGAGCTGCGCGTGCAGTTCCCGGCCGGCATAGCGCCGCGCCAGCCGCCGCCGCAGCGGTTCGACCGCGCTCATGACCTCGCTGACCGTGATCGGGGTTTCGTTGACGAAGGCCGCCACCCCGTCCACCAGGATGGATTCGGCCGCGCGCGCCGGCAACGCGGCCAGCAGCGCGAGGCCGCAGGCGGCCAGCGCGCCGCGGGGCCAGGCCCGGCGGCGGACGGCAAGACGGCAGGGGCGGGTGTTCCTCATCCTGGCCCCTCAATATGCCGTTTCCGCGAGCGTGGCGCAAGGCCGCTGTTTGGCGCGCGGCGCGCGGCGCCTACGGGGCCTCGCCGGGCCGCGCGTCCGGCGCGGCCAGCGCGCGGGGCGCGGTCTCGACCGGCGCCAGCGGGGCCAGTTCCTCGCCGGTCGCCGCGCCCAGGTCCCGGAACTTGCGCGCCGCCGGCAGAACCCGCGTTTCCAGCGAGCCGACCGCCTTGTTGTACGAGGCCGCGGCCTTTTCCAGGCCGCGGCCGATCTCGCCGATGTGCTCGGCCAGCACGCTCATGCGGTCGTACAACAGCCGGCCCAGTTCGCTGATCTGCTGCGCGTTGCGGGCGAGCTGTTCCTGCCGCCAGCCGTAGGCCACGGCGCGCAGCAGGGCGATCAGCGTCGTCGGCGTGGCCAGCACCACGCGCTGCGCCAGCCCGTCCTCGATCAAAGCGCGGTCGGCGTCCACCGCGGCGCCGAAGAAGGATTCGCCGGGAATGAACATCACCACGAACTCGGGCGCCTGCGGGAACTGAGTCCAGTAGGCTTTGGACGCGAGGGTGTTCATGTGCGCGCGCACTTGCTGGGCATGGCGGGCCAGGGCGGCGCTGCGCGCATCGTCGGCTTCCGCGGCCACGGCATCGAGATAGGCGTCCAGAGAGACTTTGGCGTCCACGACGATTTCGCGGCCGGCCGGCAGGCGCACGATCAGGTCGGGACGCTGGCGGCCGGCCTCGCCCGCGGCGCTGACCTGTTCGGCAAAGTCGCAGTGTTCGGACATCCCGGCCAGTTCCGCGACGCGGCGCAGGGTCATCTCCCCCCAGCGGCCGCGCACCTGCGGCTTGCGCAGGGCGGTGACGAGATTCGCGGTTTCCTTCTGCAACTGCTGCTGGCCGGCCGAGAGCAGCCGCAGGTGCTCCGTGAGTCCGGCGTAGGCTTCCTGGCGATGCTTTTCCAGGGCGCGGACGTGGTCTTCGAATTTTGCCAGGGATTCCGACAACGGTTTCACGAGGCCCTGGAAGGCTTCCTGGCGCTGGCCCAGTTCGCCGCGGGCCTCGGTCAACGCCTTGTCCAGCGTTTGCCGGGCCAGTTTGAGAAACTCGGTCGTGTTGCGGTTGAGCGACTCGCCTGCCAGGGCCTTGAAGGTATCGCTCAGCCGCGTCTGCGCCTCGGCGAGGAGCTGCTTTTCCTCCGCGAGCCGTTGAACGGTCTCCGCCAGTTGCGTTTCGGCCTTCACGCGCGCGCGGCTTTCCTGCGCCCATTGCTCGCGCAGGGCGGCCGCCTCTTGCGCGGCCTGTTCGGCCTGCGCGCGGCGCTCGGCCTGGGCGGCCTCCAACGCCGCCGCGCGGCCCTCGGCCGTCTGGGCCCGGCGTTCGGCGTCTTCCAGGCGCCGCGCCGTTCGCGTCGCGGCCAGGAGCCAGGCCGCCAGGCCGCCGATCGCCGCTCCCGCCAGCACGCACCAGAAGTAGCTCATGGTTTCGCCCTTTCCTTGCCTTGCGCCGGCGGCGGCTGGTCCGGACCCGGCGCCGCCGGCCGGTTCGCCGCCAAGCCATAGCGCAACCGCGGCGAAAAAACCAAGCAAAACCGCGCCGCAACGACTCAGGCCGCGGGGTTCAGGGCTTGAACGCTGAACCCAACAGCCGTGATCCAACGGCCCGCCCCGGGAACTGCAGGGACGGCCTCCGTGTCGGCCGCCGTTTCTTTCCCGGCCTCTGAGCGGTGACACGGCGCCGCGGCCGGGGCGGGCCTGGCGGCGCGCCGCGCGGGCGGCTCTTCGGCAGTGAGGATGGCGGTGAAGGTGCCGAGGCGCAGTCGCGCGGAGGTCAGCCGGTTCTCGGCGCCGCCAAAGAAGAAAAGCGCCTCGAGCCGCGCGCCGCCGGGCGGGCGCGGAGCCGCCGGGAGCAGCCGGTAGGCATACGCCAGCAGGGTGTGGGATGCGGTTTGCTCGCGGCGCGAGGCGCGGCCCAGCCGGGCGGCCACGTCCGCGGGGCGCGGCAGCCGCGCCGGATCGAAGTCCGGCTGCTCGCGCAAACGCCACACGATCGTGCGCCGCGGCAGCGAGACGTCCGCCTTGCCCAGGCCGCGCGCCAGGCGCGCCAGCAACCCTTCTTCCAGCAGGGGGGCGCCTTCGGGCGCGTAGCGCGCTTCGGTCAAGCGGCCGGCCGCGAAACGCAGGCGCACGCGGAAGCGTTCGCCGGCGTCCTGCGCCGGCGCGGCCTCCGGCGCCTCGCCGCCGACTTTGGCAAAGGTGTACTGCCAGGTCGCGCCGGCGGCGGTTTCCGCCAGCAGGTCGGGCGGTTCGCCCACAACGGCGGCCACGTCGGACAAGCGCAGCACGGGGCAACGGAAGGCGAACGCCAGGTCGGAGGCGGAACGCACCTCGACGTAGCGCTCGAACTCGGCCAACTGGCCCTTGAACGCCAGCAGGCGCTGGTAGTAGCAGCCGCCGCCCAACAGCGGCGGCAGCAGCAGCAGCAGCGCCAGGACGGCGGCGCGGGGCCGGCGCGGCGGGGCGGACGTGGCGGGAGCGAAGAGCGGGGCGCGGGGCATGGCGGTTCAGAAGCGGAAGTCCAGGCGCAGCAGCGGCCAGGCTTCGAGGTTGGGCGCAAAGGCCGCGTCGCCCCGCACGGTGGCGGCGGCGGCCTCCAGCCGTTCGCGGTTGTAGCGGTGGGCCGCGTCCACGCCGCCGTAGATGCTGCCGCTGTACCAGGTGAATTCGAAGAAGGTGATCACGCCGAACGCGCCCCATTGTTCCTCGCGGGCGGTGCTCCACATCCCGTAGCCGAACAGGCCATTCAGGATCAGCGAGCGCGTCGCGTTGGCGTATTCGCCCGCGTAGGCGTAGCCCAGGCCCGGCAGCAAACCCAGCAGGCCGCCGAGGCGCGGGGATTTGTCGCGGCCGCGCCGGTAGGCGGCCAGCGCGTCCAGGCCGGCCGCTTCCGGCGGCGCGGCGCGGCGCAGGGACTCCTCCGCCGCGGCCGGGTCACCGGCGCGCAGCCACATTTCGGCCGCGCGCCGGCGCAGGAAGCGCTCCTGCGCGCCCGCCGCACCTTCCGCCGCGGTTTCGAAGAAGAAGCCGGCTTCGCTCCAGCGCCGTTCGGCCGCGGCCGTCTCGCCGCGCAGCAGCAGCCCCGCCGGCCGCAGTTCCGGCGCGGCTTCCTCGGCCCGTTCCAACATGCGCCGCGCCGCGGGCGGGCGGTCATCCCGCCAGTATTCGTAGGCCGCCAGCCAGTAGGCCGCGCCGCGGCCGGCGCTCTCGGCCGGGTCCAGCGCCAGCCGCCGGTACTCGATGGCCGCGGCGGCGTGATCGCCCTGCGCGTCGAGCTGGGCAGCCAGTTGCCGCGCGGCGTCTGCGGCCTCCGCGGGCCGGGCGGCCGCGAGCAAGCCGGCCAGCGCCGCCCAGACCGGAGCGGCGCCGCGACGGCGGAGGCGCGAGCGGCATGGACGGCCTTCGCTCATGGCGCGGGGCCCTCGGGATAGTGGTCGGCCAACGGGTCGGCGTAACGGACGGCGCCGGCGGCGGCGACGGGTTTGCGGCCCTGGGCCACAACGCCGGGTTCGCGCACCAGGCGGTCGGCGATCAGCGGCAGCGCCAGCCAGCCGTGGCGGCGACCGGCCTGGCGGAAATACTCGGAGCAACTGGGGTCGAGCGAGCAGCGGTGGCCGATGGCCGGCGCGACGCCGCAGCGGTAGCCGGCGACGATGGCCTCGGCGAAACGGGCGGCCCAGGACGGGGGCCGGGGCGGCGCGTCTGGGGCGGGCGCGGCGCGCGCGGCGGCGGCGGCGGCCTGCAAGGCCAGGGCGGGGTCGGCGGCGGCCAGAGCGGGGTTGCGCTCGAGCAGCGCGGCCAGCAGCGCGGCGCGCCGGCCGAAGGCGGGAGCGGCGGCGGAGGCCAGGAACGCCTCTTTCAGCCAGGGATAGGCGGCGGCATCCTCGCCGCGCCGCGCGCGCGCCGCGCCGATTTCCTCCGCGGCCGGCGGCCGCAGGTCGGCCGGCAGCGCGGCGTGACGCGCCGCCGCTTCCAGGGCCAGCAGCGCCGGCTCCGAGGAAGGGTCGAGCCGCATCCCGGCGAGGGCGGCCATCAGCCGCGCCGCGGCGTGGTCCGGCTGGCGCTGCAGCACCCGCTGCGCTTCGCGCCGCGCGGCGGGCCAGTCCTGTTCCTCCAGGAGCTCGCGCGCCAGCGGCAGTTGGGCGCGGCCGGCCGCGACGCAAAAGAAAAGGGGAATCCCCGCCGCGGCGGCCGAGATTCCCCTCTGGCACGCTGTCTGCACGCGCGCGATCAGTAATAGATCGTTCCGTACTTGGCGGCGTAATCCGCGGTGGTGGTGCCGTTGGCCCCGTCGACGCCGTTCCAGATCGCAAACACGATATTGACGTACGGGATCAACATCACCCACTCGCGCCAGTGAATTTCCTTGCCGTCGTTGTACGCCGCGCCGGCGCGAATGCCGAAGCAGCAGCCGGCGATGAAGCCCATCACGCCGCCGCGGTTCGGATTCACCGCGCTCGCCGGCGTTACGGCTCCCGCCAGGAACAGAACCACCAGCGCCCCAGCCAACACTTTCTTCATACCGAACCCCCTTTCCCTTCGCGGTTCGACCGACAGCGCATGTTTAGCAGAGCGCGCCGGCCGCCGCAACGAATTTTTCGTTCAGCGGTAGATGTCCTCGAAACGGTCCACGAAGCGCACGTCCTCGAAAAAGTTGGCGAGGCGGAACAAGCCGGGGGCGATCGGCTCGTTGACCGCCAGGCGTTCCACGCGCACGGTTTCCGCGCTCTCCGCGCCGCCGACGCGGAAGCGGCCCTCGTGGCGGCGCGGAATCCAGACGCCGGGCGCGGCGGCGGCGAAGTCCGAGTAGTCGTACACGGCGGTGCGATCCCGGAGCGAGGGCGTGGCGTAGAACTCCACGCGCGCCAGTCGGCCGGTCGCATCGGCGCAGAGCACGACGAAGACCCGGCCCGCGTCGTAGCCCTTGCGTTCGGCAAAGCCTTCCGGCGGCAGGTTGGTTTCCGCGAGGCCGCGCAATTTGAACAGATGGTCCATGGCCGTGCCGGGCACCTTGCGCAGTTGGAACAGCATGTCCTCGTCGAGCTTTTCGACCGGCCGCGAGAAGCCGCGGGGGTCGCCCTGGGCGTAGCTGGCGAAGTTCGTGCCGTCGCAGACGATGGTGCGGCGCACCGGGGCGTAGTTGTCCACATGCAGTCGGTCGGGGCGTTGATAGAAGACGCGGCTGAGCGTGGCCACGGAACGGCCGCCCACGGTGGTTTCCTTGTGAATGCGGCAGGCGACGGACTGCACGCCGTCGTAGGCGGCCAGCAGGCGTTCGGCCAGCGTTTCGCCCGCGCCGGCGCGGGCCGCGGCGAGCGCGGCGGCCAGGAACCCGCTCAGGAACAAGACGCGAGGGTTCATCATCGGCGCACAGTCTGGCACCGCCGGCGGCGGCTGTCAACGGCCGGGGGCGGTGAGGCGCACGTCCACGCGGTGGCGCCGGCCGTCGCCGTGGGGCAGCGGCGCCTCCCATTCGCGATTGCGTTTGGCAAGCGCGTCAACCTGCGCCCGCAGCCGCGCCACTTCGAGTTCCATCTGCTCCGCCTGCGCCCGCGGCGCCTGCGCTTCCTCCCTGGCAGTCGGTGGCGCGGCCGGCGGCTCCGACGCCCGGACTTCCGGCTTCGGATTTCTGACAGCCCCCCACCAGCCCAGAATGATGCCCGCGACCAAACCGATCAGCCCCCCATGACGGCCTGCTTCATGTGGCCATCATCCTCTGTTAAGCGACTTAGATTCCCAAAAACTCTTCGATCCGGTAGGGGTCGAACGCCCTGGCGGCCGACGGAAATGCGTGGTAGGGTGCAGCATCTTTCTTGCCGCGATTTTCCCAGGGCGGCGCTGCGCTGGCCCTGGGCTGACGAATCGCAGCCCTTCAGGCTGCCGGCAGCAGCGTCTCCGTCTGCTCGTCGGCCCGCCGACGCCCAGGGCGTCGTCACCCGTTGCCCGGCTGCGAGAACCGCCCGTCCTGAGCACAGTCGGAAAAGTGACGCTGGCGCGGAGATGATCCTCCGCTATGTCGGACCGCAGCATCTTTCGCGCGGTAGCGAGCGTCTGAGCGGTTGACCCGAAGCTGCCTTCCTTAGCAACCGGCGTAGCGTCGAGGCATGCGTGAGCAGGGACAGGGTGGCAATCAAAGTGGCCAACCTACGGCCTCTCAGTACTTGCGATCTTTTCGATGCGCCATTTTCCGTCTGGCTGATAAATGAACCGTACGGTTACGCCGTTCAGCCGCTTGGAAAGGCCGCACTCGTCTCGCGTCAAAATCTGCTCGTGGTGCTCGTCTCCGATCTTCCACCGGATCACGATCTGTCGCTCAACATCGACAGGATCACCGAAGTTCAGACCAACGCTGTCCGGTCCTGTTCCTGGTCGCAGTTTTCCAGGTTCGACGAGTTCACTGAACCCGGAAACGTCCTCAACCCTGATGGTCTCTGTACTGTCGTTGACCCAATCAAAACTGGTCCATTTCCAAGTCATACATCCGTGTCCGCCGAACATGAGGGCGACGATCACCAATAGCACGGGCAACCCATTCTGGATGACGCGCGACATCAGAAGTCAACTCCAGCCGCTGTGGCTTCCGCTTTGATCCAGTCATAAGCCCCATTGTTGTCGCGCCTGGCCCCAACATTGTTGTCGCGCCTGGCCCCAATGTCATTGTGAAGTGACAGACTACCGTCAGAGAGGTTGAAGGCACGTTCATTGCGTCCGTATCGAACGGTTGGGAAAAGTCGTTGCCTGGCCGTCTTGATAGCATGGGCGAACGAGCGCACGTTTGACGGCACCGTAGTCGGCCGCCAGCTTGCGCCCGGCCACCACCTGGCCCAGCGCGTCGTATTCATACACCCAGCGCCCGCCGTCGGCCAGCGCGTTCGTCACCCGCTGCCCCGCCGCGTTGTACGCACAGGCGAAGCCCAGCGCCGCGTCCGCGGCCGGCTGCATGCGAACCGTTTTCCATCACTTGGTCAACGGAAAGGCCGCCGTTGGCGGATGGCAAATGGAACAGGACCATCTCAAAAAGGGGTTTGCCGCCAGAGGTGTATCGCGTAGGGACTCTCCCGCCTCAAGGCGGGCAGAGGTGTACGATGTCCGGGACAACCCCAACACCAGCCGTCGCTCGCAAAGCAAAGCGCCTATCCCTATGCAGCCTATGGGCCAATGCGACGACATCCGGTACTGCAGAATTCGCCGTCAAGGGTACAGTCCAATTCGATGACGTACACACCGTCTGACGTCAATCGCGTGAACCGCAGAGCGTTCGTGTCGGACCCCTGACAGCTCACCGGGGTCAAGTCCGTTTTTTCCTGTAAAAGCTGATTGGGCATAACCTCCGTTGATCGCCTCCCTATGCGGCGAAGTTTGCCAGGTCAGGATCCTCCCAGGGGGAGTCCGGGTCTACCGCCATTT
>Ga0101944_10006440_pt1 | contig 12487 bp, 11 predicted proteins | sample DewCreD2012metaG_FD_75245 | JGI IMG/M metagenome (GOLD analysis project Ga0101944, IMG submission 75245) | Hot spring sediment bacterial and archeal communities from British Columbia, Canada, to study Microbial Dark Matter (Phase II) - Dewar... ... | reverse complement strand
GGGCTTCCGGCTACGAGCATAGCTGGAGCATCTTCGAGAAGCCCGAATTCAAGGGCCGCATGACCATGCTCGACGATATGCGCGAGGTCTTAGGCGGCGCGCTCAAGTACCTGGGTTACTCGGTCAACGAGAAGGATCCCGCGCGCCTAGAGGAGGCCCGCCAGGTGGTGGAGCGCTGGAAACCTAACCTGGTCAAGTTCGACGCCGAGGCCTTCGCCCGCGGCTTCGCCGCCGGGGAGTTCTGGGTGGTCCAGGGCTACGCCGAAAACGTGTACCTGGAATACGACGAGAAGCGCCATGCCGAGATCGACTTCTTCTTCCCGCGCGAGGGCATGCCCATGTACTTGGACAGCTTCTGCATCCTAAGCGGGGCTAAGAATGTCGACGCCGCGTACAAATTCATCGACTTTATGCTCCGGCCGGACATCGCCGCCCGTGTCTCGGATTACCTCATGCTGCCTTCGCCCAATGTGCCGGCCCGCGCCCTTATGACGGTCGAGCCGAATTACGAGTTTGAAGATCTGGATAAGGGCGAATTCAAGGAGGACCTGGGCCTCGAGACCCTGAAGCTCTATAACGAGGTCTGGCGCCGGATCAGGGTCGGTCCCCCCGTCACTGCGTTCCCTGGTCGGGTTGTTGATGGTCCTGGGCATGGATTCCCGCATCATGTGCCGGCCCGAACTCCTCTCCTGCGTCTACATCGCCTTGATGTTTTTCGTCCTGGAAGCCGCAATGAAGGGCCGGACGAAACTCCTCGTTTTCGCCCCGCTGGTCCAACTTCTCTGGGCCAATTCTCAGGGCTTGTGGCCGATCGGAATCGTCATGTTCGTGACCTATCTAGGCGACCAGGCGGTCGCGGCTTATCGCCGCCGGGAGACTTCGCTGCGGCGGTTGCTTCCCCCGCCCTGGATTGCGGTTTTCGCGGCCTGCCTGGCGGCATGTTTCTTCCAGCCCTATGGGATCAAGGGGGCGCTGTTCCCGTTCGAACTTATCCCGCAGGTGACGACCTCCGCCAACCTCCAAAAACAGACCATTGTCGAGGTCCAATCGGTTTTCCAGTACCCGCCCATCCTCCGCGCGGTTAAGTTCTTTTTTCCCCTCGCCATCATCAGCCTGGCCGCCAACCTTGCCGCGGGCCGGAAGCTCCGGCCTTTCCTGTTCCTTCTTTCCATTACCTTTGTCTACCTGGGGTTGAACGCGCGCCGCAACATCTCGGTGGCGAGCGTCGTCCTCGCCTTCTCGCTCCTCATCCACCTCGAGACCATGGCCGAAAGCGGGGCGAGAATTTTTCTTTCCCGGCGCCTGCGGTCGGCCGTGGGCCTAACCGTGATTGTAACCTCACTGGTACTCGGCGGGCTGACGGTCCGGCAGCCCCTCCGGACCTGGGACCGAACCAACCGTCAGCCCGGCTTGGGCTTGTCGCCCCGCTATTACCCCTTCCGTGCGGTCCGGTTTTTAAAGTCGATCCGGTACCAGGGCAATATCATCACCAATGTCCGGCTCGGCGGCTACCTCTATTATGAAGGTTGGCCGGACTGGATGGTGATGGCCGACCCCCGCATGGAGATCGAGGGGGAGCGACTGCTGGCGCTCTGGCGTAGGGTCTTCACCGAGCCGGAAGTATTTAATGAGGTCGCCACCAAGCACGGCGCGGATGCGGTGGTGGTCGATCTCTGGGAGCGTTATCTCCGGCTGTTTGCGGAGCGACTCCGCCAAGACCCCGAGTGGGCCCTGGTCTTTTTCGACGAGGAGCATAAAACCCTGGTGTTCCTCAAGCGGGTCGAAAAATGGCGCGACCAGATCCGCCAGCATGAAATTAGGACCGAGTAGTTCGAACGGGTCAGGGAAACGGAGAATGAAGACTCGGGCGGAGAGGAACGAGGGTATTGAGTCATGGATAACGCATTTCCCGACCGTGAGACGGTGAAGCCGGGACCATTCGGCCGGGAGATCGCCCTGCTGACCGTTATCATCTTGATCTCATCTTGCCTGTCCATCGTCAGCCTGACCCGAAAGTCCGTGACCATCGACGAGTTTGCCCACCTGCCCGCCGGCCTTTCGTATCTTCGGCTCCGGTCCTTCACCCTTTACCCCCACAGCCCTCCGCTGGTCCGGATGCTGGCCGCCCTTCCCCTGTGGAAAAGCCAGGCTCAACTTCCGCTGGGGCCGGGCTGGTCCAGCGGCCGTCACTGGGTAATGGGCTATGACTTCATGGATGCCAACGCCGGCTCCTACCAACGGTTGCTGGTGAGGGCGCGGCTCGTGATCGTGGTCTTGGGGGCCTTAATTGTGCTCCTGAGCTGGTGGTGGGCCCGCTCGCTTTACGGTCCGCCGGCCGGGGCCGTGGCGGCCGGACTTTGCGCATTTTGTCCAAACCTGATGGCCCATGCCCGGCTGGTCACGACTGATACCGGAGCCACGCTGGGTTTCGTCGCGGCCTTATACGCTTTTTCGAGGTTCTGCAAGCGCCCGGGCCCGGGAGCGGGCGCGCTGGCGGGGACCGCGTTGGCCTTGGCCCTCCTCACCAAGTTCACCTGCCTGCTGCTTGCGCCCCTGTTCGGCGTTCTGGGCCTGGTATACCTGTCAGAGTGGTGGTCCCCCCCAAATCGCCGTCGCGCCGCCGCTGGCCTGTCTCTCATGGTACTATGCGCTTGGCTGGTACTGAACACCGGATACCTCTGGCAAGGCGTCGGGACCCCCCTGGGGCAATATCACTTCCACAGCCGGGCCATGGCCCGAGTCGCAGGATACCTGCCCGGAGCGCTGCCGGCGCCTTTTCCCTATGATTTCCTACGGGGGCTGGACCTGCAGAGCATGGAAAATGAAAAGCCCTATTACCAGTACCTGCTGGGCAAACTTTCCCGTGAGGGTTGGTGGTATTTCCCGTTGGTGGCCCTGGTCGTTAAGACGCCGCCGGCCGCTCTGTCCCTGATGGCGGCAGGGCTCATCAGCTTTTTCGCCGGGCGGGGTCGGAAAATGTCGGAAGAGATTTTCCTCGTCCTGCCGGCCGCGGTGGTGATCCTGGTGATGTGTTTTTCCATGAAAATGGCCCCGGCTCACCGTTATCTGCTTCCCGCCTACCCCCTGCTGTACATCATCGCCTCCCGTATCTTGGCCCTTGATTTCGGGAAAAGGCGCTGGAGGCGGCACTCGCCCAGATCGACAGGGCATTCGGCAAGGGTTCGGCGATGCGCCTGGGCAGCCGCGAGACGCTCGAGATCGAGGCTATTTCCACGGGCTCGCTGGGGCTCGACATTGCCCTTGGCATCGGGGGCCTGCCGCGCGGCCGGGTGGTCGAGATCTACGGGCCGGAAAGCTCAGGAAAAACCACGCTGGCGCTCTCGGTCATCGCCGAGGCGCAGAAGGCCGGTGGAACGGCCGCCTTCGTCGACGCCGAACATGCGCTCGACCCCGTCTATGCCAAGAAGCTGGGAGTCGATACCGACAACCTGATCGTCTCCCAGCCCGATACCGGCGAGCAGGCGCTCGAGATCGTCGACACGCTGGTGCGCTCGAATGCGATCGACGTGCTCATCGTCGATTCGGTGGCCGCGCTGGTGCCGCGCGCCGAGATCGAGGGCGAGATGGGCGACAGCCATGTCGGCCTCCAGGCCCGGCTCATGAGCCAGGCGCTCAGGAAGCTGACGGGCTCGATCTCGCGCAGCCGCGCGATCGTCATCTTCATCAACCAGGTGCGGATGAAGATCGGCGTGATGTATGGCAACCCCGAGACGACCACCGGCGGCAATGCGCTGAAATTCTATGCCTCGGTCCGGCTCGACATCCGCCGCACCGGCCAGATCAAGGACAAGGACGACATCGTCGGCAACACCACCCGGGTGAAGGTGGTGAAGAACAAGGTGGCACCCCCCTTCCGGCAGGTCGAGTTCGACATCATGTACGGATCAGGCGTCTCCAAGGCCGGCGAGATCCTCGACCTCGGCGTCAAGGCGGGCCTCGTCGAGAAATCGGGCGCCTGGTTCTCGTTCGATTCGATGCGCATCGGCCAGGGTCGCGAGAATGCCAAGGACTATCTCAGGAACAACCCCGAGATTGCGAAAGAAATCGAAACAAGAATAACCGAATCGGTTAAGTCAGGGAGGTAACCATGGATATCAATGAATTATTGCAGAAGGCACATTCCCTGGATGCATCGGATCTGCATATCAAGGTCGGTTCACCCCCGATTCTGAGAATTTACGGTGAACTCACTCCGCTCACGTCCGAAAAGAGAGTAAGCAATGATGATGCCCAAGTCATCGCCCAATCCGTGATGACACCGGTACAGGCCGAAATCTTCAAGAAGAAAAATGATATCGATCTCGCATACAGCGTTCCGGGTCTCGGGAGATTTCGCTGCAATGTTTTCATGCAACGCGGAACCGTTGGACTCGTTTTTCGAGTAATCCCGATGACCATCCCCTCAATCGACGAGCTGCTGTTGCCTGAGGTCATCAAGAAAATCTGTACCGAGCAGAGGGGACTCATTCTCGTGACCGGGACGACCGGAAGCGGTAAGTCGACGACACTGGCGGCGATGATCGATTTGATCAATTCGAGTAGAACGGAGCACATCATTACGATCGAGGACCCGATAGAATACCTGCACCGCGACAAGAAAAGCATCATCAATCAACGGGAAATCGGCACCGACAGCGAGTCGTTCGGCAAAGCGTTGCGACAGTCCCTGAGGCAGGATCCGGATGTCATACTCGTCGGCGAGATGCGCGACTTTGAAACCATTCAGACATCTCTCGTCGCCGCCGAAACAGGGCACCTCGTGCTCAGCACACTCCATACGATCGATGCAACCGAGACGATAAACAGAATCATCACGGTGTTTCCTCCGTACCAGCACAAACAGGTCCGCCTCCAGCTCGCCTCAGTTCTTCGGGCGATCATATCGATGAGACTCATGCCGAGAGCGGACGGCAGGGGAAGGGTACCGGCGGTTGAAGTCCTTATCGCCACCGCAACCATCAAAGACCTCATTGTGGACCCTGATAAGACGAAACTGATTGAGGACATGATTGAGCAGAGCGCAATTCACTACAATATGCAGACGTTTGATCAATCCTTGCTCAAGCTCTTCAAGGCCGGCCTCATTACGTACGAAGAAGCCCTGCGGAGGGCGTCAAATCCTGATGATTTCGTCCTCAAGGTTAAGGGTGTGCATTCGACGAGCGATCTGAGCATCGAAGAGCAGCTATCCTTCCGGCCCGACCAGCCGAATGACAAGGACAAGATGAATATTGACAGATTCGGTCGATAAGGCGAGACAATATGCACTCAAACTCCTCGGCTACCGGGGGAGAAGCGAGCATGAGATCATGGAACGTTTGATGGCACGAGGGTTCTCGGCGGACGTGATAGCTTCAACAGTACTGCACCTGAAGGAGATCGGGCTTCTCAATGATCTCTCCCTCGCCGAGACCTTGACAAGAGAAGCAACAACCAACAGAATGCTGAGCCGTGCTGGTGCTCGGGCGCATCTCATGAAGAGAGGCATACCGAAAGGTATGGTTGATTCCGTAATCGTTCTGGATGATGCGTCAGACTATGACAACGCGGTCAGGTTTGCCGGCAAAAAGCTCCGGGCGCTCAAAAAATATCCTCCCGCCATTGCAAAGAGGAGACTGTATAATCTCCTGTTGCGGAGAGGGTATTCTCCCGAGGTAATTATTAAAGTCTTGAAGCACGAAATAGCAAAGGAGGATGATCAATGAGAAATTTCGTAGGTGTTCTGCTGATTCTGTTGTGCATAACGGCCATCGGCTGCACAAAATCGGTCCGCTACACAGAGGATGAGATCAAGGATTATCCGGCTAACGTACAGGAGCAGATACGGAAAGGCACCATCGATCTCGGCATGACGAGGGATCAGGTTCGCTATGCCTGGGGAGCACCCAATTCTATCAAGGTCCTGGACCCGTTCGAAGGGAAATCCCGGGAAGAGTGGCTGTATACGGAACAGTCGACCATGGGGGTGCTCGGCACAAAAATCCTTTTCTTTTATGACAATAAGCTCCTCTACGTCAAGTGACGAGATGCCGTCAGGGGAGCATTGATGACAAGTTCGGACATTAGAACTGCATTTCTGGAGTATTTCAGGGCGAGGGGCCACACAATTGTTCGGAGTTCTCCCCTGCTGCCCCATCACGATCCTACCCTACTCTTCGTCAATGCGGGTATGGTTCAATTTAAAGCGACATTCCTGGGTGATGAAAAACGCCCATACAGCCGTGCCGTATCATGCCAGAAATGCATAAGGGCGGGCGGAAAACACAGTGATATCGAGAATGTGGGACATACGGCACGTCATCACACGTTTTTCGAGATGCTCGGAAACTTCTCTTTCGGCGACTATTTTAAGAAGGATGCGATGCTGTTTGCCTGGCAGCTCCTAACCGGTCAGTTCGCATTGCCGCCGGAAAGACTTCATGTATCTGTCTTCGAAGAGGATGATGAAGCTGCACGGCTCTGGTCCGAGGTCATCGGTATTCCGCAGGAGCGCATCGTGAAACTCGGCGCGAAAGATAATTTCTGGCAGATGGGAGATACCGGCCCGTGCGGGCCCTGCTCCGAAATTATCATTGACCAGGGAGAAGATTTCGGATGCAGGTCAGACAATTGCAGGGTCGGATGTGACTGTGACCGATATCTGGAGCTCTGGAATCTTGTCTTCATGCAATTTAACCGGGATGAATCGGGAGCCCTGACGCCGCTTCCAAAACCGAGTATCGATACCGGCATGGGCCTCGAGCGGATAGCGGCGGTACTTCAGCAGAAGAGAACGAATTTCGATACGGATATCTTTGCGCCCATTATTTCTGCAATCGAATCATTTTCAGGAATCGAGTACGGACAAGATTTTGCTCGCGACACCTCGATAAAAGTGATAGCCGATCACATTCGGTCAATAGCATTTCTCCTCTGCGAAGGCTTGATCCCGTCACACGAAGGAAGGGGATATGTATTGAGAAGGATAGCTCGGAGGGCCTCACGGCATGCAAAATTACTCGGCATCAGCGGGCCATTCCTGTACCGCCTCATAGATTCGGTCGCCGAGGCCATGGGCGGTGTGTACCCCGAACTCGTCCTTGAGCGTGACCGCGCCGCAAAAATACTCCGATTCGAGGAGGAGAGATTCAGCCGCACACTCGAGCAGGGCATGAGAATGCTGGACGAAACCATGGAAACTCTCAAAAAATCCGGTCAGAGCGTCATCCCCGGTGTTGACCTCTTTAGATTATACGATACCTTCGGATTCCCTCTCGACCTCGCTCGGGATATGGCTGTGGACAATGGACTGACGATCGACGAGGATGGTTTCCACAGAGAAATGGAAGTTCAGCGGGAACGCGCCCGTGCCTCCTGGGTCGGCGCGGAAGAGGCTGTCGCACCTATTTACCATGAACTCGAAGCCGAGGTCGGCAAAACCGATTTCGTCGGGTATGACACATGGGAATCCGATTCTATCATTAAAGCGATATTGAAAGACAGAAAAGTTATCAAAGAGGCCGCTCGTGGAGACAGAGTTGAAATCATTCTGGACAGGACGCCTTTTTACGCCGAGGCCGGCGGTCAGGTGGGTGATACGGGCAGACTGGCGAGCGACAGGTCAGACGTGATTGTCCTGAATACCAAGAAAGAAGCCGGGCTTCATGTCCATGTCGTTGAGATTCAGAAGGGAAGAATCTCTGTCTGGGACAGCGTACATTGTCGTGTTGACCGTGAACAACGAATGTCCACTGCGAGAAATCATACCGCTACCCATCTCCTGCATACCGCCCTTCGCGCCATACTTGGAGATCACGTGAAACAGGCCGGTTCCTCCGTGTCCCCTGAACGCATGCGATTCGATTTCTCCCATTTCCACCAGATTGAAAAATCTGAGATTGCAGAGATCGAAGACTATGTAAACCAGAAAATCCTTGAAGATATCATGGTCGAGACGGAGGTGACCGCTTTACAGAACGCCGTCAAATCCGGAGTCATCGCCCTCTTCGGTGAAAAATACGGTGATACGGTCCGAGTTGTCAGGGTGCCCGGTGTGAGCGCAGAATTATGCGGTGGGACACACTGCAGATCGACCGGTCAGATCGGGTTATTCGTCATTCTCTCGGAGTCGAGCATCGCCTCCGGTGTCAGGAGGATAGAAGCGCTTACCGGGAAGGGTGCATTCGCATACCTGCGACAGAAAACATCGGAACTTGATTCGATCAAGCAGATTTTGAAGTCGGACACTCCCATCGAGAGGCTGGAGAAACTCATCAGCGAGGCAAAATCCCTGGAGAGAGAGGTACAGAAACTGAAGACATCTTCTCCTTCGGATGCGATTGTTCATGCGCTCAAGCATGCCCATGAAATGAATGGCGCGAAAATCGTCAGGGTGCGCCAGGACGGACTCAATCCACAGGAACTTCGTTTGTTTGCGGACAACATCCGCGATCGACTTACGTCCGGTATCATCGTCGCCGTATCGCTCCATGAAGGCAATGCAGCCATTCTCTGCATGGTCACAAGAGATTTATTGAATAGATACAACGCCGGTGATATCGTCAAGAAGATTTCTTCTCTCGCCGGGGGGAAAGGGGGCGGAAAACCGGAAATGGCACAGGGTGGCACGAGGGATATTGAGAAACTTACCACCGTCCTTGAATCGTTATACGAAATCATTGACGAGTCCGCGGCACGGTAATCATCCTTCTGATTCGGCACATTTCGGATCATCATTTTAAGGGCAGGTAAAACGGACGACCATGTCATCTATTCACAACATCATCGCACAGGTCAGCACAGAGAGGCTGAAGATGTATGTCCAAAAAATCGAAGGGCTCCGTCATGGATGGGAAAATTACGAAGAACTACAGAAGAGGGCTCATTTCATCGAAAGTACCCTTCAATCCTTTCGGTACGATGTAGCGATTCAGGAATTCACCTTTCACGACAAAACCTTCCGGAATATTATTGCAAGGAATGAAGGGACGCACGGGAAAAGAGAACGAATCCTCCTCGGAGCACACTATGACGCAGCATGGGGCAGTCCGGGTGCAGACGACAATGCCAGCGGCGTCGCCGTCCTCCTCGAGGCAGCACATGTGTTGTGCGGACAATCTTTAGGAAAGACGGTAGAGTTTGTCGCCTTCACCCTTGAAGAGCCTCAGCCGCAAACGATCCGCTTTTTGATCGGGAGCGATTTGTTTGCACGTAAGGCAAGGAAAGCAGGAATAGACTACCATGCCGTTTTTATTCTCGAGTCGGTCGGGTACACCGACGATGGGGAAGGCAGCCAGATCATTCCTCTCCTCGTGAAGGCCGCGGTACCAAAGAGAGGCACATTCCTCGGCATTATCGCAAATAGCAGGTCAAAAGGCATCATGAATGCCTTTCACCTCATCTCCCGTCAATACGTCCCGGAACTGCTCACGATCCCCTATAAGGTTCCCCTCAACGGTCGCCTCATTCCCGAGACGCGGTTCAGCGATCATGCTTCGTTCTGGAATGCGGGGTATCCGGCACTCATGCTGACCGATACCGCCATGTTCAGAAATCCGCATTATCATACGCATCACGATAGATCCGATACCCTCGACTTCGCTTTCCTCACGCAGGTAACAAAGGCGGTGTTGAGCGTTCTCCTGAAGCTGGCACATGATGACTGACGTCATGCAGGATACCGTTTCTCACATTTGGCGAGCTCTGATCGCTATGCCTATTCTTGACAGCTCCCGCCATCACCTTTATTATTATGAGTGTTTTTGACAGCGAACCATGAAGAAACTGTGGGCAGGCCGCTTCCGAGCGAGAACATCGAAGACCGCTGAGTCTTTCAGCGAATCGATATCCTTCGACAACCGTCTCTGGCAATATGATATTCAGGGCAGCATCGCACATGCGAATATGCTCGGCAGGCAGGGTGTCATCTCCCGGAAAGATGCTGCAAAGATTGTCAGGGGGCTGAGAGAGATTGCACATGATATCGCGGCGGGAACATTCACCTTCCGTCAGGAGCTCGAGGATATTCATATGAATATTGAGAGCGCTCTCATCGAGAAAATCGGCGACGTCGGGAGAAAACTCCACACAGCGAGATCTCGGAATGACCAGGTCGCCCTGGATCTCAGGCTCTATCTCAAGAGCGAGACGGAAGAAATCATCACGCTGATCGCGAATTTCCAGCGTCAACTGATCGCATCCGCGAAGCGAAACATCAGCATCTACATGCCGGGATACACGCATCTCCAGAGAGCCCAGCCGGTGCTTCTCTCGCACCATCTCCTGGCATACGTGGAAATGTTGCAGCGAGATGCTGAGCGGATGAAGAGGGTTTATGCAAGCGCCGATCACATGCCGCTCGGATCCTGTGCACTTGCCGGGACAACGCTCCCGATCGACAGGGGATACGTGGCCCGCGTGCTCGGATTTCACTCGGTATCCCAGAACAGTATCGATGCGGTATCGGACAGGGATTTTGCGATAGAATTTCTCTGCGCATCCGCCATACTGATGATGCATCTGTCGCGATTGGCAGAGGAGCTAATCCTCTGGTCGACGGAAGAGTTCAAGTTCATCGAACTCCCTGAAGCCTACACGACAGGTTCGAGCATTATGCCGCAGAAAAAGAATCCTGACATCGCAGAACTCACCAGGGCAAAGACCGGAAGGGTTTACGGAAACCTGATCTCACTCCTGACGGTCATGAAAGGTCTTCCGCTTTCCTATAACAGGGACCTGCAGGAGGACAAAGTGCCGGTTTTTGATTCGGTCGATACGGTCAAGGCGTGCCTGACGGTGTTGCATGACATGTTCCCCGGCATCACCTTTCATGCCGGAAGGATGCAGGCTACTGCAAGAGACGCCTACTCTTCCGCCACCGATGTCGCTGAATACCTTGTTAAGAAAGGCGTACCATTCAGACGGGCCCATGAGATCACGGGAAAGATAGTCCTATTCTGCATCTCAAAAGGGAAGAACCTTGACGAACTCGCACTCGAAGATTTGAGAGCATTTTCCCCGCACTTTTCCCCGGACATTTTCGCATGCCTGAAGCCGGAGGATTCCATCAGAAAGAGAAATTCGCCGGGTGGCACGTCTCCCGACCAAGTGAAGAAACAGATCAGGAGACTCGAAAAGATAGTAAACGGCAAACAGTAGACGGGGAAGAAATTGATGAAATCCGGTGATGGCCAAATCACATTCGCCCTCTGCCTGCGGAGTACCGAATCCATTCGGGACGAAGCTATCTCTCTGCATACTGCGAGATCGCACCGGTTCACTCGCAAGGACTATCATCATTACCGCCGGATTCGGAAAGTAGTGAGCTTCTGTCTCCTGTCTGCTGTCTGCTGTCTACTTGTATTATGGGGCTGTGGGAAGAAGGGGGATCCCACATTGAAAGCGTATGAAAAGCCCCAAGCACCCTCGGGATTAAGGGCAGTGCACCGAGATTCCGGGATCACGCTCTTTTGGGATTTCCCGAAAACAAAGGAGCACGGTATCAAGGGATTTCATGTCCTCAAAGCGTCAGCCGATGAATTTCACAGAATCGCCTTCCTGGAAAAGGAGAGACGAACCTATACAGACACTGATTTCACCATTAATGAAGAATATCGCTACCGCGTCTCCGCGGAAAGCATCAAGGGCGTTACGAATGATTCCTCATTGATGACCGTGAAACCTCAGCCACTCCCGCCCCCACCAGGCGGCATTTCCTGTTCGATTCGGCACGACAGAATTACGCTGACATGGGAAGGAGTGGATTCAGGTAGCCTTTACAATATCTATAAACGTGACCCGGAAGGGGTATACACCCTCCAACCCGTAAATGCGGAGCCGGTCAGGGAAACAAGATTCGAGGATATATTTGACATCAGCCGCGTCGTCTATTATTCGATCAGAAGCACGACCGGGAGCCCGATCCGGGACGAAAGCCCGGCATCTGAGGAACTGATGGTAAATCCTTTCGAATTCCTGCCGTCAGCGCCGCGTGACCTCATGGCAGTGCCTTCAGGCGACAACATCTACCTGATATGGCGAGAACCCGCCGAAACATGGGTAGTGAGTTACCGGGTGTACCGGGAGATTCAGAATCAGGGGGGATATGTATTGGTGGGTAACACGTCGACCCCCTCTTTCATCGACAGGGAGAAGATAACGGCAAGGAGAAATTACCGCGTGACCGCAGTCGGTCCCTTTCGAGAAGGTCCTCCGGCCGAGATCAGGGATGTCTGCAATGAAACAGCGAGGTAAGAAAGAATTCTAAGGAGACGCATCCCCCAGGAATCTCCTGTATGTCCGGAATTCCTGCTCAAAGTTATCGCTCAGCACCTGCATCCCGATTGCTCGTTCGATTTCATCGCAACTCCAGAATCGCAGTTCGTCAATCTCCTCCTCATTACATGAAAACCCGTCTTCACACGCACAGCGAAACGTTGCGACCATTTCCGTCTCGTAGGCATTGCCATGAATGTAGGAATACAGATAC
>Ga0101944_10006438_pt1 | contig 12490 bp, 7 predicted proteins | sample DewCreD2012metaG_FD_75245 | JGI IMG/M metagenome (GOLD analysis project Ga0101944, IMG submission 75245) | Hot spring sediment bacterial and archeal communities from British Columbia, Canada, to study Microbial Dark Matter (Phase II) - Dewar... ... | reverse complement strand
TCGAAGACCCGCCATCACCGACAGCGAAACGAAAGCCGGCAGTTGCTCGATGATTGCCCGGCGCGAGAAGAGCGGCCTGCTGGCGATTCCGTCAGTCTTATCGTTCATGTCATAGGGCCTTTAGCAGTTCATCCACAGCGGTATATCCCGAACACACGGACCCTTCCATCGTGGGAACATCCACTTCGTTTCGAATCCAATCGCCCGCCAGAAAAAGGTTTTCAAGGTGGGTTTTCGAGCGGGGCCTGAACTTGAGCGTTCCCGGGTCGGTGAGCAGGTATCGCTCGTGGTTCGAGGTGTTCCTGTTGAACGATTCGTGGACAATTCCGGCCTGACGAGGATCCTTCGCCCCGGGGATTCGGAGCAACGATTCGTAGGCCTTGGCCTTGAGTTCTTCGTCCGAGAACGCCTCGAACTGCGTTTCCTGCCCGACCCACTCTAGCGCGGAGCCGCACTTTTCGTCGTTCTTGTAGCGGCTCTTCAGGTGCTTGTAGTCGATCACCATCGGCATCGGCTCGTCGAGTCCGTTGATGCAGGCGGATAAGTTCGGCAGAACACTCCTCTCCGTCCACACCTGGAACGACAGCGTTGCAACCGACCGAAGATTCTCGATCCCCGGAAACCCCCTCCAAAAACCGCGGTCGCCCGGGTTCAGTTCTCGCAGGTTGTCTAACGGCACTGCGATGATGACGTGGTCGAAATCAGCGACCATTGCCGTTCGTCCCGGAATCACTCGGACGGCCCGTTCCCATTTTGTCCGGCCGTGATTGTGGTAGTTGAAGTCGGGCTGGGCGAAGCGGAGGCCGGCCACCCGTTTTCCGTCGTGGAGAACCTCGACTAGTTTGTGGAACAACTGGATCTTGCCCCCCAGTTTTCGAAAGCGGTTGACGATTGGCTCGATGAGATCCTCGCCGTAACTGCCGTCGACGAGGTAGTAGTTTGCGCTCCCGCCCAGCAGCCGCAACGACTTCATGGTAATATACGCCGACACCTCGTGCGGCCAATTGAACAGCGCGTCCTGGGAAAAGCGGAAGGAGCGTTTTTTGGTGAGTGCTTCGTCGAGTCCATGCTCGACCGCCCATGCCGTCCAGCAGATGTCGTCGTACTGCTCGATGTCTTTTTGCGAATAGATCGTCGCTAGGTTTTTCCAAAAAAAGGCGGCCATCTTCTTGCCGTCTTGCCGAGACTTTTCGTCCGTTGCCTCGCCGGACTTCGCGATCTTTCCGGTGTCTTCATCATAGAAGTAGGTCCCCTGGTCCATGACAAGCGTTTTCGACCTGTCGACGCCCGCCCTGGCCAGCAAACCGAGAAACCTGCGATAGTTCCGCGAAATCGCGTGAAACCCGTGGTCGATGTCGAAACCGGCATCATCCTTGTAGGAGGTTGCCTTGCCGCCCAGGTGATGACCGAGGGTGTAAAGCGTCGCCTTCGCTTCCGGCTTTTCCTCGAGGAGCTTGATTCCGGCCGACAGGCCCGCAAGACCTCCCCCGACGATGGCGACTCTCAGGCCGTTCTCAGTCATCGCCTTGCCCGATCATCTCTTGAAAACCGCTTCCCTTGACCTTTTCACCGCCGGAAACGCTGACTTCGGCCAAGCACGGGCCTTCCCAGATCCACTCGTAGAGCAGGACCGGAAGCTCGTGGTTGTCGGAGTGAGTTCGAACCTGAATCGTCATGCCAAGCTCGCGACCTATGATCTCCCATTCGACGAAGTACTTCCTTCCCCGCGGGCTCTTCCACGACCGCCCCGGGGCGAAGGAAACGTCTCTGCACACCTCGATTTTTCCATCGGGATGTTGAACGGTTATTCCTTGCTGCACGGTCTCGCCTTCGGTCGGCTCTTGCAGGCGAAAGATGCTCAGATCGCGCCCGTCCCTCAATCGCAGTCCCCACCAGCACCACCGCATCGGCTTCTTCGTTACGATCTTGCCCCATTGGTGATCGTACCAGAACTGCCCCTCGACGCTTCTTTCTTCCTCGCCGATGCGAAGCCGTCCGACCGCGGGAAGCCTGGGATAAGTGTAGTAGTGCTGGTCCTCGGGGTCGTCCAGCCCCGTCAGGCCCGTGCCCAAGACGAGCAGCGGCTTGCCTTGCCGTTGCAATGTCAGTTCGAGCGAGAACTGCCGGTTCTTGAATACTGCTTGATACGAAGAACCCTCTTTCAGCAGACGATTCTCACCGTAGTGAAGCCACAATTCCGACTTCGGAGGAGGGGGCGGCGGCTCCGGCGACGTCATGAACTCGTGCCCCTCGGGAAGGCGCACCAAGGCGTCCCCAAGCCAACGAGCCAATTGCCTGCCGATGCCTCGTGGGGGCGATTTGGCCTCTGTTTGCTCACCTGCATGCTCCGCCGACTCTTGCGGGTCAGACAAGTTGAATAGCGATCGGTCGACGAAAGCGCAGTGGCGGTTTTCGCCGGTGGCCAGATCGGACAGATTGTAGAACAGGTAGCGTCCCTTCTTGTTGCGTTGGAACGAGGAGACGAACGAATACTCGAACTTCGCCACCCCCCGTCGCTTCAAAAAGCCGAAATGGTACCACCATTCGAAGTCGCTTTCCGGGTGCGGACCCTCCTCCTTCTGAGGATCGAAGGCGAACGCTAGAGGTTTCGGGCCGGCGAAGCAGCAGCATCCGCCCAGAGCCGCCCCAACCCCCTGAACAAAACGGCGTCGCGAGATCGGCATTCTTGATTTCCTCGCAGATCGTGTTCGCTCTGCCCGCACATGGTCGTAACGCATTGCTGCGGCCGCGACCGCCCAGAACGGGCGGACTCCCAAAAGAGCATCTCACAGCGATATGCCCCGTCGTGTTCGGCGTCCCGCCCGTCCGCGAAAAGCTGTTCTGCTCGCCAGCAAAAACGCTCGCCCTGATGTCTCGCGACGGCGTCGAGATCGTACAACACTACGATGCAAAGGAACGCGAGCAATCTCTTCCCGCACCAAACCAAATTATCCATGAAGCCGCCGAAAACGCAAACAAGCTCAGGCGAGGCGCGCACACAACCGCCGAATCGGCTTTGCGCCGACAGATTCTCTCCATTGCGATTGAAGAGATTGCATTGGTGCGAGTAACCGCAAGGGGGAAAGGCACCCCGGGCGTGATTCGAACACGCAACCCGCAGCTTAGAAGGCTGCTGCTCTATCCGATTGAGCTACCGGGGCGTAGAAATCGACCTCGAACCGTGGCGTTATTATGCGGGCAAGCTGTCGCGGCGTCGATCCGTCTCGTACTGGTCCCAGCCGATCGAATCGCAGGGGCGCCGCGGAGGCCGATTCTCCACAAAACAGGCCGAAATCAAGCGTCTATCTTACCACCGGTGCAACGGCCGGGCCAAGGGCGGCGTTCGGCCGCGCGGCGCGTAGCGCGCCGAAGCGTCAGGTCTGTTCACATTGCCGGCGGCGCCGAACCAACCGATTCCGCGCCAGCACCAAGAAGACGGACGCGGTAATGATGCCGATGCCGCCGCCCAAGTAGCTGAAGTCGTGCATGGTTCCCGCACGGACGAACGCGGTGCGGTCGGCAACGCCCGCGGGACACCAATAGTCGGCCATCGCCGCTTCGGGAATCGCCAGGAATACATCGACCAGCCGGCCGAATGCGGGCACGATTGCCGCGCGGCGCATCACGGCCCATGCCGCGCCGGAATGCGAGCGTTCTTTAAGATGGTCAATGGGAACCGAGGGCGGCCGCGCCGGCGGAAGCCACGGCATGGTCGTTTTCAACGGTGCTGCCCGAAACGCCGATCGCCCCAATCACGTTGCCTTGGGCATCTTTGATGGGCACGCCGCCGGGAAAGGTGATCAGCCCGCCGTTGCTGTGCTCGATGCCGTAGAGCGATCCGCCCGGCTGCGAGAGGCTGCCGATTGCCCCGGTGGGCATATCGAAGAACCTCGCGGTTCGGGCCTTGCGGATCGAAATGTCGATCGATCCGAGCCATGCGCCGTCCATTCGCGCAAACGCCTTGAGGTTTGCCCCGGCATCGACCACAGCGATGTTCATCAACACGCCCAACTCGTTCGACTTGGCCAACGCGGCCTCAACAGCCGCTTGGGCCTGCTGCAACGTCAATTCGCTCATGCCGCGCTCCTTTTGCGAAATAGGCGTTCACCAGAAACCGGAAACCATGAAGCAACCCGAGCGGCGACAACATGCAACAAGTCGGCTCGTTCGTATTGCGGCGCCCTGCCAACAGGCAAAAGCGATTCGATGCGACGGTGCGTCAAGGCCGTTTCGCTTCGATTGGCTGAGACGCGAATGCCGCGATTCACCCAAGGTCTGTCGACCCGTTCGGCTCGTTTCGCTCGACAATACGCGCCGTTGATGCCCTCGGTGAAAAAGTCGTTCCCATTATATCGCTCGATCAAGGGGCCGAAAACTCGGCCGAGCTGGTCGGGCGAGCATCCACCGTTCGGCGGCGACACGACATCGCCAAATCATTGTGAAAACGGCTCGATGCCGCTGCCGGTTCCTCATTTCCGCAATCGCGTGCTCCGGTCTCATCGAGTGCCGCCGACCGAGCCGGCAGAGCGACAACGCTCGACCACTGCGCCGGTGCGGCTTGCCGCTCTGCCGTCGGCTGCTATGCTGTACGCTCGGCCTGCGGCATGAAGCAATCTTGTGCCGTGGCGGAGCGTCGGCCGAGACTGCGTCCGGATTCGGTGATGCCGTCGCTGAAGCAGCAGTGGGCCGCACGAGACAAAGCAAGGATACCGTTATGACTGAGCGATGCGGGTTGTTCCTCTCGGTGGACGGCGGCGACGGGGCGGGAAAATCCACGCAGTTGGATTTGCTGCTGCCTTGGCTGCGCGAGCGCGGGCACGACATCGTGGCCTGTCGCGATCCCGGCAGCACCCCTTTGGGCGAGGCGATTCGGCAAATCGTCTTGCATCGGCACGATCTTTCGATCCATCGCCGAGCCGAAATGCTGCTCTATATGGCGGCCAGGGCCCAGTTGGTCGAAGAAGTGATCCGCCCCGCGCTCGACCAAGGCCGCACCGTGGTTTCCGATCGCTACCTTTTGGCCAATGTGGTTTATCAGGGCTACGGCGGCGGACTCGATGTGGAGGAACTGTGGCGTGTGGGGAACACGGCGGTTGCGGGCCTGATGCCCGATGTCGTGCTGCTGCTCGATGTTCCGCCCGAGGTCGCGCAATTGCGGATCGGCCGACCGCTCGATCGGATGGAGAATCAGGGCGACGAATTCCGCCGGCGGGTTCGCGACGGCTTTCTCGCCGAAGCGGCGCGGCGGCCCGATCAGATCCTTGTGATTGATGCGTCGGGCACTGTCGCAGAAGTGCAAGCGGCCCTGCGCTCCCGCCTGACCGAATGGTTCGACCGTTACGGCCGAAGCCGGTGAACTCTGCGCGCACTGAAATTGAACTCTGCGCGCACTGAAATGAGCGTTCTTCTCGTTGATGAGCGGAGGCGCGCCGCGCCGCACGAGTTATAGGCGGTCGCTTGCGCGCAGCGTCCGCCCTCCGCTCCCGCCATGTCTGTTCTCGGCGGTTTCACTAAGGCCAAATCCGGCCAGGCCCTTTCTACGAACAATTGAGAGATCAAAGTGCCAAACATTTGCGTAATACAGAGGGAGCAAGGGCCGGACTAAGGGCTTCTGCCACGGAAAGGATGGGTTCAATGAAATCGCCGAAACTCACGTACCGTCAACGAATTGGCGAGATGTGCTCGTCGGCGGATCCCATCGCCATCCGAGTGCCCGCCAAGGTGTTACAGCGGTTCGGCCGGTCGATCGACCGTCAGTTGAAAAGGCTCGAGTCGGCGTGGACCCTCCCCGATCGGTTCGAACGGCCCCTCCCGCAGTGGGCAGTGGACTCACCTTGGGATCGCCGCCGATAGCCCACGGTGGGAACAGGAAGATTCCTTCAGCGTCAAGCTGCGCCCGGTTGATCGATAAGGCCCAGGCGTCATTGGGCGTTGCCGCTCTGAGCAGGCCGAGCGCCTAGTAACTTCAAGAAGTACCTGAGCGCGACGCCCATCTCCGGTTTGGCTCCGCGGGCGATGCGGCGTTTGCAATGTTGGCTGCTGTCCAGCCGAGGCCGAATCCGCGATCTACCGGCGCGACCGAGGGAAGCGGTCTTGGACGGCCTCGACGGTCAACTCTTCCTCCCGGAGAGCCTCCATGGCCAATACGGCTGCGTCGGCGGCTTGTAGGGTGGTGAGGCACGGCACGCCATGCGCCACGGCCGCCGAGCGAATGCGGCCCTCATCGGTGAAAGCTCCCTTGCCGCGGGGGGTATTGATGATCAGCCTCAGATCGCCGTTGGCGATGTAGTCGAGCACGTTGGGGTGCCCTTCTTGAATCTTGTTCAAGCGGGTGACCGCCACGCCGTTCTGTTCCAGGGCCGCCGCGGTGCCGCGGGTCGCCAGTAGTGTGAACCCCATGCGTTCCAATCGCTTGGCCAATTCAACCACGTGTTCCTTGTGACGATCGGTCACACTGATAAAGATTTTTCCGCTCTTGGGCAATACAGTGCCGGCGGCCAACTGGCTTTTGGCGAAGGCCAGCGAGAACCGCGGGCTGATGCCCATCACCTCGCCGGTGCTCTTCATTTCCGGTCCGAGCACAATATCCACACCGGCGAACTTGACGAACGGAAGCACTGCTTCTTTCACGGAGACATTTGCGGGGATGGGGTCCTCCGTCAGTCCCAACTCATCAAGCGACAGGCCCGTCATCACCTTGGCCGCCAGTTTCGCCAGCGGTACGCCGGTCGCCTTCGCCACGAACGGCACCGTGCGGCTTGCCCGCGGGTTGACCTCGAGCACATAGACGGTCGGTCGGCCGTCTTCGCGTTTGACGGCGAACTGCACGTTCATCAGCCCGCGGACGCCCAACGCCAACGCCATTTTGACGGTCGCCTCGCGGATCTCCCGCACAACCGGGCCGGGCAGGCTGTAGGGCGGGATGGCGCAAGCCGAGTCGCCCGAATGAACGCCGGCCGCTTCGATGTGTTCCATCACGCCGGCCACGACGACCCGCTCGCCGTCGGCAATGGCATCGACATCGACCTCGACGGCGTCTTCCAGGAAGCGGTCGATCAGCACCGGCTGACCTTGCGCCACGGCAAAGGCGGCCGCCACGTATCGGTCGAATTGCTGCATGTCGTAGCAAATTTCCATCGCTCGGCCGCCCAGCACAAAACTCGGGCGAACGAGGGCCGGGAACCCGATCTTGGCGATTTCGCCCCGCGCTTGGTCCATCGTGCGGGCAATGCCGTTGGCCGGCTGCCTGATGCCCAGCCGGCTGAGAAACTCGGCGAACTTCTCGCGGTCTTCCGCCGCCTCGATCGTATCGACGCTCGTGCCCAAGATCGGCACGCCGGCATTGCTTAGGGCGCGGGCCAGGTTCAGCGGGGTCTGGCCGCCGAATTGAACGATCACCCCATCGGGCTGAACACGGTCGTAGATGTTCAGCACGTCTTCGACCGTGAGCGGCTCGAAGAACAACAAATCGCTCGTGTCGTAGTCGGTTGAAACCGTCTCGGGGTTGCTGTTGACCATCACCGACTCGATGCCCAATTCGCGCAGTGCAAAGCTCGCGTGGCAGCAGCAATAGTCGAACTCGATGCCCTGACCGATGCGGTTCGGCCCGCCGCCGAGGATCATCACCCGCTTTTTGTCGGGCTTTTTGGGCGGAGTTTCATCTTCGTCTTCGTAGGTGGAGTAGTAGTAGGGCGTGTACGCCTCGAACTCGGCCGCGCACGTGTCCACCGACTTGAACGTCGCCACGATCCCTCGCTGTTTGCGATTCTGGCGCACCTCCATTTCGGTGCTGTCGAAGATGGTGGCCAATTGCCGATCGGAGAAGCCGGCCCGCTTCGCCTCGCGGAGCAAGGCATCGGGACATTCGGCCAGAGAACCCGCGGCGCGAAGCCGATCTTCCACCTCGATGATCTCGGCCATTTGCTGGAGGAACCAGGGATCGATCTTCGAGATTTCGTGAATCTCCTCGATCGACATCCCGTACTTCATCGCGTAGCGCAGGTGCCAGATGCGTTGATCGTTGGGTACGGCCAACTTGGCGCGGACTTCGTCGATCGTCGGCTGATCGGGCCTGCCCCACAGGTCTTTCCCGTCGCAACCGAGGCCGAAGCTGCCCACTTCGAGCCCGCGCAGCGCCTTTTGCAGCGACTCCTTGAAGGTCCGCCCGATGGCCATCGTTTCGCCGACGCTCTTCATCTGCGTCGTCAAGTGCGCGTCGGCCTCGGGGAACTTTTCGAAAGCGAAACGCGGGATTTTCGTCACCACGTAGTCGATGGTCGGTTCGAAGCAGGCGCGGGTTTCGCGGGTGATGTCGTTGGGCAATTCGTGCAGGCGATAGCCCACGGCCAGCTTGGCGGCGATTTTCGCGATGGGAAAGCCCGTCGCCTTCGAGGCCAGAGCCGAACTGCGGCTGACCCGCGGATTCATTTCGATGACCACCATCCGGCCGTCGCGCGGGTTGATGGCGAACTGGATGTTCGACCCGCCGGTCTCGACGCCGATTTCGCGGATGACGGCCAGCGATGCGTCGCGCATCCGCTGGTATTCCTTGTCGGTCAGCGTTTGGGCGGGCGCCACGGTGATCGAGTCGCCGGTATGGACGCCCATCGGATCGAAGTTCTCGATCGAGCAGATGATCACCACGTTGTCGTCGGCGTCGCGCATCACCTCCATTTCGTACTCTTTCCAGCCGATGACCGACTCTTCCAAGAGCACTTGATGCACCGGCGAGGCTTCTAGGCCGTAGGCCACCTTCGTTTCGAACTGCTCGCGGTTGTAGGCGATGCTCGATCCGGTGCCGCCAAGGGTGAAGCTGGGGCGGACCACGCAAGGCAGCCCGATCTCGTTGATCACCTGCCGCGCCTCTTCCATGGTGCGCACCGTTTGGCCGCGGCAGCACTCCAGCCCGATCTTCTCCATGGCGGCCTTGAATTTGTCGCGTTCTTCGGCCTTGGCAATGACGTCGGCTTTAGCGGCGATCATCTCGACGCCGAATCGTTCCAGCACCCCATGCCGCCAAAGGTCCATCGCCACGTTCAGGCCCGTTTGCCCGCCCAAGGTGGGCAGCAACGCGTCGGGCCGCTCGCGCTCGATCACCTTAGCCACGATTTCCCAGGTGAGCGGTTCGATGTAGGTGCGATCGGCCATTTCCGGGTCGGTCATGATCGTGGCCGGGTTCGAGTTCACCAGCACCACCTCGTAGCCCTCTTCCCGGAGGGCCTTGCAGGCCTGTGTGCCGGAATAGTCGAACTCGCAGGCCTGACCGATGATGATCGGGCCGGAACCAATCAGCAGAATCTTGTGAATGTCGTTGCGGCGCGGCACGTTAGCTCATTCTCCCACAAAATAACAGGCGGAATTGCCCGAACCATCTCTTCTCTTTTCGACATGCGACCAAAGGCTCGCGCTCTCGCGCACCGTCAGCCCGCCCGTTCCTTTCGGCCTGTTGCCGACCAGACCAAACGACGGAAAACAAATAGCGGGACTACGGATGAGGCTCGTCGCAACAGTATAAAATTGCACCAATTTAGCACACCCGTTCGCCACCGGGCAAGGGTCGGCCGGAGCGGAAGCCCCTCCGGAATCGCCAAACAAGAGGGGAGCGGCGCGAACGCGCAGCCTGCTCGATGCTCCACCAAGGCCGCTGGGTGTTCGGTGCGCCGGCGCAAAGCCCGGGCCAAACCTACCCCCCAGAAGCCTAGGCTCTTCGTTGCAACCCTTGAAAGTTCGCCGAAAGCTGCGTAAGCTGAATTACTTTTCGCGTCGTGCGACGCGCTAACTGTTTCCCTCTGTTCAACTTTTGCGAGGAGTGCCGTGAGTACCGCGTATTCCGCCAACGAGACGACCGCCTTGCCCAAGACGCCGCACGAACCGATGTCGGGCGCCGACATCGTTGTTCAAACCTTGGTGAACCACGGCGTCGAGGTCGTTTTCGCGTATCCCGGCGGAGCGAGCATGCCCTTGCATCAGTCGTTCACGCGTTTTCGCGATCGCGTGCGCGTCATCTTGCCGCGGCATGAACAGGGCGGGGGCTTCGGCGCGCAGGGCTATGCGCGCACCACAGGCCGTTTGGGCGTGTGTACAGCCACCAGCGGCCCCGGAGCGACCAATTTGGTGACCTGCTTGGCCGACGCCAAGCTCGACAGCGTGCCGATTCTGGCGATCACCGGCCAGGTGGGCACCAGCGTCATCGGCACCGACGCCTTCCAGGAGACCCCGATCGTCGAGGTCTGCCGCAGCATCACCAAGCACCACTATCTGGTGACCGATGTCCGCGACATCGCCCGAGTGATGCGCGAAGCGATTTACGTGGCCACCACCGGACGCAAAGGCCCGGTGCTGATCGACCTGCCCAAGAACGTGCAGTTGGCTTCGACCGTGCCCGACTTCCAAGCCCCGATGGACCTGCCGGGCTACCGCCTGGCAGACCCGCGTCCCCAGCCGGCGAAGATCGAACAACTGGCCGCTTTGATCCGCGCCGCCAAGCGGCCGCTGATCTACGCCGGCGGCGGGGTAATCGCCTCGGACGCCTCCGACGAGCTGACCGCCCTGGTGCGGAAAACCCGCATCCCCGTGGCAATGACGCTCATGGGCTTGGGCTGCTTCCCCGGCGACGATCCGCTCTCGCTCGACATGCTCGGCATGCACGGCAGCGTGTACTCGAACGTGGCCGTCAGCGAGTGCGATCTGCTGCTCGCCGTGGGCGTGCGGTTCGACGATCGCGTCACCGGCAAGGTCAGCGCCTTCGCCCCAAACGCCAAGATCGTGCATATCGACATCGACGCGTCGGAAATCAACAAGATCAAACGCACCGATCTTTCAATATGCAGCGACGTGCGTGCGGCACTGGCGGAATTGAATAAAATCGTGGACCCCCCCGCCGATCACGAACCGTGGCTGCGCCGCGTGGCCGACCTGAAGGAATCGGAGCCGTTCCGGTTCAACACGCAATACGCGGGCATCTTGCCGCAATACGCCATCCGCGAACTGTGGCGGCTCACGCGAGATCGAGACACGATCATCACTACCGGCGTCGGCCAGCATCAAATGTGGGCGGCACAATATTACAAGTTCCGCCGCCCGCGGCGCTGGGTCTCCAGCGCCGGACTGGGAACGATGGGCTTCGGGCTGCCGGCGGCCATCGGCGCCAAGGCCGCCCACCCCGACAAGCTGGTGATCGACATCGACGGCGACGGCAGCCTACTGATGAACATCCAGGAATTCGCCACGTCCCGGTGCGAAAAACTGCCGGTGAAAGTCCTGTTGTTGAACAATATGCACCTGGGCATGGTAGTGCAGTGGGAAGATCGGTTCCACCAGGCGAACCGCGCGCACACCTACTTGGGATCGATCGACGACCCCGAGGCGCTGGGCCGCGGCGACGGCATCTCGCCGCAGCACCGCTACCCCGACTTCGTAACTATCGCCCGCGGCTTCGGGTGGCAGGCCCGCAGCATCAGTGAAAAGGCCGAGTTGACCGAGGCGCTGACGGAAATGATCGAATCGCCCGGCTCGTACCTTCTCGACGTGCTCGTGCCCTACCAAGAGCACGTGCTGCCGATGATTCCCTCCGGGCAAACCGTCAACGAGTTGATCAAAGAATAGCCGCTCTCGCGACGAGCGGCCGTTCGCTGAGCAACAAGCGATGCACCGCCGGTGCGAGCCTTGCAAGCGGCTCGCGCCGCGGGGCATCGAAGCGGAACCATTGTCGGGGTTGTCCGCGATGGCCGGCGCACTCGAATGCGTTTTCCCGCTAGTTTCGGCCCGGGGATGCTGCGCGCGCCCGCCCGGGACGCGGCGCGCCGATCAGCCGCAGGTTGCCCGGTCCGACCAATTCCGTTGCGCGGCGCTGCATGTCGGCGTCGATCCGCACCCGAAACCGTTCGCAGCGGCATTCGACGCTTTCGCCGCTTTCGAGGACAAGCACCAAATGCAGCTCGCAATCGCCGGGATAACCGCGGAGGATTTCGTGAAGCCGCCGCAGCTTGGCCGCCCCGTCGGGTTTCTCGGCGATTCGCACGCGCAACGCGCGGGCCATGCGATGTTCGAGCTGTTCGCGCGGAATGATCTCTTGAACGGTGAGGTTCACTTGATTCCCGCCCGGCCGGCGGTCGATCAGGCCCCGAATCAGCACGATGGCATCGGGCTGCACCATCGATCCGTATTCTGCAAACCCGCTCGGCCAAAGATTGCAGCGAATCAGCCCGGTCTGGTCCTCTAAGTCGAAACTCGCATAATGCGTCGGTTCGCCCGGGCTGCGCGGTTTGGTGTGCGAGTGTTTCACCGCGGAGATAATGCCGCCGATGTACACTTCGGCCTTGTTCTTCTCTTCGGCAGCCGTCCGTGTTGTGTGAGAACTGAACGCGGCCAGCGCCTCGGCGTGTTCGGCCAGCGGATGGCTGGTCAGGTAGAATCCGAGCACTTCCTTTTCTTTCTGGAGCTTCTCTTTTTCGTCCCACTCGGGGAGATCGGGCAGTCTTTCAACCGCCGG
>Ga0101944_10006437_pt1 | contig 12491 bp, 19 predicted proteins | sample DewCreD2012metaG_FD_75245 | JGI IMG/M metagenome (GOLD analysis project Ga0101944, IMG submission 75245) | Hot spring sediment bacterial and archeal communities from British Columbia, Canada, to study Microbial Dark Matter (Phase II) - Dewar... ... | reverse complement strand
TCGTAGATGCCGCCGCTCCACAGCCGGCCGCGCTGGACGTCGGGATCGATCTCCACCTGATAGCCGTGCACGCGGTCGGCGGGGAAGCGGTACGTCTTTCCATCGATGACCGCCTCCGTCGGCTCGGGAAAGACCTGGCTGCGGATCTGCACCCCGGAATTCAGCTTCGGATCGACCTTCCATTCGACTTCCAGGATGAAGTCGCCGAACTCCTGTTTCGTGCACAGGAAGGAATTGGGCGTGTTGGGCACGCTCCGCCCCACGATCTCGCCATTTTCCACCCGGTACTGGGCCTTGCCGCCGTGCTGTTCCCAGCCGTCGAGCGTCTTGCCATCGAACAGCGGCCGGAATCCTTCCTCGTCCGCTCCACGCCCCGACACCGCCAACAGGCTTGCCGCGACCAGTACCACGCCCATGACCGTCCGCCCCATTCGACGCATCGTCAGCTCCTCTCGCATATTCCGAACGTCACCGACCACGAAACGAGATTCACCCCCGCGCGTGCGATTGTACGGCAGAACGACGAGCCTCCGAAAGTCGCCAGCCGCGATGCAGCCGTTGTGAGCCTGCCCCGGTGCTAAAAGCCGGTGCGCCGACAGAGCTACCCCAACGCCGCGGCTGCCAAACAGCGGAGGGCGGTCGCACCGCCGGGGAGGCGGCAACAAACCGGGGCCCATCGCGGTCGTCAGCCTGCGGAGGGTTGCACGCACTGCGGGCCGGAAGCAGGCGGCTGCTGGCGGGCACGATGGCTGTCGACCACGGCCTTGATCCGCTCGAACACTTCGTCCGGCGTGCCCATCCCATCCACCACCCGCAGCCGTCCCTGGAAACGGTAATAATCCAACAGCGGAGCGGTCTGCTGGCGATAGACCTCCATCCGGTGGGCGATGGTTTGCGGGTTGTCGTCGGTGCGGCGCTCCTGCGCGGCACGGCGGAGCATCCGGGCCACCAGTTCGTTCTCGTCCACCCGTAGCTCGATCACCAGGTCCAGGGACGTGCCACGCTGCGCCAGCGACTCATCGAGAGACCGCGCCTGCTGCAACGTGCGCGGGAAACCATCCAGCAGGTACCCGCGCTCCATCGACGGCTCTTGCAGCTTTTCGCCGATCAGAGCCAACACCAGAGGGTCCGGGACGAGCCGGCCATGGTCCATGTACTGCGCGGCGAGCTGCCCCAGCGAGCTGCCTGAAGCCTTGGCCTCCCGCAGCAGCTCTCCCGTGGAAAGGTGCGGGATGCCCAGATACTCCGCCAGCCGCCGGGCTTGCGTCCCTTTGCCTGATCCGGGAGGACCAATAAAAACGATCCGCATACCCGCCTCGCTGGTCCAGTCCCCCGCGGCCCAGCCGGGGCGGCCACCGGGAGGCGCTTCACCAGGTTCCGGTCACGGCTCTAACAGTCCCCGGTAGTCCCGCATCACCAGGTGGCTGTCGATCTTCTGGATCAAATCGAAGGCCACGCTCACGGCGATCAGCAAGCCGGTACCGCCATAAAAACTGGCGATATTGGGCTTCACATGCATCAGCGTCGAGATCACCGTGGGGACGATCGCCACGATGGAAAGGAAGGCCGCACCGACGTAGGTGATCCGCACCATGACTTTTTCCAGGTACTCCGCCGTCCGTCGCCCGGGGCGATACCCCGGAATGAACGTCCCGTAGTCCTTGAGGTTCTCAGCGATCTCTTTAGGGTTGAACGTGATGGCCATCCAGAAGTAGCTGAAGAAATAGATCAGCCCAATGTAGCACAGGTTGTAGGTCAGCGACGTGCCGCGGGTGAAGGTGCCGGCCAGGTTGCTGAACAGGCTGGCCCACCAGTACGCCGCGGTGCCCGGCTCGGGATTGCCCAAGGCACTGGCCAGCGCCCCGAAAAACAGGGAGGGCAGCATCAGCAGACTGCTGGCGAAAATGATCGGCATCACTCCGGACTGGTTCAGACGCAGCGGAAGGTATTGCCGGGTGCCGCCGAACATCCGTCGGCCGCGTACGTGCTTGGCGCTTTGGGTGGGGATCTGCCGCTGCCCAAGCTGCATGAACACCACGCCCGCCACGACCAGCACAAACAGCACCGCCAGCACGATCACGTGCTCCACGCCGATCTGCTGCACGCTCCCGAGCTGAAAGCCGCTCTGGGCCAGGTCCTTGTACAGATCGATCAGGGCATTGGGCATCTGCGCCAGAATGCCGGCCATGATCAGCAGGCTGATCCCGTTGCCGATCCCGAACTCATCGATCTGTTCTCCCAGCCACATCACGAACATCGTGCCGCAGGTCATCATCAGGATGACCGTGAAATACCACAGCGGGTGCAGGGCCCCCGAGGCGGTCTGGAACTCCGGGGAAATCGTCGAGCCCCCTGGCCCGCCGCCCTGGATCATGCTCCCCAGGTAGATCGCCCCCTGGACCAAGCACATCAGCACGGTCAGGTAGCGGGTGTATTCGTTGATCTTCTTCCGGCCGGTCTCCCCCTCTTTGCGCAGCTCCTCCAGCGGCTTGTACACGCTGCCCAGAAGTTGCAAGATGATCGACGCCGAAATGTAGGGCATGATGCCCAGGCCGAAAATCGTGATCCGCCGCAGGTCCGCCGCGCTGAAAATTGACACCTGCTCCATGAAGTTGAAGATCGGGCTGCCCTGGCTCTGGCGGACGTTCTCTGCAAGCTGCGCCTGGTTGATTACCGGCAGCGGGATCTGATACCCCACCCGGAACACGGCCAGCAAGATCAGCGTGAAGAGAATCTTCTGCCGCAGTTCAGGGATGGTGAAGATCGCCCGGAACTTTTCCCACATGGTTTTTCCATCATCCTGACGATGAGACACCAGCCACGCGCAGCGCCCGGCCACCCGGGCGCGCTTCGCCAGATTACCAAAAGTACAGCCTGGCAACTACGCCGAAATCCCAGTGGATGGGCTCGACGCAGCCGTTCGAGGTCCCTGACGCGACTGAGTCTAGATAATTATTTGGTTTTATTTTTCTTAGCCGCTTGCTTGGCGGCAACGGGAGTCGGGCCGGGCACAATCGTCACTGTTCCTCCCGATTTTTCAATTTTTTCTTTCGCGCTGGCGCTGAAGCGGTGGGCTGAAACGTGCAGCTTCTTGGTCAGCTCTCCGTCACCCAGCACCTTCAGCACATCGAAACGCTGTTTGACGATGCCGGCAGTGCGCAGGCTGTCCGGAGTGACGGTTGCGCCGTTGTCGAACAACTCCTCCAGGTCGCCCACATTGATTTCCGCGACCGTCAGGGCCCCTGCGTTGGTGAACCCTCGTTTGGGAATGCGACGGACCAGGGGCGTGCTACCCCCCTGAAAGATTGGCCGCGCCTTCCATCCCGCTCGAGCGAATTGACCTTTGTGGCCGCGCCCCGCTGTCTTGCCCTGGCCGCTGCCGATCCCTCGTCCTTTGCGGTCGGGACGACGATGTTTGTGGACGCCCTGATGGATCTCGTGGAGGCTCATGGCATTGTTATCCTTGGGCTGCCGCCGGCCAGCGGCCGATGGCCGACCATGTCAAGTGCGCTGGAAAAAAATTCCGTCGTCTAACGTGTGGGATCCGGGGAGGGCAACACAAGGTGAAAGGCCGATTCTCTCGGGTCAGGAGGTGAGCGGAACACCGCGAAGCCGCTCGACTTCCTGCGGCGTGCGGAGCTGCTGGAGGGCCTTGATCGTGGCCTTGACCACGGCGACCTGGTTATTGGTACGGAAGCTTTTGGTGATGACGTTCTTGATGCCGGCTGCCTCGCACACGGCTCGCACGGCGGCTCCGGCGATGACCCCGGTGCCGGCGTCGGCCGGCATGAGCATCACATCCGCAGCACCGAACTTGGCGCGGACATAGTGCGGGATCGTGTCAGCTCCCACCAGGGGCACAGTGATCATGTTCCGCGCCGCCTGTTTCTGGGCTTTCTCCACGGCGGGGGGAACCTCGTTTGCCTTGCCGTATCCCCAGCCGACACGGCCTTTCCCGTCGCCGGAGACCACCAAGGCAGCGAAGCTGAACCGTCGTCCCCCTTTGACGACAGCCGCGCAGCGTTTGATCTGCACGGTTTTGTCGATGGTCTCGCCTCGCGTCGTTTCGGTCGCCACGATCTCGTCCCCTTTGTTGCCCAAAAGCTCCCGCCTGGTCCGCGTGTCGCGCTGGTCCTGCTAATGCTCGGAATTAGAAGTTCAAACCGCCCGCCCGGGCGGCATCGGCCAGCGCCGCCACGCGCCCATGGTATTTGTAATGCCCCCGGTCGAAAGCGACCTGGGTGATTCCCGCCGCCAGCGCCTTCTCGGCCAGCAGCTTGCCCACCACTTCAGCCGCTTTCTTGTTGCCTCCGTAGGGCAATGTCCCGCGCAGTTCCTTGCTGGCGGTGCTCACCGCCACCAGCGTCCGCCCGGTGGTGTCGTCGATGATCTGGCAGGCCAGGTTGCGATGGCTGCGATACACCGACAGCCGTGGGCGCTGCGGTGTCCCCCGGATCCGCTTGCGGACCCGGAACCGACGGCGCTGCCGCTGCAGGTTCAGTTCTTTATTCTTGTCCATGACCAATACCATCGTCATGCGGTCAATGGCCTTTCCGGTCGATAGGAACAGGCACAGCACGCCAGGCCAGCGTCCCGCCCCTTGCATGCGCCGGCAGCGCACTACTTGGTGGTCGCCTTGCCCGGCTTGAGCTTGATGTGTTCGCCCTGGTAACGGATGCCCTTGCCCTTGTACGGTTCCGGCTTGCGCAGCGCCCGCAGCTCGGCGGCGAACTGCCCGACCTGCTGTTTGTCCGGACCCTGGATCACGATATGCGTCGCGTCCGGGCAGGTCACGGTCAGCCCTGCGGGAATCTCGCATACCAGTTCGTTGGCCAGCCCTACGCGGAGGCTCAGCGACTTGCCCTTGAGGGCCGCCTGGTAGCCGACCCCCACGATCTCCAGCCGCTTCTCGTAGCCATTCGTGACGCCCTGGACCATGTTCCGCACCAAAGCCCAGGTCAGTCCGTGGTAGGCCCGGCTGGCGCGCTCGTCATCCCGCCGCTCGACCTGGATCTGACGTTGCGCTTCATCGTAGTGCACCGACACTTCCGGCCGGTGCTCCCAGGTGAGCTTCCCTTTGGGGCCCTCCACCGAGACCGTCCGCCCCGTCACGGCGACCTTCACATTCGCCGGCACCGGAATCGGTTTTTTCGCAAGTCGCGACATGGCTCACTCGCTCGATCGTAGATCAGGGTCCTTACGGGCCTGGCCGCCTGTCGTACGCTATAGGCCGCCGGCCTGTGTCGGCCTGACTAGTACAACTCGCACAGGACCTCCCCGCCGATGTTCTTCCGCCGCGCCTCCCGGTCGCTGAGGATACCGCTGGACGTGCTGAGGATCATGATCCCCAGCCCGCCCAGCACCGGCCGAAGCTGCTTGGCCTTGCGATAGACCCTCCGCCCCGGCGTACTGATCCGCTTGATGTGCTGGATCAGGTCCTCGCCGTTGGCCCCGTACTTCAGCTCGATCCGCAAGACAGGAACGGGACTGTCCTCCACCGGCACTTCCTGCCAGTCCCAGATGTACCCCTCCCGCTTGAGCACCTCGGCCAGGCCTCGCTTCAGGCGGGACGTGGGCACATCCACGTACGGACGCTTGACCGCGATGGCATTGCGGATGCGGGTCAACATATCGGCGATCGGATCGGTCAGCATAGCGGGCACGTCCCCCTTTACCAACTGGCTTTGCGCACGCCGGGAATCAGCCCCTGGTCGGCGAGCTTGCGGAAACAGATGCGGCAGATGCCGAACTTGCGGTACACCGCCCGGGGGCGACCGCAAAGCTGACACCGCCGCCGCAGCCGGGTGGAAAACTTGGGCGGGCGTTTCGCTTTCGCAATTTTGGATTTGCTGGCCACGACTACTTCTCTTTCAGGATCACGAATCTGCCCCACGCGGCCGCCTTCCCACGGGCAGCCTGCCTCACTGTTTCTTCGCCGGCCGCGGCTCGTCGCTCTGGAACGGCATGCCAAGCTGAGCCAGCAGTTCCCGCGACTCGTCGTCGGTCGCATTGCGGACCACGAACGTGATGTTCATCCCCTGCACCCGGGTGAACTTATCCGGGTTCAGCTCCGGAAACACGAGCTGTTCGGACAGGCCCAGGCTGTAGCTGCCGTGCCCGTCGAACGCCTTGCGGCTGATTCCCCGAAAATCGCGCACCCGCGGCAAGGCCAGCGAAATCAGCCGGTCCATGAACTCGTACATCCGCCGACCCCGCAGGGTCACTTTGCAGCCGATCTGCATCCCCTCCCGCAGCCGGAAGGCCGAGATCGCCTTCCGGGCCCGGGTGATCACCGGCTTCTGCCCGGTGATCAGTCCCAGCGCTTCGGCCGCCGTCTCCAGGTGCTTCTTTTCCTGGGTGGCGATCCCCACGCCCATGTTCACCACGATCTTTTCTAGCCGCGGGAGCGACAGGCGATTGGTCCGCCCCAGCTTCTGGGCCAGGTATGGCATCACCTGTTCCTTGTAGCGCACCCACAGCCGCGGAGGAGGAGGCGGACCTTCGGCCACGGCGACGGCCCCTTCCGCTTCGGGACGCGCGCCCTTCCCCTTGGCCCCCTTCTCCGATTTGACCTTGGCCGGAGCTTCGCCCGCCTTCTCTTTCTTGGGCGGCTTGGAGCCGCCTTCACCGCCAGCAGCCGCTTTGGCCATCGCTCAACCTCCGTTACCCACCGCGTGTCGCTCGTTCCCGGGCCTTCTTGGGCGGAGCGATCGTGCCCAGCCCCACCCCGCACTTTTTGCAATACCGCTCTTTGGACCCGTCGCTGGCCAGCCGGGCACCCGTCCGCACCCCGCGCCCGCACCGCGAACAGACCAGGAGCACATTGCTGATCTGGATCGGCATCTCCTTGGAGAGCCGCCCCCCTTGCGGGTTCTTCTGCGACCGCCGGACGTGCTTGTACACCCGATTGACCCCTTCCACGGTCACCCGCCCGTTGCGGCGGTCGATCGCCAGGACCTTGCCCTGCACGCCCCGGTCGTCGCCGGCGATCACTTCCACCAGGTCGCTGGTACGAATATGCATCAGACCACCTCGCTGGCCAGGCTCACGATCTTCATGAAGTTCCGCTCCCGCAGCTCCCGGGCTACCGCCCCGAAGATGCGCGTGCCCCGCGGATTGTTCTCGGCGTCGATCAGCACCACCGCGTTGCTGTCGAATTTCACGTACGAGCCGTCCTTGCGGCGGGTCGGATACTTCGTCCGCACCACCACCGCCCGGACCACCGCCTTCTTCTTGATCTCGCTGCCGGCAATCACCGACTTGACGCTGCAAATGATGATGTCGCCCAACCCCGCCGTGCGGCGCTTCGAGCCGCCCAGGACTTTGATGCACATCACCTCTTTGGCGCCGGTGTTGTCGGCCACCGTCATCCGCGTTTCCTGCTGGATCATCGGACCCTCGTGCTCCTCACTTCTTCACCTGCTCGCCGTGGCCGGCACCTGCCACGCCGGCCGCCCCGGGCGGATCGCCCATCCCGCGTGCGAACCTCCTAGCCCTCCACCTCGCTGCCCGCCGCTTCCGGCAACTCGGCCGGCGATTGAGCCGCCCGGCTGACGATCCGTTTGATCACCCACCGCTTCAGCCGCGACAGCGGCCGCGACTCTTCGATCTCCACCGTGTCACCATTGCGCGAGGCATTCTCCTCGTCGTGGGCGTAGCAGATCGTCCGCCGCCGCAACGTCTTGCCGTACATCGGGTGCCGCACCAGCCGCGGCACTTCCACCCGGCGCGTCTTAGGCGCCTTATCGCGGGTCACGACACCAATCAGCACTCGTTTAGGCATGGCTCGCCAATAGTCACATAAAAATATTTTGATATTTTTTCTCGATCCGGCCTGGCGAGGACACTCCCCTTCAGCCGGCCGCCACGGACCGACTCCGGGCACGCTCCGTCTGGATCGTCTTGATCCGCGCAATCAGCCGCCGATACCGTCGGAATTCGCTTGGCGCACTGGGCCGCTCTGTCCGGGCCTGCATGCGCAGCCGGAACAAGCTCTGCTGGGCATCCTTCAACGTCAACAGAAGCTGCTCGTCGCTCATTTCCCGTAGTTCAGACGCCTTCATCGCCGCTTGTGCTCCTTACCATCCCGGCCGGCCGCCGGGACCCGTCAGACCCGCTGATCCACTCTCTCCCGATCCTGGCTAGGCTGGCCGGCGACGGATCATGCGCACCCGCACCGGCATCTTGTGGGCCAGGCGGGCGAAGCAGAGCTTGGCCTGCTGTTCGGTGACACCGCCCAGCTCGAACAGCACCGTGCCCGGCTTGACCACCGCCACCCAGTGGTCCGGTTCCCCCTTGCCGGTACCCATACGGGTTTCCAGAGGGCGGGCCGTGACCGACTTGTGCGGGAAGATGCGGATGTACAGCCGCCCTTCTCCGCGCACGTACTGCTGCGCGGCGATACGTCCGGATTCGATCGTTTGGGCCTTGATCCAGCCACCCTGCGTGGCCTGCAGCCCAAAATCGCCGAAGACGACGCGGTTGCCTCGCTGGGCCTCACCTTTTATACGTCCTCTTTGGCTTTTTCGATGCTTCACCCGTTTGGGCATCAGCGCCATGGCTGGCGTCTCCCTCGAACATGCCTTGATTGATCCACACCTGGACCCCGATATTCCCCTGCGCGGTCCAGGCTTCGGCAAACCCGTAGTCGATCTTCGCCCGCAACGTGGACAGGGGCAGCGAGCCGGCCGTGGCCTTCTCGCAGCGGGCCATTTCCGCCCCTCCCAGGCGCCCGGAAAGCTGCACCTTGATCCCCTTGGCGCCGGCGTCCATCGTGGTTTCGATCGCCCGCTTCATCGTCCGGCGGAAACTGGCCCGCTTGGAAAGCTGCTGGGCGATGTCTTCCGCCACAAGCTGCGCGTGAATCTCCGGCCGGCTGATCTCTTCGATCTTCAAATTGACCCGCCGCCCCGTCAGGTTCTGGAGCTCCTCTTGCAGCAGCTCCACGTCCTGCCCCTTCTTGCCGATGATCAGACCGGGGCGGGCCACATACAGCACGATCTTCACCTCGTCCCGGGTCCGTTCGATCTCGATGCGGTCGATCCCTGCCTGGGCGTAGTTCTTCTTCGGATGCTTCTTGATGAAGTCGCGGATCTTCGCATCTTCCAGCAGCAGGGAGGCGAACTCCCGCTTGGACGCATACCACCGGCTCTTGTGCGGCAGCATGATCCCCGTGCGAAACCCGATCGGATGGACCTTTTGACCCACGGCAAATCCCCTGTCTGTCGTTCCGGCAGCGCTGGTTTGGCCTTGCGGCTTGCTCCCCCCCGGGGGCGTGCAGCAGAAGCGATTGGCTCCTGGCCATCGGCCTTGCCGCCCGCCCGGGCACCCTTGCGACTAGAACTCCTCCAGCACCACGGAAATGTGCGATGTGCGTTTTTTGATCTGATAGGCCATGCCCCGCGAAACGGGTCGGATGCGTTTGAACATCGGACCGCCGTCCACGCGGGCATCCGCCACGACGAGGTTTTCCGGCCGGACCATCTGGCCGCGGTTCTGCTCCGGATCCTGGGCGTTGCCCAGCGCGCTGCTTAGCACCTTCTCCAGGAATCGCGCGCCGCGCTCCGGCTGATACTGCAACACCGCCAGCGCGTCCGCCACGAACATCCCGCGGATCATATCTGCCAGCGGGCGCACCTTGCGGGCGCTGATCCGGGCAAACCGATGTGTCGCTCGAAAGGCCATACGCTCGCTTCTCCCGCACGCTCGTCGCCTTAGGGCTTGCCCGCCGCCGGACGTTCACGTCCCCACGGGCACGCTCCGCTGGGCTACTTCGCCGCCGCCTCCTTCTTCGCTTTTCCGCCGTGCCCCTTGAAGGTGCGCGTCGGTGCGAACTCTCCCAGGCGGTGCCCCACCATGTCTTCCGTCACGAACACCTTCACATGCGTCTTGCCGTTGTGCACCAGGAACGTCAGGCCGACGAACTCCGGCACGATCGTACAGGCCCGCGCCCAGGTCTTGATCGGCTCCTTCGAGCCGGAGGCCAGGGCCGCCTGCACCTTCTTGAACACCTTGAAATCGACAAACGGACCTTTTTTGCTCGACCGACTCATCGCCGCTTCCCTCGGGTTTGCCCCTCCCTGGACTAGTCGCCCTCGCCGCCCCGCGCCGACTCGTCACGGGACCACCGACGCCACCTCGCAACCGGCTCCCTCAGAGGACGTGTTCCTTGCTCCTGCTCGCTCATTTCAAAATCAACTGTCCATACCGCCGCGACCGCCGCCGGCGGATGATCGCCTTGTTGGAGGCCTTCTTCCGCTTGCGGGTCGAGCCACCCTTGGCCGGCACGCCCGTGGGGCTGACCGGATGCCGCCCACCCTTGGTCCGCCCTTCGCCACCCCCGTGCGGATGGTCGATCGGGTTCATCGCCGTGCCGCGCACGTACGGCCGGATGCCCCGCCATCGGTTCCGCCCCGCTTTCCCGATCACCACATTCATGGCATCGGGGTTACCGACCTGGCCGATGGTGGCCCGGCAGGCCACGGGAACGCGCCGGATCTCCCCGCTGGGCAGCGTGATCTGGGCCCAATCCGCCTCGCGGGCCATCAACGTGGCGCCGACGCCCGCGGCCCGGCAGAGCCGCGCTCCGCGTCCCGGCTGCATCTCGATGGCGTGGATCATCACCCCCAGCGGAATCCGGCTCAGCGGCAGGCAGTTGCCCACGTTCGGCGGGGCATCCGGCCCATTCTCGACCGTCTGCCCGACCTTCAGCCCGTCGGGCGCGATGATATACCGCTTCTCGCCATCTACATAATGCAACAGGGCGATTCGGGCATTCCGCACCGGGTCGTACTGGATCGAGGCCACCTTCGCGGGAATGCCGTCCTTGTCCCGCTTGAAGTCGACCACGCGATAGCGCTGCTTGTGGCCGCCCCCGCGGTGACGGGCCGTGATCCGCCCCTGATTGTTGCGCCCTCCCGTCTTGCGTAGCGGACGCAGCAGCGACTTCTCGGGCTTGGCCCCCTTGGTCAGCTCGGAAAAGTCGCTCACGCTGGCCCCACGGCGCCCCGGGGTCACCGGCTTGTATTGTTTGATACCCATGCGTGTCGTTCCCTATCGGCTGCCTGTCACGGACGCTGGCGCCCTCGCGGCCCGCCCACGTCTGGCCCCGCGTGCACCTCGGTTTAGTAGAAGTCGAGTCGGTGCTCCTCGTTCAGCTTCACGATCGCCTTCTTCCACGCTTTGGTATACCCCTGGCGGAAGCGGTACCGTCGCGGCTTGCCGCGCCGGTTCTGCGTGCAAACCTTCTCGACTTGTACGTGGAACAGCTCCTCCACCGCCCGCTTGATGTCCTGCTTGGTGGCCTGGGGATGCACTTCGAACGAATATTGGTTCTGACGCGTTGAGCGATGCATCCCCTTTTCGGTCACCAGCGGCCGCAGGATCACCTGGTACGGCTCCAGCTTCGTGCCCTCTTGCTCCGCGGAACTCATCGTCGTCTCTCCCTTCTGGCTCCTCGGCAGCGTCGCCGCTGAAATCGTTGCACCCTAGCGGCCCAGACGGCCAACCCTCCCTCACGCCGACGCGGCCGCCGTACCCCGGGCCGCCGCGCGCTGCCGGATCAGGTCCAGCGCTGCCCGCGTGACCAGCAGCTTCCTCGGCCGCAGCACGGCCAAGGCGTTCAATTCCGCCACCGGCGAAATCGTGACCCCGTCGATATTGCGCGCGCTTTTCACCACGACCGGGTCCAGGGCCGCCGTGGCCAGATGCACCGTCGTGCCTAGCAGGTTGAGCGCCTTGAGCACTCCGGCCACCTCGCGCGTCTTAGGCTCGGCCAGCGACAGCTCGTCGAGCACCACCACGTCGCCCGACTGCAATTTGTAGGCGATCGCCATCCGCGTCGCGGCCTGCACGGCCTTCTTGGGCAGACGGTACCCGTAGTCCCGCTCCCGCAAGGCGAAAACGTGATACCCGCCCCGCCGCTGCGGCGCTCGCCGCGACCCGGCCCGCGCGTGGCCCGTGCCCTTCTGGCGATACATCTTTTTCGTCGTCCCGGCCACATCGCCGCGATCCTTCGTGCGATGCGTTCCCTGCCGGGCACTGGCCTGATACATCACCACGACATCGTGCAGAAGCTGACGGCTGATCTTCGGCGCGATCTCGGCCGGGTCGATCTCGTACCGGCCAACCTCCGCACCTGCACGGTTGTAGATCGGCAGATTCACCATGACTCACCCCGCTCCTTGCCGGCACATCCCGCCGCGCCTTGCGCCCCGCGGCGCCGCTCAGCCCACCTTGTTCGTCTCGCGAATCACCACCAGGCCGCCATTGGGGCCGGGCACCGCCCCGTGCAACAAAATCAGATTCTGCTCTTTGTCCACGCGCACCAGGCGAATGTTGCGGATCGTCACCCGCTCGTGCCCGTAGCGGCCCGGCATCCGCTTGCCTTTTTCCTTGAATTCCGCGACGAGTTGTCCGGCAAGATCGGCGGGGGATCCGCTTTTCTGCGCCCATTCCTGCAGAATGCGGGCGCACTGTTCGATGGCGCCGCC
>Ga0101944_10006436_pt1 | contig 12493 bp, 9 predicted proteins | sample DewCreD2012metaG_FD_75245 | JGI IMG/M metagenome (GOLD analysis project Ga0101944, IMG submission 75245) | Hot spring sediment bacterial and archeal communities from British Columbia, Canada, to study Microbial Dark Matter (Phase II) - Dewar... ... | reverse complement strand
GGCTTGAATCGCTTGGCGGGTGGTGGCGATGCGACCGCGTTGGAGCACGGTCCCTTCGGCATCAAGGATGCAGAAGGTGATCTGCTGCTTGTGCAGATCGCAGCCGACGAAGCGAGGCGCGAGTTCCGGGCTGGCCGGTTGCTGTTGCGGCGGGGTCTTGCCAAGGGCGGAATCCATCGGTAACCTCCTTCGCTGGCGAGGCGGTGCGAGAGGGTCGTGATGGAGCTTGAGTCCTCGAACTCGTTAGGGCTCCATCCGGAGGAAAAGGGCTCAGCGGCAACTACTTCTTCGCGCTCGTGGCGGCAACCGGGTGGGCCGTAGGGTGGCCAGGTACAACGACGGGCTCGAAGCCCATAGTGAAAACCGGCCTTCCCCGAGATGGCTGGGGCCTCTTGCACCGCTCGCATTTTGACCTGCCTCCCGTGCGACCATCTCGTCCCGAACCTGGTGCGCACGAGTAAAATCCGTAGCCGATCTTTCTGCAAATCCCCCTTGTCAAGATTCATACCCGCTACAACGCCGTCGGCCACACCGTCGCCACCTCGACCGTAGATGGAACTGTTAAGTCAAGCAACCTGTACGAGGCGTATGGCGGGGATCGTGCTTTCGACGGGCAGTTCTGAGAACAATCGGTTGGCGAACACGAAGGAGCGGGATTTCTCGATTGGGTTGGATAACCACGGGTTCAGGTACTACGACCCGGAGGTGGGGAGGTACATCTCGCCCGATCCGTTTGGCTATCCAGATGGTCTGAACAACTACATCTACTGCGGCAACAATCCCACCAACAGAATTGATCCGCAGGGCTTGGGTTGGTTCAGCGACGTGTGGGATTCGGCTGTCCAGAAATTCGACGCGGGACTCCAGGTTGCCGCAGACTTCTCCGCTGGCATGGCGGACAAGCTGACCGGCGGTGCCACGCAGGTCATTCGCAAGAAACTAGACGTGGACCAAGTGAACTACGAATCTGGTTCCTATAAAAACGGCGGAACGGCCGGAGCAGGCCTTGAGTTGGCGATGAACGCAACGGGCGCGGCCGGTGCTGTCAAAGGCTTGGTTACGACGGGCGTAAAGACGTTTGTTGCGGAGGGCGGCGTGGCCGCGCTGAAGGAGGTTGCGGGTAACTGTGCCGGTCAGTACGTCAAGAACGAGGTCAAGGGAGCCATACAAGAAGCGGCCGTGGAGGTAGCTGCTGAGGGTCTCGAACGTGCCGGGATCATGGACAAGGAGACCACACAGGCCGTTGTGGGAGTGGCCCAGACCGGCATTGGGATGGCGACTGAGCTTCAAAACGGCAGAATGAAGACATGCTTCATGGCCGGAACGCAGGTCGCCACGCCTGACGGCCTCAGGGGCATCGAGCAGATCCAAGTGGGCGACCGGGTCTGGTCATCGCCCGAGGAGCAACAGGACAGTTCGACCGAGATCGTGCCGTCGGAGTGGCGGTTGGCGCATCTCAGAATGAGGAATCCAGGCTGGGCCGAGGATGAGTTCGTTGTCAGCATCCTGCGGCCCGCAAGTCTGTTCGAGGCGGAAGGCTATCAGGTTGGGGCGAAGGTTCCCTTCGGCTTGAAGGAAGTGGGGATCTCGGGAGAGGCGACCGTCGAAGATCTGGAGCCATGCCCGCCAATCAAGCCCAGCCCGGGACGCGTCGTGCTGATGACCGTCCTGCACCTGAACGAAGGCGTGGTCAAACTGCGCGTCGATTGCCAGACAGAGCCTGTCTTCACCACGGTCTACCACAAGTTCTTCTCGGCCACTCAGCAGCGATATGTTTCCGCCGGGTTACTGGCCATCGGCGAGAGCATCGCCACGCAGGACGGCGCGAATGCCATCACTCTGAGCAGGGAACCGCAACCGGGGGCGCATGTCGTATATAACATTGAGGTCGAAAGCGACCATCGATACTATGTCGGCACCCGGCGCTTGCTGGTGCATAACGAGGGGTGTGGCGGCGGAGAGGGAGAGAAGCAGGATAAGGGGGCGAAGGCGAAGGAGGCTTCAGGTCTTCGAACCGCAGACGAAGCAGGCATGAGTCAGGCGGCCCAGACAAGGATACAGAACGCAGCAAACAAGACGAACCAGCAGATTACGGTTGTCGGTAGCAGGGCCGCAGGAACTGCGGGTCCAACATCAGACTGGGATTATGTTTTGTCAGGGAAGTCACGCCAACGGCAACGCGCCAAGAACTCTCTGCCAAGGGGTACATCTGGTGGCGGGCAAGATGGAATGGGAAGAGAGACTGGAATTGACCTCTGGCAGGACTATAACCCCAACGCCCCGAACTACAATCCAGTTGACGTATCGCGGCCTCATGTGGTCTTTACGCCGAAGAAGAAGGAATGACGCACATGGAAGACGAGATACTCCTGAACAAGATTGCGCAAGGGAACATTTCGGTTGGTGATGGGATTGCTTGGTTCTTGGCATCGCCGGGCGAGCAACGTAGAAGGTTGCAGTTGTTGGTCTACTTGGCACTGCAAGCAGGAGCACGACCATCAGACTTGACGCCAGCAGTAGAACGCTCCGGGTTAGCCATCACCTACACACCTTGCGTGATTGCTGGAAAGGAGCCATTCCGACAAAGCCTTTCGAAAGTCGCCCTGTTGGAGGGGATTGATGCTTCGAGGTCGTTTCAGCTCCTCCTTAGCATATTCTGCATTGCAGACGAAAGGCGACGAAAAACCGTATGCGCGAAAGGATGCTCTCATTGGTGGCATAACTTGCCACCTTCTGTCGACCGTGTACCGGACCAGCGCCCCGCTCCTCCATCCTCTGTGGAGGGCCAGCGAGCTGCTCCGCCACCCGGCCAGCAGTGAAGTTCCTCCTTTCGGCGTCTGGCCGAGGAGCGGGGCTGGTGGAGGGGTAGCGTGGCGCTGGACGGTGAGCGGCGGTCGCCCTCAAATTGGGGGTTTTCGCTCACGCGGGTCGGATCTGGTACGCGAGGTCGCGGACGAACCGCTCGTGGATCTCGACCGTCGCCAGCGGCAGGCGGGCTTCGCGGGCCACGTCCTCAAGGGTGAAGTCGTCGCGCTCCGATGCCAGCGAGCGGACGGCCTTCTCGATCAAGCGCCGTTCGGCCTCACGGCGTCTTCGGCGTTCCTCGCGTTCGGCTTCTGCCTTCTCGATGGCGCGTTGGGCCGCTTCGATAGTGAAATAAAGGACATGGATAATGGACAGCTAACGGTGAAATTGAAGGGAAAAGGATGTTGGTCATGAGAAGACCGCAGTGGAAGGCGGAGCTGAAAGATGTGGGTCATGCGAAGTCGGATCGGGGCGAGCCGATCAAACGTTCCCATGATGCCCTCTGGGAACGGCCGGGCCTGGAGACGCAAGCAAGATTGTGCACGTCAACGGCAGCGAACTGGGATAGGCTTGGAGTCAGCAGATCATGGCCTTCAGCTTGACGTAGCTGTCTTCGAGGCCGCCGTAGCGGCTGCGTTGGAGCCAGCGGCGGCGGTATTCAGCGAAGAGCGCCGTGCAGCGGCCGATGACGTCCTTGCGCACCTTCGCATCGCCCTTCCGCCGGCCGACGGCGCGGTCGGCCGCCACGCGGGCCATGCGGATAGCCAGCAGGCATTCGCCGGCAAAGGGACCTTCGTCCGGCATCTCGGCCTCGAGCGCGGCCTGTGCGGCCGCCACGGCCTCCCAGGCCGGCAGGGTTTCGCGATCGGCGTCCGCGCCCCACCAGCAGTTCCCGTCGGTGAAGGTGGGCGAACCGTAGCCGCGCTTCACGCCTTCCTCGCTGCGGCCGAGCCGGTCGAGCCAGCGGCCGAGCCTGGCCGAACCGAGCACCTGCGCGCCCGCCGCGTCCGGATCGAAGATCCCTCCCCCGCTCCAGGCCGCCTGCGCGCCGTCGGCCATGCCCAGGAGAGCGAGGGGCCACTGCTGGCGGTGGCCGTTGTCGCCCCATTCGGTGTTGAGCATTCCCACCGCGCCGTGGGCGGCGCCCTGCTGCGCGGCGCGCGCGAGGTTCCCGTGGCGCTCGGCGCTGCGGCCGGCGTAGGTGTTCCAGTTGTTGGTTCCCGGCGCGACCCAGACTTCGCGACCGGCGGCGGCGTGCGCGGCCAGGCGTTTGGCGAAGTCCTCTTCCCGTCCGTAGCCCCAGATCAGCGCCACGATGTCCTTCGGCAGGCTGTCGTCCTCGTTGGGGTGCGGGTCGCACCAGAACTGCGGCCGTTTGCCGTACTTCTGCGCGGCGCGGAGGACCTTGCCGAGGTATTCGCTGAAGACCCGTGCCCGTCCGAGTTTTTCGCAGGCGTCCTTGCTGCGCCCGTAACCCAAATCGCAGGGTTCGTCGCCGCCGACGTTGGCGTAGGGGCCCGAGCAGCACGGGAAGAGCTGGGCGAAGAGGCCGTCGACGAGCGCGATGCTGCCCGGGTCGAGCGGGCAGAGCGTGTTGGGTTCCAGCCACGCATCGCCCCACGGCGCGAAGCGGATCGGGCCGTCGGTTTCGCCCAGCGGCGCGTAGCGCGGATGGCGCAGCCAGCGTTCGAAGTGGCCGAAGCTGTTCTGGTTCGCCGTCAGGGCGACGCCGCGTGCGGCGGCGTAGGCGTCGATCTCGCGCATTTCGTCCGGCGTGATCGGGTCGGCCGCGCGCCAGACCGCCTCGTGGCCGGCATAGGCGAAGGTGTGCTCGGTGTAGAGCTGCAGGTGGTTCAGTTTCACCGAGGCCATGGCGTCGACGAGCTGGCGCAGCGTGTCCATCGTCGGCACGCGGTCGCGGCTGATGTCGAGCATGAAGCCGCGTTCGCGGAAGGCCGGGGCGTCGTCGATGGCCAGGCCGGGCAACGGGGCGCCGCACGTCCGCCGGAGTTGCGCCAGGGTCGCCAGGCCCCAGCGCAGGCCGGCGGCGGAACGCGCCGCGATCCGCACGCCGTCGGCCGACACCGTCAGGCGATAGGCCTCGTCGCCGGCTTCTCGGACCGCGGAAGGGTCGATGGCGAGGCGCACGGGGCCATCGGACGCCTCGCGTCCGCCCAACCCGGGGATCGAAGCGACCAGACCCGGCGGCGCGCCGGCGATGCCGAAGCCGTCGGGCAGGCTGCAACCGGGACCGGTCCGATCGCAGCGGCGGGGCGTGGGGTAGAGCAGCAGGTTCGGCATGTTCATCCTCACCAGTAGATGTAGCTTGTGAACCGCAACTGATCGGCGGCCGGCAGGGCCTGGACATCCGGGATGATGTAGCGGTTGTCGTGCGCGTCCAGCAGCACCTTGCCGTTTTCGCCGTAGTCCTCGGCGCGATCGCCGCGCCAGGGCATGACGAACCGCTCGCGGCCGCGCTGCGTTTCCACCTCGAAGAAGAGCAACCCGTACTCGTGCGTGATCTTGAGCACGCGTTCGATGACCTGCTCGTAATACTGCCGCGCCAGGCACTGGCGGATCAGTTCCTGCTGGTCCTCGGGGAACTCGATCAGTTCCTCGATGACGCCGATTTCCTTCTCCTTGTCGTCGGCGTGGTCGGTGTAGCGGAGCGCGATGTAGCGGTTCGGGTGGCGGATCGGGAACATGCGCACGGGGAAGACGCCGCGGTAGAGCGTGTCGTCCTTCACTTCGCAGTGCAGCAGGCCGAAGGTCGCCAGGTACAGGCGCGTGGTCTCGGGCTTGAGCCGCCGCACGCCGGTCGCGACCAGATGTTCGGCCTCGGGGTAACGGATGCTCTTGCGGGGCTGCATGTTCAGTCCTCGATCCGGGTCAGTTCGGTCTGGATCTTGACGAGTTTCCGGTAGATGCCGTTTTCGATGGCCATCAGTTCCTCGTGCGTGCCGCATTCGGCGATCCGGCCTTCGTCGATCACGAAGATGCGGTCGGAGTTTTTCAGCGTCGAGAGGCGGTGGGCGATGGCGATGGTCGTGCGGCCCTTGCAGACCTTGGCCAGCGTTTTCTGGATCTCCTGTTCGGACTCGGTGTCGACCGAGCTGGTCGCTTCGTCCAGGATGAGGATCTTGGGGTTGCAGAGCAGCGCGCGGGCGATGCTGACGCGCTGGCGCTCGCCGCCGGAGAGCTCCGCGCCGCGTTCGCCCAGCTTGGTGTCGTACGCCGCGGGCCGCCGGCTGATGAACTCGTGGGCGTTGGCCGCCTTCGCCGCGTCCATGACGGAGAGCGACGAGCTGTTGGGCCGGCCGTAGGAGATGTTGTCGGCGATGGACGCGCGGAAGAGGAACGGTTCCTGCAGCACCAGGCCGACCTGTTTGTGCAGGTCTTCCTTGTCGATGTCCTCGACGTTGATGCCGTCGATGAGCACTTCGCCCTGCTGCGGGTCGTAGAACCGGCAGATCAGGTTCACCAGCGTCGTCTTGCCCGAGCCGCTCTTGCCCACCACGCCGATGAACTGTCCCGGCTCGATTTTGAACGAGACGTTCTTCAGGATGGGCGTGTACGGATCGTAGCCGAAGGTCACGTTGCGAAACTCGATCGCGCCCTTCATCGCCGGCAAGGGCTTCGGGTTCGCGGAGACCGGCAGGGCCGAGCTGGAGTCCAGGATCTCGAAGATGCGCTGGCTGGAGGAGAGGAAGCCGGTCAGCCAGTTCGAGAACATGCTCAGCGCGGAGATCGGGGAATAGAACATGCCCAGGTAGCCGAAGAAGGCCATCAGCGTGCCCAGCGAGATCTCGTCGCCGAAGACCATCCCGCCGCCCGCGTACCAGACGATCAGGCCGCCCAGGCCGAAGACGAACCCCATGATCGGGTGGAAGGTCGCCGCGCCCATCTCCAGCCGGCGGCGCGAGGTCTGCATGTAGGCCGCGCAGTCGGAAAAGCGCTCGCGCTCCTGCTCCTCCTGGCCGAACGACTTCACCAGGCGGATGCCGGAAAGCAGACCCGAAAGGTGCTGCGCCATCTTCGACTGGCTGTCCCAGACGCGGTAGTAGCGCGGATAGATGTAGCGCCAGAAGATGATCGTGCCCATGACGACGAAGGGGATGGGCAGCAGCACCAGCAGCGCCAAAAACCAGTTCATGGTGAAGAGCATCACGCCGACGCCGAGCACCATCATCAGGTTCAGCAGGAAGCCGTGCGCCACCTGCGCCACGAAGCCCTGGAAGTAATCCACGTCGTACAGCACGCGGCTCATCAGCGAACCGACCGAGTGGCGGTCGTAGTAGTCGACGCTGAGGCCGATCAGTTTCTGTTCCAGCTTCTCGCGCAGCTCCCTGGTCACCTGCGTGCCGACCCGCGAACTCAGGCGCCCGATCAGGATGTTCAGCCCGTTGCGGAGGAGCGACGCGGAGACCAGGCTCAGCAGGATCCAAGGCAGCCAGCCGATGTTCTCCTTGGGAACCAGGACCTTGTCGACCAGCAGCCGCGTGAGCTGCGGCGGCACCAGGTCCAGTCCAACGCCCAGCAGCATCAGGAAGAGCAGCACGCCGATGGCGCCCCAGTAGGGCTTCATCAGCAGGATGGAGCGCACGAGGAACCCGTGGTGGCGCGCGCAGCGGGGGCAGGCCGCGCGACGGCCGGGCAGCGGCAGGCCGCACTTTTCGCAGGTGTAGTCGCTGGGCTGTTTGAGCGCGTCTTCCTGGTACTCCCTGCCGTCGATCAGGCGCTCCAACTGCAACCGCGCGCGCCCGAAGACCTCGCGCCTGGCATGGCTGAACCGGATCACGTTGACGAAGAGGCCGTCCGCGCTCTTGAACTGGAGAAACGAACTGCCGACGGTCATGAACGTCCGGACCTTTTTGATGTCCTTCAGACAGAACGGACCGGCCACGGGCGTGTCGCCGTTCTTCTCGTGGAGCGTGACGACCTTCTCCTTGCCCACCACCAGCCACAGGACCGCGGGCGTGCCGTCCGAGTTCAGATCGGCGCGGACGCAGAAGAGGCATTCCGACTCCGGCACGCCGTTGCGCGCCGCGATCTGCTCCAGGCCCGGCGGCAGTTTGCGCAGCAGCAAGTCCTTGGAATCCATAGGGTGAGGGTCTCCGCGAGCACAGTCGCAACGCCGCCGCCCGCCATTGGCCCCGGACAGAGCGGCCAAGGGGTGGATGTGCGACCGAAACGCACCGCAAGCGGCACGGGCGAAACGCTCGAACCGATCAGCTCAGGGTAATCTCTCCACGGGCGGGAATTGGAATCTGAGTCAACTCCATCTCCTCAAAGTCCAACGGGATGTTTTTGTATACTCCGCGTTTTGCGGATGGCAATACATTTGGCGGAGATTCCCATAACTCTCACGGAGATTGGATGTTATGGGGTGAAAGATCCGAGCGGGACGACCTTTTCAACCGCGCCCCCACGCCGGCATCCTTTGCCCGACTCCGGACCGACGGGTGTAATCCCGAAAGATGGACTTTCCCTATAAAGAGCCAAGCGAGATTTGCCCCCACGCTTCATAGGAGATGTCCATTTTTCGGGAATGCACCCGGACCGACGAGCGGTACTTTGCAGGCGTCAGGCCTTCCTGTCGTTTGAACGCAAAGCTCAGATACTCGGGCGAACCGAAGCCCGAGAGTGCCGCGACGCGCGGAATCGGCAGATCGGTATCGCAGAGCAGTTGTCGAGCACGGTCCAGATGCACGCGTCGGATCTCGTCGGCGGGACTGCGTCGCAGGACTTGAAGGAACTTGCGCTCCAGCGAACGCCGCGAGAGCGGCACGGCGCGGAGAATGTCGGAGACGCGAACAGGCGAGGCAGCGCGCTGGCGGATGAAACGAATGGCGGCGGCCAAATCCGCATCCTGGACGGCCAGAATGTCCGTCGACTGTCGGGTCACGATGTGGGTCGGCCGAACGTAGCAGGTGGCCGGCGTTTCCGGACGTCCGCTCATCAATGTCTCCAGTGCAGCCGCAGCCTCGAACCCGATCTGCTCGGTGGGCAGGGCGATGCCGGACAACGGTGGCGCCACGGCCTCGTACAGGAGTTCGTCATTGTCCCCGCAGAGAATGGCTACTTCTTCGGGAACGCGAAGTCCCGCCGTCTTGCACGCCTCCAGAACCGACAAGCCTTGAAGCGCCCATGTCAATACCGCAACCGGCTTGGGCAGTCCCCGCAGCCAGTCCGCCAACCTCCCTTGTTGTTTTCGCCAGCCCGCCGATGCACTGTTGCGGGTACCCAACAGATAGACCGCGCAGTCCTCCTCCCGACAGCCCAGCGTCTCTAGAAATGCCCGGTAGTGACGCTGAACGTGCGAAAACGGGAGCCACCCGCAGTAGGCAAAGTGGCAGAATCCGCGGTCCAGGAAGTACTGCCCGGCCAGACGGCCCGCCACCTCGACATCGTTGGTGACCCGCGGCCAGTTGAAACCGGCGATCTCTATTCCCGAGACGTTCACGACGGGACGGCGCAGTGCCTTCAGTTGACCGGCCATCCGTCGACTGGACACGCGCGCAATGATGCCGTCTCCCGCCCAGCCACTCGGTGGCCGAAGCCACTCGCTCTGCCCGCGCGGTTCCACCCAGAGATGCCAAGGGCCATGCAGACGAGCGTACTTCACGATGCCTTGCACGATGCCTCGTCCCCAACCCGTCGAGGTGTCGACCAGAACGGCCACGCAGGGCATGGCCGAATCGGTGTCGAGAGAAGAGCGACGCTTCCGCAGCATCGAGAAATTGTTCCTCTGGATTCCCATCGCGAGCCGATCCTATAGCAGCGGACCACGTGACGCAATTCCTTAGAATTTGCGCGCAGAATTCAACGGACGAACGGGGTAGTCTGCATCCAGGCGGAGCACTGCGGAAATGGGTAGTTCCTGGATCGTGATTCTTCTGCTTGCGGGGCCGCTGACCATCGGCGCGCAAGAGACCGGATTAACGATGCTCTGGTATCGCGCCCCCGCCCGCACATGGAACGAAGCCCTGCCCATCGGCAACGGCCGCCTCGGCGCCATGGTCTACGGCGATCCCGCCGCCAGACACCTCCAACTCAACGAGAACAGCGTCTGGTCCGGCGAACGCCACTTCAACCCCGCACCTCAGGTGAAGGAGAACCTGCCCGCCGTCCGCAAGCTGCTCTTCGAAGGAAACTACGAGGAAGCGCAGGCGCTCGCCGAAAAGACGATGACGACGCCCAAAGACCCGCGCTACGGCCACTATCAACCGCTCGGCCATCTCAGACTCGCCTTCGATCCGTTCGGCGGCGAGGCGACCGGTTACCGCCGCCAACTGGACCTCGAGCGTGCCGTCGCCACCGTCACGTTCCGCGCCGGCGATGCGACCTTCACGCGCGAATACTTCGCCTCGGCACCGGAGCAGGTGCTCGTCGCCCGGTTGAGCTGTGACAAGCCGGGACGGCTCAGTTTCAAGCTGGATCTCTCCCGCGAAAAAGAGGCCGTCACGCGCGACGAAGGCGACGACCAATTGCGGATGAGCGGTCAGTGCTCGCTGAACGGTTCCAAGTTCCACGCGCATCTGAAAGTGATCCAGCAGGGTGGAACGCGAACCGTGAAGGAGAACGCGCTGCGCGTCGAGCGTGCAGATTCCGTCACGATCCTGCTCGCCGCGAACACCGATTATTACGGCAAGGACCCCGAAGGCCGGAACGCCGAGCACCTCGCCAAAGCCGCTGCCGCCACGGACCTGCTCGGAGCGCACGTGGCCGACTACCAGAAGCTCTTTCGACGCGTCACGCTGGACCTGGGCCGCACGGACGCCGCCGCGCTGCCGACCGATGAACGGCTCAAGAACATCGCGAAAGGGGCGGATGACCCTCAACTGGCGACGCTCTACTTCCAGTTCGGCCGTTACCTGCTCATCAGTTCCTCGCGCCCCGGCTGGCTGCCCGCAAATCTGCAGGGCCTCTGGAACGATTCATACACGCCGTCATGGTTCAGCGACTATACGATCAACATCAATACGCAGATGAACTACTGGCCGGCCGAGGTCGCCAACCTGTCCGAGTGTCACGAACCGCTTTTCGATCTGATTGAGATGCTCCGGGAACCCGGACGCCAGACCGCCCGCGAACGCTACGGCTGCCGTGGCTTCGTCCTGAGTACACGCACGAACCCCTGGGGCTGCACCGACCTCCGCGCCTCTGCGAGCCTGCTGTATCAGGACGCCGCGGCGTGGCTCTGCCTGAGTGCGGAGAGCTGGTCGGGGCGAAGCAGGTTGCTGGCTTCAAGCGCCTGCAACAGATCCGCGGCGGTGGAAACGGCCATGGGGCTGGATCCGTGGCGACAGGATGTACACTGCTCCCCACCAGGCAGATGCTCCATTTTGGCCAAGCGGCGATCATTTGGCAAGCCATGACCGGGGTGCCCGGGTGGGGAATTCGCCTAGCAGAGCGTGAGGGGGTGCGGAGCGGCAGCGGTGGTAGGGGGCTGCGCGGGCTAGAGAGCTGCGGTGTTGCTGCTGACGCGATGGGGACGCGGCGCCGAGATGCGGCCCCTCCCTCGGACCGCGGCCGAGTGGGATGCGTTCTGGGTGGGATTGGGCCTGGTCCGCTGTTTGGGGCCGGCTGGAGATCCAGGGGCGGGTAGCCGGCCGGTGAGGCGTGGAGGGTGTGCACCAGGAATTGTGTCAAGAGGGCTTGTAGAGTCTGGGGAGGCGGGCGTATACTTACTCGCTTTAGCCCAACCTATAGAGCCTGGACTTGACCGTTATGAAAGTTCGCGCCAGCGTGAAACGCATTTGCGAACATTGCAAGGTGGTGCGCCGCCGGGGCGTGGTGTACGTGGTGTGCAGCAATCCACGGCACAAGCAGCGCCAGGGGTGAGGGTGCATCTCCGCCGGAAGCCATCGGGAGCCAACCGCCGCCATGCCGCGTATTCTGGGTGTCGATATTCCCGCCGACCGACCGACAGTAATCGCGCTCACCCATTTGTATGGAGTGGGGCCGAGGATCGCGCGCGAGCTGTGCCACAAGGCGGGCGTGGACCCTCACCTTCGCGCCCGGGAGCTGCCCGAGGACGCGGTGGCCCGCATCGCCTCTCTGCTCGACAAGGACTATGTGGTGGAGGGGCAGCTTCGCCGGCAGGTGGCCCAGAATATCTCGCGCCTGAAAGACATCAACTGCTACCGGGGGATTCGCCACCGCCGCGGTCTGCCCGTGCGGGGGCAGCGCACCCGCACCAACGCCCGTACCCGTAAGGGACCGAAGAAGACGGTAGCCGGCAAGAAGGGCGTCAAGGACCTCAAGTAAGCAAGCACAGGATCCGCCTTGGGGGAGAACTGCCTTGGGAAAGAGCAAACGCCGTAAGATCCGCCGCAACGTGACCGTGGCCGTGGCCCACATCAAGGCCACCTTCAACAACACGCTGGTGACGGTGACGGACACCAAGGGGGATACGCTGTGCTGGGCGAGCGCGGGCACCTGCGGGTTCAAGGGCAGCCGCAAGAGCACGCCGTTTGCGGGGCAGTGCGCTGCGCAGCAGGCGGCGGAGAAGGCGGCCAAGTTCGGGGTGAAGGAAGTGGAGGTCAAGGTCAAGGGGCCTGGCAGCGGGCGGGAGAGCGCCATTACCGCCTTGCAGTCGGCCGGGCTGAACGTGAAGAGCATCGAGGACGTGACGCCGCTGCCGCACAACGGCTGCCGGCCGCCCAAGCGCCGCCGCGTGTAACGG
>Ga0101944_10006434_pt1 | contig 12497 bp, 11 predicted proteins | sample DewCreD2012metaG_FD_75245 | JGI IMG/M metagenome (GOLD analysis project Ga0101944, IMG submission 75245) | Hot spring sediment bacterial and archeal communities from British Columbia, Canada, to study Microbial Dark Matter (Phase II) - Dewar... ... | reverse complement strand
CGCGACCATCACGAGTGCATTGGACACCGAGAGCACCCAGGTCCAGACGGTCGTCCCCTATTACCGCCGTTTTCTGGCACGCTTTCCATCCGTCCAGACCCTGGCCGAAGCCCGGACGGACCAAGTCCTGAAGAGCTGGGAGAACCTGGGTTATTACTCCAGAGCCAGGCATCTCCACGCAGCAGCCAAGGAGGTCGTTGCCTGCTGGGGAGGCAAGCTTCCTCAAACCAGGAGGGGCCTCCTAAGTCTTCCGGGCATTGGAGAATACACCGCCGCCGCCGTGCTCAGCATTGCCTTCGGGGAGCCCGTGGCGGCCGTTGACGGGAATGTCTTGCGCGTCATTTCCAGGCTTTTTGCACTTCGAGGACCGGCGGGGTCTTCGGAGTCCCGGCAAAAGGTGCGCGATCTGGCGGATCAACTCCTGAGCAAGAAAGAGCCCGGTCTCTTCAATCAGGCCATGATGGACCTGGGCGCCACCGTGTGCACGCCCCGAGACCCTTCATGCCCCTCCTGCCCCCTGAAGGATCTGTGCATGGCGGAAAACCTAGGGTTGCAGGAAAAAATTCCTGCTCCTATGAAAAGACCCGCTCCCTTGCACAAGCACATGACCGCAGCCGTCCTTGTGGATGGAAAGAAAAGGGTTCTCATGGTCCAGAGACCCGCCTCAGGGCTTCTCGCTGGTTTGTGGAAATTTCCAGGAGGGGAAAGGCAAGCGAAAGAGGCTTTGGAAAGCGCTTTGGCCAGAACCGTCCGGGAAGAACTCGGGGTATCCGTCCGCGTCCTGAAGGCCGTTGCCTCGGTGAAGCATGCTTACACCCATTTCCGCGTCACCTTTCATGTTTACCGGTGCGCCCTGGAGCAAGCAAGGCCCAAGGCGATTGAAAAACATCGATGGAGGTGGGTCTCGGAGAAAGAACTCCGGCGGCTGACCCTGTCCAAAGCGGAGAGAAAAATACTCGCTGTGCTTCAGAGCTGACCCGATGTGGCATCCCAGCTCTGAAGGAGCTTCTTGTACTCAGGGTCCTCATATCGGCTGAGGAGAAAAGCAGGGGCGTACTCCGGCAAGGCGCTCCCGCTCACATGGTTCGCGAGCAACTCACCGGCGGCCATTCCGGCCATGATTCCGAAGCCGGAAAGGGCACCGATCACAAACGCTCCCTGGACAGGCAGCGGACCGATGAGGGGCCGATTCTCCTGCGTTTTGCAGTAGTAGCCGCCGTCCACAAAAGGCGTTGCGGTTTTTCCCAGGTAAACGGATAACCCCGGCACCATGCCTGTCATTCCCCGAAGCACGATTTCAGCATACTCGGGGTCAAAGACGGGCGGCCAAACCGGTTCCTGGGGTTTGATGTCGTAGGTCCAAAGAGCCAAGAGGGTCCGACTGCCTTCCCCTCCCTCCGGCCGGAAATGGACGCCGCTTGGAAATTCCTCCAGAAGCCAACGTGTTTTTTCGCTTCCCGCAAGCAGTTCTCTTTCCTCTTCGCTCCAGGGCAGCTTTATCGGGTCCGTCCAGATCATGAGAGGGGCCTCCCGGGGGATGACTCCCTGGGGATCACGGAATGAAATTTTTCCATGCAGTTCGTTGAACACAGGAAAATCAATTCCCACCAGCGCCCCTGCCTGCTTGAGCAGGGGTCCTGCGGCGATGACAAAAGATCGGGTGGCGATTTCCCACTGGTTCTTCTCTCCTGCGACCTGAACCGACTCCACTCCTGCCTTTCCCATCCCCACGCCGCTCACCCGACCCATAAGGTATCGGGCGCCTGCTTCCTTGGCTTGCTGCAGAAGATACATCCCCAGCTGTTGTGCGCTGAGCCAGCCGCAGCGCCGGACATGGAGCATGGCGATCGCCGTGCCTTGAATAAAAGGATATTGGCTCCGCACCCTTGCCGGATCCAGGACGAGTTCCGCACCGTTGAGGGCGGGATCATACCCCTCCCGGCTGCCGTCCGGGTAAGACGGATCGTCCGGGTTGCCGTGGTAGGTCCTGATGGGTCCGGCTCCGAGATCCGAGATCTCTCTCGCCACCCGCTCCATCACGCGGGCCTGATCGGGTCTTGCCGTGAGAAACACGTACCCCCTGCGGTTCATGTTGAAGTAATTGCCGCTCTCCCAAGCGAGGCGGTCAAGCAGATCAATACTCCGGTTCATGAAGCGGACCATGGTATCGCCCGGTCCGGGCCACCAGTTCCGGTAGGCTTCCGTGGATTTGTCGCTGGTCAGGGTCAGAGGAGCCCTCTCGTCCACGAGCAGGACCTTCCGGATACCCTGCTTGACCGCCAGGTGGTACGCAGCCGAGACCCCGGCCATGCCCGCCCCGCAAATGACCACGTCGGCCTTGAGTTTTTCCATGAAACCGCCTCAAAGGTTTTTGGAGATGGACACATGAAACGCCGCACCTTTCTTGATGTCAGGCTCCAGCCACACGCGGCCTTTGTGCTGCTCGGCAATTTCCTTGACAATGGCAAGCCCCAGACCGGCCCCCTCCACCTTGCCGGCCATCCTTTTGCGCCTGAAGGGCCCGAAAAGCATTTTCCTGTCTTCGTCTTTCAAACCGATTCCATTGTCTTCCACAGACAGGATATGGCTGTCCTCCGACTCCTCGTAGCTTATCCGGATTTCGCTCAAATCATGACCTCCGTACTTGAGCGCATTGTCAACGAGATTCCTTAGGATCCTGACCATGGACGTTCTGTCCGCATTGACCTCCGGGATCACCTCGGGTTCCAGCCAGCGGATCTGCCTTCCGATGAGTTGAGGAGCGAACTCCTCTTTCACGGTGTCGACGATCTCCTTGAGTCTCACTTTCTCGATCAAAAGAGGAACCTCTTTTGTCTTGATGTAAACATTGATCTTCTCCACCAGGGCGGCGATGTGCTCCGCCGCCTTCTGGATTTGATCGCAGTAACTCCTTGCTCTCTCATCGAGTTTGTCGCCGGCATACCGGTTGAGCCGCTTACACAGTCCATGGATTGCAATCGCTGGATTCTTGAGGTCATGGGAAACGGAGTAGGCAAACATTTTTATCTTGTTCGAGCTTTGGACCAGGGCCTCCTCGGCCTTTTCCCGTTCTATTCTGTTCCTAAGCGCCGTCAGGCCGTAAGAAACGTCATTGGCCAATTCCTCCAGGAGACGAAGCTCTTCAGGGTCAAACGCATCCGGCTCTTTGGCGTAAATGTTCAATGCGCCGATCACCTTTCCGCTTGCCCTGATGGGAAGCGCAATGGACGACCCGTATCCCCTTCTCAAAGCTTCTTCTCTCCACGGAGCGAACTTCGGATCTTTCAGAATATTCCTGCAAACGGTCGGCCGGCCTGTGCGAATGGCGGTGCCTGTGGGGCCTCTTCCCTTCGGGTTTTCCGCCCAGGAGATATCCACCTTTTCCAGGTACCCGTCCTCAAAGCCCGCCTGGGCCACAGGCCGGACGGATTGCACCTCATCGTCCTGCGCAAACCCAATCCAGGCGAGCCGATAGCCTCCCACGTCGATGATCATGCGGCTCACCTCAGCCAGGAATTCCTTCTCATCGGTGGCCCGTGCCATGGCCTGGCTGGATTCTCCAAGGACCTTGAGCGCACGGTTTACGCGGCGAAGTTCGATTTCCGTGCGTTTTCTCAAGGACACATCCCTATTGCTCGCCCGCCGCCCGAGCCACGCTCCGTCCGCTCCAAAAACGCCCTGGCAGTAATGGCTGATCCAGCGCTCCTCACCCGTTCTGGTGAGGATTCTGAAGTCGGCCTGAAAAATCCCCTGGTCCGGAGAACCCTCCATGAAGTGCTTCCCGATTGCCGCCTGATCCTCGGGATGAACAATACGAGTCATGAGCGAGGGTTCGGCCACGAATTCTCCACTCCTGTAACCCGTTATTCGCTCGCACGAGGGCGACACATAAATGTAATGGCCGTCAGGCCCTTGCCACGTCTCCCAATCATAGGTGCTGTCTGCAAAGGTTCGAAACCGTTCTTCACTGCGCCGCAGATCTTCCTCTCGCGACTTGAGTTGCTCCTGCAGGACTTCCAGCTCAGCGACCTGCCGCCGCAAGGTATCCAATTCGGCAAGAAGTTCCTCTTTTGTTTTGTCTTTTGCATTCATGGCCTGTGCCCTGCAGGATGGGTTAGTCTTTCACAGAGGTTGCAGGTCCGAAAGTCACGATCTCGCCAAGAAGAAGCTCCGTCGTCCCGACCGAAGAGAAGAAAAGATATCCCGGATGAGAAATCCTCAGCAGCAGCAGCGCCAACAGACTATCCGATTATTTCCCGGCTGGCAATACGGAAAATATCATGTCAATGCACTTTTCAAGTGCTTGAAAATTAGAAGAATTTCAAGGCCGACTCGAAACATCGGCAGGAGCAAAAAACCGGTTTTGAAATCAGGAAAGCCTCAGTTTCGCATCTTAAAAACACCTTGATTGAAGTGTCATTTCGATCCCGCTCCCGGAGCGGGAGAGAAATCTTGGTGTCCACAATACTTACATGATCTCTCCCTCCGGTCGAGATGACAACTCATTTGCGAGACACGACACTAGATAGATGGTGGGTATACAAGGGAAGAGGGTTGCATGAACAAGCAAACAGGAACAGCGCCGGTTATTCGAAAATGGAAAGAACGATTCGATGAATGGCCGCACCGAGTTTGTCCAGGCCAAGGTCCAACTCCCAGGCCGGCTCTTTGATGCCTTCACCGCCGAGTCTTGGAGCAGCGCCCACGCTCGCAGTGAGCTGCTTTCGGGCAAAAGCGAGGTTGCCTTCCTCTTCCAGGAGATAGCTCTCACACAAAGGTTCTTCGTTGACCGGGTTCTCTTTGAAATAATCCTCCAGTGCACGCCGGAGATAGCTTTCAAAGAATTTCGCTTTCCCCTCGTAAAAGTCACGATCCAAAATGAAAAAGCTCAGCTTGGTGGAGTCCTTGGGAAGGGCCTCAACCCCTTTTAAACAGAGCACTTCAGAGTTCAGCACGGCGTTGGCGGACTGGGCAACGAGCTTGCCCACGCAAACGGCGGACAGGCTGAAAGGGATTGTGAGAATAAGATCCAACGTCTCTCTAAAGAAGGAGAATCTCTTTTCGAACTCACCTTCCGCGAAGCGGATGATCTCTTTTTCGCTGCCCCTTCGGATGTAGTTGCAGATCACTCCACGGACAAGCCATCCGCCGAAATCGGCATCCTCCAAGTAGGCTCCGGTGAGATTCGCACAGCTCAGGTTGGCCTGTTTCAGGATGCTCCACTTGAGATTGGCATCCTGCAGATTGGCTCCTTCCAGATTCGCTCCCGTCAAGTCGGCGCCCCCAAGGTCCGCTGCGTGCAAATTGGCTTTCGCAAGCAAAGCCCCGCTCAGCTTGGCCCTCGCCATACGGCATCCACTCACATTGGACTCCGTTAAGTTCGCCCCGGTCAGAATGGCTTCTTCCAGGTTCGCGTGGAAAAGGGCGGCTCTGCTTAAGTCCGCCCCTGCAAGGTTCGCCTTTGTGAGCAGCGCTTGGCTCAGGCTCGCCCCCACCAGGTTGGCTCCCTCAAGGCTCGCTCCGGACAGGCTGGCTGAATCGAGGATGCTTTCTCGGAGCACAGCACCGGCGAGGTTCGCTTCCCTAAGGTCGGCCCTCGAAAGATCCGCCTCACGGAGAATCGCTTGTGCCAGGTTTGCCTCAATGAGATCCGCGTCGCTCAGGATCGCGCCTTTCAAATTGGCTTTCTTCAGCGTTGTGCCCACCAGGCTTGCGCCCCTGAGATCGGCGTTCACGAGAATGGCGCCGCTCAGGTCGGCACCCAGCAAGTAGAGGCCTCTCAGGCTGGCTCCTATCAGATTGGCCTTTCTGAGATTGGCCCGCTCCCCCCCCTCCCCTCGAAGCCAACTCCTGTGACCCTCCAAGATCTCGCGCAGGGGCCGGTTGTCGTGAGTCAGTTCCTCGATGTTCTTGTACGGAGGGTTCATAAGAAGCCTCTGCTCCCAGGACTTCCGAGAATCTCAAAAGCAGCGTGTGAGGTTACTCTCCTGCGACCCTTTTTGCAAGGGCTGGGAGATTAGGGCTTTCCCCTCCCTCATAGGTTGATGGGTCAAGGATCAGCCATTAGGGGAGCAAAATACGTGCCTGAACAGGGAGTGTTGGAATGAAAGGGTTTTTTACCCAGGAATTTCAATAAGCTATTTACTTAAGGTTGCCGGAGTTTGCGCCGTTTGACGACCGGTTTTCATCTTGAAACGGCATTCTGATTCCACAAAGTGGAAAAAATCTACCCATTTCCGGCATGTCGCCGCAGAAATCTTCTGTCGGAATCGAGAAGCGTGCTCAAGGGGAAAAAACGGGTTTGTGACCTCACTTTTTTATAAATTTGCTGAGGGCTTCAAAGAGTCTTTTGCCCGATTCCGGGGTCTCCACGTCACCATAAAGGATCTCCCTGGGATTAGAGGTTGTTTGGTAATAGGCCCTGTTGAGATCGAACTCAGCACCCATACCCGCCCCCTCGAGAGAGACCCCGGCAAACAGACCCTTGGAGCGCGAATAGGAGTAGATGCCGCCTTTCAAAAGGATCTCGGTGGCCGCTGTCGCCTGTGCGCCTACCGGCCCGACCGCCACAGCCGCATCAGCCCCGAGTTTGAAATTAGATCGAAGAAAGGTATCCATCGTTTTTTGTCCGATCACCACAAGAATCAAGTCCGTGAGCTGCGCCCCGATTTGAAGCCCCACGCTGCCGGCTCCGATGTAGACAAAGGAAGGGCCGCTCCATTTCCCATCCTTTCGGGCCACGACAACGCCTTTCCCATACGAACCGCCGACGATAAACCCTCCCTTGAACATGTCAGGGATAATCACCACACCGGCGCTCTGTCTGATGAGATCATATGCTGCTCCTGAGTCCGGCGCAGTCCTGACCTCTTCGATCACCAGGCGGGCCTTGTTGACAATGATCTCCGCGTCCTCCTTCAAATTACTTGCGTACCCTTGCGGGGCAAAAGCCAGCCCCAGGGCAAGGCTCAAGGCGATGACCGTCATTGTTCTTTTCATAATTCTCCTCCAGTTTGTCTGTCCGAATTCTAACGTTTACGCAAAAACTTCCACCGGCGAGGTCCTATTTATAGTTCGATACCTCACCATGAGCGGGAAATCAACTAGATATCGGCCTTTCAAGATGGCCCTCCTGTCAGGCATCCAGGATAAAATCCGTGATATAGGGGTTTTCCTCCATTTCACGGCCGATGGTGGATGTGGGCGTTTCCCCGTAGTCGTGGCCGGGCCAGATGACCGTTTCTACAGGAAGAGCCAGGATTTTCTTCTCAATGGATTCGACGAGGGTCTCCAGGGATCCCCCTGCCAGATCCGTCCTTCCTGCAGCTCCTACGAACAGGGTGTCACCCGTGAAAAGATTGCCTTCGACATAGTAGCAGACAGAACCGGGAGAATGGCCCGGGGTATGGATGGTCTTGATCATGAGACTTCCCACTTTGAGCAAATCCCCGTCTTTCAGCTCCCTGTCCACCGCACCCGCCGGGGCAAGGCCAAGTTCCTTCCTTGACACCTCTTTCATTTCCTCACTCGAGAAAAACCGGTTGTCCGCCTCATGCATGCAAGTGGGAGCGCCGATGGCAATCCTGAGGGCCTCATTCTCCAGAACGTGATCCGCATGCCCGTGGGTATTGAGGATGTACTTGACGCGTATCCCTTCTTCTTTCAAGAGACTCTGAATTCTCTCATTCTCCCCCGCCGGATCGATAATCACTCCTTCCCTGGTTCGAGGGCAAGCGACGATATAGGTGAACACGGCAAAGGGACCGACGAGAAGTTGTCTAATGATCGGCTGCGTCACGGCATTCATCTTATCCAATCTGCGACTTCGCCCTTCGATACTTCAGGGCGAACCTAGATCTCTATACTGTTTTGATTTCCCGTTCGTGGTGAGGACTTCCTATTGCCCTATCTTGTCTTGTCACTTGTCACTCGTCACTTGTCACTCCTTTCAAAGCGATGGGGCTTGCCAGCCTCTGGCTGGGTAACGCCGCAGATGGGCGTTTTTCAGCAGCCTGTTAGACGGCCTTCACCAGCTGATTGGCCGCTGTGAGCAGCGGATCCCACGTCGGACCAAAGGGCGGCGCATAGGCCAGATCCGACTGGCCGAACTCCTCAACGGTCATCTTCGCATGTAAAGCCACTGCCGCTGCATTGATCCTGTGGGCTGCCCCGTCCTTTGCCACCATCTGCGCCCCGAGAAGCCGGCCGCTCTTTCTGTCCGCAACCAGTTGCACGCTGATGGTGGAGGAACCGGGATACCTGTGGCCCCTGGTGCGGCTCTGAATCACGGCCTCCACCGGTTCAAAGCCTGCTTTTTTCGCCTCCCCCACACTCAGACCGGTTCGGGCCACTTCAAGGTCGAAAACCTTGAACACGGCGGTTCCCGCTACCCCCTTGAGTTCGACCTTACCCCCAAGCACATTGTCGGCAGCAGCCCACCCTGCCCTGTTGGCCCGAAGAGCAAGGGGAATCCAGGTCCTTTCCCCTGTGACGACATGAAAAGCATCCGCGCAATCCCCTGCGGCATAAATGTCGGGGTTGGAGGTTCGAAGCCTCCTGTCCACGGCGATGGACCTGCCGGGTCCCAGCTCAAGGCCTGCTTTTTCAGCAATCTCGCTATTCGGCCTGACCCCAACGGCTACGAGCACCATGTCCGCGTCGAGTTGAACCCCTGGACAGATCACCCGCAGCCCCTTCCCCTTTTTCTCGATTTTCTCGATGGGCTCCCCGGGATGGAGCTTCACATGGTTTGCCTCCACTTCCTTTTTAACAATGGAAGAGAGCTCTTCGTTCATCCACGGGATGAAGATCGGCCGCGGCTTGATCATCTCCACGTCCATGCCCCTGGCTCGAAACGCTTCGCACATCTCCAGAGCGATATAGCCCATCCCGAGAATCACCGCCTTCTTCACCCCATGATCTCTGATAAAGGCCTTGATCCTTCTCCCATCCTCCAGGTCTTTAAGAGTCATGACGCTTGGAGAGTTGATTCCGGGAAGGTCCGGCACAATGGGCCTGGCCCCTGTGGCAATCAGCAGCTTGTCATAGGGGACCTCGAAAGGCTCACCCCCCCGTGCTCTTCCTGTAACGGTTTTGCGCGACAGGTCGATTCCCTCCGCCCTGTGCTCGATTCTCACGTCAATGCCCTGTTTCTCCTTGAACACATGAGCCGGTCTTACAATCAGATCATCCATGTCCCTTGCCGCGTCCGCGACATTGTAGGGCATGCCTCAGGCACTGAAGGAGACATCTTTGGTCTGTTCAAGGACCGTGACTTCCAGATCCGGCTTGTTCCGCTTGGCCCGGCTGGCCGCGCTCATGCCGGCCGCATCCCCACCGATGACAACGAACTTCATAACCCAACCTCCTGAAAAGGAATCTCAGTCGTGACCAACCCGTTCTCCTCTCCCCAGCCCTCCTCTAGGGGAGCGCGTAAAGCCACCGATCTGCGGATATGACCCACTGGGTCAGTCTTTCTTCCCGCAGTTTCTTGCACACCCCGGTTGTGTGAACAAGCTGAATCGCGTAAGGAACGGCGAGCTTCTTCTGAAAGTGCACAAGATGATGAGACAAATCTTCGTCCTTTGCCTTGCACTCAACGAGGCAGAACGGTTTGCCTTTTTCAGTCAGAACGAAGTCCACCTCCCGCTTCTCTTTGTCTCTTAGATAATGCAACCCCGTGTCCCCTTCTCCCATAGCTTTCCAGAGTCGGGCCGCTTTGAGAAGATGTAAAGCAACGATATTTTCAAAGCGCAAGCTTTCCTTCTCCACCTCCACCCAGTCGTAAAGGTAAACCTTAGCCTCTTTGCGAAGCGTGCGAGTCAATCGACCTGTGAAAGGAGTCACGCGAAACAGGTAAAAAAATTGTTCGAGAACGAGAACCCAGTCCCGAACCGTTTCAAAGGCGACTCCTACATCCTCTTTAAGCGAGTTGATTGAGAGAGGGCTTCCCAGTCGCTCGGGAATCAGCTGCGCCAGATGCTCAAGCAGGGAGATTTCCCTAATGGCCGTGGTATCCCTGATGTCTTCTCGGAGAAGCAGAGTCTTTCGTTCCGAGAACCACCGGTTATAGAAGGCTACCGATCCACGCGAGAAGGGTTCGGGGAAACCGCTGAATCGGAAAAGATGCTCGTAGCGATCTTTCGTCTCTGGAGAGTAGGCTGGAGGAGCCTCCAGGCTTTTCTTGAACTCGCTCAGGCCCGTGAGCCTGTTGCCGAGCTCACCCATGCTAAGAGGGAGAAGCGGCACGCTGAAGTATCGCCCCAGCAGGCTGTCCCCGCCCTTCTTGAAAAGTTCTAGTCTGCCGCTCCCCGTGATTAAGAACCTGAACTCGTCTTTCGACTCGTCATAAACCCCCTTAAGGTAATTTTTCCAGCGGGCGTACTTATGAATTTCGTCGAAAACGACCAGAAGAGGCTTAGTGGGGTCGCGGTTTTCCTTCTGGAAAAAAAGTGGGTCGGCCAGAAGTCGTTTGCGATGAGGGATGCTGTCCCAGTTCACATACAAGCTCTGCCCGAAACGCTCCTGGTATTTCTTGGCCAAGGTGGTCTTGCCCACCTGACGCGGGCCGCTCACAAAGGCCATTTTATTCAACGTCTCGATGATCTCCCTGATTAAGGGAGTAGCAGTCCTCTCGATCATGGTAAAAACTTTAGAGCGAAGTCTAAAAAAGTCAAGACTTTTTTAGACTTCGCTCTAAAGCACTGAATCTCAACTTCCCCGCGCGTCTTGTCGTCGTCTTCTAGAATCTCTTCAGCGCAACAATCTCCCTCAGGGCTATATGGACCACTTCGGTCCTGCTTTATGCGCCCAACACCTTCGCAGCCTCGTCGGCCAGCCGAATGTCCAGACTGATGGATGTCATCGCCGTTGCCATGGCTTTTCCACCTTTCGTGTCTGCCCCTTCTTCTCTTCATTCTTCAATGAGATCCAGGAAATCCTGCGCGGTTAGGGTCGCGAACCTTCTAGTCTTGAGATGCCTGTAGAGATGCCGGTTTTCAGAGACAATATAATCGACCTTCATGAACTCAGCAAAGGCTGCGATCAAGGCATCCGCATGCTTCAAACGGACTTTCTGCCGGTATTTCTGAAAGGTCGCCTTGGGCACTTCAATCAGAGTGTGATATTCGATTTTTCTGGAGGACTGGATCAGTCGAAAGAAATCCTTTTCGAGGTCAGGGGGAAGATTCCTCTGTACCTCCCGGACAATGATCTCTGGGACGAGGAGGCGGAACTCCTCTGATTCATCGATAAGGATGTGAACGAGATCAAGCAATCTGGAAGATGCGCTCGGACCCGCTGCGGTATCGAGCCCCAGGATGTACTCATTGCTGTCCAAAATGATCCGCATAGTCTTCTTTCCAAATAGCTTCCCTGGTAGCCCTGAGTCTCTTAATCAACTGATGCTTGGTTTTGCCCTTGATCAGGCCCCCTCTGGCCCGTATTTTCAAACGCAGCGTTTCCAGACTTGTCGCATAGGCATCCCCTTCGATCGGCTGTGAGAGCTTCTTCCTCGCGAGGAAGTCTATGAAGTCCAAAACCTGTATCTTTCGGCTTTCAGGGAGTTTCTTGAACTTCTGAAGGATTTTTTTATCTGATAGATGGTTCGTTTTCATAACCCACCTCACCTCCTATGGTCTCAAGCCTCTCTGACCGGAAGAAGCTTCATTGAGTTGCCTGGGCGACCGGAACCTCCATCTCCTCGACTCTCCAAGCCGCGTAAGCCAATGCCTCCTCCACGTCTTCCGCCTCCAAATAGGGATACAACTTGAGGACTTCCTCTTTGCTATGCCCCGTAGCCAGCAGACCGATGATCATTCCTACAGTCACTCGCATGCCACGGATGCAGGGTTTCCCTCCCATGATTTCGGGACTAAACGTTATCCTTGTAAGACTTTTCATTTCAATACCCCCAGAATAGATGGGTTACTTTGAGGTCAATATACCCTGTGCTCTCTCCTAAAGCGAGTCAAATTTTCTGAGTTCGGTGGCGCTTCTTTGAGCCGGGTGTGTGTAACTTCTTTCCACAAAATGGAAGACAATTACATCGCGAAAGTCGGGCTAGATACGGCGAGAGACGCTGAAAAAAACAGATCGAGATCCTCAGGCGAATAGGGCGGTTCTCTTGATAAGGATTTCAAGGTAGCGGGAATAGACAAAGACCCTGTTTCGGAGACGCCCTGAACCCATTGAAGTCCAATTGGATCAGTGCTTCACCGGGGAGGGCTTTTGAGATCCCGACTGGTAGGAATGATTAGAGCTTTTCTGGATGGGCCTCGTGGGGTACGCGTTGCAGGATCGCCTGGTAGACCTTGTTGGCTATCCGTAATGCATCCTGAGCTTCTCCTATCTCCGGGACCTCGGGTTCACCCGTATAGCGAAAGGCCCAGGCATATTCACTCAAATGAAATAAGGCATCTTCCAGGAGCAGGGGGCTCTGCCTTTAGGCCGACCGCAGCCGCGCGAAGATCATTGGATGCCTTTGCAAGCCATGCCTT
>Ga0101944_10006433_pt1 | contig 12498 bp, 10 predicted proteins | sample DewCreD2012metaG_FD_75245 | JGI IMG/M metagenome (GOLD analysis project Ga0101944, IMG submission 75245) | Hot spring sediment bacterial and archeal communities from British Columbia, Canada, to study Microbial Dark Matter (Phase II) - Dewar... ... | reverse complement strand
GACCTGGCCGGACGGCAAGGGACCGAACCTGGTGGTGGACGACGGCGGCGACGCCACGCTCATCATTCACCGCGGCTACTACGCCGAGGACAACCCCGCCATCCTCGACGAGCCAACGGACAACAAGGAACTCAAGATTGTGAACCGCGTGCTCAAGGAGCGCCTGGCCGCGGACCCGCAGTTCTTCCACCGGCTGGTCAAGGACTTCAAGGGCGTGTCCGAGGAGACCACAACGGGCGTGCACCGGCTGTACCAGATGATGGAGCGCGGCGAACTGCTGTGCCCGGCCATCAATGTGAACGACTCGGTGACAAAAAGCAAATTCGACAATGTGTACGGCTGCCGCGAGTCCCTGGTGGACGGCATCAAGCGCGCCACGGATGTGATGATCTCGGGCAAGGTCGCCATGGTGTGCGGCTACGGCGATGTGGGAAAAGGCTCGGCCGAGTCCCTGCGCGGCCAGAAGGCCCAGGTCTGGGTCTCGGAAATTGATCCCATCTGCGCGCTCCAGGCCTGCATGGCCGGGTACAAGGTCACGACCGTCGAGGACGCCCTGCCCTTCGCCGACATCTTCGTGACCGCCACGGGCAACTGTGACATCATTACCGCCGAACACATGAGCAAAATGAAGGACCAGGCCATTGTGTGCAACATCGGCCACTTCGACAACGAAATCCAGGTGGACGCGGCCCGCGCCCTGCCCGGCGTCACCGTCACCAACATCAAGCCCCAGGTGGACGCCCTGACCTTCCCCGACGGCCACACCATCTACATCCTGGCCGAGGGGCGCCTCGTGAACCTGGGCTGCGCCACCGGCCACCCCAGTTTCGTGATGAGCAATTCCTTCACCAACCAGACCCTGGCCCAGATTGACCTGTGGACCAGCGGCCGCGGCATTGGCGTGTACCGCCTGCCCAAGGAACTGGACGAGGAGGTGGCGCGCCTGCACCTGGGCAAGCTCGGCGCAAAGCTCACCAAACTGAACCAGAAGCAGGCCGATTACATCGGCGTGCCCGTGAACGGCCCGTTCAAACCCGAGCATTACCGCTATTGATTCATCTTCACGAACCGAACACGCATACCGCCCGGCCCCGGTGAATCCGGGGCCGGGTTTCTTTTGGCTGCCCTCTTCACCGCGCAAACACGAAAGCGCAGCAAAAACGGGGACTGGGAACGCGGCGCCGTCCCGCGTGCCTGTCCCTGATTTTTGCGGCCACGGGGCTTTTATCGTGCGGGGGGGCAAAAAATCAACGGCAATCCTTCAAAGGACACCACGGAAGCGCGGAGACATGGACAAAGGCCGCCTTGCGATCGGCCGGGATTCGGGGCTGTTGAAAAACCCCTTCGCCTATCGAGGATGTGACTCATGCATTCGCAAGGCTGCGAAAAAACCGGGGACTGGGTCGCTTTCCGCAAGGAAAGCGTTGCCTGTACCCAGCGTTTTTTCGCCCCCCGCACTTTTTCAACAGTCCCGAGATTCATCCTCGAATAGAAAAAACTCCTTCAACCTCCCTTCATCCAAAGAACCCTTCGTGAAGATTCTGTTCTTATTCGTGCAGATTCGTGATCCGCTTTCCCTCCCCCCCCCTCGCGGACCCGGTTTTCATTTTTCATGTTTTCCATTAAGTGATACAATGTAGGAGCACGGCGCGCAGCACCCGGCGCGCGCAATCCCGGCGCAAACAAGGAACCGCTCACGCATGCCGCAGAAAAAACGCAAAGCCGCCAGACCCCGGACTGCCGGCGCCCCGAAACCCGAAGCCCCCCTGGACCCGCTGCTCGGACCGCATGTGCGCGGCGCCGCGGGACTCGAACCCGAATCCAGCCACCCCACCTTCATGGCCAAGCAGGTGGTCATGAGCTTCTGGTACGCCTTCGACGGCCTGTTCTATGTCATGGTCACCCAGCGCAACATGCGCTTCCACTTCTGCATGGCCCTGTGGGTCATGAGCTTCGCGGTCATCTTCCGCCTGCCCGCCCTGCACAAGGCCTTCCTGTTCATGATCATCACCTTCGTGTTCGCCATGGAAGTGCTCAACACCTGCATCGAGAACCTCACCAACCTCATGAGTCCCGAGTACAGCCAGTGGGCCAAGATCGCCAAGGACACCGCGGCTGCGGCCGTGCTCGTGGTGTCCATCGGCTCGGTCATGGCCGCGGGCTACCTGCTCATCGGCCCGTTCTTCCGCACCCTGCTGAACCCGGACTTCTGGAAGACCGGCGCCTTCGAGATCGTGGGCGTGGCCGTGATCGTGTGCAGCGTGCTCGGGTTCTGGCTCACGCGCGCATTGAAGTGGCCCATGCGCGTGTTTCTGATCCCGTTCTGCGCCGCGTGCGCGTTCGCCATCCTGCACATCAGCGTGCGCGGCGGGGACTGGCTTGCGTGCTGCGCCATGTTCTTTTTCTCGTTTCTGCTGTTCAACTCGCTCACCCGGCGCGCCACCTCGCCCCTGTGGCCCCTGGCCGGCCACGCCGCGGGCGCCGCGGTTTACGCCGCCACGGTCTTCGCCATGTTCAGGTGAGCTTCACCTTCACGACATGCAAAAAATATCTTTACGCCGGATGCGAGAATTTTATACTTATGGATCAATATCCAATGATATCCGGCCGCGCCGCGACGCTCCCCCGGACTGGCGCCGCGGAAGGATGATTGAAAGGAGACTCGATATCATGATTGGCTGTTCCATCGGACGCAATTTCCAGGTGACCGTGGGCGGCGGCTCGTATCAGGAGGGCCTCGCGTCGGTCATGCAGGGCGTGCCCCCGGGCATGCTCATCACCGAGCAGGAGATCTACTCGGACCTGCTGCTGCGCAAGCCCGGCGCGGACGAACTCTCGTCCCCGCGCGTGGAGCCGGACCTGCCCGTGATCTACACGGGCGTGAACGCCGCGGACACCATCGAAGGCGCGGGCAACAAGAACCTCACCAACGGCACGCCCCTTACCGTGCTCATCCCCAATCTCGACCGGCACTTCATCCACATCAAGCAGTACCAGGACACGAACCGCACCCCGCGGCCGGGCCACGCGTCGTATGCGTCGTTCATGAAGTACGGCCCCGCGGACGACGCCATCGGCGCGGGCATCTTCAGCGGGCGCTACACCAGCACCATCGTGGCCGCGGGCCATGTGGCGCGCCGCGTGCTCGAAGCCTGCGGCGTGCGCGTGTTCTCTTACATCAAGGAAGCCGCGGGCGTGAAGATGAAGGATGTGGATCTGGAAACCGCCTGGACCGCTTACAACCAGTACAAGAAATACCGCTGCGATTACGACCCATTCTATCAGCAGATTTTCGTGAGCGGGCGCATCAACCCCGAGCAGCGGTTCCTCGAAAAGATGGCGATCTTCGCGGAGATCGAAAATGAAATCGCGGAGATCCGGCAGCGCGCCGTTGAGCCGGTCCCGGCCGAGGTGCGCGACAAGTACGGCGTGCACCATGTGATCAACTGCCCGGATCTGGACGCGGCCGAGGCCATGCTCGACGCCTGCAACGCGATTACGCAGACCGGTGATTCGTCCGGCGGTATCGTGGAAATCGCGGCCCTGGGCCTGCCTCCGGGCGTGGGCGAACCCGTGTTCTACAAGCTCGACGGCGAACTGGGCCGGCTCATGAGCATCGGCGCGGTCAAGGCCGTCGAGGTGGGCGCGGGCTTCGCGGTCAAGGACATGACCGGATACCAGTCCAACGACCGCATGCGCTCCGCGGACGGCAAGATCCAGTTCGACAGCAACAACGCCGGGGGCATCACCGGCGGCCTCACCACGGGCCAGCCCGTGATCGCGCGCATCGCGGTCAAGCCCACCCCCACCATTGACAAAGAACAAAACACCGTGGACAAGTACACCATGGAGAACAAAACCCTGTCGGCCATCACGAGGCGCGATCCCACCATCGTGGGCCGCATCTGGCCCGTGGCCGAATCCCTGGCCGCCATTCTGATCCTCGACCACCTGTTCGCGCACTACGGCTACTGTGCGCTGAAAGACAAAGTCAGCGGCGGCAAATAACGCTCCGCAACGCAAACCGCAAATCTTACACGCGCTCCTTCGCTTCCGCGAAGGGGCGTTTTTGCTTGTGCAGAAACTGGAGCCAGGCCATGCGCGATCACAGACGCGCCGCAGCGCAAGCTGCGATGGTTGATCCTGCCCATTCTGTCCATCCTGCTAAAAAACCGTCCCGCAAATGCGGCCGCTCCCTGTTCGGCCCGGACGGCCGCCAAACGGTTTTTTGACCGCGTGCGCGGCGCGTGTATAATGGAGCGCATGATCCGCGCCGCGCTGTGCTCCCTGTTCCTGTGCGTCATCCTGGTTGCGTGCCGCGCGCCGCGCGCGTGCGCGGCCCTGCCCGCGGATTTCGACCTGGACGCTTTTATTTCCGAACCCTTCGCCATCCCCATGGAACGGGTGGTCAAATGGTCGCGCGAGGGCCGCTCCCACGACGACAACCAGGCTCTGGCTTTTGACCTGGCCGTGGAGTTCGCCCGCTCCAGAGACGCGCGCTACGCGCAGGCGGCCCTCAAGATCTTTTCCGCGTATGCGGAGCATTACAACGCGCTTGAAGCGAAGTTCCACAATGACCGCAACGGCGGATCCCTGCACGCGCAGCTTCTGGACGAGGCCAAATGGCTCGTGCTCATGGCCGAGGCCTACGAGCTGCTCCTGGCCGGCGGAGCCGTGCCCGAAGACGCGCACCGCGCCATCGTGCAGGGCCTGTTCGAGCCGGCCGTGGCCGTTGAGATGGGCGGCAGCATGCCCAACAACCATCAGTGGTGGTTCAATGCGGCCATCGGCGTGTGCGGCTTCGTGCTGGACCGGCCGGAGTGGGTGGATGCGGCCGTGAACGGCGAGCGCGGGTTCCGCGCGCACCTGGCCAGCCACATCAACGACGACGGCTACATCTTCGAGCTGGCCATGACTTACCAGCATTTCGCGTTTGTTGCTTATGCGCATCTCGCCAACGCCGCGGCGCGGCACGGCGCGGACCTGTGGAACATGGAAGCGGACGACGCCACCGCGCACGACGGGCTGAACGGCAAAAAGTCCCTCAAGCTCATGATGGACGCCGCCGCGCACTTCGCATTCGCGGACTCGACCATGGCGGCCATCAAGGATTCGGGACCCCAAGGCCGCTCGTTCGTGCAGCCGTTCTATGCGGATTTCGCGGATTTCTACCGGGAGCATTACGCCCACGACGCGAGGCATCTGGAGGCGCTGGAATCTCTGGCGCGCGCGCACGCCGAACGCGCGGCCCGGGGCGCGCCCTCGCACGCCGCGGCGCCGCCCGAAGGGCCTTTTGCGCTCAACGGCCTCACGCGCAACGGCAGTTCCCTGTTCCCAAGCTCGGGCTACGCCGTGCTTCGGCAGGACGCGCACAGCCTGGACGCGCCCGCGGCCACATTCGTGTTCGGACCCTACGGCGGCGGCCACGGCCACCCGGACAAGCTCTCCATCACCCTCTACGCGTTCGGCGAACACATGCTGCCCGAGACCGGCCGCTACGAGTACGGCGACCCCCTGCAGCAGTCCTGGGCCAAACAGACCCTGGCGCACAACACCGTGGCGGTTGACCGCGCCTCGCACAAACCCATGCATGTGCCGGGCATGAGCATGTGGGCCGAGGCCCCGGCTGGGGACACCGGCACGCTCAAGGAGTTCATTGCCGAAAAGAATTTCCAGCTCACGCGCGCGACTTGCGATACCGCCGTGGACGGCGTGATTCTGGACCGGACCGTGGCGCTGTTCGGCGGAGCGCTCATTGACATTTTCGATGTGTCCTCATCCCGCGCGCGGACATTCGATTACGCGCTGCATGTGAACGCCGCGTATGCGGGCGGCAACATTGGCCTGTCGGAATACGCCAAAAGCCTGGGGCGCGATTTCGGGTATCAGCATCTGGAGAATGTGCGCGCGGCCGAACGCGAGGCGGGCGCGGCGTGGAGTTCCACCTGGAGAACGCCGGGCGGACACGGCATGCTGATCGCGGCGTTCGGAGACGGCCGCCTGGCCGCGGTGGCGGACGCGCCGGGCAACCCGCCCGATACGCACCTGCCACTGCTGCTTCTTCGCGACAGGGGCGAGCGCGCGCGCTTCGTCACCGTGGTTCTGCCCTACGAGAACCCGGACACGCCGGAATCCGTGGCCACGGCCCCTGGGCCGCCCGCGACATATTTCGAACCCTCGGAAGCCCCCGCGCCCGTGTCCCTGTTATTGCGCAACAGAGACCGGGAATACGCCCTGGCCCTCGCCCCGGGCGGCGTTCTTTACGAATGGAACGGGTGGATGCGCACGGACGCGCGCACCGCGGCCGCGGACATGAGCGGCCAGGAGCATTTGTTCTTGAAAGTGTCGCGCATCAACCACGGCGGCCCCGGGCTGGCCGTGAATCCGCCGCTCGATAGCCTTACGCTATCCCACCGCCCCGGTGAATTCACGAAACTCGACATGGTTTCAGACTCCGGCGCGGACCTCCGGATCGGCGACGAAATGATTTTCAGCATCACAGCGGACTGCGCGCGGCCGGGACTGCGCGTGAACGGCGAACCGCGCCCCCTTCCCAAGGCCCTGGACATGCGGCTCGGCCCAGGCCAGACCACTGTGGAGTTCTTCTGCGAATAATGGCCTATCTCCTTATGTTTCTTTTCGGCATCACCAGCGCCACGGTCATGTTCCCCCCGACCGAGGTGGCGCTCCTGGTTCTCACAAACCTGCACGAGGCCTCGGAATTCACGGTCCCCTGGATCCATGTCACCATCTCGGCGCAGCGCTACGGCGCGCGGTTCCCCTGGCTCCTGCCAGTGGTGGCCGCGGTGTCCACCAACATCGGCAATTCCATGTGGTACTTCATCGGCTCGGGCCTGCTCAATGTCCGCACGCCGTTCATCAACAAGTACCTGGACAAAATCCGCGCCATTGACATCAACAAGGTGGGGCGCACCAAGGAGGCGGCGCTGTGGAGCGCGTGCCTTATCAGCGCGCCCCCGGTCACGGCCGTGGCCTTCGCCTCGGGCGCCGTCAATTACGGGTTCGTGCGCTTCCACGCCGTGACCATCGTCCCCAAAATCATCCGCTATTACCTGGTGATGATCTTCGGCGAGGCGTTCGTCAATCTCGGCAAAATCATTTTCCAGTGGGCTGTGAGCCTGTTCGCATGACGCGCGCCTCCACGATGATCTTTTCGTTCTTCAACGCCGCGCTCATGCGCTATAATATGACCTCATGACGCAAGGCAAGCCGCTCAAACTGCTCGTCATCTCGGACATCCACTGCGTGGGCGCAAGCCGGTTTGCGTTCAGCCGCCTGGCGGGAGATGTGAAATCCACGCAGGAAGTGCAGGAAGACCTGGCCGCGGCTCTCGCCAGGTTCCGCGGAACAGCCGATTTCGTGCTGTTCGCCGGGGACTTCACGGACAACGGCAAGCCGCACCAGTACGACGCCGTGCTCGAAGTCATGCGCAACTACGGGCCGGAATGGTTCTGCGTTATTCCCGGCAATCACGACACCGCCAATGTGAACAACTTGGAATCGTGGAACGGCCGCATGCGCCGGTTCAAGCAGTTCATGGCCCCGTACCTGCCCGGATTCCCCGGCCCGCGCGGCGCGCGCGAATACTTCCCCTACATCCGCCGCCTGCGCCACGACTTCACCCTCATCGGACTGGACACCACCCTGGCGCGCACGGCCAGGGGCCGCCTCGGGCCGCGCCAGCTTGATCTGCTGCGCGCGTTCCTCGACGCGCCAGAGTTTTCGCGCACGCACAAGATCATCCTCATGCACCATGACCCCGTGGGCCGGGCCAAGCTCTTCAACGGATTTGAAATCCACTACGGCAATGTCTTGCTCGATGCGGAAGATTTTCTGGAGATGCTACGCGCTCATTTGCGGAACAGGCCCGAGGCGCAGGCCGCGTACGGGCTGACGGTGATCTCGGGCCACACGCATCTGCAGCGCGTGGACACGGAATCCGTGCCCGGCGCCACATTCGTGACCGCGCCCGCGTTCGGCAGCCGGTTCGAGGAAGATTGCATCGCGCTCGAATTGCAGCCCGGCGGCGCCGTGTCCCTGTTCGGCGGCCAGCCCCCGCGGGGCAAATCCCGGCTGCTGCGCAAGTACGCAAAATACATCGTGCCAAAAATTCATACATGAGCGATTCTCTCACCCTGCTGCTTCTGTCGGACATTCACTGCTCGGGCGCGCGCCGCTTCACCTTCGGCCGCATGATCGGCGAATCCCGCACCGCGGCCGAACTGCGCGATCCCCTCACCGCGCTTCTCGACTCCTTCAAAGGCAAAGCGGATTTCGTGTTCATCGCCGGAGACACCACGGACCACGGCCTGGAACAGGAATACGACGGATTCCTGTCAATCATCAGCGGCTATGACCCTGCCTGGTTCTGCATCGTGCCCGGCAACCACGACATCTCGAATGTCAATTCCCCGAACCTGCGCGAAGTCACGGTCCCGCGATTCAAAAACCGCATGCGCGCCCTGCTGCCGCCGGGCGAACTGGAATCGGACGAGTATTTTCCGTGGGTGCGCGATCTGGGGCGCGGGTTCGCGGCGCTGGGTCTGGACTCGACCCTGGAGCGCACGGCCGCGGGCCGCATCGGACCGCGCCAGTTGGAGCGCGTGCGCGGCTTTCTCCAGGGCGACGGGTTCAGAAACCATCACAAGATCATCCTTCTGCACCACGATGTGACCGGCGATGCGGACTATTTTTCGGGCTTCGAGATCCCGTACGGCAACGGCCTCGCGGACCGCGAGGAATTTCTGGCCCTGCTTGCGGAACACGCGCGGCATCACCGGGGTCCGGGCGTGACCGTCATTGCCGGCCACACCCACCACAAACGCCTGGACACGCACACCGTGCCCGGCGTGAACTTCGTGAACACGCCCAGTTTCGGCAGCCGTTTCGAGCACGACTTCTCGGCCATCGAGATTGCCAGCGACGGCCGCGTCCGCGACCTGTTTCCGGACGCCGCCCCGCGGCGCGTGCGGCTATTCAAAACCCTCGGCAGATTTTTCGTTCCCAGAATGAAAACATAGCTCGCGGCGGAAGCTATAATTTGACTCAATGAACGATCCCGGTCCGCGACATCCCGCATCCGCAAAACCGCCGCGCGCAAAGGACTTGGCCGCAAATCTGGCCGTGCTGTGCGGCGCGGTTCTGTTTACGCTTATCGCCCTGGAAACCGCCCTGCGCATTTCCGGTTTCGCGGCCACGGACTGGTACTCGGGCGGCCCCGGAGACCGCGCCCTGGACCAGAGCGCGCAATCCAATGCCATGGGATTCCGCGACAAAGACTATGCGCCCGAACCCCCGGCGGGCGCGGTGCGCATCGTGCTGCTCGGGGACTCCTTCGCCTGGGGCGCGGGCGTGTTCGACGACAACGCCATTTTCCCGGCCCTTGCCGAAAAGGCCCTCGACAAACCGCAACAGCGCGTGGAACTGCTCAACGCCTCGCGCAAGGGCGCGCACACCTGGAAGGAGCTTGATCTCTACCGGCGCGCGCGCACGGAGTTCAAACCGGATATTGTGGTCCTCATTTTCTTTGTGAATGATGTGGAAACGCCCATGCACAGCGGGCTGTACGACCCGCTGGTGAAGCCCGCGCTGCCGTGGGTCCCGGATGCGCTGCGCAACCGGTCGCACCTGTTCCATTTGATCGAGCTGCGCGTGCGCGTGCTCCAGGAGCGCTCGGGCCGGCGCATGGACTACGCCGGATACATGCACGCGCTCTACCGCGACGAACAGACCCTGCAACTGCACGAGCGCGCGCTGGACGAAATCAAGGCCCTGGCGGATGCGGACGGCGCGCGGCTTGTGATCGTGAACATGCCCATGCTGCACCCCGGGCCTTACCGGTTCGGCCGCGCCACGAACCACATCCGCGCCCAGGCCGCGCGCCTCAACGCGCCCTTCTTCGATTTGCAGCCGGTCCTTTCCAAATACGACCCCGCGCAAATCCGCGTGAGCAATTACGACGGCCACCTCAACAAAAAAGGCCACCGCATCGTGGCAGGGTATCTGTCAAAACAACTTGAACCCCTGGTGCGCGAAACCGCCGCCGCACGCAACCGGTGAGCCGCTCACGCCGCGCGCGTCATTTCTTTTTCACGAAATCCAGGGACCTGTCCGGGGCGAAGCGCACCTGCGCGCTGTCGTGCATGTCGCGGTAGTCTCCGCACACCTGCACATGCACAGGCTTTGGAAAGCGGAACTTGATCAGGTTGGGCCTGTCCAGCCGTTTTTCGAACACCAGCCATTTAGGCCCGCGCGGGAACAGCATGTTTGTGAAACGGAACACCGTGGGCATGAGCCACAGCGCGAAGTTGACGAATCGCAAATGCCCCATTCCGTTGTCCGCCATGGGATAGGGCTTGAACCTGTAGCCCACGAACGGAACCACGGCCGCTCCGCCGCCCTCGTAGCTGCCCCGGTGCACGCGGCCGCCGTCGTCCTCGATATCAACAATGAAATTGCCGCTCCGCCGCGAAAACGGGTTGATGTATTTCTGGTAAACGCCGTACCGGACCACGGCCCAGATGTAGCCGGTCAGCCCCTTGAGTTTTTGCGCGTTGTAGTTCAGCAGCACCGCGCCGTCGCCGCCGAAGGTCACATTGTGCGCCAACTCGCGCTGCCCGTTCAAGTCCACTTCGAGCAGGTTCAGCGGCTGGGTTTTGTACTCGCGCGCCGCGAAGCGCTTCAGGGCTTCGATGTTGTTGCGGAAATTGGTGAAGCAAGAGATTGCGTTGCCCGTGCCCCCGGCCAGAAACAGGAAGTGGGGGCGGTAATCATGCTTCTGCAGCGCGTCCCGCATCTGGAAGAAGACATTGTAGAACAGGCGCGAAAACCCGTCGCCGCCGCTCACGGCCAGGCGCGGCACGCCGTCGCGGATAAGCCCTTCGACAACGCGGTCCAGGTCCTCGCGGTTCCCGCATGTGCGGATCGCCTTTTCGCCGTCTCCCCCAAGCGCAGCGGCCACATCGTTCTTGAGGCTGTTCAGCCCCTGCTCCGGCCCGGTCTTTCCGGACACGGTGCTGTGGATTATCTGAAAATCGAACACGGAAGTATGTTTTCCTTTTTTGATTATTTGCCGGTGAGCAGAGTCTTGAAAACTTCGTAGTACATGTTGACCCGTTTTTTGAATCCCTGCACCACGCCGTATTTTTCTTCTTTCACGACCTGGGACACATTGGGCAGCTCGACTTCATGGATGGGCACGCCGAGTTCTTCGAGGTGGCGGTTGATGGCCACTTCCACGCCGTACCGCGCATCGTCAATGGGCGCGCCCTCGAGGATTTCCCGCAGGATGGCGCGCTGGCCGGACAACTGCGGCGCCACCTTCTGGGCAAGATCGGTCATGAACCGGCCCCCGGTGAAGATGCCCATGGTGGTCTTTGCGCGGCCGTCGAGCACCGGGGCGAGCAGGTCCGCCACATGCTTGCGCGTGAGGCCCACCAGATCCGCGTCCAGCAGCAGAATGATCTGCGCGTCTGTGGCTTCGAGGCCCGCGCGCAGCGCGCCGCCCTTGCCCCGGTTCTCGGCCAGGTCCACCAGATCCACGCCATACTCCTCGCGCACGATATCCGCGGTGCGGTCCGAGGACCCATCGTTGACCACAATGATCTGGTCAATCTCCGGCAGGTTGTCGCGGATGAAACGGATGGCGCCGCGGATGGTGCGCTCTTCGTTGAACGCGGGCACGATGGCCGCGATGCGCGCGCCCTCGGGCTTTTTAATCTGAATGGGGTCCTGGTTCATCATGGCCGGCGCCGCGCAGGCGCTGATTGGCGACCGCCTCCCGGGCGCGGGATCAGAAACCTATCCACAGGCGCAGATCGCGGAAAGTGACGATTATGATCAGCCCGATCAGGATGCAGAACCCCACATAATTGATGAGGTTCTGGCGTTCCGCGTTCAGCGGGCGGCCCGTGAAGCCTTCCCACAGGAAGAAAACGATGTGCGCGCCGTCCAGGGCCGGGAACGGCACCAGGTTGATGATGGCCAGGCACAGGCTGATGAACGCGAAGAAGCTGATGAAATCGCGCAGCCCGTTGCGCGCGAAGGTGCTGGCGTACTGCATGATGCCGACCGGCCCCGCGATTTCGTCCGTGGACACCTCGCGGGTCACGAGCTGGCGGATGCCCTTGAAGAAGCCCGTGAACAGGTTGCCGCCGCTTTCCACGCCCAGGGCCACGGCCTCGCCCAGGCCCACGCGCCGGTTCACCGGATACAGGGTCAGCCCGATGTCTGTTCCGGGCGTTGCGGCGATCTCCAGCTTGCGCGGCTCTTCGCCCCTTCGGTACATGGTGATTCGCGTGGGGTTCTCGCGCGCTGTGTATGTATTCTTCTTTTCGTATTCCTGGCGGTCAAAATCGAGAATGATGTCTCCGGCCTTGAGTCCGGCTTTTGCGGCCGGGCTGTCCGGCGTTACGGACTTGACCTGGCGCGGCGTGGGAATGGAAGGGAAAATGCCGTGCTCCCACCGGGTCTGCATCA
>Ga0101944_10006432_pt1 | contig 12499 bp, 20 predicted proteins | sample DewCreD2012metaG_FD_75245 | JGI IMG/M metagenome (GOLD analysis project Ga0101944, IMG submission 75245) | Hot spring sediment bacterial and archeal communities from British Columbia, Canada, to study Microbial Dark Matter (Phase II) - Dewar... ... | reverse complement strand
CTGTACCGACATCAGGCCCGCCCCCGCATCCGCTCGTCGAGCAGCTCGACCAGCTCCAGCGCCCGGCGGAAGCCCGCGCGCGAGGCGTGGATGGCGTTCTTGACCGCCTGGTGCGGATCGTCGGCCCAGCCGTGAGATATGGGTCGGGAAGGTCGCCGGCAGCGCCTGGTGCTCGCCCAGCTGCAGCGCCGCATGGTAGCGCACGCGCATACCGCCGGCGGCGTGCTCGCAGACACGGCGCACCGTGCCCACTTCGACCCCGGCCACCAGGACCGGGCGCGTCTCCTGCACCAGCGGTTCGCCGAGGACGATCATGGCACCGCCGCCCGCACCAGCACGTCGACCAGCGCGCCCAGCGCCAAGCCCAGCACGAACCACCGCGCCCAGCCGGCGGCCGCGCGCAGGCGGCGCATGTAGACGGACTCAGCGTGGCCGACGAAGAGGGTCATGGCGTCTCCGGGAAGTGCAGGGCTTTGTAGATGCGCGACATCACCTCGTGCCAGCCGCTGAAGACGTGGCGCGTCATGCCGCCTCCGCGCGGGCCCGCTGCTCCGCGGCCAGGCGCCGGCGCAGCGCCTCCGCCGGCCAGTCCAGGATGTCGGCCCAGCGCTCGACCTGGGCCGGCGCGGCGCGGCCCTCCAGCGTCGCCCACAGCCGCTGCACCGGGATGTCCCACAGCGCCGCGGCGCGCTCGACCGTCAGGCCCTGGGCCTCCAGGTGTGCCTGCACCAGCTCACCGAAGGTCGGCAGGCTGCGCACGTCGGTGTCGTGGCCCAGTTCGAGCTGGGCGATGCGGCGGTTGATGGTCGTCATCGTGCCCCTCCGGTCGCGTACTGGCCGCCCCACGCCGCGTCGGCATCGGCGGCCGAAATCTTCACCACGCGGCCGGTGCGCCCCTTGCCGGCGACCTCGCGGCCGCGCACCATGCCAGCGCGGTAGGCGGCGGCGGCCGTGCCCTTGGCCAGGCCGTAGAGCTGGTCGACGCGACTGGCCGTGACCATCGCCCGCGGTGCCGGCGCCGGCGGCGCCGCGCGCACCGGCCGCAGCCGGCGCCCACCGCGCAGCTCGGCCGTCAGCTCCTCGACCGACTGGCGCAGGCTCACCACCTGGGCTGTCAGAACGGCGACGGGATCGTCCATCAGCCGCCCCCCTCGATCGCGCGCAGGTCGGCCAGCAGGCTGGCCTCGGTGCGCTGCCGACCCTGGATCAGCCGGCGCAGGCGGCGGGCCTCGTCGGGCCGCACCCGGCCGTCGCGCAGCGTGGCGCCGATCTCGCGCGCCAGCTCGCCGCCCGACTCGATCTCGGCCAGCAGCTCGCCCACGGCGCGCACCGGCTGCGGCTGCTCGCTGGCGACGCCCGTGCCGCACCGGGACAGGGCCAGCGCCAGATCGTCGTCGTGCGCCGCCAACCGCAGCACGTCGTCTGCCGGCCACCCGTGCAGATCGTCGCCGCGCCGCGTGATCGTCGTGCCCGCCACGCCCAGCCACCGCCCGACCTCGGCGTGCGGCACGCGGCCGAGCAGCTCGGCCAGGGCCAGCGCCACGGCGGCGCGCAGCGACGGATGGCCCGGGCCTGCGCTCACGCAGCACCCGCCGGCATACCCTCTTCCGCATGCGCAGCCCCGTCCACAGCCGTCCCCTCCGCACCTGGCCCGACCGCCGACCGAGACGCCGGCGCTCGGCGATCCACGATGGCGGCGGGTTCCAGCCCGAAGTCGCCGGCGAAGAACGCGGCCATGCACTCCCGCGTGGCAGCCTCGGCGCGCAGCTCGCGCACAATCGCCGCACGCAGATCCAATCCGGGTCGCGGGCGAACGGCATACGCGGGCAGTGTGGCGACCAGGTGCGCTCCCTGGTAGATCCGACAGACCCCGCTGCTGCTGACCGACGCACGATAGGCCAGATCTTGCCTCATGACTCAGGCCTCCTGAAGGTGGGTTGGCGAGGTGCCGCGCCGGCGGTCGCGGTCGGCGCTGACGACGGCGGCGAGGTCGGCCAGCGGGACGCCCAGCACAGCCGCCAGGGCGGGCAGGCGCGTCCGCGGCGGCAGCGAGGTGCCGCGCAGCCAGCCGTCCGCCGTGCCCCACGCCACGCCCAGCAGGCGGGCCTGCTCGGCCACCGGACGGTCGGCGGCCCAGGTGCGCAGCAGGTCGGGGAAGGACGAGGGGGTGTCGGGCATATCTGTCACTGATCTGAGACGGAGAGTGGTCACTAAATTGAGACAGTCAACAAAATACCCTCTCTGTTTTGAGACGGATCGATAAGATGCTGTCTGTGAGTGGGTTTAGCGAGCTACTAGCAGCCAGGCTGGCTGAGCGGCAGGAGAGCATCAGCGCATTTGCGCGCGCTGTGGACTGTGCTCACAGCTTCATCTCGCACATCCTGCGCGACGAACGACGCCCGCCCTTGGAAGACCTGCCGCTCTGGGCCAAGCACCTGGGCATCGCGCAAACCTCCGCAGATTTCCAGCGTTTCTGCGATCTGGCAGCCATCGCGCACCTGCCGAAGGCCATCCAGCCGCGCTTCGAGGCGATGCTGGCGCGCCTCGCGTCGCTGGAGGCGTTGGCGCAGGACCTGGATCGGCGGACACGATGATCGGCGCGGCGTGGCACCCGCAGCGGGTCGTATGGGTCTTCGAGCAGCTCCACACCAGCACCACGCCGCTCATCGTGCAGACGCTGGACGGCCGCGCCCTACTCAAATACCTCGGCAATCGCCGGGGCCCCAACGCGCTGGCCATGGAGTGGATCGGCCTGCATGCGGCGCGGGGCATGGGCCTGCCGGTGCCCGACTGCGCCATGGTCATGATGACGCCCGACCAGGCCGACATCGTCCCCGGCCTGCGACCAGGGCCGGGCCTGGCCATCCGCCACCACCAGATCAGCGCCTGGAACCGCGATCCCCGCAGCATCGATCCGCGCACCGTCGTGGACTTCTTCGCCACGCTGTGCGTCGTGGACACCTGGCTGCTCAACCGCGACCGCTACGGCGACGCGAGCGATGGCGATGGCGAGGCGCACCACAACTATCCCAACGTCCAGGTGCACACCGGCCGCGTGGACACCGGCGCGCCGCTGGCCATCGACTTCTCCGACGCCTTCCATGGCGGCCTGGCCCTGGGGCGCGTCCCGCTCAGCGACCTGTGCGGTTGGCCGCAGGTCTACGGCTGCTTCCCCGAGATCCGCCCCGTCGTGCCCTATCAGGCGATCGTGACGGCCTGTGAACGTCTCGGCGGTGGTGCATGGCGCGCGGGCTGCGACGCGGTAGCCTCATGCCCAGAAGCGTGGTGGCGCGTCCCCCTGCCCCGCCGGCAGGATGCCGCTGACCTGCTGCGCGACCGAGCCCAGACCCTGGCCAGCCACTTGCCCCTGCTCATCGCCCGATACATCACCCCACCCAACCGCACCATCTTCGATCCCCCATGACCGCCGCGTGGCACAGCCTGATGCAGGTGATCCCCGACGTCGCCGCCCTGGAAGCGGCGAACGTGGGGGTTGTCGTGCTCGATCCCGCTGCGGGCACGATGCGCGTCAAGGTCGATGGCACGTGCGCCCGCGCCGAGCGCGCCTTCAACCGCCATGGGCTCGACCACGACGAGCTGCGTCGCTCCGTCCACCTGGCCAAGACCCTGCTGCTGGCCGAGCGGGACGGCATCCGCACCGTCGACGATCTGCGCGTCATCGCCAACGGCCTTGGCGGCCTGGTGCGCCTGAGCCCGCCGCGCTGGTGCGAAGCCGAGAACATCGACCAGTGGGTCGCGGAGTTCTATGCCCGGGCCGTCCTGCCGCCGCACCAGCCGCGCGAGCGGCTGAGCGCCACCGAGCGGACGCTGCGCGACACCTTCGGCGACCTGGAACGCAACCGCCGCGTGCGCTTCGGCGAGCTGGTCCGCGTGCCGGGCCGCAGCTTCAGCGTCCAATCCAGCCTCTACTACGAGAACGGCCGGCGCAACGTCGCCGTCGTGCGCCAGTTCAACGGCACCGACGAAGGCAAGGCGCTGAGCGAGGCGGGCGTGATCGCGGCCCGGGCCAAAGCCTTCGCCGACGCCGGCAGCGTGGACGGCAAGGCCTACGCCCTGACCCTCATACCGCATTTCGCCAGCCAGCAGACCGAGCAGCAACTCGGCGGCTTCATCCAGCGCCTGGTCACCGACAACGGCGGCGAGGTGCAACTCGACCTCAGCGCCTATCACCGCCACGTCGCCGCCGAGGCCGACGTGCTGCCCGAACCGGCGCCGGGCAGCGCCGACTGATCCGCGCCAGGGTCGCCGCCAATCGATCGAGCCGCGCCTCCCATGAGCCGCACAGCAGCCAGGCCGGGCTAACGCCGCTCCACGCGTGCAGCGGGGGCGAGGTTCTCGGACATGTGGCGATGCTGGCGCATGCCCGGCATCCTACCGCCGAGGCGCCGCTGCGCGCAAGCGGAAGCTGCACACCCCGATCCACGGGTTTTCCACAACCTGCATGCACGCAGGTGTGCATGCAGCACCCGAGAACCCAATCCAACCGTCTGCGACAGTGCATGCCGGCCATCGTAGCCGCCCCCTTGACGGGTTGTCCACAGGCCCGCCATGATGCGGACGTTCGGCTATCGCCGACGTCCGGTCCAGGCCGACCACAGGCCTTTGGCCTTGTGGTCGCCGCGGTCGGACTGAGTGAACCACGCGAACACCTGGAGCGCCCATGAACTGGCTCACTGCATGCGGCGCAGGCGCCCTGGCCGTCGGCCTGATCAACCTGCACAGCTACACACCGGGCCGGCGGTTCGAGGCCGACAACGCCTGGGGCGCAACGGCCGACGCTACCGAGAACCTGCTCTTCCTCGCACCGTTCATGACGATGGCCGTGGTCGGCGCCGTGCTGCTGGGTGCAGGGCTCATCGTCGCCGCTGTCGATCGAGCCCGGGCTGCCATCCCCCAACCTCCGCCTCCGCCGCCTTCAAATCCGCCGGCCGAGGACAAACCGCGGATCACGGTCGTTCCCAGGGAAGGCTGACCATCGCCGGATCGGACTGCCGCCGTGGAACGCGTCGCCCGGCGTGGTATACAGGCGCCAACCCCCGATCTGCGCCGTGCACCATCGCCTGAACATCGTCATTGCGACATCCCTGCTCGCCGCGCTCGCGTCCGCCGAACCGACCTGGCCGGAGTTGCCCGATCCCGTCGGTCTTGGTCCACGCCTGGTCACCATCGAGTGGTTGCGCAACCAGGGCGTGCGCGTGGCGGCAGGCGCCACCGACGCTGACGTCATCGCCTTGTATCAGCGGCACATCGACGGCCCGGTCAACCGCTTCGCCGACGGCACCAGCGACTGGGAGACGGCCAATGATCGGGATGCAGCGCGCCGCCTACGCGTGGCGCTCAAGGAAACCTACGACATCGAGACCCCAGAGGACATCAGCCGTGCCGACGCCGAGGCGCGCTGGCGCGAAGCCAAAGAGCGCCAAGCGGCGGCAGACGCCGCGGCGATCGAACGGCTCAAGAAGCTGGACCAGCGCATGCCGGCGCGGGTCGCCGGTCATCGTCCTGACGTCTCGCGGGTCGGCCTGCCCGAGGATGCCGTCGAGCGACTCATGGACCCGCGTTTCACCGGTCGCCAGCGCGGGTCGCAATGGTGCTGGGCTGCCTGCATATCCATGGTGTGCGCCTACCATGGCGTGAACTACACGCAGGAGGCGATCGTCTACGACATCAAAGGCCGATTGCGCGACGAAGGCGGCACCGTGGCAGAGATGCTGCTCGCCATGAGCGCAAGCGCGCTGCAACCCAACGGCCAACCGTTACGGCTCGTGCCCGATGTCGTTCGCGGCATCGAGGACGTCGTCCACGACCTGGAGAAGGGCCAACCCATCATCGTTTTGATTCAACCGCCGCGCCAGACCCTTGGGCACGCCGTCGTCCTGACCGCCATTGAAGTGGGGCCTGGAGGCGACTGCCGCTTCGTCATCCGCGATCCGTCCCCCCACGTTCCATCGCGCTCGATCTACTCCCTCGATCAGTTCATGTCGCTTTATCAGGGGGCCCTACGGCTGCGGGTCGTGCGATTCTGATCGCCTAATCACGGACTCGATCCAGGCATACTTCTAGGTATTTTCATGTAAGTATTTGTTGTACATGCGTAAGCCAGGAAATTGAAAATCCGCGTGTCGCTGGTTCGATTCCGGCCGCGGCCACCATAAAAACCTCGGGGAAACCCGAGGTTTTTTGTTTATCTCGCGTGCTGATCGGGCTGCGATTCCTCCTCCTAATTGCCCGTAATTGCCCGCAATTGCCTGCCACGTTCTAGGTAGTAGTTAGGTGCATGGGCCGGCGGAAGGGGTACAGGATCCGCGAGCGCTTCGGCCGGACCATCGCCGAGGTGTGGCATGGCCAGGGCTACCGGCAGCGCACGTTCCCGGGGAACCGGGATGGACGGCGTGCGGCCGAGACCTGGGCCGCTGACGAGGCAGCCAAGGTCCGGGCCGGCGTTGCCGCACGGCTGCGCTTCCCGGCTGCCACGGCGCAGCTGGTGGCAGACCACGTCGCCGAGCTGCGCAGCCTCGGCCGGTCCGAGAAGCACGCGGACGAGGTCGAGCGCTACGGCAAGCTGTTGGCCGCCGCCATCCCCGACCTGGGGGCCCGCGGCGTCGAAGCCGCCATGGCGCGCTTCCTGGCTGCCCCGCCGCGCGGCGATGGCTCGTCAGCACCCCTCTCGCCGGCGACCAGGAACAAATGGCTGGTGACGGTCCGTGGGCTGTGTCGCTGGGCCATCCTGCATGAGCGCCTAGCCATCGACCCGACGCGTATGCTGCGACTGGCGCAGCGCGACCAGCCGTTGCCCGCTACGTTCTCGATCGATGAGCTGCGCGCGGCTCTTGTGCACGACCGCTGGGACACACCGCGAGCAGGCAGCGACCCGCGTGACCCCTACCACCCGCTGTTTAGCGTCCTCGTCTACACCGGCTTCCGCTTCCAGGAGGCGGCCCGCCTGCACTGGCAGGACATCGACTGGACCGGTGGCGCCATCCTGGTCCGGCTGCGCGCCGGCGCCGTGGTGAAGCGACGCAAGGAGCGCATCGTGCCGCTGCAGCCGGAGCTCGCCGAGATCCTGCGCCCCTGGCGCCAGGCCGATGGGCGCGTCTTCGACGGCCGCGAGCATAATCCCTACCGCGGCTTCGCCGCCTTTCTGGGGCGGGCCGGCGTGGTCATTGACGGCCGCAGCCCGCACGCCTGCCGGCACACCTGGGCCAGCCTCATGGCGGCGTCCGGCGTCACCACGGATCTGCTCCGTGCCTACCTCGGCCACGGGTCGGCGAGCACGACGGCCATCTACACCCAGACCGCTACCCGATACGTCGGCGCGGTGAAGGAATGGCCGCGCGGCGACCTGCGACTGCTCACAGGCTGGGCGGAGCCGTGGCCGGCCAGCGGCCGGCGGGGCAGCTCGTCCATGGGCGGCGGGCCTGGAGGGTGAGCGGGCAGCCGCAGCCCATCATGCCGCAGCGGTCGGAGGCGGGGCGGTGGTGCGGGCAGTCGGCGCACACCGCGAGGCGGGCGGCAATGAGAGCATCGGGGGCGAGAAGGCCGCGCCCGCCGCCGCGCGGCAACTTGACCAAGGACACAGGGCGCTCAGGGGACGTCGCCAAGCAAGGCGCCCGGATCGCGATCCTGTCGACGGCCTGGCTGCCTATTCTGCCTCGGCATCGCACCGTCACCATGTCTCCCACTCCAAGTACACCGCACACGACGCCTCCATGTCACGGCAGTCCCAGGTGCTATAGTCGCCCTCCCACACGCACCCATAGCTGTTGATGTTGTGTGCCCCGTAGAAGTCCACGCGGACACGGAAGCGCCGAAAAGCACCAGGGATTTCCACCCAATCGCTATAGACCGATTCGTAGTCGTATTGAGCGGCGCCGCCTGGATCAACGAAGGCGACCACCCAGCTCGCGTCGAGAGCGATGGCAGGATCGTCGGCCGCCTTGTCCATGGTGACGGTGACGGTCAGTGTTCCAGCAACGAACGGCCATTCAAACTCCCAGTCCAAGTCGATGAATTCCGACTCCGGGATTCCCAGGCATGCGGCATTTAGCGGTCCGGAAGGGAACAACGTGAACGTGTCGTAGGGATCATACGAAAAGTCCTCACACGGACCAAGAAATTCGATGAATTCCGACTTTGCACCGTTGGCGAATTGGAACTCTGTTCCACACCCATCATCGCATTGCTGGCAACGCGGCGGTGCTACGCCTTGGCACACGCCCCAATACAAGGTCATGCCGGATCCGCGGGAATCTCAGTTACCACAACATCAAGCTGCGTGACGCCATCGGACAGGCAGTAGCGGACCAGGCGCGGGCGGTAGGGCTCCCGCGGCGGGATGAAGATGGCAAGGTCTGACGTGACCTGCCAGCCGACCTGCCAGACCCACGGCCCGGACATGGTTTCGTCGTCCTGGTCTCCTGGAAAGGTCTCCGTCAGGGTGCCATCATCGTCGACGTAGAGGACCGCGCCGGCCGTTCCCGAGCGGGCGAACTCGCCGGCGAGGAGGAGCGTCGACGCGGCCGGGTCGGAGACGGCGTCGATGCACAGGGCGACGGCGTGGCGCTGGTCGACGGTGGGCGCGAGCGCCGTCCAACCGCTGTTGTAGTAGTAGGCCGTGCCCACGGACAGCGTCGTGCCGTCGAGAGCGAGGGTCTTCGACCAGGACGCAAGGCCTCCAGCGGCACCGCCGCCCGCGCCGGCCGCGGCGACCGCGAGAGGCTGGGGGACCTCGCGCGGCGGGGGCACCCGCCCAAGCAGCTTCAGCGCTGCGGCAGCGTTGAGGCGGTCGCGAGCGCGGCTCACAGCATGACTCCGGACGAATAGGGACGCGGTGCGATCTGCCAGCTGCGCACGATGCCGCCGTCCTGCCAGGCGGTCGTCCGGTTGGTGCACAGGGCATCGCAGGCAACGGCCGTCGGCGTCGTACCTGGTCGCGGCAGCAGGATGCTGGTGATGCGATCGCCAGGCGCCGGGCCGGCGAGACCGCGGCGGCTCCAGGAGGCGACCAGCTGCGGGCCGGACAGCGACTGCCACAACGCGTCGGCCTGGTCGTCCACCGGATCCTGCTCAAAGACGGCGTCACCTGTGACGGTCGCGAGGCTGCCGCCGCTGACGCGCACGGCCGCAGCGCTGGCGTAGACGTGCCGCGAGCCGACCAGGGCCAGACCACGGCCCGTCCCGCTGCCGCCAGTGCGGATCGCCGAGAGGTTGGCACGGGGCGCCAGGCAGAGGGTCAGACGGATGCGTGACCAGCTGGCCCACGACGCCGGGTCGATGCCCTCGATCCAGATGCGGCCGCCGCCGACGGATACCGAGCATCGCCCTTGCAGGCTCTGCCAGGTGCTGTCGCTGGCGAGCTGGGCGAACAGCAGCCACGGGCTGCTGCCCGAGAGCAGGCTGGTGCTGGCGCTGATCGGCAGGGTCGGGATCGGCTCGGCCGTCACCGACGGGCTGCCATCGGGCAGGGCGAAGGTCGCCAAGCGGAAGCGACGATAGGCCGGCGAGCCGAGATCGCCGGCGGCGCGGTCGCTCTCGTCGCCGCTGGTCCAGTCGCCGATGAGATTGCCGGTCGCCTTGCCGTCGATCGACAGCACGTAGTGCTTGGTCGCCCCGCGCACTTCCAGGGCGGCCAGCGCCGCGCTGCTGTCCTCGCCGATGTCGTACGCGATCACGTCGCCGCCGGTGAGGTCCACCGTCGCTCCCGTACCGGCCAGGCCGCGCACCCGCAGCTGGTAGGTGCCGTCGGCCTGCAGCAGCGGACGCCAGCCCAGGCCGAGCCGATGCCCGAGGATCGCCTGCAGGCCGGCGTGGACGCTGCCGCCGTCGGTCTCGATGTCTTCCAGGACGCGGCTGAGATCGGCCGACGTGGCGTCGATGGCGATCGCCGGCAGGCCGGCGACAACCGGGGCATGCGCGACGTAGGACGCCAGCGCCTGCTCCACCGTCCAGTCGTCTGTCCCGCCGAGGTAGTAGGTCGAGCCCGGGCCGTCGGCGGCAGCGCTCCGGGTTCCGGGGGCGAAGCGTGGCCCGCCTGGCGTCTGCACGACACCTGACAGGCCGCTCCGCGCGAAGCTGGGCAGGTAGGCGCGATCGAGGGCCAGGGCCGGACCGGCGACGCGCAGCCGCAGGCTGCGCGCCGCGCCTGCGGCTGAGCGATGACGGGCGACCAGCTCGCCGCGCCAGGACCAGTCGGACGCCGTGATCAGGACCTGCGCGCCGAGGGCCGGCAGGTCCTCGCCCGGCGCCGCCGCGCCGCGGATGAGCCGGTCCCCCCACGGCACGACGATGTCGGCCATGTCGCACTCCGGCGCCAGGGCCTCGCTGACCGAGGTGACCTGAGCCAGCGGTAGTGGCGTACCCGCCACCGTCACGGCCATCGCCGATGGATCGAGCAGCGTCATGCCGCCCAATCCTGGACCGACGCGGTCGCCTCGGTCCACCAGCCATCTGTCCCGCCGTGGCGCGCCGGCACCTCGCGGGGCTGCACGTCCACGACCAGGACGGTGTGCGTCGAACCGGTCTCGTCCGTGGCTTCGACCACCGAGCCGATCATGGCCTCCAGGGCGTCCTGCTGCGGCGTGGTGAAGAAGCCATTGTAGAGCAGGGTCGACGGCCGGAACTGCCCGACCCGGCGCTCGGCGGCATGCACCTGCGCCGGATTGTCGACCGGCGCGACCGTCTTGGTCGTGCGCGCCGTCACCTGGCCGACCACGCCATCGAAGGTGATCGCTCCGAAGGTCGCCATGTCAGTTGCCCTCCTGCGCGAGGGCGCCTCGACGCATCAGCTCCGTCTGCTCGACCAGCTGCCGGTGCATGGCTTCGAGGATCTGCGAAGCGCGCTCATCGCCGCGCTGGCTCTGGTTGATGTATGCCTGCCGTAGGTCTGGATTTTCCGATGCCAGCCGCGCGGCCGCGTCGATCTGCGATTCTGACGACTGCTGGCGACGCGCATCGCCACCGGTCATCAGCACCGTTCCTGCCAGCCCGAGCATACGTGCTATGGCAGAAATGGTCGCCAGCGCACCTGTGCCACCTGCGGCGGCAGCAGCGCCACCAGTCACGGCGGCGGATGTCGCAGCAGCAGCCTTGTCGGCAGGGAACACACGGGCCAGCATGTCCTTAAATGCCGCGCTGCTCAGGGCCATGTCCATGCCCTTGATCATGGCTGCGGCGATCGCCGCCTGTACCACCGGCGACTCCCACGCCGCCTTGGCATAGTCCGACGTCGTTGCTTCGGCATCCGGCCGCTTGCCGAGCCCGGGCTTGCTGCCGGGATCCTCCCAGTCCAGACCACCGTCCTGCGCAGCGCGTTCGGTGTAGGCGTAGCCTACACGTGCATCGAGCCCCTGCAGACTCGCCGGTTTGCCCAAGGCGCCGAGGCTGAGCCCGCCGGCCGCGTTCACCGCGCGCAGCGCCGCCGCCAGCTCGGCGCTGGCCTCGCCGAGCGCACGAACCATGCCATCTGCGCCGACTCCGACCTGGCCGCCAGCGATGCCCTCGCGGAGCGCAGATGCCTGGTCATCGCTCATCGCGAACGACCGCTTGACGAGGCCCGTTGCCAGATCGGTCAGGTCGGCGCCGCCGGCCACGCCTTTCCCGGCCGCGAGCGCGGCATAGCTCTCCGCGAAGCCATCGAGATGGCCGCGCTTGCCCAGCGCCTCGACGGCACGTTTCAGTGCCATGCCCAGATCCTCGCCCTGCATACCCCGCTGGGCGAAGACCTTGGCGATGCTGGCGAAGTCGCCGCCGACATCGCGGCCGCTCGACTTCAGACTGTCGAGGCGCCCCTGCACCGTGGCGATGGTCTCCTCATCGGCGCCGCTCAGGCGCAGCGCTGCGGCGCCAGTCATCTGCCGCATGCGGTCCGAGCGCCACGCGTTGTTGGCCTGGTCCCAGGCCGCCTGCCGGCCCTTGGCGTAGTCGCCCGCCTTGCGGATCGTATCGCCGATCGAGGTGAAGGTGCGCTGCAGCACCACACCGCCGGCAACGAAGCGCGCCCACTCGTCGGCCAGTTTCCGAAAGCCGCCGCTCACGCCGTCGGCGAAGCGCTTGCCCTGCTGCTGGGCCTTGTCGCCGAGTCCCTCGATCGCCTTGATGGCCTTCACCTGGCCGGAGGGATCGAGCTCGACCATGAAGCGGATGGCTGCGTCTGGCATTGGATTCTCTGCGAATCGGTGTTAGGGTGCCGGCATGGACGACGAGCGGCCTAGCCTGCGCGAGGAAGTGATCGGCCTGGTGGTGTTCGTCGCCGTGCCGCTGGCTGCTCTCGGCCTCATCGGCGCCCTCGTTTCAGGCTGACCAGCAGCGCCAGCGCGCTCTCGGCCTGCAGGCGCCGCTGCGCCACCCCGGCCAGTTCGATTTCCTCCTGGATGGTGCAGCCGCGCCAGTCGATGCCCGCCGCGCGCAGCATCAGCCGGCGCTGGCGGGATCCGCTTTTGGGGCATGGGTCATCGCCTGCAGGTAGGCGTCCAGGTCGGTG
>Ga0101944_10006431_pt1 | contig 12503 bp, 11 predicted proteins | sample DewCreD2012metaG_FD_75245 | JGI IMG/M metagenome (GOLD analysis project Ga0101944, IMG submission 75245) | Hot spring sediment bacterial and archeal communities from British Columbia, Canada, to study Microbial Dark Matter (Phase II) - Dewar... ... | reverse complement strand
GACGTCTTGGTGTCGGTCCTTCCGCCGTCGGCTCCCAAAGAGGAGATTGCCAAGCTAGCGGCTGAGGGACGGATTGTGGATGAAGGGGCTTACATCGTCGACCTCTATGCGCGCGAAGGCGAGCCGCCCGCCGAGACTTTCTGGGTCTTCCCTCCCAACATCCAGAAGGTCACCCAGATGGTGCCCGGCGCCAACCGGATCTCGTACGGCACATCCACCCCGGCGGCCATCTATGCCGGGTATCTCCTAGACGGGACCATCGTCCAGCGGGGGGTGCTGCCGCCCGAAGGTCTCGACCGCGCAGTGCGCCTCAAGTATGTGGAAGACCTCAAACGCGCGGGTCTGCGCATCGCCCGCAGGAGTACGCGCTGGCTGTAGAAGGGAAGCCGGCGAAGCACGTGTCGGCCATGAAGAGCCGCCGGACGGAGGCTGAAAGGGGGTCCTATGACGAGAACGAGCAATGACGTACAGATACCGAGCGAGCTCCAGAGCAAGACCAACCTCATCGCGGGAGCTTGGGTCGACGCCAAGTCGGGCGAACGGTTCGCGGTGCGCAGCCCAGTCACCGGAGCCCTGCTGGCTGAGGTACCTAAGTGTGGCGCTGCTGACGTCGATGACGCGGTGGCCGCAGCCAAGGCGGCTTGGCCGGTGTGGCGGCATACCCCGGTTTTCAAGCGGGCTGAGGTGGTCTTGCGCGTGGCCGAGCTCATCCGAGAACGAGCGGAGACCATCGCCCAGGTGCTCACCGTGGAACAGGGCAAACCGTACGCCGCAGAGGCGCTCCCCGAGGTGATGGAGACCGCTCTCAACTTCCAGCTGGCCGCCGAGGACGTGGTCCGTATGGAGACGCCCATCATCCCTATGCGTGACCCGGCCAAGCGAGTCCTCACCTTCCGCGAGCCCTACGGTGTGATGGCGGTCATTACGCCGTGGAACTTCCCCACGGTCATCCCCTCGGAGTACCTTGGCCCGGGACTGGCCGTGGGCAACACCGTTGTGATGAAACCGGCTTCGACCACGCCACTCTCCATGATCTTGGTGGCCGAGTGTATCCGGCGGGCGCTGGACGAGGCTGGTCTGCCGGGAGGGATCTTCAACCTCGTCACCGGTCCTGGAGCTACGGTGGGCGACTACCTGGTGGCGCATCGGGATGTAGCCCTGGTCGGTTTCACCGGGGAGACCGTCACCGGTGAGGCCATCTGCGCTCGGGCGGGCATCAAGATGACCCTCATGGAGCTTGGGGGGAATGGTCCGGTCATCGTTTGCGCGGACGCTCATTTGGCAGAAGCGGCCAAGGCGGCCGCCTTCGGGTGTTTCTACAACGCTGGGCAAGTTTGCTGTGCTACCGAGCGGATTCTGGTCGACAAGAAGGTCCACGATGAGTTCTTGGGCCTCCTTTTGGAAGAGTCCAAGAAGTACGTACTGGGTGATCCGATGGACTCGGCCACGAGCATGGGACCCCTCAACAACGAACCGACGGCACGGAAGACCGAGGAGCATCTGGCCGACGCGCTAGCCAAAGGGGCCCAGATACTGCTGGGCGGCACCCGCGAGAGCGGCAGACCCACTGACTTGTACTTCCCTGCCACCGTCATCGACGGCGTGACTCGCGACATGCTTCTCAACCGGGAAGAGACTTTTGGCCCGGTAGCCCCCGTGCTCACCTTCGAGACGGACGAAGAAGCGGTGGAGATCGCCAACGAGACGGGTTATGGCCTCCAGATGGCTGTCTTCACCTCCTCGCTCAAACGGTGCTTCTGGTATGCGGACCGGTTGCGGACCGGCAATGTGGTGTTCAACGACAGTACTGATTACTGGGAGGCCCACGAGCCGTTCGGGGGCGGCGGCGGTACGAGAAGCGGTCACGGGCGGCTGGGTGGCCGCTACACCCTGGAGGACGTGACTCATCTGAAGACGGTTGCCATTGACGTGGAAAAGACGCTTTGAGACCGAATAGGACGCTGTAAGACAGGGGGGAGCGTATGAGACGAAGGGGTAAATCATCATCGTTGGTTCTAGCGCTGGCATCGCTGCTCCTGGTGCTGGTCGTCTTCGCGGCGGCCTGCGGAGAGGGAGAGAAAGGCACCACTAGCAGCGGAGCGACCACCACCGGTGCCGGGCCGGAAACCACGGCCGGGCCCACGACCAGCGGGCCAGCGCCCAGCGGAGAGCCGATCAAAGTGGGAGCGGCTCTGCCGCTGACCGGAGCGTATGCCGCCGACGGCGAGCACATGGAGATGGGCCTCAAGATGGCGGTGGCCGATCTCAATGCCGCCGGTGGGCTGCTTGGTCGACCGGTCAAGCTGGTGACTTTCGATATCGAAGAGCTCTTGCCAGAGACCGTCGCTGCCTCTAAGGACTACCTCATCGACAAAGAGAAGGTCGATGTGGTCATCGAGGGCTATGGGGGTTATGGCCCTGATTTCGAGGCGTATGGCGCCAATAGCGACGTGCCTTTCATCCATGGCAGCGGCTCGGTGCGAGCGGCCGAGATGGTGCGGAACGACCCCGAGAAGTACGGCAACATGTTCCAGGTGTTCTCCATCGAGGCCGACTACGGTAAGCGAGCCTGGGAGGGCATGATCCAGTTCCAAGACAAGTACGTGTATCCCAACAACAAGATAGCCATCCTGCATGGCGACCTCGAGTGGGATCTCAACTACACCGCCGCTGTGGCTGCCGAGGCCGAGAAGGCCGGCTGGCAGGTGGTTATCAACGAAACCTTCCCTTACGGCACCACCGACTGGGGTTCCATTCTTACCAAGATCCGGGCGGAGAAGCCAGCCGCCATCGTCTGCTCGGTGCTCTCGGTAGCGGACATCTCTTCCTTTGTTAAGCAGTTCATGGAGAATCCCACCCCCTCACTGCTTGACATCTCCTACATGGTGGTGTTCCGAGAGACCCAGGAAGCGGTGGGCGACGCTCTCATCGGCGTGATGGGCTACGTGACGAGTTACGTTAGGCCGGGGCCCGAGCACGACGAGTGGAAGGCCCGCTTTGAGAAGATGTTCGGCATGCCGGTGCCCTTGACCACTCCGCCCTCCACGTACGACTCGGTGATGATCTGGGCCGAAGCGGTGAAGGCGGTGGGCGACCCCACCAAGTATGCGGACATCTGCTCCTACATCCGGACCCACAAGTACAACGGTCTTCTGGGCGTGTACGACTTCAACAATCCGGAGCAAACGGTGCGCTCTGGCCCCGACTTCCCCATCGGCTATGCACAATACAAGGGGAACGGGGAGCTAGCCTTCTTCGGCACTGATGAGTTCGTCCTGCCTCCGTACATCGACCCGCCGTGGCCGGAGAAGTAGGATGGCTCGGGGAGAGGCAAGCAGGGTGGCCGAAACGTCGATAACGGTGGCGGGGGCGGCGCGGCGCTAGGGCGCCGCGCCGCCCCCCGAAGGTCTGACTCAGAGATGCCGCTGCTCACACTGGAACACGTCACTCAACGCTTCGGTCAGTTAGTGGCCGTCAACGACCTTTCGTTCGAGGTCGAAGAAGGTGAGGTGTTCGGCATCGCTGGGCCCAACGGAGCCGGCAAGACCACCGTTTTCAACCTGATATCGGGTTTTCTTCATGGCTCCGGTCGCATCATCCTCGATGGTAGGCGGATCGATGGGTTGCCACCGCACCGGGTCACCCATCTGGGGGTTGCGCGCACTTTCCAGATACCCCAGCCTTTCTCTTCGATGACCGTAGTGCAGAACCTGCGGGTCGGAGAGTACTTCGGGGCGGCCAGGCATGGGGACGGACTCCATGTCGGCGGGGCCCACTCTGGGCCGTATCGCGCCGAAGGACATCGCCAAGAGGGACATCCCCGAGCAACTCACCACCGGGTCACACCGTGGCGGGACCTGCCCGAACTTATCGCTTTCCTCGGACTGGAAGGGAAGGAGGCGCAACCGGTATCGACCCTGAAACTATACGACAAGAAACTCACGGTGCTTGGCGCGGCCTTGGCTACTCGCCCGCGGCTTCTGTTGCTCGACGAGATCCTGGGGGGCCTAAGTGCAGTCGAGGCGGAGCTGAGCCTGGCGCTCATCGAACGCCTGAACCGCGAGTGGGGGCTCACTATCGTCATGATCGAGCATCTGATGAGCGCTCTCACCCGCTCCTGTCACCGCCTCCTGATCCTGAATAACGGGGAGATGCTCTGCTTAGGAGAGCCTCGCGAGGTAGTCCAAGACCCGGCCGTCATCGAATGCCTGGTAGGGACCAAGCATGCTTGAGGTGGAGAACATCAACGTCTTCTATGGCGAGTATCAAGCGATCCGGGACGTGTCCCTACGAGTGGAGGACGCCAAACTGGTCTCCATCTTCGGCCCCAATGGCCATGGCAAGAGCACTCTGCTCAAGGCGGTGTGTGGGCTCCTGAAGCCGGCTAGCGGCACCATTCGCTTCAACGGGCGCGAGGTCCAAGGGCTTCCTTCGCATAAGCTCGTCGAGATGGGCCTCGTCCTCATCTCTGAAGAACGCCACTTGTTCCCCGAAATGACCGTCCTTGAGAACCTACGCTTAGGGGCTTACGCCAAGCGGGCGCGCAAGAAGGAGCGCGAGAACCTCGAGTTCGTCTTCGGGATGTTCCCCAAGCTGAAGACTTTGGCCAAGAAACGGGCGCTCAATTTGAGCGGCGGCGAGGCCCGCATGTTGGCCATCGGCCGCGGCTTGATGTCCGATGCCGAGTTGCTGGCCATCGACGAGCCGTCTTTCGGCCTGGCCCCTATTCTGCGCACCCAGGTTTTTCAACAGATCGTGGCGCTCCGCGACCAGGGAAAGAGCATCCTCTTGGTAGAGCAGACCACAGGGGATATAGCCGAGGAATCCGACTACATTTACCTGCTGGAAGACGGTCGCATCGTCTTCTCCGGCAGCAAGGACGAGGCCTTGCACACTGAAGCCGTGCGCAAGGTCTTCTTGGGGATCACCTAGGCGGCGCCGAGGGAGGTGGTAATGCGCGAGTTTGCAGAAGTCCTTATCTCCGGCCTTACCATCGGCATCGTTTACTTCTTGGTAGCGGTGGGTTTCACCCTCTGCTACGGAGTGGGCCGGGTCCTCAACTACAGCTACGGCTCGTTCTTCACCTGGGGGGCATATCTGGCCTGGGTCCTCGCCGTAGGCTATGCCGGCCTCAACTACTTCCTAGTCTTTCTCATCGTCCTTCCCGTCATGTTCCTCTTCGGGGTGATGGTGGACCAGGTCCTTATCCGCCCCCTGCGGCGGCGCCCGGAGTTCGACTTCAGTGTGCTCCTGGTGACTCTGGGACTGGCTGTCTTCTTGGACAATCTGGTGCTTGTCATCTTCGGCGCGCGGACGAAGTCACTTCCCGAGTTTCTTGAGGGTAGCGTGAAGATCGGGGGCTTCACCGTCAGCTGGCAACTCATCGCCATGTTCCTTTTCGCGCTGGTGGTGGCGGTCCTGCTCTTCGCTTTCATGGCCAAGACCCGGACCGGCATGAGCATGCGGGCGGTAGCTCAGGACCCGGTGGGAGCGCGCATCGTGGGCATCCCCCTCTTCCGGGTGTACGCCGTCACCTTCGGCATTTCCACGATGCTCTGTGGGGCGGGTGGCATCTTGTTGGCGCCTCGTTTCTTCATGACCCCCCTCGGCGGTTGGACCTTTTTGGTCAAGGCGCTCATTATCGTCATAGCCGGCGGGTTGGGCAGTATCCGCGGGACTCTCTATGCCTCGTTCATCCTAGGGGTACTCGAGGCCATAGTGGGCTGGCAGCTGGGACTGCTGTGGGTGATGCCCTTCTGGTTCCTCGTCCTCTTCCTGATCTTGCTAGTGAGGCCGGCCGGCCTGTTCGGCGCCGTAGCACGGAAAGGGTGACGCGCCCATGAGCGAGATTCCACGCGGTAGCGGCACTAGGGGAAGAGACTTGGTGGACGGCTTCGCCCGCCTCGCGGAGAGGCGGACTCCACCGGCCAGGCTTCCGGGGGACCGGCCTCCTGCACTTGCCTTGAACCGCCAAAGCGGTATGACCATCGGTCTGGTGGTAGTCTTGGCTCTCCTTCCCCTTGCCATCGGTGACAACAACTACACGATGCGGTTGCTCGTGGTCTCGATGATCTGGGGCGGAGTGGCGGTGGCTTGGGATCTCCTGCTTGGCTATGCCGGCGTCTTCAACCTGGGACAGGTGGGGTTCTTCGCCCTGGGCGCGTACGCCTCGGCCATGTTGTCCGAGAACGCCGGCCTCAACCCGTGGTGGGGTCTTCCGGTGGGGGCGATGACCGGCGCTGTGGTCGCCGTACTGCTGGGTCTACCTAGCCTGCGTCTGGCCGGTATCTACGTGGCTCTCCTCACGCTCGCCTTCTACGAGGTCCTGGCTCCTCTGCTCACCGTGGGACAGGCCATAGGCACAGGCGGCAAACGCGGGATATCCCCTATTTCCCCGTACAGTATCGCAGGCCACGAACTGACCAGCGCCCAGCAGGTGCCCTGGTACTACCTAGCGCTCGGTCTCTTCGTCTTATGCCTGGTGGTGTCGTACTTCGCCATCAACTCCCGCTTCGGTACCAGCTTCATCGCTCTGCACGACTCGGAGGCCTTCGCTCAGAGTCTGGGTATCTCCCGGTACAGAGTGTCGCTTCTCATAGTCGGTGTCTCGGGGGCGCTCACCGGGCTGATGGGAGCCTTCTACGCTCATTACACCGGGGTGGTCTCGCCTCGCATCCTGGGGCTGGAAGTCTTCATCTATTTGGTGATCATGGTGCTGCTTGGTGGCATCGGCAAGTTTCCCGGCCCCGCCATCGGTGCTTTTATCATCATTTTCGTGAGCGACTTCCTGCGCGCCTTTGAAAGGTGGCGCTTGCTCATCTTCGGTGCGCTGGTCATCATCATCGTGATGGTGGCTCCGCGCGGGTTGATGGGAGCCCTGGACTCGGCGCAGACCTGGTGGCGCCGACGGCGTAGCGGCCATACACCGCCGCCGCATCGGCCAAAGGACGACCCTGGGTCGGATGAGGTGATGGAGGCATCGTGACTCAACTCGGTGAGACGGCGGTGAACCAACTGTTCGGTTTTCCGGTCGAAGACCCGGCCCTCTCGCTTCCGGAGACGGCCCGGAAGCTGGTGGAGGCTGCCCGGCGACTCCTGCTGGCGGGAGGGTTCAACGCCCTGACACTCGACGCCATCGCGGCGGAATCGGGTAAGAACAAGGCCTCGGTCAAGTACTACTTTGGGAACAAAGACGGGCTTATCCTCGCGGTGCTTGATTCTCTTGACTATGAGGACTGCCTCGCGCTGGCCGAGACCTTGCGAGGGACCACGGGCGATGAGCGGATCGAGCGCTACATAGAGGGCCAGACCCGGCTGGCCGGAGACGGGGATGGCTTTCTTGTGTTCTTCGACCTTCTCCCCCACGTGATCCGTGATGAACGGCTGCGGGAGCGGGTGGCTGCTCTCTACGAGTGGTACTACAAGATGAACGTTGAGTGGCTAGGTCTGGCTGGGCGGGTCACGCCGGAGAACCGCGCCCGCTATATCGGGTTCGTCGCGCTCATGGTGGCGGTGGTGGATGGACTGGCCCTTCAGGCAGCGCTCAGGCCCACAGGCTTCGACCTTGAGAAGTCGTTTGCTGCCCTAGAGTTCTTCCTCAAACACTCGTTGGCTGACTTCCTCGATTCCTTGGACCGGCCCGAGTAGGGCTTCCGGGGAGCAGAGACGGCCGCGGCCTGGCCCGGCGGGGAGAAACATGACTGAGCGGCGCCAGCAGGAGAGCGATAAGCCCCGGCCTCTGGCCCAGCGAATCAAGGCGGCCTGGCAAGGACTGCTGGGCGGCGGGCCGCGCGTAGCGGGCCCGCCGCCCTCCCCCAACAGAGCTTCCTCCTTCCACTTGCTGTGGCGCATGCCGCCAGCCGTCGAGCGGGGCCAAGACGGTCTGACCGAGGTATCGGCGGTGCTTGAGATACTGACCCCGCCGACAGTCCCCGCTCTATACTTCTGGGCGCTCCAGGTTGATTTCGTGCTAGAAGGCCGTGTGGTGGGGGGAGCTCACGCTGGCCTGCAATGGAATAGGCGCTATCCGGGAGGGACAGCTGTTAACTGGGGCGGTTACGCGACGGCTGAGCTAGGCGGCGCCGTCCTCGAGGGTTCGCGGTCAGAGCTGGTTGGCTTCCCCGACGACCCCAATACGCTAGGCTACGCCTGGCTGCCGCAGCGCCCTTACCGTCTCCGGGTGTTCCCCAGCCCCGACAGGGCACTCGCCTGGAGGGCAGAGGTCACCGACCTGTCTTCGGGTGAGACTGCCGCCATCCGCGACCTCTATCTTCCGATTGGCGGTGCACGCGGGGTGCGGTGTCGTCTGCAGCGACCCATAGTCTGGTCCGAAGTCTTCGCCGACTGTGATGCTCCCTCGGTGACAGTACGCTGGAGCGCATTGAGGGCGGTCACGGAGCGGGGGATCGTCGTGCGGCCGGAAGCCCTGGTGGTCAACTACCAGTCCGAAGCTGACGGCGGTTGCAGCAATACCGACGTGCAGCCCGACGAGCGAGGATACCTGCAAATCACTAACGTGCCGCGCCGAGTCCGACAAGGCACCGTTCTTCCGGTCCGCTGAAGAGTCTGCTTGCGTGTGCTTGCGTGGCCGGCTGCCTTGGCTGCTTCGCGCCCATTTTTGCAGAGCTTTAACCTGTCGGTAACGTTGTCAGCGGGGGGCGATCCTAGAATGCGAAGCAGAGTGGTCGATCTCGAAGTGAGCGGAGAGCCGGCATGGGGACCAGCCTGGAGGAATGCGGAGACCTGCGCTCGGAAAGCCCCGCCTTCGGCAAAGGTCTCAGTCTCGCCGACTTGGTCAGTTCAGTCGCGGTGGGTTTTCCCTGCTTCTGCTGCGGCTGCTCGCTTCTGGATGGGGCGCATCGCGCGAGCGCCGAATCAGAGTCAACCGACCTTTGCTGGTGCCCACGGTGTGGGGCCGAAGTATCGCACCAGGCCGGGGTGGCGCCGTCAGAGGGTCAGCTCGCCCCGGTCATATACGAGAACATGGCAGCCTGACCATGTTTCGTCTACCGCCCAGAAACCATCCGCCGGGCCCGCGACCTTGTCTTAGCAACTCCCTGCTAATTTGGCTGTTGGAAGCCGCACACGACTCCGGACCGCCAGGGCCGGAGCGAATCCCGATCACCGGCGAAAGATTCTCGACCTCGCCCCCACGGCATGTGACCGCCACTGAACTCCTCCTGTTTCACGTAGGCGTCTTTCTGATCGGTGGTTGGAACATGGTGACGGTCGACTTGGCTCACGGGCTACTCACCTGGTGGTGCTGGCGACCTCTCTGTGTGTGGGCTGCTGTTATCCTGGTGCAGGGGGTGCTGACGCTGGTGATGGCTCGCTTGGCTAAGATCACAACCCTCACTCCCCGACGGCGGGCAGCCGCACCGTGAAGGTGGAGCCCACACCCAAAGTGCTCTTCACTTCGACCCTTCCGCCATGCCGCTCGGCCACATGCTTCACGATGCTTAGGCCGAGACCGGTCCCCCCTGTCTGGCGCGAGCGCGCCTTATCGACGCGGTAGAAACGCTCAAAGATCCGCTGTTGGTCGGCCAGCGGGATGCCCACCCCGTCGTCGGTCACCTGCAGCACGCCCCAGAGACGGCCCGCCGCATCCGTCTCGGCCTTGGCGACGAGATTGATGTGGCCTCCTGGCTCTGTATATCGGACCGCATTGTCGAGGAGGTTGCGCAGCATGGTGCGCAGCGACACTTCGTCGCCGATCACCACAGCTTTCTGGGCCCCGGATGTGTCGACCGTCAGTCGGTGACGCTTGGCTTCTGCGACGGGCCTGATCTCTTCAGCAGCCGCCTCCGCCAAGTACTTCAGCTCGACCCTCTCCTTAAGGAGAGAAGATGTCGGCTCCGGCTCCTCCAGCCTGGAGAGGGTAAGGAGGTCAGTGGTCAATTCGGTGAGGTGCTCGATCTCTGCCGTGAGTCTTTGTGCGAATCGCTCCGCGGCGGCGGGGTCTTCTCGGATCGCGTGTTGCAAGGTGTCGGCAAGCAAGGATAGCCCGGCCAGGGGCGTTTTCAGCTCATGAGAGACATTGGTCACAAAGTCGCGGCGCATCTGTTCTGTGCGACGCCGTTCCGTCTCGTCCCGTACCACGAAGAGCGTATGGCGGGCTGAGCGGTCCTCCGGACGGCGGGCCCTTGCTTCGAGGAGGGGCACCACCTCCACGCCCAACCAGCGAGAGTCCGGCAATTCCAGGGTCTCCGCGATGGCCCGCCCGGCTGTCCATGCCCTCTCCGCCAGTACGGAGGCAGGAAAGGCACGCGCGGTCACGACGAGTGGACGCCCCTCTTCGCCTTGCAACCCGACTCTGAGTATGCGCTCGGCGGCAGGATTGGCCCGTAGGAGCCGGCCTTCGCCGTCTATGAGCAAGACTCCCTCGTCCATGGCACCCAGCATCTGCTGCAGCCTCTCCGACTCCGCTTTGAGCTCGGCGCTGCGGCTTTCCAGCTGTTCAGCCATGTCGTTGAACGAACGAGCCAACGCGCCCAGTTCATCGTTGGAGCGCACCCCAGCGCGTGCCCCGAAGTCCCCACTGGCCACCCGTGCGGTCACCTGCTGCAGGCGTTCTAGTGGACTGATGAGCGGGCGGGTGAGCAGGTAGCCGACTACCAGCGTGGGGAGCAGAAGCACAGCCCAGACGATGAGCGGTACCTGCCAGGCCGCGGCCACCAAGTCGTTCACCTTGCTCGCAGGCTGCGCGACCCGGAGCGCGCCCTGCGACCAGGGAGCCTCGCTGGTAGGCAGGGGGATGGCTACGTACACCTCCTCTATACCTAGAGTAGCCGACTTGCGGCGTGCCCTTCCCTCAACGCCGGCCAGAGCCTGGGCCACCTCGGGGCGACCGGCGTGGTTGTCGAGGAGCTTGGGATCGGCCAGGGAATCAGCAAGCACCACTCCTTCGCTATCGATCACCGTGAAACGAACTCCGGTGGCCAAGCCGGTCTCTCTCGTCAGTTCTTGCAGGAGGGCGCCGTCGGTGAGTGTGAGCCCCGCTCCGCTTGTCTCGCCTGGGAGGCCGAGTACGGCCAGCACCGTTGCGTACTGACGCGCTTGGCCGGCCATGTCATCCTGCAAGCGGTCGAGTAGCACTCCACGCAAGGCGATCGCTGACACCAAAGCCACCAGGCCCGCGAAGACCAAGGTGGTAAGCGCGAAGGCAAGGGGAAGACGCCAGCGAATGCGCATCAGTGGGGTGCCAATCGATAACCGATGCCGCGCACGGTCTGCAGCGCGACGTCGGCTCGTACCTGCTCGAGTTTGGCTCGCAGCCGGCGAACGTGTACGTCAAGACTGCGTGAGGAGGGCAGATACTTGTGATGCCAGACCCGTTCTACGATCTCCTCGCGCGGGAAGAGATGGCCGGGGCGGGAGAGGAGCAGTTCGAGAAGTTCGTACTCCTTGGGGTTGAGAGACGCCTCTCCGTGCGGGGTACGCATCGTGTGGGTGTCGCGGTCGAGCACGAGGTTCCCCGTGCCCAACAGTCGCGGCTGCGAAGAGTCTGCGGTGAGCGGTATGCCGGTAGGCGTCCGTCTGAGTCGCGCCTGAATACGCGCCAGAAGCAGATCGAGATCGAAAGGCTTGGTCACGTAATCGTCGGCCCCGATGCCAAAGCCTTCAAGCATGGTCTCCCGTTCGCCGCGGGCCGTCAGCATGATGATGGGCAAGGCCGGCTTACGGCGGATGATCTCGCGGCTCGCGGCCATGCCGTCGAGACCAGGCAGCATCAGGTCCATGAGCACCAGGTCCACTTGTTCGCGGAGCGCGGTGGCTAGCCCAGCCCGGCCGTTGTGCTCTTGCAGCACCTCGTACCCGGCACGGCGTAGGTTATAAGCGAGCAGGTCAGAGATGGTGGGGTCGTCTTCCACCAAGAGGATCCGCCTAGCTTGGTTCTCCGACACCCCCGCCTTCCTCGCCACGATTAACGTTGCAGTAACCGAATGTTAACACCGGGCAGCACGGTGGCCAGTAGCCTCAAACACAGCAAACAGGCGCAGGAAGATTCGGAAAGGTCGCACACGAGCATGAACAGGCACGTGAATAGGGCGCAGTCGGAGTCGACAGTCGCAAGCGAGGTGCCCCTGAGGCTGCCCCTGAAGCGGCGTCGCTGGGGCAACCTGCTACTCGCTGCCGTCATGGGGCTCGTCCTCGTCTCAACGGCGTTGGCAAGTTGTGGCGGCGACAGCTCATCGGGCACGACGGGTGGCGTCGCTGGCACCAGCTCGACTGATGGGATCGACGGCGCTCCCCTCTCCGCCTCTCTAAGCGGCGCCGGCGCCACCTTCCCCGAGCCGCTCTATGTGGAGTGGATCGGCGAGTTCCAGAGCCTGCATCCCAAAGTGACCATCAACTACCAGGGCATCGGCTCCGGGGGTGGTATCGAGCAGTTCTCCAAACTCACGGTGGACTTCGGGGCCTCGGATGCCCCCATGAAGGATGAGGAGATAGCGGCCGCCGAAGCAGCGAGCGGAGCCAAAGTACTGCACATCCCCACCGTGTTC